>Ga0184639_10000012_pt1 | contig 85073 bp, 83 predicted proteins | sample PLM31_170_b2_FD_133155 | JGI IMG/M metagenome (GOLD analysis project Ga0184639, IMG submission 133155) | Groundwater sediment microbial communities from an aquifer in East River, Colorado, USA - PLM3-1_170_b2 | ecosystem: Environmental > Terrestrial > Soil > Riparian zone | place: USA: East...
GCTAATTCGGTCCAGTTCCCCTCAAGGTCTTGTATCTCGGTTTTTATTGCGTTAAAACTCGAGTCTAGAGGTAAATTAGGGCTGATTCGACCACCGCCTTCAGGGCCACTTGGTCGGCAGGGTCTAGCGGGGTCTCCAAATACCAACGGAACTTCTCCTGTCTTATCTGAAAGCTTAAAGGTCAAAACCAGATAACCTGGTCTATCCGAAGAATAAAGGATTCCGTCCTTTATGCCCACTTCTTCAGCGTGCTCCTCCCCTTTATCATCCAGGGCAGAGATGGGTGAAAACTCTTCGGCGGTATACAGAATCTTACCATCCGTAGTAGTAACAACCTTTTGTCCTAGGGGATGGTCGACGGTGAGAAGTTCAATTTGGTCGATAAATGATTTTTCTCCAGGCACTTCTCTCACTTGGAGGCGATACTGATTGTCTTCGACCACTAAAGGCTTTTGAACGTGGTAATAATCAGTAATGACCTGTTCTTTTACTGAATGTCCCGAGTAAGACAGAATGCTGTTGTCTTCTATAAAATCACTTCCGTTCCAGACATAAAGAAGGGGACAAGTAGGAGCAGGAGGCGGTGGAGGCGGTTGAGGATAGATGGTCACTACTCTCAGAGCCGAATCCACCCCTCCTAATCCGTCGTATACCCAACACCAAATCGAGTCCAGTCTGGTTTGGTTAATTACCGGAGGACGATAATCTACACACTGGTCTATCGAATACGGCATGGTAATAGGAACGTACTTTGATTTCCAGTAGTAATCTAATAACCAGTTTCCACCAGTTCCATCAGGTTGGCCATTTCGAATCGCATCTACGCAAAGCAAGTAAAAACCACCTTCGTAAACCGTGCCAGGTTCTTCTGGAGAAAAATAAGGACCGCTATCTATGACAGGGTTGGTATTTGGTGGTCTGGTTGTGTCCCAGCGCGGAATAAATCCAAGATGAAGTGCTCTCAAATCATCACTCCAGCCAATCTGCCGGTCAGTCGCCGCTAATATTATCCAGAAGTTCTTGAAATCTGTATTCACCTCACTATTGTCAAGAGCCACCCAGGTCAGTTTGTCTGGATGAAGATTTTCATTCATCAAGTTTCGCATGGTCCAACAGGCGCCACTTACTATTTGCCCATTATGGTGAGGTGATACGGTCATACTATCTGGATAAATAAGATTGTTATCTGCGTTTCTTATATCCTTAGGAGCAGCCCATTCACCAACAAGGGGGTCATCGGTGGCAGAGACTGCAAAGTAATCCGCCAAACCCTCGCTCAGAGCACCCGCTTCGGGGTAATCGTAATCAAACCCTCCTATCTCCGGACCCAGCAGAGTGTCCTCTAAATAGTGGGTATATTCATGATAAATTACCGCTTCTTCCTTGGCGAAGTCGCGGTACCATCTTACCAATTTAGTGGTGTCTATTGCAGCTGAGCCTCGACCAAAATGTAGGTTTTTTGCTGACGGACTATACGAGGCGTTTGTAGCGTCGGCTCCTCCTTCATAAACCTGAGCTTCCATCTGGTATTTGTGTCCTGACAATCCCAGGCTGCCCAATCTGTCAACGAAGGACTGTATATGAAAATAGACATTCCCTTCATCGAAACGAGGGTCAGAAGGTTCATAAATAAACTCATAATTGCAGGAAATGGCCCGGGCTGTGTCTTCGTTATAAACATCAGCATAAAAACCTAGCACGGCACAAGAATCATTGTTCAGGTAATAAAGAGTCCGTCGCACTGTATCACCAACAAGCGGGTGATGAAGGTAAACCGTTGCCTCACCGTCAAAGTGAGATATCAAGTCTCTTTTGTTTACCACCATTCCATCTTGTGAAATATCGATTTGCCAGTCATGATTGGGCTGACTGGTTGGAATTATAACTCTCCATACCAGGACATAAGTGTCATTCTTGTAAACATAACCCAGTTTTGCATTAACTTCTCCTGCAAGCACGACTGGTGGCTCGATATTCAGCATAGCTACAGCTTTGGCTGCCTCGCCGGTTAACAAAGTTTCAGCCCTATCAAAAGGAGCTGAAAATCTGTAAGCCGCTGCATTCACTAAATAAATCTCCCCTTTTTTATTAATGTGAACTGAAATTCTGGAATCCAAGATTGGGATTCCATTCAAATGAGGTTGAAAACGGACATGATAGAGTATAAAGGTATCTACAGCAGTTGGACTAGTTCCGGAATAAAGTAGATTCTGCTGAACACTGCTAAAGCCGAATACATCCTTTAATTGATGAAGAAAAGTAGTCGCTATAATTTGTGGGTCTCCTATTTGAGGAGAGGTTGAAGGTCCATGAATCATTTTTGGGGTCCCTGTTATATCCCATTCTATTTGCCAGGCATTGCCAAAGGTGGCTTTGAAATTCTCCCAGGCGGTCAACTGCCCGGGCGAAGGTGATAAAATCGGTTGAGCGGAAACCCAAGACGAAGCCAAAATAATAAAAGCTGTTAGAAATTTTTTCATCTTACCCTCCTTGTTAAAGATTTAAGTTAATTCGACCAAAACTACTATCTCCTATTCCCTAATTTGTGAACGTCACCTAATTGGATTTCCGCCGTTTTTTGTTCTCAAAAGCAAGCCTTGACTACCCACAGCCCATCCTTCCTTTTCATTGATAAAATCAATATCAGAAATGAATCTATTCCCAGCGGCTGGCGGAAGCGGTTGTTCTACCCACCTGTTTCCACCATTACTGGTATGAAGAACAGAGACAATCTGTGATTCTCGCTTTGCTATCCAACCAGTATAAGGATTCAACATAGTCAGAGCTTTAAGTGAGGAAATTCCTAATTGGTATTTAAAGGTGTCCAGCTGCAATTCCCAGTTATAGCCCCCATCTGTGGTATGAATGATCCAGTACCACTGCTCATATTCTGAAACTCTTTCACCCATCAAGCCCCAACCATTATACAAATCCACGAAATCAAAAGAACCGCCAGGAATTGGCCCGGGATATATACTGACCCAGCTAAGACCACCATCTGAAGTCTTATTAATTGCGCTATTTATTCTTGCCCAGCCGTTCAGAGAGTCAACAAAATCCCATATTCCTATTTCGTAGGGAGTGGAAGAAACCGGAATCCAGGTTTCGCCACCATCTGTGGTTCTGAGATAACTTACAAGAGAACTCCCACGTATCCATCCGTGTCTTGGGTCAGTAAATATAACGAGATTAAAAGTTTCAGTATACTGGGATTCTGCTTTAACCCAATTTTGACCTCCATCAGTGGTTCTGATAATTGTCCCAAAATATCCAACTGCCCAACCCAGCTGTCGGTCTATGAAGTCTATATCGTGTAATTGTGGGGGAACCCCTTGAAATTGGGGATAGGTCTGTGCCACCCAGGTGTTTCCACCATCTGTGGTATGATAAATAAAAGTATCCCTTCCCACTACCCACCCATAATTCTCATCCACAAAATCCAGCGCAAATAAATCCACATTAGACCCAATCGACAAAACCTCCCAGCCGGGAATTACCGGTCCAGTAGACTTCTTACAGCTAAATAGGAGGAGTACTGTTACTAAAGATACAACAAAAATTGTGGCTACTTTCATGGCTGAACACCCACTGCTTATATCGTCAATCTAAAAACAATATATTATTTGTCAAGAAAAATTTTCATTTAAAAGTATATTAACTCATTTCCAAACCGTAGCTCGATAATTTTTATTGTAACTTCTTGCAGATTGTATGAACCGTCTTGCATAAGGTTTGTTCAGAAATTGTGCTGGTAAATTTGCTTGAAATTTTTCTGCTATTTCTATCTTGTTTGAATTGAACATCTTACTTGGGGCTTAAAATCAAGCGCTGATACTTTATGGTCAATTTTATTACAAGGCACTCTTTTTGCTCAAAAGGAGTGTGGTTATGGGTGCAGAAAAGCTTAACAACGGCTTCAAAAGGGGCTTTCCCTCCCAATGGCTGGAAAGACAGTCGGAGCCCAAAATCGGGAAAGATGAAAAGGGGTATTTTATCTATACCATCAGTGAAAATACCAAGGTTTATTTTGAAGAATTTTACCAGTTTTTAGAAAAAATAGAGCAGAAATGCCAGCTTGACCTGGACAGCTTAGAGGAAAAATTAAGCCAGACCCCTCCCACACGGAGCGAAAGTCTGGCCTATTACCGGGCCCGCAAGATTATCCTGGACTTACTTCTAAAAAATATCTTCTCCTTTTATTCTGACTCCAGCAACTTAGGGGTGATTATGACCCCCTGGTGCTTCGGGACTGTGATGTTGGAGAAAGTGGAAATCTATAAAGACCGGATTGCCCGGGGAGAAGCCAATGACCCCAACGTGGGGGATTTCCCCTTTTATGTTTTAGGGTACATCGATGAAATTTATAAAAATACCCTGCTGGAGCTTTTTGAGTTTCCGGAAAAAGCTTTTTCAGTCAGATGGCAGTACACCGAACTTCTGAAAAGATATTCCAAAGTTCTATCCAATGTCACCGCTTCTTTGCAGAGCATCTTATTCTTAGCCAAAAATCAAAATCAGGATACTTAATATGCATGACCATAATCTGGTAAACTGGAGTTTTACCTTTGACCCCATTTATTGGGATGCCATTCATTTTTTGGGCTCCTATTTTCTGGCTTCGGCTCTGCATTACGGCTTAGGGCTTTCTTTGAAAGATGCCTGTGTGGTGGCATTTGCTTTGGGTTTCGCCTGGGAAGTCAAAGATGTCTGGAAAGATGATGGTTTCGGAATAAAAGACTTGAGCTTGGATGGGGCAGCCATTGGGCTTTACTGGAAAATCCATCTGGGCAAGAAAAAGCACTGACGCTGACATTCTCACTTGTGCATTTTAGGCAATTTTACCCTCTAATTTAGCAAGAATTTCTCCTGTTTTCCGAGCTTATCTCCCTCTCTTTGCTCTCTTTTTATACAATTTCTTTTAATATTTTTTCCGGTATAAATCTTACCCCGCAAAATGCCGAAATAACAGGTGAGTACAGCTTTACCCGGATACTTTGAACTCAGGAGCCCAATGTTGACCCGAAAGGTTTTGATTGTGGATGACAACATCAATATGTCCGCTTTGTTGGGGGATATTTTGGAGGTATTTCAGTGTCAAAGCACCCAGGCCGATGACGGCGAAGAAGCCCTGCGGCTTCTGAAAGAAGATGAATACGATCTGATAATCACGGATATGCGTATGCCCAAAATGAGCGGGCTGGATTTATTGAGATTTGTGAAGGATAATTATCCTAAGCTGCCAGTGGTGGTGGTCTCCGGCTACAATTTAGGACCGCAACAGGATGCCCTGGTGGCTGAATTTGCCGATGGTTTTTTGAGCAAGCCCTTTAAAGTAAAAGATATAGAAAAACTTCTAAAAAAGTTGTTGAAAATTCCTACCTGATATTTGGAAAGTTCCCTAGGTACACCTAATTCGCTCGGTTTTTATACAATTTTTTTGAATATTTTTTCTTGTATAAATCTCACCCAACAAAATGCCGAAATAGTTATTAAGCAGTTTGGTCTCAGATACTCTAAATTAGTAGAAAAATGGCAACCAAAAAAATCTTAGTTGTAGATGACGACTTAAATATGGCAAGTCTTTTGAGTGATATTTTAGAGGTACTTCACTGTCAAACCAAACAGGCTTATGATGGTGAACAGGCTTTGCGTCTATTAAAGGAAGAACAATATGATATGGTTATCACTGATGTAAGGATGCCTAAAATGAGCGGAATCAATTTATTAAAAGTGGTTAAACATAATTATCCCAAGTTGCCGGTGGTACTAATGACTGGATTTTCCTTAGGTACTTCGGGTGCTTCGGGTACTTCAGGTACTTCGCAACACATTTTAGTTACTGAACAGGCGGATGCTTTTTTAAGGAAGCCCTTTAAAGTGGAAGATATTGAAAAACTTTTAAAGAAATTGTTGAAATTTCCTGGCTAAAATTTACCCTTCTATCTCTGAGTCAAAAGAAAGATTCGGATTTGTCAATACAAATAAGTCAGAGTGAATCCCGGGTCACCCTTTTTTGCCTCATAATTCTTCAAATTTTAGTTGATTTTTAAAGCTTATCCTGTATTATTTACTACTTTAATGAGTCAGATCGAAGAAAATTTAAGCCGACTGAGAGCCAAAATTTTCAAAGCCTGTGAAAAAGTCAAAAGAAATCCCCAGGAAATAAAGATAGTCGCAGTTACCAAGAATGTAGCAGTTGAAAAGATAAATGAGGCGATTGCCTGCGGGATTGAAATAATCGGAGAAAACAAAGTGCAGGAAGCCCTGGCCAAATATGAGCAGATAGATAAAAAAGTTTTGTGGCATCTGGTAGGGCATCTGCAGACCAACAAAGTCAAAAAGGCCCTGGAGATCTTTGATATGATCCAGTCTGTGGATAGTTTGAAGTTAGCTTCAGAAATAAATAAAACGGCAGAAGAGATTGGTAAAATTTACCCGATTTTGCTGGAAATTAATACCTCTGGAGAAGCAACCAAGTATGGAGTAAAACCGGAACAGACCGAAAATCTAATTAGAGAGATGCAGGGGCTGGAGAATTTAAAAATAAAAGGTTTAATGACCGTCGGACCTTTAAGCGATGATAAGCAAAAAGTTCGTCTGGCATTCCGACAATTGAAAATAATTTATGAAAAGCTGGAAAGAGTAAAAATCTCTAATTTACAGTTAGAATATTTGTCTATGGGAATGAGTTCCGATTTTGAAATTGCCATAGAGGAAGGTTCCAATATGTTGAGAATCGGGACGGCTATTTTCGGTCCCAGGAGTTGAGATATGAAACTAACAACTTTAGATATCAAAAAACAGGAGTTCTCCAAGGCCTTCCGGGGTTTTGATAAGCTGGAAGTGTCTGCTTTTTTAGAAATCGTGGCTGAAGAGTTTGAGCAGTTGTTAGGCCTGAACAGCGGGCTGCAGGAAAAAATCAAAGAATTAGAAAACCTGGTTGAAAATCACAAGCACATGGAGGAATCCTGGCAAAATACATTAGTGACTGTGCAAAAATCTTTGGATGAAGCCAAAATAGCTTCTCAAAAAGAAAGCCAGCTTCTTTTAAGGGAAGCCCAAAAGCAAAAAGAGGAGATTTTAAAACAAGCTGAAACTGAAGTTTATACTCTAAAACAAAAAATATCCCGTCTCCAGGAATTAAAAAAGGAATTCTTAACTCACTTCAAAGCCTTTTTAGATAACCAAATCGACGTTTTGAACAACTTTGCCCAGGATAAAAAAATCGAAAAAATCGTGGAACAGACCTTCACTGAATTAGAAAGGGTGGAAAAAGAGGACCTGCCGGATACGGAAGTCTGATTATGTCTACTCCTAATTTAAAGCAGCAGATTGCCGAAGCGCTAAATTTAATCCGCAGCAAAACCAAATTTGAACCCCAGATTGGAATTATTTTAGGGACCGGTTTAGGGTCTTTGGCTTCCGGAATTAAGTTGGAAACTACGGTTGGATATGAGACTATTCCTCATTTTCCGGTTTCTACGGTGGAAAGCCATGCCGGAAAACTTTTATTCGGAGATTTGGGGGGGAAAAAAGTGGTGGCCATGCAGGGAAGGTTTCATTATTACGAAGGGTATTCGATGCAGCGGGTCACTTTTCCGGTGCGGGTTATGAAGGCCCTGGGGATTAAAATTTTGATTGTCTCCAATGCCTGCGGCGGCTTAAATCCTCAATTTAAGTCCGGAGATTTGATGCTGATAACCGACCATATCAATCTGCAGGGAGATAATCCCCTTTTAGGACCAAATGATGAAACTTTAGGACCACGTTTCCCGGATATGTACAACTGCTATGACAAAGAATTAATCGGATTGGCTGAAAATGTGGCTTTAAATTTAGGGATGAAACTGAATCGGGGAGTGTATGTTTCGGTTTCTGGACCGAATCTGGAGACCGCGGCTGAATATCGGTTCTTGAGAATTATCGGGGCGGATGTGGTGGGGATGTCCACGGTTCCCGAGGTAATCGTGGCCCGGCATCAGGGGACCAAAGTTTTGGGATTTTCGATTATCACTGATATGGGTTTGCCGGATGCCCTAAAACCTACCAGCTTGGAAGAAATCATTGCCTGCGCCAATAAATCTGAACCGCTTCTAAGACAGCTTATCTCTGAGGTTGTTGAAAAAATCAATCTCTAATGGTTCGATTTATAGTGAGTCAGTCGAACTATAAACTCACCATAAACGTATAATTATTTATGTATCAGGAATTCGGGAAGAAATTTTCTTTTCCAGAATTAGAAGAGGAGATTTTAAAATTCTGGAAAGAAAATAAAATCTTTGAGAAGTCGCTGGAAATCAGAAAAGACTCCCCTCGCTTTGTCTTCTATGAAGGCCCACCTACTGCTAATGGAAGACCAGGAATTCATCATGTGATTGCCCGGACTATTAAAGATTTGGTCTGCAGATACAAGACCATGCAAGGTTTTCTGGTGGAAAGAAAAGCCGGCTGGGATACTCATGGTCTGCCGGTGGAACTGGAAGTGGAAAAGGAGCTGAAATTAGAAAACAAAGCCAAAATTATCGAATACGGGATTGCCAGGTTCAACCAAAAGTGCCGGGAATCGGTCTTTAAGTATAAAAAAGATTGGGACTGGCTGACCGAGAGAATCGGTTATTGGCTGGATTTGGAGGATGCATACATCACTTGTTCTAATGAATATATTGAAACTATCTGGTGGATTTTATCCGAATATCACAAAAAAGGGCTGATTTACAGAGGGGACAAGATTGTCCCCTGGTGTCCTCGCTGTGGGACCGGTTTATCCAGCCATGAAGTGGCTTTAGGATATGACCAAGTGGAAGACCCTTCGGTTTTTGTCAAAGTTCAACTAGAGGATAAACCGGACAGATACTTTCTGGTCTGGACCACCACTCCCTGGACTTTAATCTCCAATGTTGCTCTGGCTTTAAATCCGGATGCTACCTATGTGGAAGTTTTACACAATAATGAGAAATTGATTTTAGCCAAAGACCGTTTGGCGGTATTAAAGGGTGATTATACCATTGAAAAAGAGTTCAAAGGAAAAGAGTTAGAGAAAACCAGATATAAACCTCTGTTCACCTTTGTTAAAATTGACAAGCCGACCTATTACACCACCTTAGCTGATTTTGTCAACTTGGAGGAAGGAACCGGGATTGTGCATATCGCACCCGCTTTTGGAGCTGATGATTACAATCTGGGACAGCGCTATAATTTGCCCAAGCCGCAGCCCATTGATGAAGCCGGAAAGTTCACTGCTGAAGTTACCCCCTGGAAAGGGATGTTTATCAAGGATGCCGACCCTCTGATTACCCAGGATTTGAAAAAGCGTGGACTATTATATAAAGAGGAAAAGTATCGGCACAGCTATCCTTTCTGCTGGAGATGTGATACCCCTCTGATTTACTATGCCCGAAAATCCTGGTACATCAAGACCACCGCTTATAAAGATAAGCTGATTGCTAACAACAATAAGATTAATTGGTATCCTCCAGAAATGGGTAAAGGCAGGTTCGGGGAATGGCTGGAAAATAATGTGGACTGGGCTTTGTCCCGAGAGAGATTCTGGGGCACCCCTTTGAATATCTGGGTTTGTGAAAAATGCCAGAGCGAGAAATCTATTGGAAGCATCGGTGAATTAAGAAAATCAGGCGAAAATATTCCCGAACCATTAGATTTGCACAAACCGTATGTGGACCAAATAAGTTTGAAATGTGAAAAATGCCAGGGTAAAATGGTCAGAACACCGGAAGTCATTGACGTCTGGTTTGATTCCGGGGCAATGCCTTATGCCCAGTGGCATTATCCTTTTGAAAATAAAGACCGCTTTGAGAAAAATTTCCCGGCTGATTTTATCTCCGAAGCCATTGACCAGACCCGGGGCTGGTTTTATTCCCTGCTGGCAATTTCTACTTTATTATCCGACCAGCCCGCTTATAAGAATGTCATAGTAATTGAATTCATTCAGGATAAATTCGGCCAAAAAATGAGTAAGTCCAAAGGGAATGTGGTTGTGCCGGAAACGATTCTGAATAAAGACGGTGCAGATGCTTTGCGCTGGTACTTACTTTCGGTCAGCCAGCCCTGGATTCCTACTAAGTTTGACCCCCAGGGGGTAACCGAGGTTATAAGCAAATTTTTAGGGACTCTGCTTAATACCTATTCCTTCTGGGCGCTGTATGCCAATATCGATAAATTTAAACCCAATCAGACGAAAATTTCTGTGGCAGAAAGACCGGAGATCGACCGCTGGCTAGTGTCTAAATTAAATAGTTTGGTGCAAAAAGTTAACCAATCTTTGGAAGAATATGAATTGACCCGAGTGGCCCGCAGGATTTCCGATTTCGTAATGGATGATTTATCCAACTGGTATGTCAGAAGAAACCGCCGCAGGTTTTGGAAATCCAAAGAGGACCAGGATAAACTGTCAGCTTATCAAACCCTGTGGGAAGCTCTGGTCACGGTTTGTAAATTATCTGCTCCCTATATCCCTTTTACTTCGGAAAAAATCTACCAGGAGTTGGTAGCCAAAGCTGTGCCTGGTTCTCCCCAGAGTATTCATCTGGATAAATTTCCGCAAGCCGAAACCAATTATATTGATTTGGCTCTGGAAGAAAAAATGGAAGATTTAATCAAAGTGGTAACTTTGGGCCGGGCTTGCCGTAATAAAGCTAAAGTAAAAGTCAGACAGCCCTTAGAGGAGATGTTAGTGGTATTTCCGGAAAGCGAAAAAATCAAAGCAGTTCAAGGACTTTCTTATTTGATAGCCGAGGAGATTAATGTCAAGAAAGTAAATTTTTTGGACAAAAAAACCAATCTGGTCACTTATCAAGCCAAGCCCAATTTTGCCAATTTGGGACCCAAATTTGGGGCTAAGGTAAAAGAGGTGGCTAATCGAATCTCTGCTTTGAGCCCAGCCGAGATTGAAAATCTCAAAAAAAATGGAAAAATCACTTTACAAATTGAAAACGACACTGTAACTTTAGAAACCTTTGACGTGGAAATAATGGAAAATCCGCTGGAAGGGTTTGCGGTGGAGTCGGAGAATGGCTATCAGGTGGCTTTGAAACTGGCTCTGACCGAGGAGCTAAAAGATGAAGGATTTGCCCGGGAGCTGGTCAACAAAATTCAGACCCAGAGAAAAGAGTCCGGGTTTCAGGTTATAGACAGGATTAAAATTACTATGCAGGTATCTGATAGATTAAAACAGGCGGTGGCAAGTTTTAAGGATTATATCCAAAAGGAAACCTTAGCCGATGATATTATTTTGCAGGATAAGGAGAGCGACTTTAAGATGCGGGATATCAACGGAGAAAAAGCTTACATTGGCTTGCAGAAGATTTGAAGGGACGGCTTTTTAGAGGAGACAGAGATGAAGAAAAAGGATTTGGAAAAATATGAAACGCTGCTCTTGGCCAAACGGGCTGAGATATTGGGAGAATTGGGGCTTTTGAAGAAAAACGTTTTGGATACGACCACTAAAGATTCTTCCGGGGATCTTTCCGGCTATTCTTACCATATGGCTGATCAGGGTACCGATGCCGAAGAACGGGAGAAAGCTTTTCTTTTGGCTTCCAAATCCGGACGCCTTTTGTATCATATCGATGAGGCCCTGCGTAGAATCAAAGATAAAACTTACGGCAAATGTCAGGAATGCGGAGAGGAAATCTCTACCGCCAGATTAGAAGCGGTACCACATGCCCGCTTGTGCATTAACTGCAAAGAAAAAGAGGAAAAAAGCACCATCGGTGAAACTCAGTAAAGTTTTGTGTCAAAAAAGCTTTTTACCCAGCCCTTTTTCTGCCTTAGTATAACCTTCTTAGTAATTTTTTTAGACCAGCTTAGCAAAACTATAATTTATCACTCCCTAATTTTAGGGCAATCTATCTCTGTTTTAGGTGAATTTTTTAAAATTACCTATATATTAAATCCCGGGGGGGCTTTTGGAACTAAGCTGGGAGGAAATAACCTTTATACCATTTTATCTTTGATTGCCATTGTTTTAACTTTCATTTTTTTCTTTCAAACCAAAAAAGAGCAGGTTTTAATCAGAACCGGTTTGGCTTTAATCTTAGGAGGAGCCATCGGAAATTTAATCGACCGCTTCAGATTCGGTCAGGTAGTCGATTTTTTGGATTTCGATTTTTTTAATATCTCCCTTCCTGAATTTAAATTCGGATTTATTAATTTTTCCGGATTTCATCTAGACCGCTGGCCGGTCTTTAATATAGCGGATAGCTCGGTGACCTGCGGAGCTATTTTGATTATTTTACAGATGTTTCTGACTCCCAAAAAACCTGCTGAAACTGCAGTTGAAAATGTCCAACCCCAAATTTGAGATTTCGGTTCCCAAAGATAAAGAGGGAACTCGTTTAGATATCTTCCTATCTACCCAGAATTTAGATTTAACCCGCAGCCGAATTCAGAAACTGATCGAAACCGGCAATATTTTGGTAAACGGCTCGAGTACCAAAGCCAGCCACAAGGTCAAAACCGGTGAAAAAATAACTGTTGAAATTCCGCCTCCCCAGGAATCAAAAATCTTACCGGAAAATATTCCCTTAGATATTATTTATGAAGATACCGATTTACTGGTGGTCAATAAACCGGCCGGCATGGTAGTGCATCCGGCAGCCGGAAATTATACTGGGACTTTGGTCAATGCCTTGCTTTATCAGTGTAAAAACCTTTCCGGAATCGGGGAAGTTTTAAGGCCCGGAATTGTGCACAGGTTAGATAAAGGAACTTCCGGGCTCTTGGTGGTAGCTAAAAATGATTTGGCGCATTTAAAATTATCTGAACAGTTAAAAGACAAAAGCTTATATCGTGAATATGTGGCTATAATTTGCGGGAATCTATCTAAAAAATCTGGCTCTATCCAGGCACCAATTGGGCGCTCTCTCAAAGACAGAAAAAAGATGACGGTAACTAAAGTCAAAAGCAAGGAGGCCTGGACTGAATTTAAGGTTTTAAAATCTTTTGGCTTATGTGATTTATTGCAGTTAAAACTAAAAACCGGACGGACTCATCAGATCCGGGTGCATTTATCATACTTGGGGCATCCGGTTTTGGGAGACCCAGAATATGGGGGTAGAGCCAAATGGCTTTCTTCTTTGTCCGTAAATAGAAGAAAAATGGCACAGGAAATTTTAAATTTGATAGATAGACAAGCTCTGCACGCTTTTAAAATCGGATTTATTCATCCAAGGACTGACAAATATTTAGAATTTCAGGCCCCTTTACCCCTTGACATCTCACAGGTTTTAGATTTTCTTAAATCCTATGAAATCTAACGGTAAAAAACTATGGCTTTTATACCTAGTTTTTTACTTTGTCTTAGTCTTAATTTCACTGACTGGCTTTATCCACCAGCATGACAGTGTAGGTGACCTGAATTGTGCTATTTGCAATTGGCTTTCCCACTTTAGTTTTATTCTCCCTTCACTAATCTCATTATTTTTATTTTTACTTCTTTTCGGTCTTTTATTTTTCGGCTCCCGGAATTTCTCTTTTCCCTTTGCCTCTCAAAAGTATTCCCCCCGTTCTCCTCCCTTGTAAAGCTTCTTTCAGTTTTCATTTTTTCATACAGCTTTTCTAATATCTAACTTTACAAGGAGTGAGAATGAAAAAAACCCTTTTTGTAATCTTACTGTTATTTTTGGCGAAAAATATAAACGCCCAAAGGGATGTCAGCGGAGCTCCTCAACAGGCCTCCAATATTTTCAACCCAAATATCAGTGTGGTCACCAATATCGTGGGTTCTTTCGGCAACGACCGGACCTTAGAGCCAACCGCTTTTAATCTGTCGGAAGTAGAGCTGGGTATCCAGTCTGTAATCGACCCTTATGCCCGGGCCGACATTTTTATCGCTTTTGGAGCAGAAGGAGCAGAATTAGAAGAAGGTTATCTTACCTGGCTTTCCATGCCTTTCGGCTTGCAATCCCGATTCGGAAAGTTTCGCTCAAATTGGAACAGTTTTAATTTAATCCACCCACCCGAAACTCCTTTTGCTGATAGACCACTTGCAATTGTTAATTTCTTAGGTGAAGAAGGAGTAGTTGGCACCGGTGTCTCTTTAAGCTGGCTTGTCCCCGTTAATCTTTTTTATCTAAAATGGATAGCTGAAGTAACCAATCTGCCGGGAGAATCCCCATCTTTTAGAATAATTGATTCCTCTGGAGAACTTATCCAATCTGAAAGGAAACAGGACTTGGCTTATCTTTCTCGGCTTTCCAGTTATTTTGATTTATCGGAATCAGCCAATTTGAGTTGGGGTGTTAGTTATTTAGGTGCGGTTAACGAACCGACCGGGCAGCTCTGGACTCATCTGGGCGGTTTGGATTTGACTTTCCGCTGGAAAAACCCCAAAAGAGCCATCTACTCCTCTTTCTTATGGAGAAATGAGATTATCATGAGTAAAAGAGAAGTCGCCTCTGATAGCAGCGTTACCAGTTGGGGTGGTTTTTCTCATATTAACTGGCAGTTTTTTAGAAGATGGCATGTAGGGGGACGGTTTGATTATTCCCAATTTACAGATGATAATGACAATGCCGAACAAGGAGGGCTGGCTTATTTAGCATTTGCCCCTTCGGAGTTTAGCTTTGTATCCGTGCAGGGAAGATATATCAAAAGAGCTGATAAAACAGAAGATTGGGCCGGATTTGTTAAGTTAACCTTTAACATCGGTCCTCATGGAGCACATCAATTTTAAAGGTCAGTTGACCCAAAGGAGAATGAAAATGAAAAAAATAATTTTATTACTGAGTCTATTTATTCTGAACTTCAACTTAAGTTGGGGAAAATTGAAAATTGTGACCACCACTCAAGATTTAGCCTCCATAGTTAATTTTATAGGAGGCGACAAAATAGAGCTGAGTTACATAGCCAAAGGATACCAGGACCCACATTTTGTGGAAGCCAAACCCAGCTACTTGTTAAAACTAAGAGATGCAGATTTACTAATCGCTGTCGGATTAGAACTGGAAATCGGCTGGTTACCGGTTTTAGTAAAAGATAGCCGCAATCCCAAAATCTTGGCTGGTAAAGGATATTTGGAAGCTTCCACCGACTGTGAGATATTAGAAAAACCAACCGGACAACTCACCAGAGCCGGCGGTGACATCCATCCTTTTGGCAATCCTCATTTTTGGTTAGACCCTAACAATGGAAAAATTATGGCTCAAAATATTGCCCAGCGACTTTCAGAGTTAGACCCAGCAAATGCTAATTTCTATCAGAGCAATCTGGATATTTTTGTCAGTAAGCTGGCTGAAAAGCAAAAACAGTGGGAGGGTCTAATCGAGCCGTACCGAGGAACAAAAATTGTCACCTATCACAACTCCTGGCCCAATTTTGCCAAATATTTTGGCTTAGATGTAATTGGATATGTAGAACCCAAACCCGGAATTCCTCCTTCCCCTTCTCACATTTTTAAACTGGTCAACCAGATGAAAGAAGAAAACTGCAAGGTCATTTTAATGGAGCCCTATTTTGATATCAAGACCCCGGAATCGATTGCCCGAAGAAGCGGTGCCAACGTGGCGGTTGTGCCACCCTCTGTGGGAGGAGAAAAAGAGATTTCTGACTATTTCAGTTTATTCGACTATGCTATCAATTTGTTGATTAAAACTTTTAAAGACAACCAAGTTTCACAATAAGGAGATTTTATGGAGATCTTAAAATTTCTGCTGCCGCCTTTCGTAGCCAGTTTAGTTATTACCGGCATACATGCTTATTTGGGAATTCATGTGATAGAGCGGGGAGTTATTTTTGTGGATTTAGCTTTGGCTCAGATGGCGGCCTTAGGAGTAACCATCGGTTTTCTTTTAGGTTATGGACTACATACCCCGGCCAGTTTCTGGTGGTCTTTGGGTTTTACTGTAATGGGAGCGACCATCTTTACCTTTACTAGAAGTAAAAAACGAACTCTGCATCAGGAAGCTTACATCGGAATAGTTTATGTGGTCAGCGCCGCCGCAGCCATTTTGGCTATGAGCCAGGCTCCGGAAGGTACTGAACATTTAAAGGATATGTTGGTGGGAAATATATTGACGGTTTCTTGGACTGAAATTATCAAAATTACGGTTATCTATTTTTTTATTGGTATTTTTCACTGGGTTTTTAGAAAACACTTTATTCTAATTTCTACTCAGCTAACCTCGGCTCAGGAAAAAGGGATTTTAATTCCTTTGTGGGACTTTTTATTCTATATCTCTTTTGGGATTGTGGTAACTTATTCGGTCTCAATTGCGGGAGTTCTGCTGGTTTTTTCTTTTTTAATCGTTCCCTCGGTTTGCGCTATGCTTTTTGCCGACAAAATCGGTTATCGTTTGATAATTGGCTGGGTTCTAAGCACTTTGGTAAGTATCATAGGGATTGCCTTATCTTACTTCTTAGACCTACCCACTGGAGCTGCTATCGTTTGCACTTTCGGCTTGGCTCTGCTTATATCTGTCTTGTTAAAATCTCTTTTTTCACTGAATAAAGAGAGGTGATTAAATAAATTAAATTAGAAAATTTTATTGACATTTTTCTAAATCCGGTTATATTTTGACTCAAAATCACACTTGATGAGAGCCCTCTTAGCCCTAGAAGATGGAAAAGTTTTTGAGGGTAAATCATTTGGAGTTCAGGGGGAGCGTTGCGGAGAGGTGATCTTCAACACCTCTATGATGGGTTATCAGGAGATTTTGACCGACCCTTCTTACCAGGGTCAAATTGTGGTGATGACCTATCCTTTGATTGGAAACTACGGTTTAAATCAAGAAGATTTTGAATCCCGAAAACCTTTTGTCTCCGGCTTTGCGGTGCGAGAAGAGTGCAGCTATCCATCCAATTGGCGTTCACAATATTCTATCGAACAATTTTTTAAAAAATATAATATAGTTGGCATTTCTGAAATTGATACCCGGGCTTTAACCAAGCATATTCGGGACTTTGGTGCTAAAAAAGGGATTATCTCTACGGTTGATTTTGACAAATACTCTCTGATAAGAAAAGCCCAAGCTTCCCCCAGTTTGATAGGGAGAGATTTGGTTAAAGAAGTTTCTTGTGATGCAGAGTATCTTTGGAAACATAGAAACGGCAACCATAATCAGAACCAAAAATATAAAGTAATAGCTTTTGATTATGGGATTAAATATAACATCTTGAGAAAGCTGGCTTCTTACAACTGCGATGTAAAAGTAGTTCCTGCCCATACTAAAGCCGAAGAGGTGATTTCCAAAAATCCGGATGGAATTTTTTTATCCAACGGGCCTGGCGACCCCGAAGCGGTTAGTTATGCTATCAAAGCGGTGGAAAGATTAATCGGACTTAAACCGATTTTTGGAATTTGCTTAGGTCATCAAATTTTGGCTTTAGCCCTGGGAGCCAAAACTTATAAGTTGAAATTCGGCCACCACGGAGCTAACCATCCGGTAAAAAATTTAATTACAAACAAAATTGAGATCACCTCTCATAATCATGGGTTTGCGGTTGACCAAGAATCTTTGCAAAATACCGGACTGGACATTACTCATCTAAATCTGAACGATGGAACTGTGGAAGGAATGAGGCATACAGAATATCCCATCTTTTCAGTGCAATATCATCCGGAAGCATCTCCCGGTCCCCATGACGCCGATTACCTGTTTGAAAATTTTGTTCAGCTGATGGAAAAATGGCACCATAATAAATTTAGAAATTAGATGCCCCAAAGAAAAGATATAGAAAAAATCTTAATCATCGGCTCCGGACCAATTATTATAGGTCAGGCCTGCGAATTTGACTACTCCGGCACCCAGGCCTGCAAAGCTTTAAGAGAAGAAGGTTATAAGATTATTCTGGTCAACAACAATCCCGCTACTATTATGACCGACCCGGAAATGGCTGATAGGACATATTTAGAGCCACTGACACCATTTTATTTAGAAAAAATAATTTCTATCGAAAGACCTCAAGCCCTTCTACCCACTTTAGGAGGTCAGACCGGTTTGAATTTAGCCATGGCCTTGGCCGAACAGAAAATTTTGGAAAAATATCAGGTGGAGTTAATCGGTGCCAGATTTGAAACCATCAAAATCTGTGAAGATAGGTTACTGTTCAAACAGGCCATGCAGGAAATCAATCTGGAAGTCCCGAAATCAGGTCTGGTTTATACTATCAAACAAGCAGAAAGTTTGACTAAAAAAATCGGTTTCCCGGTTGTTATCAGACCTAGCTTTACTTTAGGAGGAGCTGGGGGTGGTGTAGCTTATAATTTAGAAGAGCTGCAGCAAATTGTCTCCAGCGGTTTGGAGCAATCACCGGTAAAATCGGTTTTGATTGAAGAATCGGTTCTGGGCTGGAAAGAATTTGAGTTAGAGGTAATGAGAGATAAAAATGATAACGTAGTAATTGTTTGCTCTATTGAAAATTTCGACCCCATGGGGGTTCATACCGGGGATAGCATTACGGTTGCTCCAGCTCAAACCTTGACAGACAAAGAATACCAAAAGATGCGGGATGCCGCCATTTCGATTATGCGCAAAGTGGGAGTGGAAACCGGCGGTTCCAATATTCAGTTTGCCATTCAGTCCGAGACGGGTAGAATGGTGATAATTGAAATGAATCCCAGAGTCTCTCGCAGCTCTGCTTTGGCCAGTAAAGCCACCGGCTTTCCGATTGCCAAGATCGCTGCCAAACTGGCGGTCGGATATACTCTGGATGAAATTCCCAACGACATAACTAAAAAAACTCCGGCTTGCTTTGAGCCGTCCATTGATTATGTGGTGGTCAAAGCTCCTCGTTTTGATTTTGAAAAATTCCCGGAAGCGGACAGTTCTTTGACCACTCAAATGAAATCAGTGGGCGAGTCCATGGCCTTTGGCAGAACATTTAAAGAAGCGCTGCAAAAAGCTCTTAGGGCTTTGGAAGCTGGTTATATCGGTCTGTGCCATAAAAATTCTGATACAGAATTGGCCAAAGAGCAGATTATACAAAAATTAAAAGCCAACAGCTTTGAAAGAATCTTTCAGCTGAAAAATGCTTTTCAAATTGGAATGAGCATTAATGAATTGTATCGCTTGACTAAAGTAGATAAATGGTTTTTACATCAGATTCAACAGATTGTAGAGTTGGAAAATCAGTTGGTAAAATTTAAGGATGAAACAGATTTATTCAAAAAATCCAAAGGTGAAATCCCCAGAGAGTTATTTTTACAAGCCAAAAAGTTCGGCTTTTCTGATAAGCAGCTGGCTTTGTTGTGGAATAAAACCGAAGAAGGGGTCAGAAAGAAAAGAAAAAATTTACAGATTGAGGCCGTGGTCAAGACGGTAGATACTTGCGCTGGTGAGTTTGAAGCTTTCACTCCCTATTATTATTGCACTTTTGAAACTGAAGACGAAACAGTTTTAGATAATAAGCAGAAAAAGGTGATGATTTTAGGGTCCGGTCCCAATCGAATCGGACAGGGAATTGAGTTTGATTATGCTTGCGTGCAGGCCTGTCTGGCTTTAAGAGAAGAGGGGATTAAAACCATAATGATAAACTGTAATCCGGAAACGGTTTCCACTGATTACGATATTTCTGATAAACTTTATTTTGAGCCCTTAACTTTGGAAGATGTTTTGAACATAATCGAGAAAGAACAACCTTGGGGTGTTTTAATTCAATTCGGCGGTCAGACTCCTTTGAAATTAGCAGTTCCTTTAGAAAGAAATGGAGTGAAAATTTTAGGGACTTCTCCGGCCTCAATTGATATGGCTGAAAACCGGGAGAAATTCAGCCAACTTTTGAGGAGACTGGATTTGTTGCAGCCACCCGGTGGAATCGCCAGATCAGAATCTGAAGCTATCCAGATTGCCAAAAGAATCGGCTATCCGGTTTTGGTCAGACCATCCTATGTTTTAGGCGGACAGGCCATGCAACTGGTTTATGCCGAAGAAAAACTAAAAGAGTATGTTAAAAAAGCTTTTGCTTTAGATATCAAGTTACCGCTTTTGATTGATAAATTTTTGGAAGATGCGGTAGAAGCGGATGTGGATGCTTTGTGTGACGGAGAAGAGGTTTTTGTGGGCGGAATTATGGAGCATATTGAAGAGGCCGGAATTCACTCCGGAGATTCAGCCTGTGTTTTACCGCCTTTTTCTCTTTCAGAAGATGTGCTTAAAAAAATGGAGGAGCAGACTAAGAAAATTGCCTTGGCTTTAAAAGTAAAAGGTTTACTCAATATACAATTTGCTCTCAAGGATGAAGAGATTTATGTTTTGGAAGTAAATCCCAGAGCCAGCCGGACCGTTCCTTTTGTCTCCAAAGCCATCGGAATACCATTAGCGCAACTGGCAGCCAAAATTTCGGTGGGGAAAAAATTAAAACAGATTTTACCGAAGGAGTTACCTCAAGTCAAGCATTTCTCGGTCAAAATGCCGGTCTTTCCATTTATCAAATTCCCCGGAGTTGATTATGTTTTAGGACCCAAAATGCAGTCCACCGGCGAAGTGATGGGAATTGATGTTGATTTGGGGAAAGCTTTAGCCAAGGGATTTACTATTGGAAACCAGTGTCTCCCCATATCGGGGACAGTTTTTATCTCGGTTAAAAATAAGGACAAGAGGAATGTCATTTATCTAGCCAAAGAGCTTTCGGATTTGGGATTTAAACTGATTGCCACCAGGGGAACTGCCAAGGTTTTGAAAAATTCCGGGATTGTGGTGGAGGAGATTTCCAAAGTGCATGAAGGACGGCCCAACGTTATCGACAGAATGAAAAATAAAGAGATCGGCCTGGTGATTAACACACCCTCAGGTGAGTATCCGCAAAAAGACAGCTATATTATCCGAAGAACTGCTATTGAACTTTCTATTCCTTGTATAACAACTCTATGGGGTGCTTATGCGGCTATCAATGCCATTGATAAATTGAAAAAAGAGTCGGCTAACGGAGGACTGGAAGTTAAAGCTTTGCAGGATTATTTTAAGCTCTCTGAGGCTTCAGATTCCAAGATACATACCAAAAAGAGAATTAAATTAGAGAAAACTGAGGAAGTAGCTTTAGAAATTTAGTGGAGTAGTATATCTTTTAATGCCTTGACTAACCCCTCCCTTCCGCCCAAGGCGGATCCGCCTCCGGCGGAAATCCTCCCTTCAGGGTGAATCCTTCAGGATGAACCCCTAAAAGGAGAGGGGACTAAATAAAAAATTATTGAATTATCCCTAACCACTGCCCGAAGATAAAATAGACTCTTCCTATTAAAAGCGACATACGGGACATGACCGTATAGCCGAAAGAAGCCCCGAAGGAAATCATCAGAAAGTAGATTCCAATTCTGGCTATAAAACCAAAACCTCCCTTATGCTCTTTGGAGAAGAAGAAGTAAAGCAGACAGGTAATCAGACCAAAGGTTAGAATAAAATTGTTAAAGGTGGTCAAAAAGGAGTTGGTCTTTAGTGGTAAAAGATTGGCATTTATCTGCAGAATTAAATCTCCGGAGCCAAAACCGATAATAGCCGCACCGGAGAAAATTCCGATTAAAAGCGCCAGAGCCCATCTGGAAAGCCAGGAGATTTTGGAATAAAGACGAGAAAAGAGCAAGGCACTCAGGATAAAAGGAATAATCAGAATCATTTTCCCTTCTTGAAATAAGGGCTTGAGCAAATTGGGCTTGAGCACATTTTCGATTTGCAGTGCCACTCCGTAACCGGCTGAAATCCCCACAAAAATATGTTCCGCCAATTTATAAAAGAAATTGTCCCGGTATAAAAAGGAGAAAATGCACAGAGTGAAAAAGGCCGCTACCCAGACTCCTAAAATTTCATAAGACATAAATTAAGTCCCCTTTTTCTTCAAGGAAAAATAGGCTAAATTCCCCAGCAGGATGAAAAGAAAGATAATCACATGCGCCATCGACTGAGCATCCATCCCTCTGCGGCCTAAACCAATTCTGTTAACCAGTATTTCATATTCCGCCGCGCCTTTCATGCCACCCAGAAGTCCCAAAAGTTGTCTGGATTGATAGTAGGGATAATACTCTGGAGCAGAAACCGCAGTGCAGCCGGAGACCAGACCAATATTGTAACGGGCTTGAACTTGTTGCACCCATTCTTTGGTTCCCGGATAACCGGCTGAGATATTTACAATCAGTTTGACATCTTTGAAATTGTTGACCCCTTGCATGATGGGAATTTGAGAAACCTTGGTGCCCCGGTAATCCTGGGGAAAAGTATTGGGAATGGAGCTTCCCATCGAGACCATGACCACTTCTCTTCCCTCTTTGAAGCCCAGATTGACATAATCTACTCCGTACTTCTTTTTGAATTCCTTTTCAGCCATATCAGTCAAAGCTTTTTCCGCCAAAGGAGGTCCGGCCGGCCACAAAGACAGGGCGATTATCTTGAGATCTTTTTTTAGCATTTGCTCTAAAGCCGCATAGGTCATTGGATAAAGCTCCGGCAAGGAACCCGGTTCAAAATCACAGGCGAAAAGCACTTTGCTACCATTCGGCACTTTATCAATTGCATCATAAAAGCCCCTGACCGGTTCGGTTACGGTGAATTTGATATTTAAAGGGAAAAGTAAGGGTAAGATAATGGCCAGGGCTACAAAGATAAAAATAACTCTGCGGTCCAATTGGTTCATGAATTCGAAAAATTTACGCATCTTAATCCTGCCCCATGTAAGTTCGTTCTAAACCGGTTATAACTTTCAAGCCGGTGGCAATGGCACCCAGAGCCGCTCCAATTAAAATGGCTCTTTTGCCGGCCAACTGCGGGACATTCATTATCCATTCGGTAAAATCCGGAAAGCTCTTCCAAATCGATTCCCCTATGGGCACTCTGCCAATCATCACCAAAACTGCGGTGATGGCTAACAAAGCTGCCTGCACGGTTCTGATTCTGAAGGCTCTGAAGGCCGCTGAAGCTATGAAAAAAGCCAATAGAGCAAACATGGTGGCTTGCATAGGAGTGAAGGTGTTGACGAAAAACCAGTCAAAAATGGTGCCTTCGGTGATTCCCCCGAAGATTCCAGCTCCCAGCATAAAAAACATACAGAGCACCAGAATCAGTTTCAAAACCCAGTCTTTTTCCCTTTTGGCAACTTTTCCGTAATTGATCCGCAGAATATTCAAAACTCCTAAGATGTAGGAAGCAGCCAGGACAATTATAGCCCAGCCGTTGATATCTGCCGCTCTATTGGAAAAGCCAGTGTGGGGTATGAAATAGTCCGCGATGAAAAAGGCGCCGGCTAAAAATGTGATTATTAAAGGAACTTCTTTACGCATAAATTTTAATTAATACTTTTTTTGTTAATTGGGTAGGTTTAGGTCTCCTGACCTAAACATTTCTGTGGGTCAGGAGACCCACAGCTACCCCTTTTTCTCATTTATTTATCTTTCACTGCACCACAAAAAGTTTGGTAAACCACTTAACACCCATGGTTTCTAAAATCGTCCCTATTATAATAGCCAAAACAATCAAAGCTTTAGCTAAATCAGAACCTTTGAGCGAACCCAAAAGCTTCGGCTCTCTGGATAAGTAGGCACTGGCGACAAAAAGTTCTTCACCAATTAAAGTATAATCGCAGGCCACTACAAAGAAAGGGAGCTGATGGATATTGGCAGTGCCGGCCACTTGAATGGCACCGGTGGAGGCGCCGGTTTCTGCTAAAAGCAATGATTCAGCATAAAAAGAACCTAATAGAAGATTGGCCGCCGGTCTTTCTCTTAGCATTATTCCGTTGACCGCCGCCGCATAGGCAAACTGCTCATCTGAAATGAATCTGATATTGTCTTTTACAAAAGCATCCGGTCTCCCCGCTGATAAATACCCCTGCCGGACTGCCTCTTCGGCAACCGGTACCACGAAAGGTTGTCGAATTGGCACAATTAAAGGGATGTCGTAGCGGGCAATGGTTTTGGCCACATTCCCCAGGATAATCATACTAGCCACGGTTTGGATGTCGTTCATATCGTGAATTCCCGGAATGTAAAGAACCGATTTACCCATCTCCGTGGCGCGACCCACCGCTTCTTCAATGGCATCTAAACCGGCGATTCTGCGAATAAACAAAGATTTCCCTTTTTTAGCCCGGGAGATGAACCACAAAATGGCAGAAAACACGATAGCTAAGGTTATAAAAATATTCCAGCGTTTGGTATCAAACCAATGGTAATCAAATTTGGTTTCAGTTAGGGGAGCAGCCTCTTGGGCGAGCAAAATTTGTGAGCACAAAGTCAGCCAAATTGCAGATATAAGTATTACCAAACTGATTTTTCTATTATCCATAAATTTTATTTAATCAAACCCAGCCAGGTTCCAAACAGAAAATCCATTCTGCCGATTAAAAGTGACATACGCGCCATAACCGTGTAACCAAAGGAAGCACCGAAAGTAATCATCAGAAAGAAAATTCCCAATTTGGCAATCTTTCCATAAGTCCCTTTGTGCTCTTTAGAAAAGAAAAAATACACCAAGCCACAAAAAGTACCCACCACCAAGATAATATTTCCCACTGTGGCATTCAAGTTTCCGGAGACCCATAAAGGTAAGATGGTGCTTTTAACCTGTTTCATACCGTTGGAGAGAGCATAACCGATTAAGTAAGCACCGGCAGTCCCTCCCACCACAAAAGCCAAAGGCCAGCGCGAAAACCAACCAATCTTGGGTACTAACCGTAAAAGCATCATAAATCCTAGCAGGCCACCTACTAAGTAAGCATATTGGGGTGGTTGTCCCGCGGGAGGGAAAACATTGTCCACCAACTTGGCTACAAATTGTGACCAAAAGACCGTGCAAAACCAATAACCAGCAGAAATTCCTACAAACAAGGCCTCACAGAATTTATACCAGGGATTATCTTTATATAAAAATGAGATTATCCCTAAAGTCAAAAAAGCCCCCATTAAATATCCTGGATTAAAAATTGTATCCATTTAAGTTTTTCTACCTCGGGTTATAAAATAAGCTAAGTTTCCTAGGATGATAAAGAACACCACCATAGCATGTGAAACCGCCTGGGAAAACATATACTTGGTGGCTTTCCCGAAATAACCGGACACTTTTTCATAAGCCGCTGCCCCCTGCATCCCCCCTAAAAGTCCCACTAATTGTCCGGTTTGCAAGTAGGGAGAAACATGCGGATATTGCACCGCGGTATTGCCACCGGCAATTTTTACCCCAAAGCGATCACCGGCAAAAATGACCCATTCATAGGTACCGGGGTAACCGGCTGAAATATTGTAAACCAATCTGATGTTATCAAAATTTTTGACATCTTTCATCAAAGGCAGCTCTCTGGTGCGGGTGCCGAAATAATCCACCGGAAAAGCGGCCGCAATATCGCTTCCCATACGCAAAATTACAAATTCATTTCCGGCCTGAAAACCCAGATTAACATAGTCCACTCCGTATTGGAGATTTTTGGCTTTTATCTTTTCATCTGTTAAAATGTCCATCTCCATGGCGAATTGGGCCTGGACCGGTCCCTGGGGCCATAATCCTATCATTATCACATCTAAATCTTTCAAAAAACAATGTTTCAAAAAGGAAATAGCCATGGGCTGTAGCTCCGGAGTGGTAGGAGGATCATAATCAAAGGCAATCATGACTTTGGAGCCGGGTGGTAGTTTTTCTACATAGTCATAGAGAGATTTCACCGGGGAGGAGATATCTATTTTTTTCAGAAAACCGGGCGGAGCGGTGAAAAAAAGCGGAATGACTAAAGCTAAAGCCACAAAAACAAATATTATTCTTCTATCCAGGGCTAATAGCTTCTGCCAAAAATCCACTTACTCTCCTCCCACGAAGGTTCGTTCCAAACCGGTGATAACTCTTAGTGAAGTAGAAATGATTCCCAGAGCAATGCCAATCATAATCGCTCTTTGCCCGGCGGTCTGGGGAAAATCCATGATCCAGTCCGAAATGTTTTTTAATTGCCAATCCCCGGCCCAGCTGGACATATAATCTCCTAAGGGGGTTCTACCCAACATCAAAAAGATAGCCGCTAAAAGCAACAAGGTAGCTTCTTTGTTTCTGGCTCTAAAGGCCCGATAAGAGGCGCTGGCTACAAAAAAAGCCAAGATGGCGAACATAGTAGCGTTTAAGGGGAAATAGATATTGAAGAAAATATCATAAAAAGGGGTTCCTGGGTTTTGATAATTTTTTCCGCCGGAGAAAAACAGACCCGCTGCGGTCATGATTAAAAATCCAATTATGATTATGACCGCATATCCCCAGCCCTGGGATTTTTTATAAACTTTTTCTAAGCTAACTTTAAGTAAGTTTAAAACTCCTAAGACGATAGCAAATCCAGCAATAATCTGAATCCAATCATTTCCCCAATCCTGGAATTTATTCAGAGGAGGATGAGGAACAAAAAATGCAATGACGTAGACAAAACCCACGACTATGGCTATTAGAATCGGTATCTCTCTTCTCATTTATTTTCTATTGATAGGTGAACCATTTGGCTATATGGAAAATTCCAAAAGTTTCCAATATAGAACCCACGACTATGGCGGCCATCATTAAAAATTTTCCTAAATCTTGCCCCTTTAAACTTCCCAGAAGTTTGGGGTTTTTGGATAAATAGGCGCTGGCGGCAAATAACTCTTCGCCGATGAGAGTGTAGTCACAGGCGGCTACGAAAAACGGCAGCTGGGTGGGCTGAGCAGTCCCGGCTATCTGGATGGCTCCGACTGAATTTCCGGTTTCTGCAAAAATCAAGGATTCAGCAAAAAAATGCCCCTGCAAAAAAATGGCGGCCGGTTTTTCTCGGACAAAAAGACCGCTGACTGCCGCGGTATAACCAAATTGATCTTGCGTGATATAATAAATCATGTCATCGGAATAATTATCCGGTTTTCCGGCATTCAGATAAGCTTGCTTCACTGTTTCCCGACAAGCCACCATTACCAGTGAGTAACAGTTGGGGACCTCTAATTTGGCTTCGTATTCGGCCACTCTTTTAGCAACGTGACCCAAGATGGTAACTGAGGCTACAGTCTGCATGGAATCCATATCGTAAATGCCGGGGATGTAGAAAATTTTTTTCCCCATTTCGGTGGCCCGGCCGACTGCCTCATCCACTGCTTCTAAGCCGGCTATTTTTCTTACAAACATCTCCTTACCTTTGCTGGCCCGGTAGATGAAGTAAACTATTCCCAGGGAGAGAATCAAAACTACTATGAAAGCATTAACTCTTTCCTTTTTGAACCATTGGGGAGTCGAAACAACCGCTGGGCTGGGGGCTGAATCTGAAAAACTGGTTTTACTCAAAGCTCTTATTTTGTAGTAATAGGGAGTTTTATCTCTGGCGGAATTATCCACATATTCTGTGGTCCCGCGCGGCGAATCCCCCACTTTGGTGTATTCAGCTTCAGGGGAAACGTAGCGTAGGATTTCGTACATCAGTACGTTGTTTAAGCCGGCTCCATCATCCGGAGAAAGTTGCCACTGAATGGTTATGCTTTTACCGGCATCATTGGGGGTGTCGAAAGCTTTTACTTCAGAGGCCGGTTGGGGTCTGTCTTGGGAAAAAATGCAACTAGGGAAAATTAAGAAAATAAAAAAGGAGATTAGCCAAACAAACTTTGTTTGTGAAAATCTCCCTTTCAGTTTTTGACAGAAGGGCATCTACCTTCCTTGATTTAAAATTACGGTTACACCATCCCGTAAGGGAAAGAACTACCACATACCTAAAATCACCCTAAACGCCTATAAATTTAGCTCTTTTAGAAAAATAAGTCAAGGAAAATTTTTATTCTTCTAACATTTCTACATTGGCTCTGGGGACTATGGCTTTGTTCTTTTCATCAAATTCTACTTCTAAAACTCTGGCATGCGATTCGGTTTCCAGCTTTTGTAAAGCCGGGGGCAGGTCTTTGACCTGTCCTAGTTTTCCGAAGTAAGGTTGGCGGATTACTCGAATGGGTGAGCCGGCCTGTAAACCGACCGACTCATATTTTTCTTTTTCTTCTTTGATTTTGACATCACCGGCAATGGGAATTATCACTTCCGGGCGAATCACTCCGGCCCTAATTTGAGTGGCACCATTTATGCAAGCTAATTTTCCTTCGTTAGATTTTAAAAGATCAAATGTTCGTTGTGCCATGTTGATTTGTCCGAACCCTTCGGTGATGACTAAGGTAATCCCTTTTTCTTCTGAGCCGGTGATAGCCACACCCAAATCGTATCCCAAAAAATCTCTCAAATCTTTATCATCCAGACCGCCTACAATGATTCCTTTGGTACCTACGGAAATAGCTTTGTTAATGGCAGAAGCGGTTACTAAACAGCCCCCTACTACGATTTTTCCTTTGCTGCTTTCATCAATTTCTTTATCCGTTAAAATATCGGATGGAGAGTTTACTACTATCTTGACCTCACCTTTAGTTTCTCCTCCGATTCCGAAGATTCCTTGAATAAAAGAACCCCAGCTGGAAACCGCCACCCCTTCTTGAGGGAAAACTTCTACTACTTCACCGACTAGATAGGCGTGCACTTCGACGGGAACCGGATTGCCCCGCAGAAGAACCTGGCCGGTGATGGAGGAGATGGATTCTATGGTTCCTTCCATTTTGGCTTTGCAGACCGAAGAAAAAAGCCCGAAGAAAGTTTTGGCTTTGGCCAAGATTTCATCTTTTTGGACTTTCTCTCCTTCTTTTTTGAGCATAAAGTGTGGCACATCTTCCGGTGCGATGGATAAAATATTGGCTACATTCATCGGTTCGACCGGACCGGGCAGAAATGTTTGGGCAACTACCGTCTCCGGCTGGACTTTATCCCCTACCTTGGCTAAGACCTCCCCTTTGAGGGGTAAAATTCTTTTTTTGGTGATTAAAATTTTTTCAGTTACTTTTAAACCTGGTGTATATGCGTGTCCCATTACCTTATCCTCGTTGTGTCAGGAGTAGCTCCTGACCTAACTTATTATGTATCCTTTCTATTTTATTAGAACTAGTGTGCATTTCTATATTAATGTTAAATTTATCTCACCAACAAATACATCCACATCAACAAGAAAGCACTTGGTAAAATATAAGTCAAAGTTTCAGTCGCCGAAAGCCCGGTCAATTTCCCCAATTTCGGATAATGCTGCCTTCTTTTGGTAAAAATCCCTTCCTGCAAATCTCTTTCACCCAAAGTTTCTTTTTCTAATTTTATCAACTCATCCCTCCAGAAATTATGAGCTGATAGAGTCAGAGAACCAACATAGAGCCAGATTAAATCCAAAATAATCCCTAAAATAGGGACGATAAAACCCGGGATGTGGATTTGAGCTACCGACAGAAGCATCAGAGAGTTAACCACCAAAAAAATATTCATCCGGTCCCCGAAGACCCGGTCCTCGGCGATGATTAAATCTTTCAAAACTTCATACTGATTCACAGCCATGTTCGATTAACTTATCTCTCCAATGCCCATTTAGGATAAATATCCAAAGTCAGCATCCACTCTTTCAGTTTTTTCACTCTGATGTTTTCATCAGCAGGCAAAAAGTTGGAACGTCCTCTTCCGTCTAAAATAATTCCCGCCACTCCGCCATTTATAGTTGTCTCAATGTTCTTATTTTTTCCAAGCCCCAAATCCATCCCTCTTTCCGGCTCCAACTGAGCTTGGGCAGTTTCACCTACAGCCAGTGGAATCATTTTCATTTCCCCATATTTTAAAACCCCGGCTTCGGTTCTGCCGTCCGGTAAAATAAATCTGTATTTTAAAATCTCCCGACCTTCTTTTTCTACCCCTACCGGTGCAATACAGGTTCCCAAATGAATCAGACAATCTTTGTCAAAAACTTCTTTGGCTGCTTTAGGGTGGACGGTTGAGAGCACCCCTAATTGAGGCATCATAAAGATTGAATCTACGGCTAAACGGGTGATTCCTTCCGGCAAAAAGGCATCGATTAACATCAAAGCCGCCTGATTTCTTCGAGGGGCATGAGATAAAACTCCCCCGGAGCCAATCAACATATTACAGGTCATCATATTGACAATGGTCAGACCGGATATAGTTTGTTCGAAGGCTTCGGCTATAGTTCTTTGCTGCTGAACCCCTTTCAAGGTAGTGGCAAAAGATTTATGCTGGATAAATGCCAGACGCAAGGCCTCCTTGGCAATGGCTTGCTCGAAAATCAATTCTTCCAACATCTGCGGAATGGTGGTAGGACGAATCATTTTATTTTTGACCCGGTTTCGCAAATCCCTTTCATCCATTTTAAAAGGGACCCAGCGCATCACATTGGGAAGTCCGGATTCAGCAAAGACGTTGGAGATAGAGTAACTCATTCCCAAATTGGCTGAAACGGTTCGGTTAAACACTCCCTGGAAAACCGAGAAGATGTCAGTGGTCGCTCCGCCGATATCAACTCCGATTACCTCCATTTTTTCAAGCTCTGCAATGGTTTTGATGATTAAACCGACTGCCCCAGGGGTAGGCATAATCGGGGCATCGGTCCAGCTCATCAGTTTTCGATAACCCGGTGCCTGGGCCATGACATGCTCCATGAATAAATCATGGATTTTTTCCCGGGCCGGATGTAAATTCTCTCTTTCTAAGACCGGACGGATGTTGTCCACAATATCTAAAGAAGTTTTATCTCCTAAAGTTTTTTTAATGGTTTCTCGGGCATCTTTGTTACCGGCGTAAATGATGGGCAATTTATAGCCAGTTCCTAAACGAGGCCTGGGGTCGGCGGCCGAGATTAGCTCTGCGATTTCGACCACGTGAGTAAGGGTTCCCCCATCAACACCCCCGGAAAGTAAAATCATATCCGGCCTCAGGTGTCTGATTCTTTCAATCTGCTGGTGAGGGAGACGTTTATCATTTGAGGAAATCACATCCATTACAATCGCGCCCGCTCCTAAAGCGGCTCTTTCAGCTGATTCGGCGGTCATACTGCGGACTACCCCGGCTACCATCATCTGCAGACCTCCGCCAGCTGAAGAGGTGGAAATGTAAATGTCTGTGCCGACTCCGTTTTGGGCCGGCTTGATTATCTGTCCTTGTTCGTTTAAAAGTTTTCGGCCGGAAAGCTCTTCTACTTCGGCGATGGCATTTAATACTCCCATGGTGACGTCTTCAAACGGGGCTTCCACGGTGGTGGGGGCTTCTCCTCTGACTATCAGTCGATATTCGTTGCCGTGTTTTTCGATTAAGATGGCTTTGGTGGTGGTGGAGCCGCAGTCAGTGGCTAAAATGACTTTGATATCTTCCGGTTTCTTGGTTGTCATAGGGTTATTTTGAGTAATTCATTTTTATTGGTTACACCATGCTGCAAGCATACGAACTTTTAATATATAAAAAAGTGAAGGATTCCACAAATGGAAAAGGGAGAGTAAGGCAGAAATTTAACTCTCGTTTACAAACTTACTAAAGGATTTTGGAATGGTCTCGATGTTTAATTCACCGTAATTCTTAAGCATTCTCTCCTTTAACTCCTTAGTGTGATTTTCACATACATTTACAATTTTGATTTTAGTTTTCTGATTAGTAAAAGAGAATAAAAAGTCAGTAAGGATGTCTGCTTTTGGGAAACTGTAACCAATAATGTAGATTTCATCAGCGGATGACACTTCTTGCACAGCAATTTTCCAAAGTTTTCTGAGTTCAGAATTAGGAAATAGTTTTATGTAAGAAGGGACAAAAATTAAAGAATTATAAAATCCGAAATATTTTTTATTATATGTATGTGGCCCAATAGTATCAATACCGGCAAAATAACTACGTCCCTCTTCATAATTAGAAAGCCTGATATTAACACCAAGTCCAATTGGTCCAGTACCCCAGTTAAGTGAACCATGTAATTTTAAAAGTTTTACATCAGAATTTGTTCTATTTTTTTGTTTTAGTTCAGCTAGATAATCTCTATCAGTGACACCGATCAAGTAGCCATCATAAGGTGTCCACTTACCCACTTCCCACAATGCCTGCTCCATAAGAAGGTCATAATTGAGAGTTATAATGCAGTCACCTCTTTGAACAAAATTCTCACAAAATCTCCGTAAGAATCCTTTTTCATCTTTAATCTTTTCTGGTCGTAGGAGTTCATATAGGCCTGTAATTACAGCCGACTTTATCATTTCAAGATCTCTGTAATTGAATGGGGGAAAATATGAACCTATGTATGGAGACCTGTTTTTTTCCTTTTCAAATTTAACAGTTGGAGGAGAGGCTAAGTTTAACTCTATTAAACTTACAAGTGCTTCTATATCATTGAAGATATAATCCTTGAGAAAAACATTATCATCTGTTACAATCTCTTGTTTGTAAGGCTCTAAATTCTGTAAAGCAGCTTTCAGATTTCTTGCAATTTCTATCAAAAAAGCTCGAAAACATATAAAATTACTCTCTCTCCATTTTTTTCTTTCTTCACATGGGTCGCTTTCAAAATCTTCTAACATTTTTGGTATTAGATTTCTTGATAAGGGGGTATTAGCTACATCCATACTAACTCCATTCCCAATTAAGAAAACTCTTTTCATTTTACTATCCCTCTCTTTTTCATCTGTTTCTCCTCTTTCCTTTTCCTCTTCTCCTCCTTCTCCCTCTGCAACATCTCCGCATCCAGCTTCTCTATCCTCTGCAGAAGCCGCTCCACATTCTCCCTTTCCTCCATCATCCTCACAAACTCATTATAATCCCTCACCGTAAAAAATGTCTGCACAAACGGCTCAAAAAATACCAGCATCTGTGAACCGATAAAATTCAAGGGCTTGACCGACTCCAGAAACAAAATCGCCGGAACCGTCATCCTCCATTGTACCACTTTGCGGGCAACCTTATCTAAAATCTCCTCCTGCTTGGGAGTCAGAGGAGTGGTTTCCACTTTAAATCCAGCTCTGTTCCAGAAGAAAATATCTTTGAATCTCATTTAATTTAGTCTAACGAGTTGTGTCAGGAGCTACTCCTAACACATTTATTTTGGATTTCACAAAATTCAAAACTTCCTCTTTGTTGTCATTATATATCAGATACAAACCTCTAAAATTTTCCATTCTGGAAGGCTTGGGAAACGGTGACAGGAATACACCATTCGAATCCGCATAAAAACTTCTGAAAAAATTCCAGGGTTTTTCTTTTCGGGTGGCTGCATATTTAACCATGACTTTCTCCGGAGTGAGTTCAAAAACCGTAGGGAAAAAATAAGCCGACAAAGAAGCCACCAAAACAAAAATAGCCAAAAGTAAATATCCCAAAGACAGAGTGTACCAATACACCGAACCCCACACCACAATCAAAATCAAAGCCAAAAGAAAAGTTTTCTTTTTATTTTTTTTTAGCGGATGGACCACCCATTTTAAGCTCGCATCCGGCATAAATTACTTTTTTTCTTCTGAGGGAGGGTTTTCTGGTTTTTTATATCTTTCCTTCCGGACTCTATCTAACTCTTCCAAAAGCTCCGGGGCTTGAAAAATTTGCTTTTTGAGCAGCAACTTCACCAGCGCCTCTTGCGCCAAATTATTAGCCAAAGTCAGCTCCTCAAAAGAAATCTCTTTTTCCTTCCCATCCACAATAATCTTTAAAGCAACTTTTTTCGGCTCCAAAATTATTCCTTTATTTGAAGTGGAGTTTAGGAAGAACTTTTCTGAGATTTTAAACTCTCATTCAAACTTCCGGTACGATACCCTTCTAAATCCAGAGTAATATACAAAAACCCAATCTCTTTAAATCTTTTAGCTACTTTCTGCCGAATCTCTTCATTTAGAAATCGGGGAATCTCCTGCGGCTCTAATTCAATCCGTGCAATTTTATCATGATGCCTAACCCTTAGCTGACGGAAGCCTAAAGAGCGTAAATACGACTCGGCTTGCTCAATCTGAGCCAATTTTTCGGGTGTAATTTTTTCTCCATAGGGAACTCGACTGGATAAACAAGCCATAGCCGGCTTATCCCAGATAGTGAGGGTTAATTCTTTGGCAATCTGACGAATCTCTTCTTTTTCTAATTGAGCTTCGATTAAAGGAGATTTTATCCCGAATTTAAAAGCCGCTTTTCGACCGGGACGGAAATCTTTTTGGTCCGAAAGATTGGCACCATCTAAGATATGAGGAATATTATTCTCTTGAGCTATTGTTTGCAATTTGGTGTACAACTCATCCTTGCAGAAAAAACAGCGGTTGAGCGGATTTTCAGCATAATTCGGGTTGGAAACCTCTTCAGTGTTGATCACCAGATGGCGACCATTCAAGCCAAATTCTTGAGCTAACTTGACGGCGTTGTCCAGCTCTTCTTTAGGATAGCTGGCTGAATCAGCGGTAACTGCTAACACATTTTCTGGTCCCAGGGTGTCACAAGCCACTTTCAAAACCAGGGCCGAATCCACACCACCGGAGAAAGCTATCAAAACTTTCTTATAATTTCGTAAAATTGATTTTAAATTCTGGTATTTATCTTGGTAGGTTTTCATAAAATAAATATAAAAATTTTTTCCAAAATAAACAAGCTTTTTATTGAAATACGTCGGATTTAAAGCTAAAGGCAGGAATTTGGCTAAAGCATCGGTAAAAAATTAATCGAGGAAATCTGGAAATTTTACAGCGAATATTTTCCGAAATCTTCCGGATTGATTTTTCTTAATCTATCACGCAAAGATTCCGGGTCGGAAAAATCGGGGGTGATGCCGTCCCCTCTTTTGATCTGGAACAGCTCATCTGCCACAAAAATCGGAGCGCCGGATTTCAAAGCCAGGGCAATGGAATCCGAGGGGCGGGCGTCCACTTCCATGGTTTTCCCTTTGATGTCAATGTGCACTTTAGCATAGAAAGTTTGATTGACCAGTTCGGTCACTTCCACTTTCTGAACCTTTCCACCCATCGATTCAATACAGGATTTCAATAAATCATGGGTCAGAGGTCGTTTGGAAGATAGGCCGGAAAGCTCCATGGCAATCGCCCAGGCTTCGTAATGTCCAATCCAGATCGGCAAAATTTTTTCGGAGTCGTCCGGGGCTAAAATTATCACCGGAGAGTTGGTGGTCACATCCAAAGCTAAACCATTTATTTTTACTTTCTGCATTTTTGTTCTATTTAAGCTGAATCCATTGAACCGCCTATTATATATACGCTTCCGCTTGCAAGCCGTGACTGTAATTTAGACCCATATCAACTTTTGTCAACTCCAAATCAGATAATTTCCGATTCCTCTCTTTTGGCTTGCTTGACCACCCACACTTTTAGATTAGCGGTCACCTCCGGATGAATTTTGACCGGTACCGTATAAACACCCAAAGCTTTGAGCGGTTCCTCTAACATTACCGCTCTTTTATCCACCATAAATCCTTTATCCATCAGGAGTTTGGCGATATCGGCTGCCGTCACCGAGCCGAAGACTTTGTCTTCTTCGCCTACTAATACTTCGGCGGTGCAGGAAATCTGCTCCAGCTTATCACGCAGTTTTTCAGATTCTTTCTGAAGTTTTTTCTCCCGGGAGGTTTTTTGCCTTTTGATCTCTTCAATGGAAGATAAATTGGAAGGATTAGCTGCTACAGCTAGGTTGCGAGGCAAAAGAAAATTTCGGGCAAATCCTTCTTTGACCTCTTTTACCTCTCCGCATTTACCTAACTTTTCTACGTCCTCTTTTAAAATAATTTTCATGTTTCTCCTTTTATGGTGAGTTTATTTACTCTGACATATCGGTTTATCCCGTAGGGGAACGGGTCGAACCATTTATGGTGAGTTAATAGTTCGACTGGCTCGCTATAAATCGAACCATTAAACTCTTTTTCTATTATTTACTATTTTTCCCACCAAACCTTATCCGCTGAATACTTGTCTCCTTATTTAGTCCGAAAATTTTTTGTATATAAAAACTGCTTTTTATCTATGCGATTCAGCTCTATACGATTCTGCGGTAAAGGGAAGCAAAGCCAGATGGCGAGCTCTTTTTAAAGCTTGGGTCATTTTTCTTTGATGGCTGGCACAGTTACCCGTGATTCGGCGGGGTAAAATTCTGCCCCTGTCACTCAAAAACCGCTTCAAAATTCTTTCGTCTTTGTAATCAACATTTACCAGGTTCTGCTCACAGAAACGGCAGATTTTCTTTCTTCTTTTCTCAAATTCTTCTAACATATTTCTCCTTTATCTATGGTGAGTTTGTAGTTCGACTGGCTCACTATAAATCGAACCATTTATGCTGTGTGTAATTGAACTAATAAAGTGCAACCCTTAAGTTTTTCCGGACAAGCTGTCAGTTTCATTTCCCGAAACCGTAGATTCCAAATTGGGGTTGGTCTCTAAGGATAGGGCCTCTCCTTTTTTATCCAGAAATTGTATATAAAAAGCTTTGATTTCCACGAAATTTCGTTTGGTTCCGTCTTCATTTTCTTTCGAACGACTTCGCAGTTCACCTTCCACTAAAACCGCGCTTCCTTTTTTCAAAAAATCCCGGCAGCTTTCGGCCAATTTCTCCCAGGCCACCACACCGATATGGCATACGTCTTCTTTTACAATTCCTAAGCTATCTTTGTACCTTTTATTGGAAGCGATTTTAAAATTGACCACCGGTACTCCTGACTGGGTAAACCTTAATTCCGGGTCCCTGGTTAAATTTCCAATGATAATCACTTTATTAAGACTGGGGAGTTTGGTTTGGGACATTTTAGACCTCCTATCTAGAGTCTTTTTCTATTTAGCATCTGTAGTTACTTCCGGTTTTTTCTCGGGCACCACGCTTATCTCCTCTCCGCTGTGGACCACGGTTAAAAATCTAAGACAGGCTTCGTTGAGCTTGTAGATTTTCTCTAATTCCTGAGGAGTTTTGGGACTTCCTTCAAATACAATATAAGTATAAAAACCCTGCTGTTTTCCGGCGATGGGGTAGGCGAATCTTTTTACCCCCCATTTTTCTGATTTTATGATATTCCCACCGGAATTGGTGATAACGTCGCTTACTTTTTTTATCTCTTTTTCAATGGAATCATTGTCTAAAACTGAATCTAACACAAAAGTGGTTTCGTATTTTTTCAAATTTCTCCTCCTTTTATGGTGAGTTTATAGTTCGACTAGCTCACTATAAATCGAGCTTTTATTTAATTAAATTTTTGCATGCTTTCAGACAGACCTGGAGTTAGGGCAGTTATAACTGCTTGGCACGCTCTTTCTAACATTTCATTTACAATTTTTTTTTCTTCCGGACTAAATTTTTCCAGCACGTATTCTTCAGCCGGCACACCGGCCGGAGGTACGCCGATTCCGAGCCGTACCCGGGGGAATTCCTGGGAATTTAGGTGGTAAATAATCGACCTCAAGCCCTTATGCCCGCCTTCCGACCCTCTTTCTCTGATTCTGATTTTTTCCAAAGGTAAGTTAAAATCATCACAGACTACTAAAAGCTCTTCTGGTTTTACTCCGAATTTTTCGACTGCCTGAAGAACCGCTACTCCGGAGTCATTCATATAAGTGCTGGGTTTGACCAGATAGATTTCTCGGTTATCGATTTCGGTGGTGGTAAAGTGATAATCCCCTTTGCCGGCTTTTAATTTCAGCTTGAGATTTTCCAAAACTAAATCCAAAACTTTATATCCTAAATTGTGTCTGGTATCTTGGTATTTTCCGGGTGGATTTCCTAATCCTACCACCATTCTTATCATTCAAATACCGATAATCTTATTTTCTTTCAAAATCCTTTTCTTTAGGCAAAAGATAAATCTAAGATAGAAATAATTTTGGCTTTGTCAAGCTAAATTTTAAACCCCAAATTTATTTAGCTTCCCGGCTGCCGGGTTTGATTAGGGGAAGGTTCTTTTGGCACAGAGGACAATTGGAGGATGGATAGGTTTCAGTTGAAACCGTAGCTAAGGATTTTACGGGATAAGAAAAGGTCACTTTCCCGCCGCTGCGGTCTAAGATAAAGCCGATTCCCACAATTTTCCCCTGATGTCTTTCCACCAGGTTAATTACTTCTTTGACTGAACCTCCGGTGGTCAGGACGTCATCTACTATTAAAATTCTTTGACCCGGCTTAATTTCAAATCCCCTTTTCAGCACTCTCTGACTATTTTCAGATTCAGCAAACACAAAGTTGGTTTTCAAGTTTTTAGCCACCTCAAAAGCCAGGAGAATCCCTCCGGTGGCCGGCCCGATTACCAACTGCACTTTCTCTCTTTTAAACAGATTGGCTAATTTTTTACACAGTTTTTGGATATAGAGCGGGTTCTTCAGGACCTGGAACTTTTCAAAATAAACCGGACTGTGCAGACCGGAGGAAAGTAGAAAATGTCCCGAAAGCAGGGCTCTACTCTTTTTAAATATACTTAAAACTTCGTTTTCTTTAGCCAATTCTTTCCTTCATAGTGAGCTTACCTAACCTCTCGACAAGCTAAGGGTAAACCATTTATGTCGAGCTTAGTCGAGATATTTTGGTCGAGTTATCTCGCGACCTTAAGTTTTAATTGAATACGCCACCGCCACTGCAAATTCATGAGTGTGTGACAGGGTAATCAAAATTTTGGGATTTTTCAACTTTTTTTTGACTTTGGGGCTTAAATTTATTTTAGGGGAACTGTCCGTATTATGGGCAACTTCGACCTCTTTCCAGTCGATTTTCTTTAATTTACCGGCTAAGGCCTTTTTGACCGCCTCTTTGGCCGCAAAACGGGCCGCAAAGTAAATTTCCGGATTCTTTCGCTTTTGACAGTAGGAAATTTCCCGGGGAGTAAAGATTTTGTTTTTAAACTTCTTGTTTTTAAGGGCTTTTCTGATGCGGGGGACCGAGACTATGTCTACTCCGAGACCTAAATTCATGTTAAAAAAAGCTTGCTTTTTTATATATTTTATATATCTTTAGGTTTTGAGGAGAGGGTTGGATTTGAAAAACCTCTTACAAGCGACTGATGAAGGTCGCCCCCGGTTGTTGCGCGTACGCCATGATCTCCACCCGGAAGGAGCGAAAGCAAAACACAACCGGTGGCTGCAAAAATCCTTTAACGTGACGTTAAGGGAGCGTTTTTCAAATAGATACTCTCTCCTTTATATTTGTCTATTCCTAAACTACCTGGTCCAATATATTATAAAACCCGGAATTCTCCAAATCCATTTTATAAGGAGAGGTCATCTCCCGGATGGAAGTTTCTCGCAACACCGTTTCAGTAGCAGCGTCGCACAAAGATTTAAATCCTTTCAGCCAGCAGGCCATCCCTTCTAAAAGCTGGTAATCGGTGGCGGTGATATGTCCGGCCAGTAAGGATACGGCCCCGTAATTGTCTACAAAAAAGTTGCTCAAAAAAGGATATTGAGGTAGAATTTTATCTTTGGATTTTCTCAAATTCTTGGTGACCGAGAAACTCCCCAGAGCTTCCCGGTATTTGCTGGCCACCTGATTGAAAGCCGAAACTAAGATATGCTTTTCGATTCCCTTTTTAAAAGGGGCTTCCCGATTTAGCTCGGAGGGTACAAATTCTGGTGTCTTATTATGCAGCTTTTTTTCGATGGAGACCAAAGCTGATTTTAACACCAAGTTCAAATCCGGCAGAGATAAATCTCTGCGGGCTAAGATTAAGACTGACACTTTATCTAAGTTGATGACCCAGGCCAAGCCGTTGTCAAATTTTAATTCTATTTTCTGGGATTCGGACCAGTCCCGGGTCAGATCTAATAAACGGACCGCTAAATTCTTAATAGCCATCTGGGAAAAGGAAGCCGGCAAAAGCTGATAAGTGCTGTTTTTGGTCTTGTCCAAAACCAAGACCCCGGAGACTCCCGGCACCGATTTTAACTGGAATAAGATGTCATTCAACATAATATTTGGCCAGGACTAATTGTATGGGGGTTTGCACGCTTGAAAAATCTAAGTTCGACTCTAAAAATAAGGCCAAAACCGGGGACAGATTCCCTAAAATCAAAAAAGGAGAGTTTTGCCAGACCCCTCGGACTTCTTTTATGCTTCCTAATCGTGACATATTTTGAATCTCCAGGGCAAAGCCTAAAACTTTAGCCACTAAATTCTCATAATTGCTGGAGTAAAGTAAATCTTCAAATTTGGTGGGCTTGTTCAAGCTGGCTGGGTCTATCACTAGTACCTCTTTTACTCCTTTGATTTTGGATAGATTCTCCCGGATGATGTCGGTCTGCTGGCTTTTATCTACCGGAGTTGGTGATTTTTCCGGCTTGGCACTCGGGGTACCCCTCCCTTTTTCTTTCTGGAGCGCTTCTTTTACTTTTTTATGCTGTTCTGCCAGTATGGTTTCCAGAAGGTCCCGGCTTGCTTCTTCCAGTATTTCCGGGGTACAGACATAGTTGTCTTTGTGGACTACCCGGCCGTTGAAGATTACGGTTGTGGTGACACGGGGTTCCGGGCGTAGAGCAAACTCGGTCTGGATATGGTAGGTCCCTTCCCGTGTGTTAATGGCTGATACTCTTCCGACTGGGGGTATGAATGTCATTTTTTCATTTATTTTGGCAAAAAATAGGGCAAAAACTCCCTATTTTTATAGGGGGGCATCCCCTTCTCCTCTTATTTTTTCGGTTTAATTTAGAATATCTTTATGCAGTTCCCACTCCTTGAGGGAAGGGAAAGGTGGGGTAGGCGGTTGTCATCCTGACCCCGACTTGTCGGGGGAAGGATCTCGTAGTTTGAAAACCGAGATTTCTCGTCCCGATTTATGGTTACACCATCCCGTAGGGGTCGGACTCAGAATGACAGAACGTTCCCTCTCCTTTAAGGGGAGGGATAGGGAGAGGTTTACCTCGAGATAGCTCGAGAGGTTAGTCCGCGTAGGGGTGAAGTTTACTTTCGCTCAGTGGCAGAAGAGACTGGCGAGAAGCCTTGAGTCTCCTAACCCAGGGAAGATAACTTAGGTTTTTTTTATCTTGGCAGCTTGGGGTCCTTTTTGTCCTTTGACTACCTCAAAGGTTAAAGAATCCCCTTCTGATAGAGCCTCCATCTCTACGCCGATAAGCTCACTGCGATGAAAAAAAACTTCCCGTCCATCATCGGCGGCGATGAATCCGAAACCTTTATCTCTAAAAATTCTTTTTATGGTACCTTGGTTCATTTTTTCTCCTTTGGAGTTATACGCAAGAAGGGGCTATCACTTTGGAGCTAAACAAAACTCGGCCTCTCCCCAAGTATGGTTTTTTTGACTTTAAACCAAAGATGACACATAAGAATCAAAAGTCAAGAAAATTCTTTATTTTTTTCTCCAGAGGAAGTTCCCTCTCCTTTTAGGGGAAAGATTTTACCCCCTCTCCTCTGAGGAGAGGGGTGGGGAGAGGTTAGTTTATTCTGGCTTTGCAAAGAGTTCGCGTAGGGGCGGAGTTCACCTTCTTTGGTGTTTAAAAAAATATCTTAAAACGTTTAAACTGCTAATAGTAAGAATTTATGGCAACAGAGATAGAATTACCTTGGCCGATATACAAACGGTCAAACCTGAATTATACGGAAGAGCTGCTACGAGTTCGCCATTATTGTCATAAAGATCAATCCTCTCGTTAGGAAAAGATACAACCATTCCCAAAAACTTGACCGGTGGCTGGGTACTAAACACTGGACTCCCGCTGTTTCCATGACTAGCTATTCCATCTATTAAAAAGGTACCATTTTCTGTTACTGACTGGGCGACTATGCCAACCCTTGAAACCGGCCTGTTACCTATTAATTCACGTCCTATGCCCAATGGATATCCAATTATTAAAACACTCATGCCTTCTTGAATTTGATTAGTATCGGCAAATAGTGATGTTTGAGTTGACACATAGTTCACATTAAAGTTATTTGTATCTATGTCAGATGTAACAAAGTAAACGCTGGATAGGGAGAGAATTGCGACATCCCTTATGGTATCTTTTTTAATCACATTTGCTCTATAGAAAATTTTACCACGCTCATGATTGATTCCTACTAACAAAATTTCCTCATTAATAAGATCTCTAATAACATGGTTATTTGTGACTGCGTAGTTTACTCCTTCTTTTCTTGTCAGAAAACCAGACCCTAATAAGGCAGGTTTAGGGTGTTTTTTTATATCCTCTTTGGCGTGAATTTTTTCAATAGAAACAGACGACCTCTTAACTTCCTTAATTAATTCGATAATATTTACTTGAGACATCGCTAAGTCTGTTAGCAGTGAAAAAATAAAGAAGGATATTAATATCCTCATGTATAAAGGTTTCATTCTCATTAGCTTAACCTCTTGATATAAATTTTATTAGCAGTCTTAGTTTTAAGTTTAATTGTATTCGTTAGTTTTCGCCAAAAAAAGAGGCGAAGGGGCGGCTCCCCTCCACCACTCCTTCGCCTCTATTCTCTTTTGTATTTTCTCTTCGTTATCTGGTACTTCTTCCATTTAAACTCATCCCCCCTCTAAATTGAAACCTTGTAGGTTATTTAGAGGGAAAAACTTTTACACATCACACTTACTAAACGCGCACCCCTCATGCACACAGGTCGAACACCCGTTCTCATATTTCAGAGTCTGATTCCCGCAGACCGGACAGGCAGATAAGACCACCATATGGGTTTTCTTACCATTGGAAGAAGGAAATCTCAAGAGACCTTCCTCCTCTTCCACCAACAGCCCCTGCTTTAAAGCATGAAACACCGTAGTCAGACGGCCGTTGACCGATAGCACATTTCCTCCTCGCATCGGTACCGGCTCCGCATCAAACTGAACTTTATACTCCTTGGTTTTGGCTTGAGAAAATTCATTTATCTTGGAATCCACACTCAAAATCGGATAGCGGGAGCTGTCTCTATAAATTGTAATCCCTTTCATCCCGTTCTTCCAGGCATCTAAATAGATATTGGAGATAACCTCCGGCTCGATATCTTCCGGTAAATTGACGGTAGAGGAAATACTGTGGTCCACATATTTTTGGCAGATTCCCTGAATCTGCACCCTTTTATCCGGGTCGATATGATGGGCGGTTCGGAAGAAAAAAGAAGGTAACACCTTTCTTAAATCATCAATATCCTGACAGGCCTGGACTTTTTCGGTCAATCCCTTTTCCTCGATATAGGCCTGAATCGTGGAATGGAAAATTTTGAAAATCTGATTTCCGAAACTTTCCGAGCGGCGGGTGTAGTATAAAGCAAAGACCGGCTCAATCCCGCTGGAGACCCCGATGTAATTCTTTTTACCGAACTGGTAACCTAAGGCGATGTTGGAGATGGTTCCGGTGGGGGCAATTGAAAGCATGGCAATATTTCTCAAACCATGCTTTCTGATAAGCTCTTTGGTTTCAACCTCTAAAGTTTCCTGAAAGAAAGGGCATCTGGAGTAAGCGGTATAGTCAAAAATGGGGGAAACCCCTTTTTCGGTGGCCAGTTCAGCTGAAGTCTGGTAAGAGGCGTTAGCAATGGTCTTCATCACTTTTTCCATCACTTCAATTCCGTCCTGGCTGTCGTAAGGTAGACCCAGCTGGTTGAGCATATCCGCTATTCCCATAACTCCTAGACCCAATCTTCTGGTCTCGGCTGCGGCTTTCCGCTGTTTTTCTAAAGGATTTAAAGATTCATTCCATTTGACCACATTGTCTAAAAATCTGGTCACCAGACCGCTGGTTTCCACTAGCTTTTCCCAATCCACTTTGGCTTTGGGGGTGTAGCTGTCAATAACGAAACGGGACAGATTTATAGAAGCTAAGTTGCAGGCCCCCCCATTTTCTAAAGGAACCTCTCCGCAGGGATTGGTGCTGACTATCGGTCTACCCACATAATTGGAAGGGGAGTATTTGGTCATGGTGGACCAGAAAATTAAACCTGGCTCTGCGGTGCTGTAATTTCCTTCGATGAAAGCATCCCAGATTTCTCTAGCTTTGACTAATTTTTTGATTTCACCCACTTCGGCGGAGCTGAAATACAGCATAAAGTCACCGGCTTTTTTGACCGCTAAGTCATACTGGCTGTCTTTGAGAGAAATTATGTAATCTCCGAACATATCCCGGCTTAAGCTATCTGAAAGCTGGAATTGACTTATAGCCTGACCTCTTTGCTTGATTAAAAACTTATTAAGTTCTTCAATGCTGTCGAAAGAGCCGAACAGCTCATATTTTTCAATGGGCTTGGAGGGGATGCCGTAGGAATATTGCACCCCGGAACCCTGGGGGATTCCTAAGCTGGAGGCGGTTTTATCTTTTTTGTAGACCAAAATCTTCTCCGGCCCGAAGTCATTCTGCTCCTGGACCGCCTGCATAAATTCATCTGAAACTTTGATGCTGATATTGGCAAACCGTACCTGGGTATTTTCCCGGGTCTGTCTTTCTATCTCTTTGAGCTGCTCCGGTGAAAATAAGTTGGACCATTTGCACTGCTCTACTATCTGGTTGGTAACCCAGTTGGGATTCTTTTTGACTCTGATAAAGTTGGGGATATCCGGGTGTTTGATATCTAAGGTCAACATCAAAGCTCCTCTGCGACCGGATTGACCGATTAGACCGGTGGTGAGGGAGTATAATTCCATAAAAGAGACCGACCCGGTGGAGCTGTCTGCGGCATTGTGGACTATGGAATCCTTGGGTCTCAAGACGGTTATATCTACCCCGATTCCACCACCGTAGGAGTAGGTTCGGGCGCATTCGTAAGCAGTTCTGTAAACTGATTCTAAGTTATCTTCATCTATCAGGGAAACAAAACAGTTGGCTAAGGTTTTCAGCCGATACATATCTCCGGCCCCGGCTATGACTCTGCCTCCGGGCATAAACAGTCCTTCATAAAGGGCGGTATAAAATTTTTCTCCCCAATCGATCTGTTTTTCTTTGGTCGGCTCCACTGCGGCCATAAAAGCCGACAGCCGGGCAAAAGTATCTTCCGGTTTTTTCTCGATTCTTCTTCCTTTGAGGTCTTTCAGATAATATTTGTTTTCATAGATTGAGATAGCCAGCTCATTTCCCCCTAAATAATCTTCATGCACCGGGATTAAGCCCTTTTGCTGGGCGGTTTTGAGGTGGAAGAGCAGTTCCCGGTAGGCATCGATGACGTCATAGGGGATTAAAGAAGCTAACTTACTTTTGTGGGTAAACATATCCCATAAAGCCGTCATCTCGGTATTTTTGTCAGCGGCGGCTCTCTCCGCGGCTTGTCTGATTTCGGCTCTTTTGGCCCGGTAGATGATGTAGGCCTTGGCAATTCGGGGTTCGCCGGCTTCCATCAGTATCTGTTCCACCATATCCTGGATCTCTTCAACTGCCGGGATGCTGCGGGTATGGAATTTTCTGTTAAGCTCTAAGATTACCTTATCGGATAACCGGACTGCGGTTTCTTTTTCGGTTCCGTTGATGGCCTGAAAAGCTTTAAAGATGGCGTTGGTTATTTTTTCCTGCACAAAGGGGACAATGGTCCCGTCCCTTTTGACGATTTTGGTGATTTTGTTTTCTATTTTCATGATGGCCTACTCAAAATTTGTTAAATGTTTCGCTATTTATTGTGCATGAACGTTTTTTTATCTAAATTTTTGACTTCCGTAGAACCAAATTCTGTATATCAGTGTAATTTTACCCATCCTCCCCTCCTTCGATGGTAATTTTTATATTTGAATTTTCTTTATTTTTTTTATTTTAAGAAATAAAATCCCTCTCCAGTTTATGTACCAAAAAGTTAAAAATCCGGCTTTTTCGACTGAAATCTAATCTATATCCAAACTTCTTTACTTGTCAAGAAAAAAATGCAAATTTCTTAAAAAAATAACAATTAGCTGTAGTTCAACAGGTTAATAATACTAAATATAGTGTTTTCTACCACTTCTACGGAAAAAGCTGACTTTAAGTGGGGATATCCGGTTGAAAATTAAGGATCTATCACTATTTACAGCCCCCACATAGATGGTTATCTGACAGTTTTCTCAAATTTCTAAAACTTCCTGTTGACTTTTGCGTAAAATTATATAGATTGTTTGTTAAATTTTTCACAAGCAGGATGTCTTGGATAAAGACCCCAAAAACAAAGGTGAGATTTACAGGCAGATCGCCTTATTTACCAGCGTCCCCTTTGTTTTGGCAGCCGGTCCGATTGTGGGGTGGTTTGTGGGAAAACTTTTAGATAAATGGCTTAATACTGCTCCCTATCTGATGTATCTCTTTATCCTATTAGGATTTCTGGGGAGCGGCAGAGAAGTTTATAACATAATTAAAAGAGCATCCAAAGAATAACATGGTTCAATTCATTCACCATTAATGGGCTTGGAACTAATAAAAAGAACTTATAAAACCACACTTATTGTGGCTATCTTAGTTTTCTTTTACACCTGGGGTTATTATAGTTTTTCTTCTGCCGTAGGAATTTTAGTTGGAACTGTGTGGGGATGTTTAAATCTTTTCTTTATAACTAGTTTGGTAACTTCTTATATCAAAGTCGGAGAAAAAGATTACACTAAAATCTGGATTTTATTGTCGATTAAGTTTCCCATACTTTATGGCTTAGGTTTTTTGGCTTTAAAGATTGGCTACTTTGAGCCTCTAACCTTTTTGCTGGGGTTTAGTTTGGTTTTAACGGTTATAATTTTGAAAGTTTTAGTTAAATATTTGCTGGAATCGGTGCTGAAACAAAATCTCAAGGGGAAGAAGTTGTGATATCTGAGTTCATTTCTCATGTTGGTCTACCGCAGGCACAAGCTGAGGGAGCTGAACTCCCTAATTTTATTACACTTCTTTATCACAAATTCAAAGATTCTGACCTGGTCAGTTTCCTACACCACTGGGAAAATATAATCTTTTCCTGGATCATAATTTTATTTATTTGCATTCTAACATATTTGGCTTCCCGTAAGAGTTCACTAATTCCATCCGGTTTACAAAACTTTATGGAAATGGTAGTGGAAGGTTTACACAATTTCTTTGTGGGAATTTTAGGCCCGGAAGGAAAAAAATATGTTCCATTTTTGGGGACTTTGTTTCTTTATATCTTAATGATGAACCTGTTAGGTCTAATACCCTTTATGAAATCCCCCTCTTCCAGTATAAATATCACGGCCGCCTTGGCAATTATAGTTTTTGTCAGGGTTCAATATCTGAATATGAGAAATTATGGCTTGGGGAAGTTTTTGTACCACTTAGCAGGCTCCCCTAAGGATGTCCTCTCTTGGAGTTTAGTGCCTTTAATATTTCCTTCCCATTTGCTCACTGAATTTGCCCGACCCGTGACTTTGTCTCTGCGTCTGTTCGGAAATATTACGGGTGAAGATATTTTGATCGCCGCTTTTACCCTTTTGGGAATAACCATTCTTTCTGCCATACATTCTCCCGTCGGTTTGCCTTTGCAGGTTCCTTTTATATTTTTGGCTCTGTTGACCAGCTTAATTCAGGCTTTAGTTTTTGCTCTTTTAAGTACAATTTATATTTTACTGTCTTTTCCGCCTAAAGAAGAACATTAAAACATAGGAGGAGTTATGGATTTATCAACCGCTTTTGCTTTGTCAGCCCCCTTGGGGGTAGGAATTGCCGCTTTGGGTTCCGGGATTGGTCTGGGTTTAGCAGTCGGGGGTGCTATGGAAGCTATTGGTCGTCAACCGGAAGCCTCGGGTAAGATTCTAACCAACATGATTATCGGAGCCGCTTTGATTGAAGCTTTGACTATTTACGCATTGATTGTATTCTTTATAGTGTTGGGGAAAATAGGTTAAGAGGGCTTGATTTTTAATAAAAAGCGGATTAATTTAATTTTTTTGCTGGTTTTGGCTAGAGAGATTTAGATAGCCGGAGAAAAAGTTATGCACTTAGAGTTACAACAGATTATTACCCAGATTATTGGGTTTTTGATTGCCTTATGGATTTTAAAAAAATTCGCCTGGAAACCGATTTTGCGGGTGTTGGAGGAGCGAAAAGAGCGGATAAAATCCGAATTTGGCAAAATTGAAGAGGACCACCAAAAAGCCCAAAGCTTACTTGGGCAATATCAGGAGAAATTGAAAGAAATTGATGCCGAAGCCCGAGTCAGGATTCAGGAAGCGGTCAATGAGGGAAGAAAGATAGCCGGCGAAATTAAACAGCAAGCCCAAGCCGAAGCCAAAGAGGTCCTGACCAAAGCCCAGGCTGAAATCGGAAGGGAGCTGGGCAAAGCTAAAGTTCAGCTGAAAAATGATATTGTGAATATGACGCTTTCAGCCACCGAAAAAATTATCGGCGAGAAACTGGATGAGAAAAAAGATAGAAAGCTGATAGCTGATTTTATTGAGGAGCTGGAGATTAAAAGATGATTTTATCCGAAGTAGGAACCAGATACTCCACCGCCTTATTTAATCTGGCGGATAAAGAAAAAAAGTTAGATAAAATCCATCAGGAGACCCAGATTTTGGCCGGTTTTTTGAAAAAATCGGCACCTTTGCACAATTTTCTGACTGCTCCCCAGATCCGGGATGAAGAAAAAGAAAAAGTGGTCAAAAATATCTGGTCTGGAAAAATTGAAAGTTTTTTGTTGAACTTTTTGCTGTTTTTGTTGAAGAAAAGAAGGATTCAGTTTTTTGAACAGATGGCCTTGGATTTTGAAAAACTTTACAAAGAAAAATTAGGGATTCTGGAAGCCACTTTGATTTCGGTGAAAAAAATAGAAGAGAGGCAGCAAGAAAAATTAATCAATAAATTACAAAAAGAAACCGGTAAGAAAATTCAGCTGGTCAACAAACTCGACCCGGCTTTAATCGGAGGGACCATTTTAATTTTGGCTAATCAGGTGGTTGACTATAGTATCAGGAATCGACTGAACAGTTTAAAAGAACGGCTTTTGGCCGTCAAAGTACATTAGATAGTTCGACTAAGTTTACAATAGAAGGAGAGAAGATGGCTTTAAAACCGGAAGAGGTCTCTTGGGTAATCCAAAAGGAGATTGAAAAATACCAGTCCTCTTTGCAGATGGAGTCGGTGGGGACGGTTCTACAAATCGGAGACGGGATTGCCCGGGTCTGGGGCTTGGAAGATGTGATGATGTCAGAGTTAGTGGAATTTCCCGGTAGAATTTTGGGGATGGTTTTGAATTTAGAAGAAGATAATGTGGGAGTGGCAGTTTTCGGCTCGGACCAAGGGATTAAAGAAGGGGATATTGTCAAGAGAACCGGTGAAATTGCATCGGTTCCGGTAGGGGAGGCTTTGGCCGGAAGAGTGGTAAATGCTTTGGGGCAGCCTTTGGATGGAAAAGGCCCGATAGTGACGGATAAATTCAGACCCATGGAAGGAAAAGCCCCCAGTGTGGTGCAGAGAAGACCGGTCAATCAGCCCGTGCAAACTGGTTTAAAAGCTATTGACTCTATGATTCCGATTGGAAGAGGACAAAGGGAGTTGATAATCGGAGATAGGCAGAGCGGAAAAACTGCCATTGTGATTGACACTATTTTAAATCAAAAAAATACTGATCTTCAGTGTGTCTATGTAGCCATTGGACAGAAAGCTTCCACCGTGGCCAGTGTGGTCAAAATCTTAGAAAATTATGGCGCTATGGAATATACTACTGTGGTAATTGCTACTGCTACCGAGCCGGCCCCCTTGCAGTATATTGCCCCTTATGCCGGCTGCGCTATCGGTGAGGAATTTTTATACAATGGCAAGCATGTAGTGGTTTTTTATGATGACCTGTCCAAACATGCCCAAGCTTATCGCCAGTTGGCTTTGCTTTTAAGAAGACCCCCGGGAAGAGAAGCTTATCCGGGTGATATTTTTTATTTGCATTCACGTCTGTTGGAAAGGGCTGCTAAGTTATCGGATGATCTGGGTGGTGGCTCTTTGACTGCCATTCCTATCATTGAAACCCAAGCCAACGACGTTGCGGCTTATATTCCCACTAATGTTATTTCTATCACAGACGGGCAGATTTATCTGGAGCCGGACTTATTTTATGCCGGAATCAGACCGGCTATTAACGTGGGTATCTCTGTTTCCCGAGTGGGCGGTAAAGCCCAGACCAAAGCCATGAAAAAAGTGGCTGGAAGATTGAGACTGGATTTAGCCCAGTATCGGGAATTGGCTGCTTTTGCTCAGTTCGGTTCAGAGTTGGATGAAGCTACCCGAGCACAGCTGACCCGAGGTGAGAGAATGGTGGAGGTTCTAAAACAGGAGCAGTTTGTGCCCATGCCGGTGGAAAAACAGGTGATGATTATTTATGTGGCTGGCAAAGGTTATCTGGATGACCTACCTTTGGCAGTAATTAAAAAATTTGAAACCGAATTTTATCCCTTTATAGATAAAAATTATCCGGATGTGGTGCATAGCATCAAAACCACTTTAGATTTACCCGATTCCGTAGCTTCCAAAGTTGATGACGCCGTCACTAAATTTAAAGCAGAATTTAAAACCAAAAACAGTCTAAAATGAAACCCAAAAAGTCACAGACTTTATATGATCCCAATTTAATTTGGGCTTGCTCTGTGGATTTGAGAGAAAGAAAACCTGAGGAACTAAAGCTGGATACAAAAATTAATGCTGAAGATATTTTACCTCAAAGTACACCATCAGACTTAGATAACCCAGAGCAGAACAAAATTTATTAAATATGGAATCTTTAAAGGTAATAAGAAGACGAATCCGTTCGGTCACCAGCACCAAGCAGATTACCAAAGCCATGCAGATGGTGGCAGCGGCCAGATTGAGGAAAGCTCAAGCCAGGCTGGAAACCTCTCGCCCTTATGCTTCCAAAATGCAGGAGATTTTGGAAAACCTGTCTGCGGTTTCTGGATTTGTGGAAAATCCCTTGTTCAAAAAGAGAAAAGAAATTAGAAAAACTTTACTGATCTTAATTACTTCGGACCGGGGATTGTGTGGTTCATACAACAGCAACTTGATTGGTTTCACCAATGCTATTTTGGGTCAGTATTCACCCCACAATGTGGAGTTGGGGTTAATCGGACGCAAAGGTTTTGATTTTTATAAAAGGAGAAGCTGGCCCATCAGGTTTAATTATTTGCAGGCCGGAGGAAACATACCATTTTTACAAATCAAAGAAATAACCAACCAGACTGTTAATCTGTTTTTATCTGGTGAAGTGGATGAAATTTTTTTGGTTTACACTAAATTCTTAAGCCTAGCCACCCGTAAAATTGTCTTTGAAAAATTTCTAAACATAGAAAAGCCGCCCGAAAGAAAAACTCCCGAAATTTTTGATTATATTTTTGAACCAGCACCGGAAGAGATTTTCAACCGCTTGATTCCCAGATATTGCATCACCAAAATTCAAATGGCAATTTTGGAATCCGGCACTTCTGAACAGTCAGCCCGAATGATGGCTATGCAGCAAGCCACCAAAAACGCAGAAGAGATGATTGAGAATTTGACTTTGGTCAGAAATAAAGCCCGCCAGGCCTCAATTACCAAAGAGATGCTGGAGATTGCCTCCGGAGCTGAAGCTTTGAAAGAATTTTAGAACAGGAGGAGATTTATTTTATGAATGTAGGTAAAGTTAAACAGGTCATCGGACCCACCCTAGATATCGAATTTGATTCGGATAAACTCCCCAATATTTTAAACGCTATCATAATCAAAGATGAAAAGAGGGGGATTGATTTGACCGTAGAAGTAGCAATGCATTTGGGGGACAACCTGGTCAGGTGTGTGGCATTATCTTCCACCGATGGCTTAGTCCGAGGGATGCAGGCCCTGGATACAGGAGGACCGATAACTGTGCCGGTGGGTCCAAAAACTCTAGGTCGAATCTTTAATCTTTTAGGTGACCCGGTGGATGAACTGGGACCATTGCAGGATTCCAAACAACGTGCACCGATTCACAGGCCACCCCCTTCTTTTGAGGAACAGGAGACCAAAACCTCAATTTTTGAAACCGGGATTAAGGTGATTGACCTGCTTGAACCTTATTCTAAAGGCGGAAAGACCGGTCTTTTTGGCGGTGCCGGAGTAGGGAAGACTGTGATTGTGCAGGAGTTAATCCGAAATATTGCCACCGAGCACGGAGGATATTCAGTTTTCTGCGGCGTAGGGGAAAGAACCCGTGAAGGAAATGACTTATGGCTGGAAATGAAGGAATCCGGAGTGATAAACAAAACCGTTTTAGTGTTCGGTCAAATGAATGAGCCACCTGGCTCCCGTTTAAGAGTGGGTTTGACCGGTTTGACCATGGCAGAATATTTCCGGGATGTGGAGCATCAGGATGTGCTTTTATTTATTGATAATATTTTTAGATTTGTTCAGGCCGGCTCGGAAGTTTCTGCGCTTTTGGGTAGAATGCCTTCGGCTGTGGGTTACCAGCCCACTTTGGGGACCGAAATGGGGGCTTTGCAGGAAAGAATAACTTCTACTAAATCCGGCTCCATAACCTCGGTTCAGGCGATTTACGTTCCGGCAGATGATTTAACCGACCCGGCACCGGCCACTACTTTTTCTCACCTGGATGCCATCACCGTTTTATCCAGACAGATTGCGGAGTTAGGGATATATCCGGCCGTCGACCCTTTGGCTTCTACTTCCCGAATCTTAGACCCTCAAATCGTGGGTGCAGAGCATTACGAGACCGCCCGGGCCGTGCAAAAAATATTGCAGAGATATAAAGACCTGCAGGACATTATTGCTATTTTAGGAATTGATGAGCTTTCGGAAGAGGATAAACTCTTGGTGGCTCGTGCTAGGAAGATGCAAAAATTTTTATCCCAGCCCTTCTTTGTGGCCGAGGCCTTTACCGGCCAACCCGGAAAATATGTTAAGTTGGCTGATACTATTAAAGGATTTAAGATGATTCTGGAAGGGAAATTGGATGAGGTTCCGGAGCAGGCCTTTTATATGGTGGGAACAATCGAAGAGGTGCAAGAAAAAGCCGAGAAGCTCAAAAAAGGCTTGATAGCATCTTAAATCAGTGAAATTTTGTAGGCGGGGATCAATTCCCCGCTTAATGTCGGAGACACAAAGTCAGGAATGTATTGAAATATAATTTATGTACACTTTATCCATTGTCACCCCTGAAAAAATCTTTTTTGAGGACCGGGTAATTTCAACCTCTGCTCCCGGCTCCGAAGGCTATCTTGAAATTTTGACTGGCCATGCTCCTCTGATAACTTCTCTCAAGCCCGGAAAATTAACCCTCATTGATAAAAATAAAGAAAAAAAGTTTTACGCCATTTCCGCTGGTTTTTTAGAGGTTTCTCAAAATAAATTAACTATCTTAGCTGATGCCATAGAAAAAATTGAACAAATAGATATAGAAAGGGCTCAAAGAACCTTAGAGAGAGCCAAAAAAAGGATTGAATCTAAAGCCGCTGGAGTTGATTTACCCAGAGCCATCGCCTCTATGAAAAGAGCCGAAAACCGGATTAAGATTTACCAGGAGCTTTTCCCCAGAGCCGTAAACCTATAAAGAAGGAGTAATTATTTCTCCGCTTAGAAATTTTATCAAAATTTTAAGGGTGGAGGAATTCTTCGCCCTTATTTTTTTTATACCGATTGGGACTGCAATTTTTAAAGAATCCTTAGAGAAGGGATTTTTCCACACCGGCTGGGGAAGTTTGGTCTTTATTTTTACCCTAATCTGGTTTTTCTACGAAGTCCCCAAAAACTCCCCTACCTCTTTTTCCCGCACGGTTCTGCCAGCTTTTTTGTGTCTAACTATCTACTCGAATAGTTTTAAATTAATACAGCTATTTAGCATTCCGGATGCCGACCGGCTTCTGCTTAAAATCGATCACCTTCTATTCAAAAGTCAACCCTCTCTATGGCTGGAGAGAGCTAATAACCCCGCTTTAACCGATTATTTGACCATTACTTATTTCCTTTACTATTTTTATCCAGTGGTCTTGGGGTTAATCTTTTATTTTAAAAACGAGTGGCAGATTTTGAGAAAATATGCCGTTACTATAGTTATCTCTTTTTACATCGGTTACCTTGGGTATATCTTAATTCCCGCTATCGGTCCCCGTCTATATCTCCCCCAGCAGTATAAACAGGAACTAAAAAGTAGCTACTTTTCCCTGGAATTAAGGCAGTTTTTGGATAAAATCCAACCCACCAAAAGAGACTGTTTCCCCAGCTTACATAATGCCATCACTTTGTTAGTCTTAATTTTTGCATTCAAATATCATAGAAAATTCTTCTGGAGCTTCCTGCCTTTTGCCTTGGGGCTATTTGTCGGCACCATTTATCTGCGCTATCACTACGGCGTTGACCTCCTTTTCGGCTGGCTTTTGGGGTTAATCTGTCTCTGGAAATCTGCCGATTTAAATAAATGGTGGGAAGCTAAAGCTTCCAGATTGTAAGTTTCTTCTCACCTGCCTGCTTTAGGCATTCAACTTAATATTTTAAAACTGGAATTGGCCATAACTCTCGGCTAGAGAGAGATTGGCAATGGCAAACTATATTTATGGCAAATTTATCCGGTAAAAATCCGCTTTTAGCTCTGGATTTACTCCAAAAATCTTTAGAAAAAAAGCTGGGGAAAATTCATATCAACAATCTTCAGCTGAAAAGAAAGATTTTTGATTTATATACCATTGTTGAAATCAGCAAAAACCTTTCCTCTCTTCTGGAGATTGAAACTCTGCTGGAGGCCACGCTTTTAACCTGCCAAAATCAACTTGGTTCCGAGGGGGCCGCTCTGATAATGAAACTCGACCCTGATGATGGGAAATTTCAGGTCAAAAGCCAAAATATTAACTTTCCAGAAAACTTAGAATTTAGCTTGAATAGTCAGATTATAGATATATTGACCGGCAAAAATAAACCGGTTTTTATCAAAGAGCTGGAGCTTCTGGTCCCGGGTTCGAATCCGGAATTAAAATTCTTAAGAGAATCCCAAACGGTTCTGACCGCTCCTGTGGTGGTCAAAGAGCAGACCTTAGGAATTTTAGTCTTAACTGGCAGAACGAATGCTGAAAGTTATTCTCCTGATGATCTGGAGTTTTTAGCCACTTTGGTCAATCAATTAGCGGTAGCTCTGGAAAATGCTCATCTATATGAAAAATTAAAGAAAGCCCATTTAGAGCTGAAAAGAGCTCAAGAATTATTAGTACAGCATGAAAAACTGGCGGCTTTAGGAAAGTTTGCCGCCTCAGTGGTTCATGAGGTAAACAATCCTTTGGGAATTATCAAAAATTATCTCCTTTTACTTTCCCAGTCTGGCCAAAAAGGGAAGATGCAGACTGAATATATCCAGATTGTTCAGGAGGAAATTGAAAGAATCACCAAAATCCTGCACCAGTTTTTAAGTTTTTACAAACCGGAAGCAGAAGTCAAGATGGAACCCACCGATGTGGGGAAAGTATTGGGTGAAACTTTGAAATTTATAGAGTCACAGATAAAGGAAAAAAATCTAAATCTGCTGACCAAAATTGAACCCCACCTCCCCTTGATAAAAGCTTCAGCCGAAGAACTAAAACAGGTTTTTTTAAACCTGCTCATGAATGCCAGGGATTTCACCCCTAAGGGAGGGAAAATCGAGGTTAGAGCATTTCTGCAGAATAAAGGTATTAAGATAGAATTTTCAGACTCCGGCAGTGGTATTGCACATGAGAATATGGATAAAATATTTGAGCCCTTTTTTACCACCAAAAATGGAAAAGGGGCTGGTTTAGGGTTGTCAGTCTGCTATGGTATAATCCAGCGCCATAAGGGGACCATTTCTGCCGAAAATAATCAAGAAGGGGGAAGTAGCTTTTTAATTTACTTACCATTCACCAAAGATGACCAACAAAAATAACTTAGGGAAAATTTTAATAATAGATGATGAAGAGCGGATGTGCCAAAGCCTGGTGGCGATCATAAAAGATTTGGGCTACCAGGCCAAGGCGGTTTCCCAGGCCAACCAAGCTCTCAAGGAAATCGAAAAGGATAATTATGACGTGATAGTCAGCGATATCAAGATGCCGGATTTAGACGGTTTCGATATTTTGAAACTGACCAAACGGCAGAATAAAGACTCACTGGTTATCTTTATGACCGGTTATGCTTCTTTAGAATCTGCCATCCAGGCCATAAATTTGGGGGCTTATGATTATTTAACCAAACCCCTCGATTTTGCCGAGTTCAGATTAACCATAAAGAGAGCTATAGAAAAAAGAGAAATTGACCTCAGCAAAAATCTGCTTTTAGAAGCTCTGAAACAGAAAAATTTAGAGCTAAAACAAAAGATCTCGGAACTCAACGCCTTATATCAGACTGGAAAATCTTTAAGCTCCACTGCTGATTTGAAACTGCTTTTGAATCAAATCATCTCTCTGGCTACTAAGGTAATCGGAGCCAAAACCGGCTCGGTGATGTTGATAAGTTCGGAAAGTCAAGAGCTATACATCTCGGCTGCTATTGGTCTGGAAAAAGAAGTAATTCAAAATACCCGCTTGAAAATGGGTAGCTCCATCGCCGGACATGTCGCTGAAAAAGGAACCCCCTTGATGATTGAGGATGTGGAAAAAGATATTCGTTTCAGAAGGATAAATAAGCAGAAATACGAGACCAAATCTTTGCTTTCGGTACCGTTGAAAATTAAAAATAAAGTTTTGGGTGTGATTAATTTAAATAATAAGGTTGATGGAACCCCTTTCTCTAAATCTGATTTACAGCTTCTGATTACCTTTGCCTCCCAGGCCGCGGTGGCCATCGAAGCGGCTTATATCTTCGAACAGATGAAGAGAAAAAATCAGGAATTGAATTTACTTTATGAGATTGCTACCGGAGTTTCTCGTCTGCAAGATTTTCGAGAGATAGCATCTTTTATTTTTGTCAAACTCAAAAAGCTTTTACCGCTGGATTTTTGCTTCTGGCTGGACTGGGAGCCGGAGACCGAAAAAATTTCCCTGGGTTTTCAGGAAAGTAGTCATAGACGTTTCAGAGTCAAAGACTTGCAGCTGAATTTGAAGAAAAGTGAGATCGCCGACTTGAAAAAATTGAGAAACAAACTCTATTCGCACCTTGAACCTTATTTTGAAGAAGATTTTAAAGCTGAGCATTTAGTCGCGGTTCCGATATTGACCGATGGCACTCTGCAGGGGATTTTCTGTCTGGGGAACCAAAAATCTCAGGTGTTATCTGAGTCCGACTACAACTTAATCTCAATTGTAGCATCCCAATCTGCTTCGGTCTATGAAAGGGAAAAAGCGATTTTGAATGCCACCCGCCTGGTGACCATGGGGAATATGATTTCGGAAATTTCTCATGATTTGAAAAAACCTTTGACCAATATCAAGGGAAGTCTGCAGATTTTAAGACAAAAAAATACCTTGAACAAGGAGACTCAAAAGCTTTTAGACTCCACCGAGGAGGAGATTTTTCGCTTGACCGAGCTGGTCAAAGAGTTGGTTAACTTCTCCAATCCTGGTAAATACCAGCCCGAAAGAAAAGCCCTCCTGCCTATTTTGGAGAAAGCCATAAGCTTGGTGAAATCCGATTCCATCTTGGGTAAGATTGTTATCAAAAAAGATTTTGCTTTGGATTTACCCCCGGTTTTTGTAAACGAAAAAGAGATTTTAGAGTCCTTTTTAAACTTAATTTTTAATGCCATCGAAAGTATGCCCCAAGGTGGGGAATTGCGAGTGCATGCTAAGCAGATTTATTTAGAAAAGCACGAAAGGGAATTCATTCAAGTAACTATTGCAGACCAAGGGATGGGGATTGCGCCGGAAAATTTAAACAGAATCTTTGAAAGATATTTTACTACCAAAGATGGGGGAACCGGGTTGGGATTAGCCGTGGTGGACCGGATTATCAAAGCCCACAATGGGTTCATCAGTGTGGAGAGCAAGCCCCAAGTTGGCACTACCTTTGAGATCTTTCTGCCCATTTAAGTAGAAGGGAATCATTTTTTTAGCCGATATTTAAGATATGAAAAAGGATAAAGTTAAACTGGTGGTCATCGACGATGACCCCAAAGTCTCCTGGGTTTTAACTCAAGGACTTGAAAAAGGATACGAGATTCTGTATGCCCGGGATGGGCAGGAAGGTTTAAAATTGGTCTCCCTGGTTAAACCGGAGCTGATTTTGTTGGATATCAAGATGCCGGGGCTTTCTGGCTTGGAAGTTTTGGAGAAAATCAAAGCCTTAGACCAGCAGTGCAATGTGATTATGCTCTCCGGGCACGGGGATACCAAAAATGTGGTGGAGTCGATTAAAAAGGGGGCATCGGAGTTTATCAATAAGCCCTTTGATGTCAAAGAGGTTGAAATCCATCTGCAATCTGCCCTGGAAAAAACACGCCTCAAAAATGAGCTCAATCATTTAAAACAGGAACTGCAGGCCAAATCTGAGCCGCAAGCTTTGGTAGGAGATGCACCGGTTATGCTGCAAATTAAAAATGTGATTGAACAGGTGGCGGACAGTGATTTGACGGTTTTGATCAGGGGAGAAAGTGGTACCGGAAAAGAAATCGTGGCTCGCAGGATCCATGCTTTATCTTCTCGTAAAAACGAGCCGTTTGTCAAAGTCAACTGTGCTGCTATCCCCAGAGATTTACTGGAAGCGGAACTTTTTGGCTATGAAAAGGGGGCTTTTACCGGTGCTCATAAGACCAAACCGGGGCGCTTTGAAATTGCCCATAAAGGGACCATTTTTCTGGATGAAATCGGGGATATGCCTCTGGATTTACAGTCCAAACTTCTGCAGGTTTTGGAGCAGCATGAGTTTATGCGGGTGGGAGGAGTACATACCATTAAAGTAGATGTGCGGATTGTCTGCGCCACTAACCGGGATTTAGAGCAGGCCCTGGAAAACCACCAGATGCGAGATGATCTGTATTACCGCTTAAATGAAATCACTATCCACCTACCCCCTCTGAGAGAAAGGAAAATCGATATCCCCTTAATTTTGGAGCATCTCTTGCAGAAATATAACCGGATTTATAATAAAACATTTGACTCTCTTTCACCCCAGAATATGCGGCTTCTGCAGGAGTATAACTGGCCTGGCAATGTCAGGCAGTTGGAAAACCTGATTAAGCAGATTGTGGTCTTGAAAAACCAGGATGTCATCCTGGAAACCGTGAAATCTCTGGCTCCTACTTCCAATACTGGCAGCTACAGTCCTGCCCCTGCCAATAACAGCGAGGCTCAGACCTATTCTTTGAAAAAGAAAATCTCGGATGCGGTGGAACATGAGGAGAAGAAATTAATCGCCGAAGTTTTGAATAAAACCAACTGGAACCGCAGAAAAGCGGCTGAAATTTTGGAAATCAGTTACCGCTCTTTGTTGTATAAAATTAAAGAGTACAAACTTTCCGGTGAAGATTAAGTAGCAGGTAAATAGCTGGTGATAAAGATTATGTTAATCAACGGAGGAAATGGTGGCAGAAATAGATAGAAATACACCCTTCAAGGAGGAGCTGGATAATTTAAATTACATTTTCAAATCTCACAAAAATTTCAGCTTGAGGGCCGTACAGGAGCTTAAAAGGGCGGAAAGGTATTCGGAATTTGTCTCTTTAATTCTGATTGATTTGGAAAAATGGCTGGGACCTTTGAGCAAAAAGCAAAAAGAGGCCTTTAGGTCTGGTAACTGGGAACAGGAATTGTATGATTTGGTTAAAAGAGAAACTCGCCAGACCGATGTCGTATCGGGTCTGGAAAATGACAAAATGGCATTGCTCTTGACGGAAACTTCTTTTGAGGGGGCTAAGCTTTTGGCTAAAAGATTGACTGATGAGATTTGTCTATTTTTGGCGGCGGAAAGGAAGAAACTTTTAGACCCTAAGGTCCTGATGAAGATTGTCTCTTTTCCGGATAATGAGAAAGGGAAAGAGAAGTTTTTGAGTGTGGTGAAAGCTCTGCAGACAGACAAATAACACCCCTGCTTTTTACTATCTTATTATGTCTTGCCTTTTTCTGATTTTTTGATTATATTGCTCTAGTTAACTTTGTAGAAAAAGTGAAAAAACTAATCTATTTATCCATCCTTTTCTTAATTTGGGGAGCTGAGTGTAATAACCCAGCCGGACCTGTATCGGCCAGAGGTCCTATTTTATATGTATTGACTGATATGTTCCCCTGGCCTGTTGGGAATGCCAAAATATTCTATATAGATACCGCTACCGATTCTGTAGTGGATAGTATGCTGATTCCTTTCCGAGCTTTTGCGTTAGGTGTTTCACCAGACGGACGTAAACTGTATTTAAACAAAGCAGTGGTAGATACCAAAAAGAAAAAAATTATTAATGATGCCTACACAGGAGTTCCTACAACTGATGGAAGGTATTTAATTTTTGGAAGCATAGTTAAGCCAACTCTAAGAGTGATCGATGCTCGCACTAATAAAGTTCTTTTTAACACTAATGACTTTGGGCTACGAATAACAGGATCTGGAAGAGTCTTTGATGTAAATAGAGGCTTAGTCTATGGAGGACTCCAGGATAGCACACACAATGTTCCCACAAAAATCGGAGTTTTTGATTATAAAAAATTTAAATTAGTCAAGGTAATTAACCCTGCCGAAATTGGCGGATTGGATATTGCAGTGTTTGATATTGTAGTTACACAAGATGGAGAAAAATTATATTATACTTCGTCCGCTTTTAATCCTTACTTTACTGGAATAGATTTAGTTCAGGAAAAGGTAATAACTATGCGACGTTTAAACTGGTTGAGTTATTTAGCTGTTACACCCGATGACCGGCATATATATCAAACTGACGCGGTAGGGCCAATATCCAGTGGTGAGTGTGCTACTGGGAAAATAGGTGTTTACTCCCCACAATTTGAAAAACCGCTTGACCCGATCGATGTAGATGAGGCAATGTGCCAGGGAATACTTAGAGGGTGTTACCCTGATTCTATTCAATGTCCCACTGGACCATGTGGAGCCGCAACCCATCACTTAGTTATAACACCCGATGGAAGAAAGGCCTATGCTGAAACTGCTTTAGGGTGCACCGTCCGAATATTTGATACTATAAACAACAAGGTGCTAGGAGAGATATCAGTCTCTTCGGAGCGGACCTTTATGATTTCGACTGCAATTCAACCACCAAAACAATCTAACTTTTAACAAGGAGGGTTTATGTTTCTTCTCAAGGTTGCGTTAAGGAGTTTTATGCTACCTTTGTTCTTAGGTATGTTATTATTCTCAAATGTGGTTGCTCAAGACGCATATTATTATGGCAAGACATACACTGAATCCTTTTATTACGCCACGGATAGATTAGTCCTAAAACTTTCCCCGGATACTACGATGAGCGCACAGGAAATTACTAGTTTAGACCCCGCTTTTGACACTAGTAGAGCACCAGAGCCGAATAGATTTGGGTTTTTCACTGTTTATCTACTGTCAGGAAGTGATGTTAATACTTGCCTGAATAGATTGAAGAATAATTCTGCGGTAGAGATTGCCAATCCAGTTTATATAAGCACAATAACTGGTGAAAATATTGCCTTTGACCGTGTTTCCGTTAAGTTTCAAGATTCGATAACTAGAAACACGATAGATTCGATGAATATTGCCAATCAGGTGTCGATTATCGATAGTGTGTATGGAATTTCAAACTATTATATCCTAAAAATTAGCAAGCAAACTGGCAAAAATGTCATGGAAATAGCGAATATTTATTCCCAAAGTCCTATAACCGTTTTCGCTGTCCCGAGTTTTTTGATCAATATAAGGGTTAACTTAAACCCACCCGACCGATTTTTCTTGTCACATCAATGGTATTTCAACAATATAGGTCAGTTTGGAGGTACCCCTGATGCAGATATTGACGCAGATTCGGCTTGGGATTTGGAGTTAGGTGACCCAGCTATAATAGTCGCGGATATTGATATGGGAGTGAAAGCACACAAGGATTTGCCACAAAGTAGGTTAGTTGCAGGGTATGACGCAGTTGGAAACGATGTCACCGATTCTAATAATGCGCCGGACTTTGACCCTAGCCCCGGAGATTGCCAGGACGTATGTTGGCATGGGATGGCAACCACCGGTTTAATTGCTGCTTCGCAAGATACCATCGGGATCACCGGTTTAGCTCCAAATATTAAGATAATGCCAGTGAAGATATGGGATAATTTTGGAGGAGGCGGCTATGCTCCAGAAGTGGCCAGTGCTATTTCTTGGGCGCATTTCCACGGTGCTTATATATTGAGCAATAGCTATAATTGGACAGGGGTTTGTGATTCAGTAGCATCGGGTTTAGAGGAGGTTAAATTTGCAATCAAGTTTGTTACTCAGCTAGGTCAACTGGTAATTTTTTCGGCTGGAAACTCGGACGGAGGTTGTGTAGAATTTCCTGCCAATTTAAAAGAAGTGATAGCTGTCGGTGCTACGGATAAGTTTGACAACCGTTCCTCTTTCAGCCCGGCCATACTCGGACCCGGTGACAGTCTCGACCTAGTTGCAGGAGGGGGTTCACCATCATGGGATGTTCTTAGTTTAGATATAATGGGTTCCGGTGGGTATAACAATGGCGACTATATGTCCTTTGCCGGTACTTCGGCTGCCTGCCCTCAAGTTGCTGGGGTTGCAGCTCTGCTTCTGTCTTATGCCATCAGGAGTAATTGCAGAACAAACCTTGCTCCCCCAAATAATTACGTTGATGATTACAAGAAGATTCTCAGATTTTCTACTGATGACAAAGGACCTGTAGGTTGGGACGCCAGCTACGGACAGGGACGATTAAACGCCATGAAAGCCATGGTAGAAGTTGCCCGAGGGGATGTGACTAAAGATAATAAAGTCTTACTTCCTGACGTGGTTTTTTTAAAGAACTATATTTTCAGTGGTGGACCTGCTCCAACTCCTCTTAGAAGCCTGGGAGATGCAAATTGTGATGGTAATGTTAGCCAGGCAGATATGATTTATCTAAATAATTTTATATTTAAAGGCGGGCCTCCGCCTGCCATTCACTGCTACAGATTTTATTAAGATTTTTTAGCAGAGAAGAAGCCCCTTCCGAAAGAAGGGGCTTCTTTGTGGCTTTTCTGCCTGTGAGGCTCGGAGATGAAATTTATTTAATCAATTTACCTGTCTGCCAGGTACTGAAATATTTCTTTCCAATTGAGGTCTTGATCTGGATGGCGTAATAAACCGTTCCCAAGCTTGCATATTCCGGTCTAACTTCCCACAAAATTCCCGAAGGCAGATTTCCACGGCCTTCCAAGGTCTTTATCAAAACCGGAGAAATAGATTCCCAGTTGTTCCCCTTGGGCATGGAGCTACAAACATAAACCTTCCAGTCTACGATGGCCTCTTTTTCTTCACTCAAGCCGGCCTTAAAAATGAACATGTAGGAGTTGGATTTCTTGGTTACCGACTGGGTCTGAATTTTATCCATCTTAGACGAAACCTTAATCGGCTCGAACACCTCTGCCGGCTTCTGGACTGCCGGAGTGGGTGTTTCAGAAGTGGGTGGAGTAACTTGGGCTAAAGTGATTTCTTTGCTCTTATTCGGTGTAGAGACAGTCGGTTTTTCTGGAGTGGTAGTCTTGGGAGTGGTTGCAGTTTTTTCCGGAGTCGTCGGTTTGGCGGATGGAGTAACTTTGGTTTCAGGAGCAGAGGTTGTAGTTTTGGTTAATGGACTCCCTGTGGGTTTAGATGTTGGGGTAACTTTACCATCCGGTTTAGTTGTAGATGGTGTAGTCGCAGTGGAAGTTGGAGTTGGAGTCACCTTTGAGGTCTTGCTCTTGTCAGTAGTAGCGGCAACTGGTTTTTCTTTGGAAACAACCTTGCTATCCGGAGAACTTACCGGAGCTTTGGTAACTGAAACAGCTTTAGTTTTGCCAGTCTGAACAGTGGGAGTGGTAGCCGAAGGAGTTGATTTCTTGGTATCCGGTGAAGTTGTGGTAGTTTTGGTCACTGTGGTCGATTTAGATTTATCAGTCGGAGTAGTCGTGGGTTTAACAGTACTCACCGGCTTTTCTGGCGTGGTGGTCTTAGAAGCCGATGATGGAGTTGAAGTAGGTGGCGTTGTGGTTGTCTTGGGCTTAGTCGTGGTGGCTACTGGAGTTTTCGTGGGAGTAGCAACTTTTTCAGTAGAAGGCGATTTTGCGGTTGACGGCGTAGTGGGAGTAGTAGTCGTAGGTGATTTAGTCGTGGTAGCTACTTTGGTATCACTGGCCGGAGGTGTAGTAACCGTTGGTTTTGACGGAGTAGTAGGTGTGGTTGTCGGCTGAGAAACTTTGGGCTCCTCTTTTTTTACTAAGGGTTGTTCCACCACAGTGCTGGGTTTAACATCTTTGGATACTGTACTCGATTTATCCGACTTGGTCGCCATTGTCTGGCTTGATTTTTTGGAAGGTTTGTTCTGAGCAAAACTATCTTGGCTTTTAGCAAAACCAAACCCAATGGTTAAACCCAAGCGGTGATCTCCTACCAGACTGGTGGGAGTCTGGAAAGGATAGCTTTGATAGCTGTAATCTATCTGAATGGAATTGGCGCTGGCTAAGAACTTGTAGGATAATCCCCAGGCCCACTGCTTATAATCCTGATTGTAATCTTTTCCGAAAGTATAGCCGGCTCTTAAAAAGAAAGTGCTGCCGGGGAGTAAATTTAGGCTCTGCTCCACACCCAAGCTGTTTAAATAAGGAGTAGAAGTAGTAAAATTTTTCTTATCTTTTACTATTACATCATAGGCAATGCGAGTGGAATTATTACCGATAGGTAAACTTAAGGCCATTCCGGCCTTGTATACTCGGCGGGCAAAATTAAAAAGATTCGGTGTTTGCGGCGAGGCATAAACTACCCCGGTATCCGGAGTCATGTCGGTCCCTAAGAGATTTTCCCCGACTATACCGAAGGAGAATCTATCAGACACTGGAAACAAAAAGCCTAAATCGACTTCGAAACCGGATTTTTTATCCACATTGGAATTGGATAACATCTTGGCGTTCAAGCCAAATGAACTCATCAAACCTAAGGATCTGGCGTAGCTGACAGATAAAATATTGTGCCCCACAATCTGGGATTGACTGGTCCAGGAAGCCTTGCGGCTGCCGGAAAAAGCCAGCACCCCTTTGTTGGAAGACATAGGATAAACCAGAGAGCCGAATCCGACATACGGTTTTTCATCTAAGTTGTAGCCGTAGATACTGGCTCGGTCATACATCACCGATAATTGTACCCCTTTTAAGCGTGCCAGACCGGCCGGATTATAGAAAACCCCGGAGGGGTCATCTGCGATAGCCACGAAAGCATTCCCCATTCCCACGGCTTTGGCAGAAGTCCCTAAGTTGTCATAGGAAAATGCTAAACTGGCAGTTAAAACTATAAAAAACAGAGCTGAAATTAAGATTTTTCTTAAGCCCATCTTGCCTCCACTTTTTTAATGTGTTTCTGTGGGTAAAAACAGTTTCTTATATTATCGGCTGCACCTATAATTTTCCTTAAGCGAAAAATCAGGTAAAATTGGGAGTCCTTCTATTTTTTAAGGGCGGCGGATGGAATTCTCCACCGGGTCAATTCTGCCGACCTTTACCGGGTTTTTCGGTTTGGAAGAAACTACAACCTCTTTGAAAATTTTCCAGTCCTGCAGAGGGATTACCTTCAAAACCGCCAGGAAGAATAGGTAGATTATTACCGATGCCGAAATAGATACATACAAAGGCAGGTTTTTGAACTCCAGTAAAAAAGAAGCCATGAAAACCCCGCTTAACCCTATTTTTCCCCCGGGAGCCAAAAGGGTTCGGAGCTTAAATTGTAGCTCATGCTGCAATAAAAAGAAAATACCGAAGAAGACCGCCACTTCGGTAACCAGAATAGAGATAGCCCCACCTTTTTCGGCATAAGAGGGAATTAGGATAAAATTCAGGATTAGATTCAAAAACATCCCTACCCCCGCTACGACTGCCAGTTTGGTGACTTTTTTTACCGCCATCAAAGCCCTTAGGCCAGTACTGTAAAGCACCATAAAGAGCGCTGACCAAATCAGAATTTTTAAAACGATTACAGAGGAACCAAAATCGGAGCCGTATAGCAGGGAAATTATTTTCTCCCCTAAAATTGTAATCATAAAGCACAAAGGTAAAAGTAAAATCGCAAGATAAGTTAGTTCTTTTTCCAAAAAACTCTGCAACAAATCCGGTTTTTTGACCGAAGCTTCGGCCAAGGCCGGCAATAAGGCCGGTCCCAAAATTACCGGAATATTTTTGACCTGCAGGATTAATTTGTTGGCGGCGTTGTAAATACCAGCTGATTCCTCACCTTTCACCCAGGATAGAAGGACCGTATCAAAGTTCAAATAAATGGTCATAAAAATTACAGTTAGAGCAAACGGTAAAGCTTCTTTGAAAAGCTCTTTCCAGAATTTGGGTTCTATCCGCAGTTGAAAACGGGAAAAATTTTTGAATACCAGAAACCAAATTAAAACCAAAGATAACACACTCAAAACCAGCTGAACCCAGCTTAACCCTAAAAGTCCAAAATTTAATTTTAAGGCCAAAATTCCGAGTGCGGTTAAGAATACCCCCCAAAAAATATTGACGTATGCCTCATACTGTAATTTTTGAAAGGCCTGGAAAATCCAGCGCAGACCGAAACCGCAGGTCACAAAGAAATTCCCTATGGCTATCAGGTAAATTATAGTTTTAGTGCCGGAAGGAAAGTGACTGAAGAAGGTAAGCAAAATTACAGCCGTCAAACTCAAAAGTGAAAGCAAATATCTCAAGACCGCCATATTTCCCAAATATCTGGCAGCTAATCTTCTATTGGCGGCTACTTCACGCACGATTAAAGAGTTTAACCCTAAATCCGTGACTACTCCAAATATGGTAATCAGTGATAAAGCTAACGTATAAGCACCCAGTCCATCAGCACCGGTTATTCGGGCCACAAAGACAAATAAAATCACCTGCCCGATCCGGTTGAGGATTAAGGAAAAAGCCGAAAAGCTTATATTTTTCAAAAGCCGAGCTAAACCAAAATCTTTTTCCATAAGTTCTTGACTTTGTTTAACTAATCGGAAGTTTTAAGATTAGGATTAATCTTTTACCAAGCCTTTGACTGAAATAGGAAGATTTTTTTACACCTGATACAACAGATTGCTTTTGGTTTTATCTGATTAATCTGCTACACTTGTGGTGAGCGTTAGCCAAACCATCTGTTGTGAATATCTGTTATTGGCGGGGGATTGATCCCCGCCTACGATTACAGAAGATATTAGAGGTGTTTGGTCAGGAGCTACTCCTGACTAAATTTGTTACATCTGCTGTAAATTATCCAGCATTTTTTCTTCTATGAACTTTAAACCCTCATCCACCGAAAAAAACGGGGTGGTCAAGATTTTTTGGGTTTTATCAATCCTCAAGCCCCCTTTTAGCGGTCGGGGAGCTTTCTGGTGTAATTCCGGGGTGGTGACCGGTTGGATTAGATTTTTATCTAAGTCGAAATGTCGGGCAATTCGGAGGGCAAACTCATAGCGCGACAGATATTCCGTGCCGGCCAAGTTTAAAATCCCTGCAAAATTCCTTTCAGTAGTTTCCAAAATTAAAATTGACAGATTATCGGCTAAAGTGGGGTTGTTGAACTGGTCGGTGACTACTTTAATCTGTTTTTTCTGTTTTAGGTTCTCATACACCCATAAGAAGAAATTCTTTTTGACTTGAGAGGTAAGCCCGTAAATGACATTGGAGCGGATGATTAAAAAATGAATCTGTGATTCCTGCAGGATTTCCTCGGCCTGGAGTTTGGTGCCGCCGTAGTAATTAATGGGCTGGGGTTTATCTTCTTCTGAGTATGGTCCGGACTTTCCCTCAAAGATGTAATCGGTGGATATTTGCATCAATTTTATTTCATACTTTTGACAGGATTCAATTAAATTTTTGACCCCTTCGACGTTGACCGCCCAGGCCAGCTCTTTATTCTCTTCACAGGCCTCCACATCCATAAAAGCGGCGGTGTTTATGATAAGTTCCGGACGGAAATCAGAGATGACGGCTTGGACTTGTTCTTTATCAGTGATATCTAAAGTCTGGTAGAAGTATTTTTGGTCACGGAGGACAAAATCTTTTTGTTTGCCGGTGGCTAAAACCGAATCCCATTTGGAGAAATCCACAACTAACTTTTGACCCAAAAGACCGTTGGCGCCGGTGATTAAGATTTTTTTCATGTGGGGAAGTATAGGGAAGTGAAGAAGGGTTTGTCAATTAAGAAACTTGGAGATTAAGTTTTTTAAACTAAGGAGGAATGTAACCTACAATTTTATTTTGCACCAAACCAATTGGGATTAGAATTAATAGAAGGCTAACTTACACAAACTACATTTTTCAAATTTATCGTAACCCAAATGTAGGTCCAATTTCAATCCAGCAAGAATAGATGGCAAAGTCAGTGTATTCCGATTGCTCATAAATATTGGTGATTTCTAAAACTGTTTTCCCTGTTTGTTTGGTGACTTTTAGCACGTACATATTTGAATCTGGTATGATAGCGTCTACCAGAGCTACTTGGTTCAAAGCATTTAAAGAATCTATTATTAACCTGGAAAGATAGGATTTGAATTTGACAATAACTCTGTCGTTAGGAATACATTCAAGCGAATCTTCATCAATAAATACAGGATTGACAATCTCCACTCGTGGATCTTTGTCCAACAGACTCAATAGCCACTTTACATTGGTTTCTGGTGCTAAAAAAATTAAATAAAATCCGTAGGGTGCCGGTTCAGGTTTTTTTGCGGGGTCAAAATATGGATAAGTTCTATAAAATTGCTTGATATCTGTATTTAATTTAACTACTATTTTTTCTCTGGAATAGTATAGTGGAACCGGTCCTTGTTTGTCCAAATACCAAGCATCTGGTTTAATTGAGCCAGGACCACTTGGATTTTTGATGCAGTTTGAGATACAAAGCAAAACAAGAACTAACAGTAGAAGTACTTTCTTCATTTTTCTCCCTTGGTTGGTATTAATATAATAAAAAGGAGACAAAAAGTCAATAGAGAGTTCTTAGCAAGCCATGTGAAGTATTGATTTTTAAACATCCTTCTTCAAATACGCATAATGCTTCTCATAATACTTCTGATACTCCCCGGACTTCACCCTTTCCCACCAGTTTCTATTTTTCTTATACCATTCAACAGTTTCCTGTAAAGCTTTTTCAAAAGAGAATTTTGACTTCCAGCCCAACTCTTTTTCCAGTTTAGTCGAATCCAAAGCGTATCTTCTGTCATGAGCCGGCCGGTCCGGAACATGCTTGATTAAACTTTCCGGTTTACCCAGAGCTTGCAGAATCAAATCCGTAATCTCCAGATTAGTTTTCTCATTGTGAGAAGAAATATTGTAAATCTCTCCTGCCTTCCCTTTCTGTAAAATCAAATCCAGCGCCTCACAGTGGTCTTGGACATACAGCCAATCCCGGACATACAATCCGTCCCCATAAATGGGGAGAGATTTATCCTCCAGGGCATTTGTGATAAATAAAGGAATCAGTTTTTCCGGAAACTGGTAAGGACCGAAATTATTGGTAGGACGAGCAATGATAAGCGGCAGATTAAAACTTTTAAAATAAGAGAGAGCCAGCAAATCCGCGCTGGCTTTGGAAGCGGCGTAGGGGGATGATGGAGCCAGCGGTTCCTCTTCTTTGAGTTTCTGATTCCCTAAGACCGGTCCGTAAACTTCATCTGTAGAAGTCTGCAAGAATAGAGAAACTTTATGTTGTAGAGCTGATTGTAACAATACCTGACTACCCACCAAATTGGTTTGAACAAAGACCACTGGGTCATACAAACTCCGGTCCACATGCGACTCAGCCGCAAAGTTGATTATGCAGTCAACTCTTTCAGCTAAAATTTGATTGACTAGCTCGGGGTCGCAAATATCCCCCTGAATAAATTTATAATTGGGATTTTTTTCAACTTCAGAGAGGTTCTCTAAATTCCCGGCGTAGGTCAGCTTATCTAAATTGAATATCTTATAATCTGGATATTTTTTTAAAAGATAGCGGACAAAATTAGAGCCAATGAAGCCACAGCCACCGGTAATTAAGAGTTTCATCTTGTGGTGAGGTTATCGAACCATTTAGGCCGAGCTTGTCGAGAAATGCGAAGGGTATTAGCCATCCTTGCGTTCCCAGTCATACGGGATATCATTTTTATGTGGATCCGCCCGGTATTCATCCGGTTTGTCGTAATTATACGGCTCGGTGGTGCAATTGATGCAGATGGCTTCATAATCGGAAATACATTTGAAACCATGCCACAGCAAATTAGGGATATGCAAAACCAAAGGGTTATGCTCCCCTAAGAAAAATTCATCGATCTCTCCTTTGGTAGGGGAGTCTTTCCGGTCATCGTACACCACAATTTTCATCATCCCTTTCACCACACAAAAATTATCCATCTGCTTTTTGTGATAATGCCAGGCCTTGACCACTCCCGGATAAGCGGTGGTCAAATACACCTGACCGAATTTGGAGAAGAGTTCATCATCCGCCCGCAGGATCTCCATCAGACGCCCTCTTTCATCCGGCAGGACTTTTAATTTCTTAATTTTTACCCCGTTTATCATATATATTTTTTAGAGAATTTTGCTCCGGGAATTCATTTTGGCTATTAGAAGGTTGGCCTCCAAGAGTGATTCGATAGAAGCTCCGGCATCCAGCCAAACCCCTTCTAAAATAGAATGGCTTAGATTATTTTTCTTCAAATAAGCATTGTTGACATCCGTGATTTCCAGCTCTCCCCGGGCTGAGGGTTTTAAGGTTTTGATGATATTGAACACTGAATTATCATACATATATAAACCGATTACCGCCAGGGCGGAACTGTCTTTGCCGATCTTTTTTTTGGGTTTTTCCACTATGCGTAAAACTTTATTGCCATCTAATTCTGCCACTCCATACTGATTGGGGTTTTTGACTTTTTTCAAAAAGATCTTGGCCCCCTGCTTCCCTTTGGCAAAACTTTCCACCTCTTTTTTAATGGATTGGCCGATGATATTATCTCCTAAAATGACCACCACTTTTTCCCCTTCGGTAAAATCTTCTGCCAGACCTAAAGCTTCGGCGATTCCCCCTTCTTTTTCCTGATAGGTGTAATTCAGATGCTTCAGACCAAACTCCTTCCCATTTCCCAAAAGTCGTAAAAAGTCTCCGGCGTTGTTCCCGCCGGTGACGATTAAAATATCTTTGACCCCGGCTTCCACCAAACTCTGCAGGGGATAATAAATCATGGGTTTGTCATAAACCGGCAAAAGATGCTTATTGGTTATCTTAGTTAACGGATACAGTCGAGTTCCTAAACCGCCGGCTAAAACAATCCCTTTCATTTTAACTGGTTTTGTTCTTCTGAATTTTTGAAGGCTCTAAAGAACAACCATAATTTTTACACTGCCTTTGAATTATGGCTAAATTCCCTAAACCTAAATCTATGGCTTTATTTAAAATTCGGCAAATCTGGTCCCGAACATTTTCAATTTTGTAGCGAGGTTTGGAAGTGATTAAGATATCCACTTCCGGGTCTTCGGCCAAAATTTCCGCTTGGTCTTTTTTTTGTTTAAACCCAATCACTTCGCGGGATTCTTTGACCTGTTGAGTTACTTCCTCGATCTCCTGCTTTAAATTCAGCTCTTTGGCGGCAATATCGGCTAATTCACCCAAAATAGCTCTTTGCTCATCAGTCAATTTGTAGATTAATTCATTGGTTAAGGGCTCGCCCGGCATAAAATCTTTCTTATTAAATTCTAATTGTCTCTTAACTCTTTCAGTAAACTTTTTATCCCTTTATTTAATTTGCTGTAAACTTCCTCGTCGGCAGGAAAAGAATATCTGATTTTCCCTTTAGGGTCAATTATCATATGCACCGGAACAAATTGCACATTATAGGCCTTGCGTACTTTCAGACCGTTGTAAAATTGTTGGTAGTTGAATTTATATTTGGACAGAAATTCCTGAATGGCGAGTTTGTCCTCATGGGAAATAGCCCAGAATACGACCTTTTTTTCTTTTTTATAGTTATCCACCAAGCGGTTTAAGCTGGGCATCTCTTTGATACAAGCCGGGCACCAGGTTTCCCAAAAATTGATGACTATGATGTTGCCTCTGTAATTTGATAATTTAACTTTTTTACCATTCAAATCAGAAAGCTCAAAATCCGGCGCAGTCTTTGATTCTTCCGCTTGGACCATCTGCAGACTGACTCTTTCTGTTAAAACAAAAACTGAGATTAAAAAAATAAATAGAAAAGTTGTCGCTCTTTTCATAAAAACTCATCCAAATTCAAAGTCAAACCATCGCTGGCAGAGATAACTTTGGTTTTTAACTCTTTCTCTAACTTGGCTGCTATCTCCCAGGGTTTATTTTTTATCATAGTCATGCCAAAATGGGTCAAAACCGCCACTTCTGGTTTGATTTTTTTAATTAACTTGACCCCGTCGTCTAAACATAAATGCTCCACTTCTCCGGATTCATGGGGAACGTATCGGGAAATATTCATAATCAGCATATCGGCTTTGTAAGTTTTTGCCAGCTCTTCAAAATAAAGGGTATCTATGATAAAAGCAATTTTTTTTGAATTGTAATTGAAAATTAAACCATATGTTTCCACCGGGTGCTTGTGACGAATGGGGGTGGAGAAGGCAATTGTACCGATTTTATAACTTTTCCCTTCTTTTAATACTTCGATTTTCTCTAAGTATTTGCGAATGTAATTTAAAACCACCGGGTCGTTATCTAAGGCATCCTGGGGTGCGAATAAGACCCCTTTTTTCTTGAAACCCCCCTCGGTCATGGCTTCAATCATTATGTTGACGTCATTGGAGTGGTCGATATGTTTGTGGGATAAAATTATGGCGGAAAGCTGATTTGGCTCTAATTTAGGTTTGGAAGAAAGGCACTTGACTAAAGCTCCTGGTCCTGGGTCTAAATAGATATTTGTCCCATTTAAGCTTAGCCAGATTCCACCGGATGCCCGGAGTTGCTTGGTAACTACAAAGCGGGCACCTGCCGTGCCTAAGAATTTAAAGAAGTCCATGGGAAGTTAATTAGTCAGAGTAGAAGTCCAACTATCGTGTAGGGTCAGGTCTCCTGACCTGACCTCTAAAGCATTACGATTAATTTCAAAAAATTTATTCATATAAACTAAAAAAGCCAAGAGCTTCCTCTCAGCTTTTTAGGATATCTTCCACTAGTAAATGTATACTCTCTTTATTATTTTTTCTCTTTCTTCTCTTCCTTCTTTTCAGCTTTCGAAGGACCTCCCTTAGTTTCCCCTTTAGCAGGAGCACCTTTAGCTTCTGCTTTTCCAGGAGCATCACCTTTCTTTTCCTCTTTACCTTCCTCAGCCGCAGCTTTTTCCCTTTCAGCCGCTCTTTCTTCAACTTTCTTTTCAGTGATTACTTCCGGCTCGGTTATTTCACCTTCAACCGGTGCAGCTGCAACAACCGGCACTTCCTCTTCCTTAGTCGGTGGTACCACACTGGCTAAGGTCCCTTCCGGGTCAGAGAGTATGGTAGCTTTTTCAAGCTTGATATCTCTGACGTGAATCGAATCTCCGATTCTTAAAGGCGTCACATCCAGTTCAATTTTGGCGGGTATGTCGGTCGGCAGACATTCCACTTCGATTTCTCTTAAGATATGCTGCAGAATCCCACCTTGATTTTTCACTCCGTCTGCCAGTCCGGTCAGATGAACCGGAACTTTGACGGTAACCTTTTTGGTCAATAAAATGTGGTGGAAATCTATATGGACGATATTCCCCCGCACCGGGTCATGTTGAATCTCTTTGATTAAGACCTTTTTGGACTGGGTTTTGCCGTTAACGATATTTAAAGTGATTAAAACGTTTTCTCCGAAGCCGGAGTGTATAATTTGGGTAAAGATTTTTTCCGGCACCTGTACGGCCAAAGGTTTACCCTCTGCCCCATAAACTACAGCCGGAATTAAACCCTCTTTTCTTAGTTTTTTGGCTACCTCTTTGCCGGTTTTTTCTCGTAATTTAACTTCTAAACTTACTTCTTCCATATTTTCTCCTTTATACCAAAGTGAATCCCTCTCTTGGGGGAAAATTTGCTTTATTATAGATATTTTTAGGTAAAAGTCAAGCCCAAATTTTACTAAAAATCCCCATCACTTCGCTTTTTTTAACAAAATTTTTCTTGCTAAATCGATAAAAAAAGGTTAAATTTAGAGCACCAATCCAAACCGAACTAATAGCTTAGGATGAAAGGGCGGTTTAAATGATGAAGTTAAAAATTTTGTTGTTGCTCGGAATACTCTTAAATCTTTCACTTCAGTCCTGGTCAAACCAATCCGGCCCTACTTTCTATTATTATCAGAATCAGAAAGTTGATTTACCGCTTGACCTTACTCGCTTGGCAGTGAAGTTGCAGACAGGATTAACCACTGCCGATCCGGTTTCTCTGGTTTCAAGTACTGGAGTCCAGATTATCTCGGCTGAACCTACCGGAGTAAGACAATGGTATTTACTGACCATGAAAACCGGTATGTCCAGTTTAGATGAAGTTGATAAAAATATACGTACTATTTTATCCTCCTCTTCAGTAGAATTTGTTTCTCCAGTTTTTCATGGGGTTGTTTCGGGAACCTGGGTAACTATGACTCCAGGCATTCTTTTGCGTTTTAAACCGGAGTTTGTTTCAAATTCTGAATTGCTTTTGTCAATTTTAGCTCCAGAGCTTCAGATTATTACTAAAGATTTTGGAAATTTGAACGGAGCTTACAAACTTAGAAATTCATCTAAAAATGGCTTTGACATTTTAGCTACTGCTAATCGTCTGGCAACAGACCCGCACATAGTTTGGGCTGAGCCGGATGCTCATTTTAGTGGAGGAAGTTGTTTAACTCCCAATGACCCTGGTTTTGCTGACTTATGGGGAATTCTTAATACTGAGCAGTTTGGTGGAATTGCGGATATGGATATGGATGGCGATAGTGCTTGGGACCATCACACCGGCGATTCAACTATAAAAGTTCTGATTATTGATACTGGAGTTCAGCAAGACCATCCGGACCTTAATCAACTACCAGGAATAGACGTGACTGGCGAGGGATTTGCTGGAGAGCCGGTCAATGAGTGCGACAAACACGGCACAGCCGTAGCGGGCTGCGTATCTGCTATTATTAACAACAGCCTTGGCACGGTTGGAATAGCACCTAATTGCAAAGCAGTTTCAGCCCGAACCTTCAGCTCCAATATTCCCTGCACGGGTGGCTGGTCTTCTATAGCAAGTATGACTGTGAATGCTTTGAACTGGGCTGAAGGACAAGGAGTACGGGTAACCAACAACAGCAATTATTATGGTTTCACTTCCAGTGCCATTAAAGATAAATATGAATCCACTTATGCCGGAGGTATGGTTCATTTCGCTTCGGCCGGAAATTTTGCCAGTCCCAGTATTGTATATCCGGCTTCCATACCCATTGTAAATTCTGTGGCAGCTCTGGAGGAATTTGGGGCTTTAACCTCCTTTAGCAATTGGGGTGTTGGTTTAGATTTTTCTGGTCCTGGAATCGATGTTTACAGCACTGACCGAACCGGCGTCGATGGCTATGTTTTCGGTGATTATGTTTTCATAGCCGGGACCTCTTTTTCCTCTCCTTATTCAGCCGGAGTAGCGGCTTTGGTTTTATCTCAGAATCCCAGTTTAACTCCGGCTCAGGTGGAAAGGATAATGCAGTGCTCCTGTAAAGACCTGGGTCCTATTGGGTATGAAACTACTTATGGCTGGGGTTTTGTGAATGCCGAAAATGCACTGTTGGAAACTCCTGAATCAGATCTTGATAGTGATGGTTTAAGTAACCAATGTGATAACTGTCCTTCTAACTCTAATCCTTCTCAAGAAGATACAGACACCGACAAAGTTGGCAATCCTTGTGACAACTGCTCTACAGTAGTCAATTCAAATCAGGCAGACAGCGATACTGACCAGGTCGGTAATGTCTGTGACATCTGTCCTACTTTTTATAATCCCCTGCAACAGCCCATCAAAGCTGGGGATGCTAATGGGGATAACAGTCTTAACTTGGCAGATATAATTTTTAATGTTAATTATGTATTTAAAGGAGGTACTGCTCCCTCCCCTATCTGCCGGGGAAATGATAATGCCGATGGCGGTGTCAATCTGGCTGATATTATCTACAAAGTCAACTATGTTTTTAAAGGAGGTCCAGCTCCCATTAAATCAAATGTCTGCTGTTTATAATATTTAATGTTTTCGAAAAATTGAAATTGGCTGATTTTAATTTATCGGTTTCATCTCTTCCTTGACAAAAAGGTAAAAATTAGTTATAAATAAACTAATTCCAAATATACACAGCTTAAAAAAGTTATGGTTAAATCGAAATTTGCAAGAGTGTTATCTCTGGCCATTCTATCACTGTTTCTACTGAGTCTGTATGCATTAGCTGCTGCAGAAAAAAACCAATCTAAAATTCTTTTTTTACACCTCAAGTTTAAAGATAACACTATTACTTTAGTAAAAACCACTATAAGACCTGGAGTTGTCAAGCCAATGCTTCCCCCCAAGGATTCTGATTTTCTTTATTACGAAGTTTCCTCTTCCTCAGGAGTTTTGCTTTGGAAAGGGGGGATTAAAGACCCTTCTTTTGTGCGCTATGAATATGAAGACCCAGACCAGCCGGGTAAGCTAAAAGTTAAAGAAATTAAGTTAGAGGAAGCTGAATTTACTCTCCGAATCCCATATAATCCCGAGTTTCAGCTGATAGAGTTTTACAAATCAGTCCCTTCTAATGATAATAAAAAGCAGTCAGCGGAGAGGAAATCCTTAGGTACCATAAAATTGCAGCCAAAAGAGTAACAGCCAAATGAAGATTTTAAGAAATTTTGTGATTTTCAGTCTGATCTTATGGGTAGTTTGGTTTTCCCCCTTAGTTTTTTGCCAAACCATTGAGCAAATTTTAGACAACGGTCCTACTAACAGAAGAATCAATGTGGTCTTTCTGTCCGAGGGTTACACCAATGCTGAATCGGCCCAATATATCACTGATGCTAATAATTTGTTGAATTACACTTTTAGCATCCAGCCTTTTAGTGAATATAAGACTTACTTTAACGCTTTTGCCATTTATGTAGCTTCAGTTCAATCCGGCTCTGACCATCCTTTTAGTGACATCTATCGCAACACCTATTTTAACAGCACTTATGACAGCTACGGGATTCAGCGTTTGATTACTATTCCTCCCAATGACATGGATCCCAATTATGGGCATGGGCAAGGGAAAGTCGACGCTTTACTCCAAAGCTTGATGCCAGAGTATGATATTGTGGTTCTGATTGTTAATGATCCGGAATATGGAGGTTCTGGTGGAGTTCTGGCGATTACTTCTATGCACCCGGCTGCTCCCGAAATCGTGGTGCATGAATTAGGACATTCTTTTGGAGATTTAGCTGACGAATATGATTACCCAGGTGGCACTTCTAGGGAAGCTCCCAACACCACCCGGGAAACCAGGCGTGAGTTTATCAAATGGGGAATTTGGATCTTAGAGAGTACTCCTATCCCCACACCTGAAACCTTCGAATACGAGACCTTGGTTGGTCTTTTTGAAGGAGCAGCTTATCAGGCCAGCGGTTGGTACAGACCCAAGCTGAATTGCGAGATGCAATCCTTGTTTGTTCCCTTCTGTGAGGTATGTGCCGAACAACTGATAAAATCTAAATATGTATTAATTAATGCTATCGATTCCTGCTTTCCTCCCTCGGGAAATATTGCTTTGGTGGATACCGATTCGGTGAGTTTGGAAATTGTTCCCTTATTACCGATGAGTCACCAGCTGAGTATTCAGTGGTTGGTAAATGATTCAGCAAAAGCTGGGGCAGATTCACCGACTTTTAAAGTGTATTCTTATGAATTAGGGAATGGGACTCATCAAGTCAAAGCCGAAGTTAAAGATACCACCTGGATGGTGCGCAATGACCCTTCTAATCTTTTGAGAGATTCTAAGGGCTGGACTGTGAACGTCTCCGGTTTGTGCACCGCTAAAGCAGGCGATGCCAATGCAGATAATAATGTCAACCTGGCTGATATAATCTTTAATGTTAATTATGTTTTCAAAGGTGGTCCGGCTGCCTCACCCATATGCCGTGGAGATGATACTGCTGACAGCAGTGTGAATTTGGCTGATATAATCTACAAAGTTAACTATGTCTTTAAAGGAGGCCCAGCCCCAATTAAATCCGGCGTCTGCTGTTTATAATGAAGCGGGGGCAGATTCTAAACCGACCCCATTTTTAAAAATCCCCAACCCTTTAATTCAAATTTCATCGCTATTATTAAATCATTGACTTGTTTTATCTTGACTTCACCTCTACAAGTTTCATAAATTAAAAATTAAATTATCTCTATATGCCTGAAAAATTTCCCAAGTTTAGGTTAGATTTAATCATTACTGCGCAAAAATTCGAAGGGGAAACTTTTTATGTGTTGAAGGATCCCCTCTCCAAGAAATTCTTCCGCATCAAAGAATGGGAATATTTTATCACCCAGAACTTGGACGGAGAAACCTCTCCAGAAGAAATCTTGAATAGATTCAAGGAAAGATTCAATCTGACTTTAAGTCTAGAGTCTTTGAACCAATTTATTGAAAAAATAGACCAAGTGGGTTTTCTGGAAAAAGAGGGGGCTGAAAGGGAAGAGGAAAGAGTTTCCTATCGGGCTAAAAAAGAAAAAAACACCTTCAAAAGGGTTTTATTTCTTAAACTGAAGGCTTTCGACCCGGATGCTTTTATCACCAAATTATATAGAAAAACCAAATTTGTTTTTTCTAAGTCGTTTTTGACTTTTATGGGGCTGGTTATACTTTTGGCTTCTTTAATCGCCATTGGCAACTGGGGAGAGATTAGCTGGAGTATTGAAAGTTTAGCTTCGGTCACCAACCTTCTGGGAATCTGGCTGACTATTTTCTGGGTGATTTCCTTGCATGAGTTTGCCCATGCCTTGACCTGTAAATATTATGGCGGAGAAGTGCGGGAGATGGGGTTTTTGCTGTTATATTTCCAACCCTGTTTTTACTCCAACCTCTCGGATGCCTGGTTTTTTTCCAAAAAAGCCAAAATAATAGTTTCTTTTGCCGGGGCCTTCTTTCAGATATTTATCTGGGCTTTGGCAACCATTTTGTGGAGAATCACGGATACCGAAACTGGCTTAAACCAGTTCTTTTTTGTGACCATGATTACTTCCGGAGTGATAGTTCTTTTTAATTTTAATCCTTTGATCAAATTAGATGGGTATTATTTGCTGTCGGATTATTTGGAAATTCCCAATCTCAGAGCCAAAGCTTTTAGCTATTTGGGGGCCTGGTTCAAAAAGAAAATTTTGGGTCTGCCGGTTGAAATACCGAAGGCCTCAGCCAAAGAAAAAAAAGTTTATCCGATTTATGGGATATTATCCTTAATTTATTCTTTCTTTCTAATCGGTTTTTTCTTTTTCAAGTTAGCTCAGTTTTTGATTGATAAGTTGCAATTCTTAGGATTAAGCTTGTTTTTAGGATTGTCATTCTTTATTTTTAAGTACCCCATCGGCCTGGGGATAAAAACCGCAAAGGAGATTTTGGTTTTAAGAAAAGAGTCCTTTATGCAGCCCAAAAAAGTAGCGCTTAAGTTAATCGGCTTAGCAGTAATAATCCTGGCTTTGTTTTTAGTAAAGTGGGAGCTAAAAGTTTCCCAAGATTGTGAGATTGCCGCCCTGGAGTATTACACCATTTCCAGTCAGGCCGACGCCTTTATGGAGGAGCAACTATTTAGCGAGGGGGAGGAAGAAAAGCGCCAGACCAATGTCTTAAAATTAATTTCATCCGAATACGGGGTGGTTAATTTAGAGCCCCTGGTGAAGGAGGGACAAAAGGTTCACAAAGGGGATCTGATTGCTCAGGTAAGTTCCAATCAGTATAAAAATGAAATGGCTACGACCATGGCCATGATAGATAAAGCCAAAGCCGACTATGCCATCTTGAAAAAGGGTGCCAGACCGGAAGAACTGCAACAGGCTAATGATAATATTCGAAGAATTGAAGCCTTGTTAAAAGCCAAACAAAAAGAAAAAGAAAGATTTGACCAGCTCTGGGAAAAAAAGTTGGTCTCGCAGGAAGAATACGATAAAGTTTTATCTGAATACCAGGCTTTAGAGTCGGATTTGGCAATTGCCAAAAACACTTTACGGCTTTTACAATTGGGAGCCAAACCCGAAGAGCTGGCTAAAGCCAAAGCCGAAATCCAGCAATTGCAGGCCACCGCCAATTTTTTAAAACAGCAGATTCAAGCCCAAGAAATAAAATCTCCCATTTCCGGGACTGTGACCAACGTCCGACCCAAAGGTGATTTAATCAGCATTGCCAGAATGGATACTGTCAGGGTTTTGATTTGGGCCAGTGAAAAAGATATGGATGTGGTTAAAGCAGGTCAGAAGGTGAAAGCCAAGGTCAGGTCTTATCCCGGAAAATCTTTTTTAGGAGTGGTGACCAAGGTCGCCCAACAGGCAGAAAAACTAGGGAACAAAAACGTGTTCATAATCAGCAGTAAAGTCAGTAACAATGATTCTCACCTGAAACCAGGGATGACCGGCCAAGCCAAAATTTATTGCGGAAAAAGAAGTTTGATAAATCTTTTGACCAGAAAAATCATCCGCTGGTTTAGAGTGGAGGTTTGGTCCTGGTTTTAAAGTTGTTATAATTTTGCTCAAATCTAAAATGATAAGCTGCAAAAAACTGATTTAATCAGCTTTAAACTTCATATTTAGTGTTTTTTTCAATAGAAACCACAATATATAGATGTCTTTTTGTAAAAAATTATACATTTTGCAAAGATTTTCCTTGACAAATTCCTATTAATTGTTTATTATTTGCACAGTGGTTTAATGAGATAGGGTTTGGTATGTCTAAATTAAGGTTTCTTTTTATCATTAAAAAAAGCTGTTCTTGACAAGAAAGAAATTTTTAAATTTGTGCCTTTTAAAGCAAGGAGGTGATGAGGATATGAAAGAACTCATCTTGGAGGTAGAGGAACTAGAACAGAGAATAGCCCCTGGCTCAGCTTCAAACGGCGGCTAAGGTTTAATTCTCTACAGTTGGTTTAGTTAAACTTTAACTAAACACCTCTTTAAGAGCCCCCACAACTCTGGGGGCTCAGCTATTTTAATCACATTTACTTTTTTGATAATTTTGCCACTGACTCAATATGGAAAGTATGGGGAAACATATCCAGGGGCTGAACCAATTCCAATTGGTATTTTTCTTCACCCAAAAGCTTTAAATCCCGGGCTAAAGTAGCCGGATTGCAGGAAACATAGATGATTTTAGGCGGAGCCAGTTTCAAAATATTCTCCACCACTTGGGGATGTAAACCGGCCCGGGGTGGGTCAATCACAACTAAATCGTAAGCTTCTCTTCTTATCAGTGCCAAAGCCAGAAAGGTTTTGGCTTCTTCGCAGATGAATTGGCAATTGGTTATTTTATTTAGGTCAGCGTTCTTTTTGGCATCTTGGACTGTCTTGGGATTTGATTCCACCCCTACAACTTTTTGTGACTTTTGGGCTAGATAAAAAGAGATAGTCCCGGTTCCGGAATATAAATCTAAAACCGTTTCCTTTCCCTTTAAATCTGCCAGTTCCAAAACCACTTCATATAATTTTTCCGCCTGTTTGGTATTGGTCTGAAAGAAAGAGTTGGCCGAGATTTCAAACACAAAATCACCGATTTTTTCTGTAATAAAATTGTTTCCCGCTAACACTTCTTCTTTTTCTCCTACCGCAATTTGAGCTTTGTAAGGATTAATATTGCGGACTAGGCTTTTAATCTGAGGAAATTTTTCTGAAAGCAATCGAGCTAAGATTTTTCCTTGTGGAAAATCTCCTTTATCGGTTACTATATTGACCATAATCTCACCAGTGTTTTTCCCCTCTCTTAAGGTTAAAAAGCGCAACAACCCCTGATGAGTCTTCAAATCATAAATTGAAATCTGATTTCTTGTGACAAATTCCTGAATGAATTGCACAATCCGGTTAGAAATTTCTGATTGCAGATAGCATTTGTCCAAATTAAAAACCAGGTCGAATCTGTCTTTTTTATGCAGTCCTAAAACTGGTAAGTTATTTTGATCGGCACTGAAAGAAAACTCCATTTTGTTGCGATAGTAAAAAATCTCAGGGGATGGTATGGCTGGTTTGACCGGAGGATTTGAAAAACCTCCGATATGCTCCAAAGTTTCTTGGACCTGTTTGGTTTTGAATTCAACTTGTTTAGGATAATCCAAATTCTGCCAGGAACAACCGCCGCAGATTCCAAAGTGAGAACAGCGGGGCTGGACTCTAAAAGAGGAAGGTGAAATGATTTCTAAAGATTTGGCTTCCGCGTAATTGGGTTTTAGTCTGGTGATTTGGGCTTTTACTTGGTCTCCGGGAAGAGCCGACTCTACGAAAAAAGTGAAGTCGTCGACTTTAGCAATCCCTTTTCCTCCGAAGGCTAAGTCTGTGACTTTTAGCTCAACTTTTTCCCCTTTTTTAAAAGGCAACCTATTCGTTTATCTCACCTCGTTTACAAAAACTCCCTTGGGTCGGCGATTTTCCCTTTAAGTGCCGAAGCCGTCACCGTAGCCGGACTGGCTAAGTACAATTGCTGTTTGGGTAGCTTCCAGTTGAAAGTAGAAATTACTTTATCATCCTCAAAGAAATTGAAGGAATTCGACCCCGGATACAAAAATAAACAACCGGCCTGTAAAAACGTTCTGACCAGATTTTTCTTCAGAGCAGATAAATAGACGGTCTTGGAACCGGGAATGACCGCCATTTTCACCTCTTTGGGAATCTTTCTGCCTTTCAAGATTTTGGCGGCAATTTCCAAATCTTCTAGGTTAGAATCGGTGGAGGCACCCAAAATGGCCCAGCTGATTTTATGCTTTTTGACTTTGGCCAGCGGTTTAATTTCTACCTCCGCGCCCACTATGCCAATCTGCGGCTCCAGCCAGGAAAGCTCCAAATCCAGCTTGGCTGAATATTCGGCCTGGGCATCTGCCACAACAAAATTAAAGGATTTGCTGTAGGAGGCTGAAAGAAATTTTTTTACCGTAGAGTCGAAAGGGACCATGCTGCTGAAAGTATTGCCACTGCTTACTTGCTGACACAAGGTCATTCTGTCTTTGAGGGGTAATTTTTCTATTACCGGTCCGCAGAATTCAAACCCTTTACCGATAAAATTTGGTTCTTTGAGTTTGGCACTCAAAAACAGACTTATATCCTTGGCGAAAATCCCTTCCGAAACGGTGCCGCTTAAGGTCACCTTAACTGTTTCCGGAACTTTTAGGCTTATTTTACCGTGGCTCAAAAATTCCGCCAGGGAGTTGTTATTTATATTAATATTTAAAATTCCCAGACCCCCCCAGGCAGAGAATTCTGAATCTGGGGAGGCCGTCAATTGATAGGGGGAAACCATCTTATTCTCTAAAACTGTTTGATAAGCCAGCCCCTCCAGCGAACTGAAAATGTTTCTGATTTTATGTTCTTTGAGCAGTTTCTTAAAATTGAGGTAAGAAAAATTATTACCCTCCGCATTAAAATGAGGGAGCAAAATTATAATCTTATGGGGGTGGGAAAATTTTTTAGGTCCTGAATTTTGCAGCTCTTCCATAAGAAAATTCAAGTTTTGATTTAGAATTACCCAATCCGGTTCAATCTCTATATTTTCGTTCACTCTGGCCGCCTGCGGTCCGGCTTTTAAAGCCAGAATCTTTTGGATTAAAGTATACGTAGGACTGTCAGCCGGGGAACTGAAGCTAAATTCCAGTTGTTGATATTTTAAAACCTTGGGTCTTTCCAGGATTCCGTATTTTCTTCTCCATTTGTAAAAAGCTCCGGCGGTGATTCCTAACTCTTCGCCGGCCTTTTCATCCTCCCCCCACCTCTCCCACAGCTCTTTGATTTTATTCTTGGAGTATTTGAGAAATGAGGGTTTGGGAATCTTTTTTTTGGCTCTCCAGTAGGTAACCAGTTGGGTCCGGACCCCCAGAGCTTCGGCGATATTTTTATCTGTTTTATATAGAAATAGAAGCCGGCTGAGTTCGGCTTTGGTCGGTTTTCTCATTTTTTTTAAGCTTTCAATTTTTTATAAACTGAATTTAGGCTGATAGAGATTACTCTAGTGTCTGCCAAAATCGGCATAAAATTGGTGTCACCGTTCCAGCGCGGTACTATATGGATATGGATGTGGTCATGGATTCCGGCTCCGGCGGCTTCGTTCAAATTTACTCCTAAATTGATTCCATCCGGTTTTAAGGCTTTCTTTAAATTCTTGACCCAGGTTTGTGACAGCTGCATCATCTCTTGTGCCTCTGGTGGAGTCAGGTCTTCTAATCTGGCTTTGTGGCGTTTGGCGACTACCATTAAGTGACCGGAGTTATAAGGATAGAGATTTAAAATTACAAAAGCGTTTTTCCCTCGGTATAAAATGAAATTTTTTTGATCCTTTTTCTCTTTCAGCCGCTTACAAAAAATGCACCCCTTTTCTTTTTTGCCGGCAACAAATTTTTCTCTCCAGGGAGCCCACAAATTTTTCATTTATAGTGTAACTGTAATTTTCTTCCAGATTATGCAATTTAACCACTTTTTTAGGCAGAAAATTACCCTAAAAATACAGTCTGGGGCTGCGGGTGTCAACTGTTTTTTGAATCATTTTACAGTCCAAAAAATTAAAAAGCCAGCCTCAAAAAAAGAGACCGGCTTTCAAGGAGATACGAGTGATTACTTTAAAAGAGTCATCTTCTTGGTTTCTATGTAAGTTCCAGCTTTGATAGAGTAGAAGTAGACTCCACTGGCAACTATTTCCCCTTTTTCGTTTCTACCATCCCAGCTTACCTTGTGAATTCCTGCAGACTGCCTGCCTTCTGCGAGTGCTCTGACTTTCTGTCCCATAATGTTGTAAACCGAGAGATTGACTTCAGATGGTTCAGGTAAGGCGTACTGAATTTCGGTTTGAGCATTAAACGGATTGGGATAGTTGTCTTTCAGCTCGAATCTGTCGGGAATTGAAGCAGATGGCTCAGAGAAGTAAGGTATGTAATATCCACTGGCTTTGACGACGAAGTCACGGGTGAAACCTTCTGCTAACGGCAGACCCTCAGCCGGGAAGAATAAGTCTAATTTTTCACCTTTGACTAAGGTTGAAAACTCTCCGTCCTCAAAACTGACTAACTTACCCACCGAACCCAACTTTGAATGATCAACCCGTGATGGTAGGAGAGTATTAACCTGGGGAGGTTCTTCACTTACTGAGTAAAATTTTATCTCATCCACAGAATATTGACTTTTCCAAGATATTCTTATTTTAAAGATTTCCCCCAGCCGGACCTGATTCTGGTCAATTAACCTGAAATTTTGAGTGTAGTGATCCCGCGGTGGAACTTGAGCTAATTCGGTCCAGTTCCCCTCAAGGTCTTGTA
>Ga0184639_10000014_pt1 | contig 82912 bp, 84 predicted proteins | sample PLM31_170_b2_FD_133155 | JGI IMG/M metagenome (GOLD analysis project Ga0184639, IMG submission 133155) | Groundwater sediment microbial communities from an aquifer in East River, Colorado, USA - PLM3-1_170_b2 | ecosystem: Environmental > Terrestrial > Soil > Riparian zone | place: USA: East...
CTACGGCCAATTCATCTCGGTGGTGGGGAAATCGGGCAGCGGAAAATCGACGCTGCTGAACATGATCACGGGGATCGACCACCCGACCTCCGGCGAGGTCATCGTCGGGGGTCAACGAATCTACGACCTGAGCGAGAGTCAGCGCGCCCAATGGCGCGGCCGGAATCTAGGCATCGTCTTCCAGTTCTTCCAGCTGCTTCCGACGCTCAGCCTGCTGGAGAACACGATGCTGCCGATGGACTTCTGCGACGTTCACCCTTTCGCCGAGCGACCGGCTCGGGCGTTGGAGCTGCTCCGGTTGGTGGGCCTGGAGCGGCAGGCGCATGCCCTTCCGGCCTCGGTCTCCAGCGGGCAGCAGCAAAGCGCGGCCATTGCCCGGGCCCTGGCAACGGACCCTTCGATTCTCCTGGCCGATGAGCCGACCGGGAACCTCGATTCGCGGTCGGCGGGGGTCATCCTCGATCTGTTCGAGCGCCTGGCGCAGCAGGGCAAGACGATCATCATCGTTACCCACGACCCGGCCATCACCCGGCGGACGGACCAGACCGTGATTCTTTCGGACGGCGAGATCATCGATCCGGCCGTAGCGCGCGCCTTGCCGTTCCTCAGCCATCCGCAGATGCTTTCCGCCGCCCGTCGCGCCAAGAAGGTGGTCTACCCGCCGGGCGCGACGATTCTGCGACAGGGAGATCCGGTCGAGAACTTCTTTATGGTCGAGAAGGGCGATGTGGAAGTGGTCCTGGGTCACGCCGACGGCGTCGAGATGCGCCTGGCCCGCCTGGGGCCAGGCCAGTTCTTCGGCGAAATCGAATTGCGGGGAGGGGGAAACTCACACGCCAGCGTACGGGCGGCCCCCGGGGCACCGGCCGAAGTGGCGCTGCTGCCGCGGGCTGAGTTCGAACAGCTGATCGACGAGTCGACTCTCGCCCGGCAGGTGTTCGACGATGTTGCCGGCGCTCGCCTCAACGAGAATCGCAGGTCGCGAGAGGTCAGACGTTGATCCGGACCTGGAAATCCACCGCCGCCCGCCCGCGCTGGCGCAAAGTGCTGGCGGATCTGTCGGAGAGCCGCTCGCGCACGCTTTTGGTCGTGGCGTCGATCGCCGTCGGCGTATTCGCCATCGGGATGATCGTCGGGGCTTACGGCGTGCTGTCGCAGGACATCAACCTGAGCTTCGCCGCCGTCCAGCCGGCCAACATCGAGATCTCGACGGACCCGTTTCATGAGGACCTGGTTCGCATCGTAGAGCGCGTGCCTGGCGTGACCGATGCCGAGGGACGGACGTCCCTCGGGGCCCGCGCCCGGCGGGCGGACGACCCGGTCTGGCAGAGCCTGAGCCTGGTCGCCACCGACCTGTCGCACCTCGGGATCAATCAACTTTCGCCGATCGAGGGGACGACGGTCCCCGGCGGCGGCGAGATGGTTGTCAGTCAGAACTTCATGACCGATACCGGCTTCGCCGTCGGAGACGAAGTCCTTCTTGAACTGCCCGACGGATCGAAGCACTCCCTGCACGTGGCGGGGCTCGTCACCGATCAAGGGACGGTGAAGGAGGGCCCGCAGAGCGGGGCGAACGGCTACATCACCCTGCAGACGCTGAAGCGTCTGGGGCAAGGAGACGCCTTCGACCAGCTCTACGTGAGGGTTCAGCAGGGGGGCGATCTGGCGGCCATCCAGGACGTCGCCGGCCGGGTGGAGGATCGGCTTGAGCACAACCAGCTGACGGTCTACCGAACGGATACGCGCGTCTCCGACGAGCACCCCATGGAAACGACGATACTGGCCGTCCTGGGGGTGCTCGGCGCCCTGGGGATTCTGGTCATGCTCCTCAGCAGCGCCCTGATCATCAACACGCTCAACGCCCTCCTGTCCCAGCAGATGCGACAGATCGGAATCATGAAGCTGGTCGGCGCCCGCAGCCCTCAGATCCTGGGAATGTACCTGATCCTGATCTGTGCCTACGCCATGATCGCGCTAGGGATCGCTTTGCCGACCGGCGCCCTGGCCGGCTACGCCTTCGCCGAGTTCATCGCTTCGTTGATGGGCGCCGAGCTCCAGGGTTTCCGGATCGTCCCGGTGGCCGTTGTGCTTCAGGTGCTGATCGCCTTCCTGGTGCCCCTGGCGGCCGGATTCTTTCCGGTGCGGCGCGGCGCCGAAACCAACGTACGCCGGGCGATCGCCAACGACCGTCGGGTCGAAGGCAGCGACGGCGTGGGCTGGATGAATCGGGTCAGCCGTTGGGTTCACTGGATCTCGCGGCCGATTCTGTTGTCGATCCGCAACACCTTCCGCCAGCGGGGCCGTCTCGCACTGACCCTGTTTACCCTGACCGTGGCCGGGGCGGTCTTCATCGGCGTCTTCAACGTACGCGCCTCGATGGCCAACTTGATGGGACAGCTGATGCAGCACTTCATGGGCGATGTGACCGTGGCCTTCGGCCGCGCCTATCCGATGGCACGCATCGAGCAGGTGCTGCTCCCGCTCCCGGGTGTGGAAAGCCTGGAGGGATGGGGCGGCGCCGGCGTCGAGATCGTGGACAGCGGCGACGAAGTGATCACTAATCTAAGCGTGATCGCCCCGCCGGCGCAGACACAGCTGCTCGATCCCGACATCGTCGCCGGCCGCTGGCTGCAGGCCGGCGAGCGTGAGGCGATCGTCGTCTCGGACACGATCTATGAATACTTCCCAGACCTCGTTCCGGGCGAAAGCCTGCGGGTGAAAGTCCCCGGACACTCCGTGGTCGATTGGACGGTGGTCGGCGTCTTCCGTTTTGTCGCCATGTCGGGCGACGCCATCGCCTACGCCGACTTCGATTACATCGCCGATCTGTTCAACCTGCCGGCGCAGGCCGGCTCCTACCGCATCACCACGACGGACCACACGCTGGCCGGGCAGCGCGCCATCAGCCGGACGATCGACTCGACCCTGTCCGATCGCGGTTTCGAAGTGCGCAGCGTCGAGGCGGGCAAGGCGGTTCAAGAGGAAGCGGGCAAGGGCATCGACATCCTGGTCATCTTCCTGCTTATCATGGCCCTGCTGACCGCTTTCGTTGGGAGCATCGGCCTGACCGGGACGATGGGGATGAACGTCTTGGAGCGGACGCGCGAGATCGGCGTGCTGCGGGCCATCGGCGCGGTCGATCGGGAGATCATGAAGTCGGTCGTGACCGAAGGAGTGATGATCGCCCTGATCACTTGGGTGCTCGCCGTGGGCGTCTCCGTGCCGGTCAGTTACGCGTTGCTGGGGATCATCGGCGAGGCGATGATGGGGTCTTCGATCAAGTTGGCGCTCACGGCCGAGGGTGTGGTCATCTGGCTGGCGGTGGTCGTGCTGCTGGCCGTCGTGGCCAGCATCCTGCCGGCTCGCAACGCCGCCCAGCTGACGATCCGCGAGGTCCTGGCGTACGAATAGTGGTCGTGGTCGGTGGTCAGTGACGGGTGGCCCGTGACTGAGACCATCCATCCTCTGAACGGTTTGACCCGTCCTGGATCTGTGGAAGTCGCAAATCAAAGTGGCCAGCTATCCTGCTGGCCACTGACCACTCACCACTGACGACTTGCTCTTGAGTGGGTGCGGTCCCTCGCGCGGCGACCCATCGACTTCGCTCAGGACGGGTCGGGACGCTCCGTCGGGGATGGGCGTGATTCCTGCGGGGAACTAAGCAGTCAACGCGGTCCCTTGTGAGGTGAAGCGCCGTCCAACGCAGTGACCCGTGGCCTTCTCGCTGACCATTGACCACTGACCACTGATTGCAGTGGGCGCGGAGGGGCTCGAACCCACGACCTTACGGATGTGAACCGTACGCTCTAACCAGCTGAGCTACGCGCCCGATCGTGCGGTCATTATATCCTGAGAGTGTAGCTTCCCACGAGCTTAGCGTTCGCGGGAAGCTCGGATCACGCGGCGCGGTAGAATGACCTCCCGTCCGGGCGTCCGGGCGCCTCGAGAACCGAGGGGGCTGATCCCAACATGCGACGAGTCTTGATCCTGGGTGGCGGCTTTGGCGGTCTGGCCGCGGCGGCGGCGCTGCGATCGCGCCTGCCGGAGCAGGACGAAGTCGTGCTGGTCGACCGCAAGGCGAGCTACGTCATGGGCTTGCGCAAGTGGTGGGCGCTGGTCGGCCGCGGCACGCTCGAAGAGGGACGGCGAGATCGGACCGCCCTGACCGGGCGCGGAATCCGATTCCACCAGGGGACGGTGGAAGAGATCGACCCGGCCAAGCGATCGGCGATGGTCGACGGAAAGCAGATCGAAGCCGACGCTATCATCATCGCTCTCGGCGCGCAACACGATGTAGATACTGTTCCCGGCCTTCGCCAGCATGCTCACAACCCCTACGAGATAGAGGCGATCCCGGCCCTGACCCAGGCCCTGCGCGATTTTCGAGGCGGGCGCCTGGGAATCGGAATCTTCGGCGTTCCCTACACTTGTCCTCCAGCTCCCTACGAGCTGGCCCTGCTGTTGAAGGAAGACTTTGACCGGCGGGGGCTTCGAGCCTCCGTGGAAGTCTTCACCCCGCAGCCGATGTCGCTCCCCGTCCTCGGCCAGGAAAACTGTTCCACGGTCGAGAGCCTGCTGGAATCACGTGGCGTGGGTTTCCTCCCGGCCCATCCGGCCCTAGCCGTCCGGTCGGGAGAGGTCGAATTCGCCAGCGGGCCACGGCCGTACGATCTACTCCTTGGCATTCCACCCCATCGCTGCCCCACCGTTCTTTCCCAGGCCGGGCTAACGTCCAACACCGGGTGGGTGCGCGTGGACCTGGCAACGATGGGGACAGCGTTCACCGGGGTGCACGCCATCGGTGATGCGGTCGAAATTCCCCTGGCCAACGGCATGTCGCTGCCGAAAGCCGGCGTCTTCGCCGAGGTCGGGGCGACCGTGGCCGTTGAAGCGGTCCTGGCGGCCTTTGACGGCAGAGTCTCGTCGCACCGGTTCACAGGCGAAGGAAACTGCTACCTGGAGGCCGGCCGTGGAGAAGCGCTCGAAGTGCGAGGGGACTTCCTGGCCGCGCCGACGCCCCGCGTTGAGGTGGCGCCGCCGTCGCGCGAGCGGCTGAAGGCGAAAGAGGCCTTCGAGCGCGATCGGCTGGACTCTTGGTTCTCCGCGTGATTTGCCCTCGCTCCGGGTTCCTTGAGAAGGGAGGCATGCCGGTGGAGAAGTGGTCAGTGGTGAGTGGTCAGTGGTCAGTAAAGACCAGCGACCGGCCGCGTACCCTGCTCTTCCCCCGCGCATCGCGCTTCGCATCGCGCTTAGCATCGCTTCGCATCCCGGAGGGGATCCCGTAGGGGAGGCATGCCCGCCCTTGGCGGTCTGCACCCCTTCGGGCACCCCTTCGGGTGCACCCTGGGTGTGCCCTGAAGAGGGTAGAGACCGAGGCGGCAGACGAGGGCGTGCCGGCCCCCCGGGGGGTGCTTCGCGAAGCGGGGCCAAAATCTCACGGCGCGTGCGCCTTGTCCCTGACGTGCATCCTACGAAGGGAACCCTTGCCTGAGAGAGGAAGTGGTCAATGGTGAGTGGTCAGTGGTCAGTGAAGACAAACGACTGACCACTCACCACCGACCACTACCCAACGTGATGATCGAGCTCAACATCCCCGGCCGAGGCACGCTTCGCCTGCGCCACCTTGTCTGCGACGTCAATGGGACCCTAGCGCTCGACGGCGTGTTGATGGACGGGGTCGGCCGCGCCCTATCTTCCTTGCGTGATCGGCTCGAGTTGCACCTGCTCACCGCCGATACCCACGGGAGGCAGGGTGAAATCGATCGCCAACTCGGGGTGCACGCAATCCGCATCCCGCCCGGCGACGAGGCGCAAACCAAGGCCGCCTTCGTCCGACAGCTTGGCCGGGAGAGCGTCGTCGCCGTCGGCAATGGGGCCAACGACGCCGCCATGTTGTACGAGGCTGCCATCGGTATCGCCGTGATGTCGCCCGAAGGGCTGGCCACCGACGCCCTGCATGCCTCCGACCTGGTCGCACCTGACATCGTGCAAGCCCTCGGTTGGCTTGACCGACCGATGAGGCTTGTCGCCGGCCTTCGGCGGTGAGTTAGGTCGCCTCGACCGCTCGCCAGATCGCCTGCAGCACCCGCACCATCGCCAGCGTGTCCCTCTCGCAGTACGTCTCGAGCGCCGCTCGAAGTCGAGCTGCCTCGGGTGGCTCGGTGCCGGAGATCAAGCGCCCGAAAGTGAGCGAAGCCGCCAGGCCGTCGGCGATCTCCAGACCCTCGTAGCTCATCTCCGGAGCCAGCGCCGGCGCGACCGACTTGATGGAAAAAGAGCCTCCCATCTCGGGAAGCCAGAACTGCCAGGCGCGGAAGGGTCGGATGAGATCGTCCATGCGCGTCACGCGCTGTTCGATCTCGGCACGGGCGTCGGGGAAGGCCTCCGCCAGCTGCTGCATGACTCCCAGCTCGAAAGGCATGTGGTAGGCGAGGATCGAACCGGCACCGGCGGTCGCCGGAAGCAGCGAGTTGAGCAGCGCCGAACGGGGATCCGGGCCCGGCTCGGCCAGGAACCCGGAGTGGGAAGGCTCGGCATCCAGGGCTCGCAGGATGTGCAGCGAGTACTGAAAGGGAATCTGTTGGTAGGGGCGCGTGCCCTCCCACAGCGGGACCGCCAGAGCCACCGTCTCGAAGTCGAGCAGGCGTACGGGGAAGGTCAGGTCTTCGAGAAAACCGCGCAGGCCGGCGGCGTCGATGATCGGCCGGCCTTCCTGAAGCGCCTCGACGTGGCGGCGTGACAACTTGGGCAGGTCGCAGTCGTCTGGGACGTCCTGGATCCGTCGCATCCCCTGATCATAAAGATGGAACTTCTTCTCCCAGGTGAGGTGGGCGATCTCAAGGACGGACTCTGCAGGGACCTCGGCCCAGCAGTAGTGCATGCAATCGCAATCCCGTGGCTGGCGGCAGTGCGGGCCGATCGGGACTTCGGGCCGTCGACCTTCGTCGAGCAGTCGCCGCAGTGTAGCGGCGCTGGCGGCTACCGCCGGGAGCAGCGCTTCGGCCTCGGCCATGACCGACCTCGCCGTGAACAGGCCGGAAACGTCGATGGCGCCGCGCCGGACGTAGTTCGGGTTGAGGTGGAGAATTTCGACGCCTTCGATCTCGACTCCGGCCTGGCGCGCGACATGAAGCTGGAAGGCGACGTCGGGGAGATGTTCATCCTTAACCGAGGTCGAACTCTTGACCTCGATCAAGCGCCAGCCGCGGCGTCCCCGGGCCAGGATGTCCACGGCGGCCCGCTGCCCCCGTCCGGAGTCCAGCGTGGCCTCGAAGACTGCCGGAACCCGGCTGGAGATCAGCGCCCGAGTGCGGGACATGGCGGCGGCCGGGTCATACGGATGGGATGGCCGCGCCTCTACCCCGCCCGGAAAGAGGTCTCGCGCGAGAATCCCGATCTCCCGTCCGAAGGCCATGCGGGCCACGGAGGCTGGATCAGGCGGGGTCGGGATCTCGGGTTCGTAGAGGGAAAGGTAAAGGGCCTTGGCGCACCGCCAACCTCGCAGGAATGTCGACTTGGTGAGGGCCGTGTCTCCCCTGCCCATGCAAGGAGCATAGCGCCGCAGGCAGGAGGGCGCAACACGCGGCGACTGTGCCGGTGGAATCGCGATGCTATAATGCGCCGCCTCGGCCTCTACGCCCCTTCGGGCGCCCCCAGGGGGCAGGGTGCCACGCCCTTCGCCCTCTACGCCCTTCGGCGCACCCGAAGCGGTGCAGGGCGCCAAGGGCGGCGCACACCCAGGGTGCACCCGAAGGGGTGAGGGCGGCGTCCTGGCGAGGGCGCTGCCCGAATTCGGCGCCGGCCGTCTTCGGACGGAAATCTCGCCTTCCTCCTATGGCCACCGCGGGAAACCTCCCCTTTCGTCGAGCAGGTCGAGGCCTCCGATGACCTTCGAACCCCTGCAGCCTATAGAGGATCCCGAATCCTTGCCGCGCGCCCGCCGCCGTCGCGCCGGCCGGATGCTGACCCAGATGCGGGCCGACGAGCGCGAGTCCTACCTGGAGGATCTGGCCCATCAAGTCTCGCCCGGGATCGACCTGTATCTGTTCGCCGCGCTGGCCGGTCTGCTGATCGGTGTCGGATTCCGGTTCGACCAACTCGCTTTGTTGATTGCGGCCGTGCTGATTGCACCGAGGTTGAGCCCGGTGGTGGGGATGGCCCTGGCGGCGGTCAGCGGCTCACTGAGGTACTTCGGACGACAGCTCGGCGCGCTGCTGTTAGCTTCGTGTCTCGTTGCGCTGGTTGCGGCGCTCGTCGGAGGGATCGGCGACCGCGCTACCGCTTCGGTACTGGCGGCAGGCTATGCCGGGCTGAGCGTGGTCGACTTCGGATTGCTCGTCGTTGGCGCCTCGCTGATGTCCGTCTCGCTCGTGCGGTCCGGAAGCATCGAGCCGATGGCCAGCGCTGCGGTCGCCTATGAGCTGCTGCTCCCGGCGGCGTCGGTCGGCTACGGCCTGGTCACCGGTCAGGAGTCGGTTTGGCAGGGCGCGCTGATGACGTATGTCCTGCATCTCTCGTGGGCCGTCGTCGCCGGTGCGCTGGTGCTTGTCCTCTTCGGCTTTCGGCCGCTCACTGGGAGTGGCTACTCGCTTCCGGCGGCGGTCGGTCTGATGGCGGCCGTCGGTTTGCTCAGCGCGCTCAACCTGGGGGTCTCGGTCCTGGCGGCCGTGCCGACACCGACTCCAACCCCATCCCCGACGCCGACCACCACTCCGACGCCTCCCCCGACCGCCACGCGCACCGCAACGGCGACGGCCACGGGCACGAAAACTCCGACGGCAACAGACTCGCCCACACCGAGCGTCACCCCCATCCCGCCGGCGGCACTGGTGTTCGGCACCGGCGGAGCCGGCGTCCTTCTGCGCGATGCCCCCAACGGACAGAGCCTGAGCGGGTTGATCGAGGGGCTCCTGGTGCTGATCATCGGCGGACCCCAGCAGGTCGGGGGTGAGACGTGGCTGCAGGTACGCGTCGACGATGGACGGGAGGGGTGGATCCTGGCTCGCTACATCGCCACACTGACTCCGACGCCCCCGCCTACGCCTTGAAAGCACCGCCAAGCTTCCCGCGAGCTTGGAGCTCGCGGGAAGCTTCAGAGCCATGTTGAGCCGCACCGGCTGGAGCCGCGCTCGGCGCAAACGAACCCGCCTGCCCGATGCCTGGACGGCGGTGCTGGAGCACCGGGTGGCTTACTACCGATGCCTCCCCGAGGCCGACCAAGCTGAGCTGCGCGGCATGCTCCAAGTGCTGTTGGGCGAAACGAGCTTCGAGGCCGGGGCGGGGTTGGATGGAGTGGACCTCGCGATGCGGGTCATCGTCGCCGCTCAGGCATGCGTCCTGTTGCTCCATCGACCGCTTTCCGATCTCCCCAAGCTGAATACGGTGATCGTCTACCCAGGTGTCTATCGTGCTCGTGAGCGTCAACGCACGGCGGAAGGCACCGAGGTTGAGGTCGCTGAAGCGCGCCACGGGGAGTCCTGGTCGCATGGGGTGCTGCTCTTCTCCTGGGAGGACGTGGCGTACGACGCGGTCCACGTCGACGACGGCGAGAACATCGTGTTTCATGAGGTCGCGCACGCGCTCGACGAACAGACCGGCGAGTCCGACGGCCTTCCGCCGCTCCCCGACCGACAGGCGGCGGTCGTGTGGGAGAAGGCGTTCGGCGCGGCCTACGATAACCTGGTGCGGGACATTCGCCTGCGGCATAAGACGGTGCTCGACTCCTACGCCGCGGAAGAACCCGCCGAGTTTTTCGCCGTGGCCTCGGAGACCTTTCTCGAGGCCCCGCGGGCGTTTCGGTCTGCCTACCCGGATCTCTACGGCCTGCTGGCCGATTTCTACCACCTCGATCCGGTCACCTGGGAACCTTGTTTGTCGGTGGCTTCGGCGGATTGAGCGGCACACCCCTGCGGGGCGCTCGGAATGACATGTGAGTGTAGGCACCCCGAGGCATTGGACTGACAGGTGAGAGAAAGCCCCCTCTCAATGTCATTCCGAGCGAGCCAAGCGTAGCCTCGAAAGGAACAGCATGATCAATGGGGAGCGACACCTGCGTCTGCAGCTGCGCCGCACACCTGCCCTGGCGGACGGTGCCAGGGGGCGCAGGTGCAGGTGGGAATCCCCAAGGCGATTCCATAACTGTTCCTCTTGGGGTGCGTCGAACCCGCCCGTGGGTCATCTCGCGTTCGACGCGCCTCGGGGATTCCTCGCGCCCCTGCATGGCGCTCGGAATGACAATAAGAGAAGGCACCCTCTCCCTTCTTCAAATCATTGACCGGCCGGCGGGATTCGGCTAGAATCGCTATTGAAATAGTTTTTCAATAAAGACACCGGTCGGAAAGATGCCCGTCACCCTCACCTCCACGCTCGACAAGCTAGCGGACCGCGGGTACCGGCTTACCCGGCCGCGGCAAGCCGTCCTTCAGGCGCTATTCGAGGACGATGACTGGCTGCGGCCCGAGGAAGTGCTGACCCACGCCCGTGAACGCCATCCGTCCGTGGGGCTGGTGACGGTCTATCGGACCCTGGCGCTCCTGGAGGAGCTGGGCATCGTCCGCCGCATCCACGTCGAGCCGGGTTGCCACGGCTACGCACTGGCCGGTTTGGGGCATGGGCATTATCTGACTTGCCGTTCGTGCCACCGGGTGCTCGAGTTCCCGGGGAGAGAGGACCTCTCCCCGCTCATCCGCCAGATCTCGCGTCGCACTGGTTTTGTCGTCGAGGGCCACCTGCTGGAGCTAAGCGGAACCTGCGCGACCTGCCGGCGCCGCAGGCGTTCGGCGCCGAGGCACCGAAGAGGGCCGTGAACCGCGTCCGATCAGGACTTCTCGCCGTCGCCAGCTTCGCCGCCCTTGCCGGCTGCACCACGCCGTCCTCGAAGGAGATCCCGATCCGCTCGCTCTCCGCGCTCGACCTGGCGCCAGGAGAGCGACTGCAGGTCGCGGCCAGCACGACGATCGTCGCCGAGGTCCTGGCCCACGTTGGAGGCGAGGACATCGTGCTGACGACGACGCTCCCGCTGGGTGCCGATCCGCATGAGTTCGAGCCGACCCCGAGAGAGATCGAGAGATTGTCGCGAACCGACGCCTTGTTCGTTTCCGGGCTGGGTTACGAGACGGTTCTGCAGCGGACGGTGGCCGAGGCTGGGTTGGCTCCACGGACCCTCGCCCTGTCGGAGGGACTGACGCCGGGGATGGATCCGGCGGCCGACCCCCACGTATGGCTCGACCCGCGCAACGTCATGAGTTGGGTCGACAACGCCGCCATGGCGCTGAGCGCGCTCGACCCCGATCATGCCGACGACTATGCCGAGCGCGCGCTCGCCTACCGCGGCCGGCTCCAGGAGCTCGATGGCCGCCTGGAGGACCTCGCGGCGCAGCTCCCATCGGAAAACCGCAAGATCGTCGCCGATCATGAAGCGCTCGGCCACTTGGCGGCGCGCTACGACTTCGAACTCGTCGGCAGCCTGATCCCCGGGCCGAGCAGCGCCGCCGAACCCTCGGCGCGCATTCTGGCCGAGCTGCAGTCGACGATGCAGGCCGAAGAGATACGCGTCGTCTTCCTCACCTCGCTCGAGAACCGATCGTTGGCGGAGCGCGTGGCGGCCGACAGCGGGGCGCGGCTCGTGCAGTTGTACGTGGAAAGCCTGAGCGAGCCCGGCGGCCCGGCCGATTCGTACATCAAGCTCATGGAGTACAATCTCGCGGCGATCGTCGAAGCGCTGAATTCACCGTGACGCTTCGATACTTATCCTGAGCGCAGCGAAGGACTGCGGCCGCACCCAGGTCCGTCGGCCGCCAAGTAGAAAGGCGGCCTCCGCTCAGCGAGGAGGTCTCCCTCCCTGAGCGGAGCCCGAGCCGAAGCCCTGAGCGGAGCGAAGGGGAAGCGAAGGGCCGGCGAAGTCGCCCTCACTCCCGCAGGCACCCCTTCGGGTGCACCCTGGGTGTGCACCCTGGGTGTGCACCCTGGGTGTGCCCTGAAGAGGGTAGAGACCGAAGGGCCCTTCCTGAGGTCGTCGAAAGGGGAATACGTCGTTCATGCCTCAAAGCTCCGTCCGCCCTCCAGATCACGATCCCCATGCGCCGTCTTTGCTCGTCGATCAGCTTTCGGTGAGCTACAACGGAACCGCCGCCCTGCGAGATGTTTCGTTCCGTCTGCCGGCCGGGCAGCGATTAGCCGTCGTCGGCCCGAACGGCGCCGGCAAGACGACGCTGTTCAATGTCATCGCCGGCACGAAACGACCGAACGCAGGCACGGTGCGCATCTTCGGCCACGGTCCCGGCGGCGACACCTGCATTGCCTACGTTCCGCAGCGCAGCCTGATCGATTGGGCCTTTCCAGTGACGGCGGCCGAAGTTGTCATGATGGGGCGCGTGCGTGAGATCGGGTTGCTGCGCTGGCCGCGGCGGCACGATTGGGAAATCGTCCGGGGAGCGCTCGATCAGGTGGGGCTGGCCGACCTGGCCGGCCGTTCGATCGGCGAGCTCTCCGGCGGGCAGCAGCAGCGCGTGTTCCTGGCGCAGGCGCTGGCGCAAGAAGCCGAGCTGATCCTGCTCGATGAGCCCTTCACCGGCCTCGACTTTCCGAGCCTGGAGGCGCTCTTCTCGATCCTGGATGAGTTGCGCGCCGGCGGGGTGACCGAACTGATCGCCACCCACGATCTGAATCTTGCCGCGGAACGATTCGACGCGGTCATGCTCGTCAACCGGCGCCTGATCGCATTCGGCCCGCCGGCCGGCGTGCTGACCCGCGCTAACTTAGTGCAGGCCTATGGCGGTCACGTGCACGTCCTGCCCGAAGGCGACGGGGTGTTGGTGCTCACCGACACCTGCTGCGAGGGGGATGAGGCCGGGGTTTGAACGAGTGGCTGGCCTGGCTGAGCGAGCCATTCACATTTCCATTCATGGTGCGTGGGTTGGTAGCGGCCCTGATCGTCGGGCTGGTCTGCCCGGTGCTGGGGGCCTACGTCGTGTTGCGCGGGATGGCCTTCTTCGGTGACGCGCTGGCCCACATCATTCTGCCGGGAGTGGTGGCGGCGTTCCTGCTCGGCTGGCCGCTGGTCAGCGGGGCATTGATCGTTGGCGTCGCCGCCGCCCTGGTCATCGGCGCCATCAGCCGCCGTTCGGCGATTAAGGAGGATGCCGCCATCGGCGTCGTCTTCGCCGGGTGCCTGGCCTTAGGCATCGCCCTGCTCTCGGCTCGCCGCGGCTACGCCGTCGACCTGACCCACATCCTGTTCGGCAATTTGCTGGGCGTTTCGAGCGCGGACCTGGCGTTGATCGCCGTCCTGAGCGCGCTGGCGTTGCTGGCCGTCTTCGCCCTGTACAAGGAGTTCCTGGTGCTGTCGTTCGATCCGCTGCTGGCGGCAACGCTCCGTCTTCCAGCCGACCGGCTGCAGAACCTGATGCTGATCCTGATGGCGGTCGTGATCGTCGTTTCGATCCAGGCGGTGGGGGTGGCGCTGGTGCTGGCGATGCTGGTGACCCCGGCGGCGGCGGCCTCCTTGCTCACGCGACGGCTGCCGGTGATGATGGGCGTCGGCGCGGCGATCGGCGCGGCCTCGGCGATTGTCGGGTTGTACCTTTCGTATTACACGAACCTCCCTTCGGGTCCGGCGATTGTGTTGACGGCCACAGCCATGTTCTTCGCCGCTCTTGGTGTCACTCGCCGCGGTCTGTTGCGGCGAGTCTAGTTCGTTCACCTGATTCACCCCCTATCGTCCCCCCTAAAGGGGGGACGGTGGTGGGCTATCCCTCCGCTGCGCTCCGGGACGCTACGCGGAGCCCGCCCCTCGCGAAGCACCCCGAGCGCAGCGAGGGGCCACACCCCCCTGCAATGGCCGGGGCCCGCAGCCGATGTCGAGCGAGTCTTGCGCAAGCGTGCGAGTCTGTTTCGACCGCGAAAACGCCCGTAGCAGATCTCTCCATTCGCCACAGGTCTTCGGACCAGAAGGCGAAGCCGGTCGCTAGAAATCAGGCGCAAGCTCTCGTCGATCGCAGTGTGCGCGACTCCATCTCCTACGATGGCCAGCCATTGCAGGGGGTTCGCCCCTCGCTGCGCTCGGGGTGCTTCGCGAGGGGGCAGCTTCGCGCAGCATCCCGAGGCGGAGCCGAGGGACATGCCCCCGGAGTGCCCCCGGCGGGGGGACCATAGAGGGGTGAAAAATCGCCTGGCGGCAGCTTTCGACCCCCCGTACCAATCGGCAGGTAGTCCGTCGACCCGTTGGGTGCTAGACTCCCCGCGCGTGGGCTATGGCCACCGATAACGACCCCATTCGGCAAGCGGCTGACCTGATCCGCATCGGCCGCCGCGAAGAGGCGCGGCCGATCCTGGCGCGTTACCTGCAGACTCAGCGTGACTCCGTCGACGGCTGGATGCTGATGAGCATGTGCATCAGCGACCGTCAGCGCCAGATCGATTGCCTGCGCCAAGTGCTGCGCCTACAACCCAATCATTCGCTGGCGCAGTCGCGCCTGGCGAAGCTCGAAAGCGCCACGGGCACGGTCGGCACCTGGTCGGTCATACCCGAGCCGCCGCCGGGGCCGGCGGCGCCCGTCGCTCCTTTCAACCCGGTTCCGCCTGCTGAGGTGCCTGGAACGCTGCGGCCCGCTGCCCCGACTTCGCAGGCGCCACCGAAGGAAGAAACGCTCGCCGCGCCCGCTCTGACTCAGGCCAGCGCGCGTGGATCCCTCACCCCACCAGACGATACCGGGACGGAGCAGGGAATCCCGGGCCCAGAAGGGCGAAAGGCCGCCCCGGCGCGGGCGAAAAGCGGGAGCACGCTTACGCCGATCATGTTCGTCCTGCTCCTGGTGGGGCTTCTCTGTGCCGCTGCGGCGATCGTCGCGTTCCTGTTCAGCTCCAATCGGCAGGCCCAACAGCAACAGGAGTTCGCCGCCGCAGCCGCCGTCGCCGCCTTCACCCTGCCGCCGACCTGGACTCCGACCGACACGCCCACCATCACACTTACCCCCAGCCCGCGTCCGACGGCTACTCCCACCCCGACGGCCACCGTCCCCGTGCCGAACGCGACGGTTCAGGCGGAAATGGAAATCCTCCAGCAAGAAGTCGCCGATGTCCGCGGCCTGGAGCCGGTAGTGACGTCTATTCCGCGGTACCTGTTGTCCAAGTTTCAGGTGCGGCAGGTGCTCGAATCGAGCTTTGTCAGCGGCGGAGGCACCCAGGAGCAGCTTGACGACCTGGGCCGGGTCTGGGTCGCTCTCGGGCTGATCAAGCCTACCTACAATCTCTACACCAATGCCCTGAACGGCCTGACCGACAACATCGGGGGCTTCTACTTCCCCTCGAATGACGAACTGTACGTCATCGGCACGCGCTTCTCCGGCGTCGAACACTTCATCTTCTCTCATGAATACGGTCATGCCCTGGTCGATCAGCACTACCGCCTCGACGGTCTCGGCGTCTACCCGTTATGCACCGGTGACGAACAGCGCTGCCAGGCGATTCGGGCCCTGGTGGAGGGCGATGCCACGCTGGTCATGAACCAGTGGTGGAAACAATACGCCAGCCCGGAGGATTACTTCGACATCCTCAACTATTCCCCTCCGGCACAGACTCTGCCGGAACAATTCCCGCCGCCATTCGCTTTGCGCAATGGCAACTTCCCCTACGTCGAAGGTCTGGCATTCGTCGAAGCCCTCTACGCCCGCGGGCGCTGGGGACGCGTCAACCAGGCCTACGACCGGTTGCCGCAGACCACCGAGCAGATCTTGCATCCGTCGAAGTACTTTGCCGGTGAGACAGGCGCAGCGGTGGCCGAGACGCCGCTCGGCGATGTGCTAGGCGCCGGCTGGCGTCAGGTCGATAACGATGCCTTGGGCGAGTGGATGACCTTCCTGATCCTGGGCTATGGGGCGGACGTCGACGCGCAATTGACGAACTCGCAGGCCACGGCGGCCGCCGCCGGTTGGGGAGGCGACCGCTACCAGGTGTACTACAACGACGCTACCGGGCAGACCGTCCTGGCGGCGCGTTGGATCTGGGACACCGCCGCCGACGCTTCAACTTTCCGGTCGACGATGGCCAACTACCTTAATGGTCGTTTCGGAGGGAACGCGGTCGCATCGACTCAGGGCGCCTGCTGGGAGGCGAACGCGCAGCGGGCCTGCCTGTACACGGCCGGCCGGCAGGCACTGTGGTTGCTGGGTCCGGAGGTGACGATCATCGACGCCGTCCTGGCCCGCTTCCCCGGCTTCAGCTGAGCGGATGCCCCGCGCCAACGCCGTTTCTCCAGAGCTGCGTCGATGACCTCGACGGAACGCCAGCCTCGTGCCTGGCCTCCCCTGACTCCGCTGGACTGGATCGCCATCAGTCAGCGTTGGCTCTGGCTGGGAGCGCTGCCGCTGGTGGCCGGGTTGGCGGGTCAGCTGTCGCGGCCGCTGACCGTTCTCAGTCTGGGTTGGATGGGATTCGCGCTGGCGATGAGCATGGCGCGCGTCGTCGGAGCTGGTTCCAGGCGAGTGGTTTACGCTGCCGCCGGCGTCGATTCGGCCTTCGCCGTCGGCGCTCTGGCACTTTCGTCCGGGATCGCCAGCCCGCTGTGGTGGACCTTGCTGATCGGTGTCGTCGGCGCAGCTCTGCTCGAAGGAAATCGCGGCGCGGTGCGGGTCACCGTCATCGCCGTTGGCTCGGCGGTCGTCGCCGCGACCGCCGTTGATCCGGCGGGCCTGGCAGCGCTCCCGGCCGCTCTCGTGCTTGCGGTGGCCGTAATCCTGGGGGCGGCAGCGGTGCTGTGGCCGGCGTCGCACGTGCGCCGCCTGGCCATCGAGGCCGGCAAGGAGCAGGGAGTCGAGCTGCGCGCTGCGCGCAGGCGCGAGCGCGAACAGCTGGCGCGGTTCTTCCGCATGGCCGGCGAGCTCAACGCTACTCTCGACCACGAACGGGTGCTCGACCTGGCTCTCGAAGTGACGTCGGAGGCCTTGCTAGATCCGGAGGAAGAACCGCAGCGTCTGGTTGGGATGCTTCTGCTGCGCGTCGGCGATCGGGCGCGCATCGTTTCCGGTCGGAGCCTGTCGGCCGCCGACTGGAGGCTGGATTTCCACGCCGACCGCGGGCTGATCGGAGAGGCGATCTCACGCCAAGCGCCCGTTCGCCGCCGCGGCGTCGACGGCGACGCTGAGTTGGAGCGGCTGTCGGCGCTCAGCGGTTGTCGCGCGGTCGTGGCGGCGCCCCTGGCTCACGGCGGTGAGACGATCGGGGTGATGCTCTTCGGCCACCCGAACGCCGGCGTGTTTGGCGAGCCGCAGTCGGCGTTGCTCACGGCGATGGCCGAACAAACGATGATCGCGCTGGAGAATTCCCGCCGCTTTCAGGACCTGTCCGGCGAGCGCGACCGGATCCAGGAACTGCAGGAGGAAGCCCGCCGACGACTGGCGCGCGATCTGCATGACGGGCCGACACAATCTCTGGCGACCATTGCCATGCGGGCCAGCTTCGCCCGACGGTTGCTGGGGCGCGACGTGGCCGCCGCCGAAAAAGAAATGGGGCGGGCCGAAGACCTGGCCCGGCGTACGACGCGCGAAGTCCGCCATATGCTCTTCACTCTGCGGCCGATGATCCTCGAGTCGCAAGGGCTGATCAGCGCGCTGCAGCAGCTGGCCGACAAGACGCGAGATCTCACCGGACACGCCGTCCTTCTGGAGGTGGAGGGGGAACGTGTCGACGGCCTGGAGGCACCCAACCAGGGAATGGTCTTCTTCATCGCAGAAGAAGCCGTCAATAATGCCCGGAAGCATGCCGAGGCCGAGCACGTCTGGATTCGGCTGCGGCGCGACGGCGAGGCGCTGGTGATGGAGGTCGAAGACGACGGGGTCGGGTTCAACGTCGGTGCGGTCGACGCCACCTACGCCCAACGCGGCAGCCTGGGGATGGTCAGCATGCGCGAGCGGGCCGAACTGCTGGGCGGCAGTCTCACGGTCGATTCGGTCGAAGGGCGCGGGACACGCGTCCTTCTGCGCGTGCCGCTAACGTCCCGCGAGGGCGAGGAACCCCCTCCCTCGGAGCCACCGGGCCCTGAGTAGGTCTTGATCCTTCGAGCCTCCGCATGATCGATACGGTGCTCTGGGTCGCGGCTACCGTGTCCGCGCCAGCGGGGGCGCGGGCCCTGCGGCGGCGGATTCGGACTCGCGTGGCGCTGTGGGAGGATGAGGTCTCCTTCTGGGCGCGCGCAGCCTACGGCGTCCTTCCTCTCTTCGGCGCCTGGGTGACCGGGGCCGTCGCTGGGTTTGATTGCGGGATCACCGGCATCGGGCTGACACGCTGGCTGAGCGGCGCCGCGATTTGCACTTTGCTCATCCTGGCGTTCGCCTTCAGCCTGCGCTTCCCGTCCTTCCGACGCGCTGTGCAGGTCTGGTTTCACCCAACCCGCTCGTGGCTGGTTCTCTTCGACGAGCCCCGTTGGGCGTTCTACCGGGGCGCGGGCGCCGTTGCCCTCGGCGCGCCTGCCGTGGCCCAGCTGGCGGGGTTGGCCCTGGGCGGCCTGGAATGGCTGGCGCGCAACGGGCGGCCGTCGCGCGATCGGCCGAGCGAAGTCTGGTCCGAGCTGGTGCGGTTGGGCGTCTCCGCCGTTCTGTTCGCGCTGACCCGCAATCTATGGCTGATCTTGGCGACGCAGGCGGTGGCGGCGGCCCTTGTCATCCGGTCGTGGCCCGATTCCGTTTCGACGCGCTGAGCCGACTCGCCTGGATCCTGACCGGCCTGCTGGGTGCGGCCTGGATCGGGTTTGAAGACCGCGGCCTGGCCGCCGTGACGCCGTTGGCGTGGATGATCTCCATCTCAGCTCTGCTGACGGCACGAGCGAGACGAAGCCGCCGGGAACCTATCCTTCGCCCGGCGGATCTGCGATGGTGGTTGCTGGCGGGGGCCGCCGCCGGCGCGCTGGCCGGGCCGATCGAGGCCCTGTTGATTCTGTTGAAGGTCGGACTGCATGCGCATCCGGTGCCGGACTTCGCGACGGCCGACGTCGTGGCGGTTCTGGGGAGGATTCCGATCTGGACGGCGGCCGGAGCACTCCTCGGCGCAAGCGCGGCGCTGATCGAGCGCGCCGCAGGGGAGTGAGAGTCGGCGAGGTACAATGACGTTCGGTGACCGTATGACAGGCGTACGAGGCGAACAAGTCTTCTTGTGCGCGAACTGCATGCTCCCTGGCGACTCGCCGGGGCCCTGCCCGCGCTGCGGCCGGGAACGTCTGACGTGTCGTCCCGGAGATCCGGATGACCCGTGCCGCCGCCCGTGGATCGACGCGCAGGGTCGGGTCCGGACGCGGGCGCCGTTGTGGTGGCTGACAAAGACCGTCGGACCGCTGGCGGAGGCTCTCAGGCAATCCCAGGCGCGCTGACGGCAGACCGAGTGGTCAGTGGTGAGTGGTCAGTGTCGTCGGCGAGGCTCTAACTGAGGAAAGGCCCCTCCGAGGGACGAAGAGGCAAAGGACGCTCGAGAAGTGAGAGCATGACGAAAGAGCGAGTGATCATCCTGGGTTCCGGGCCGGCCGGGCTGACGGCCGCGCTCTATACCGCCCGCGCCAACCTCGAGCCGCTGATGATTTCCGGCAGCCAACTCGGCGGGCAGGTCTCGATCACCTACGAAGTCGAGAACTACCCTGGATTCCCGCTGGGGAGCACCGGTCCCGAGCTGGTCGAGAGCATGCAGAAGCAGGCTGAGCGATTCGGGGCACGTATGGTTGTGGACGAGGTCGTCGAGGTCGACTTCCGCCGCGGCTCGCCGTTCCGGCTGAAAACCTACAGTGAGGATTACGAAGCCGATGCCGTCGCCGTCTGCACCGGTGCCTCGCCAAACCGGTTGGGCGTGCCCGGTGAGGAGGCGATGATCGGCAAGGGAGTTTCCTTCTGCGCCACCTGTGACGGCTTCTTCTTTCGGGAGAAGGAAGTGGTCGTGGTGGGCGGCGGCGACAGCGCCCTGGAGGAAGGATTGTTCCTGACGCGCTTCGCCAACCGGGTGCGGGTCGTCCATCGGCGCGATGCCCTGCGGGCAGGAGAAACGCTCAAGCGCCGGGCGATGTCCAACGACAAGATGAGTTTCGTCTGGGACACCGTGGTCGAAGAAATCGTCGGCAACGGCAAGGTCGAGGCGGTCCGCCTGCGCAATCTCAAGACGGGCGCGGCGGAACGGGTGTCGACGGACGGAGTCTTCATCTATATCGGTCACTTCCCGAACACCGACCTGTTCCGCGGCCAACTGGCAATGGACGACCATGGTTACCTCCAGACCGACGCCAGGATGATGACGAGCATCGACGGCGTCTTCGCAGCCGGCGAGGTGCAGGATCCGGTCTACCGACAGGTGGCCACCTCGGTCGGGCAAGGCGCAGCCGCCGGGATGATGCTGGAGCGGTGGTTGGCCGGCCGGGAATGAGAATTGCCCAGGATTGAGGGGCTGGACTTCGAGGAACATGGCGGCGGGACTCAGGGTCCGCCGCTTGTGTTTCTACACGGCGCCGGAGGCAACCGGCTGCACTGGCCTCCTGGTGTCCGGCGTCTGGAGGGCGTTCACACCTTCGCCGTAGATCTTCCCGGCCATGGTAAGTCGCCGGCCGGCGGGGAGGTCACGATCGAGGATTTCGCGGGCCGGGTCGTCGCCTGGCGACGCAGCCAAGGGATCGCTGGGACAGTACTCGTCGGCCACTCGATGGGTTCGGCCATCGCGCTGACGGTGGCGCTCAGCGAACCGGAAGCGTTGGTCGGCCTGGTCTTGATCGGCGCCGGGCCCAGCCTGCCTGTCAACCCGGTCCTGCTGGAACAGACCGCCCGCGCCGAAACCTTCGCCGACGCCGTCGAGAAAATCCTGCGCTGGTCATTCGCACCTCAGGCTTTGCCCCGCCTGCTGGCGCAGGCTCGGCGCAGCATGCTCGCCGCCGGACCCGCCATCCTCCACCGCGATCTGCAAGCCTGCGTCGCCTTCGACGTCGCCCATCGCCTGGCCGAGGTGCGCATGCCGACGCTGATGATTGTCGGGTCGCAGGATCGGATGACTCCGCCCCGGCTTAGCGAGGCGCTACATCAAGGCATCGGCGGGTCCCGCCTGCAGACGGTGGAAGGTGCGGGTCACATGGTCATGCTGGAGCGACCGGAGCCCGTGGGGCGTCTGTTGCACGGCTTCAGCGAGGGGGTTTCCGCCGTCGGCGGCCGATGAGCGCGCTAGAAAAGAGAATGACTCCTGCCGCCCCCTCCCCGCCTCGTGCTGTGCGAGGGGAAGGGGAGGCAGAGAGCAGGCCCTTCCGGATCGTTGATCCTTGATGGGTGTGCCAAAGGAGGGTCGCGGTGATTCAGATCTGGCTCTGGGAGTTTCCGCTGCCGCCGCAGCTTCAATTCCTGGCCAATCCGCTCGGCTCGGCGGCGGCGACGTTGGCGTTCTGGCTCTTGCTGGCGCTGCTGTTGCAGCTCATCGTTCTGCGTGTGCTCAAGGCCGTCGCTCGGCGGACGGACAGCGAAGTCGAGGACGTCGTCGTCGACGTCAGCCGGCGCCCTCTGGTCCTGTTGATCGTGATTCTAGAGATCAACGCCTCCCTCAAAGTATCGGGCCTTGACGACTCCTGGCTCGACCGGGGGCAGCGTCCCCGGAGAAGCGGGCCCACGGCGCCGAGCGCTTGAGGGCGGAAGCGCTCCTCGACCGGGCCGTCAGTCAGACCACGGCCGACCTGTACGCGCTGAGCGCCGCCATCCGCGCGGCGGAGCACCGCGGGTTGAGCGACGCCGAACGGGTCGAGCTTCAGGCGCGCTTCGAACCGCTCGCGGTCACGGCGGGTGCGCTGGCCGACGTCGAAGGCCGGCTCGACGAATCGGGACTCGAGCTGGACGCTTTCATCGACTTGGTGTCTTCCGAGATGCCGGCCGATTCACTATCCCGCCGCACGTGGGACTGGGTGAAGGTTTGGGCCGCTGACCCCGATCTGATCCGGGGTGAAGACGAGGTCAAACTGCGACGATTCTGGGCGGCCCGCGTGGTCGGGCTGTTGCGGCGCTTCGACGCGCTCGGGCGGATGCTCTCCGACGAGTCGGCGATCGAGCAGGGTCTGGATGAGGCGGTGTTGCGAGTCGCCTCTTGGTTGGCGACGGAGTACAAACAGCCGACGCCCGCCTGAAAACAACCTTCGGCCGGTTTTGGCGGGCTGCGCGACGGGAGCTATTTGTTTCAGCTGGTCTTCTACGTCGACAACATCGAGCTGGAGCACTTCGAGCGCCAATCGCGCGTCGAGGGGCAGGTGCGTCGCGAGGCCTTTCGCCGGCTGCGCGAGGCCGAGGCGGTATTCCCCGGGGCTCGTTAGGAGCTGAGCCAGCTCCACGAGCGGGACTCGTCTTATGGCAGACTCAGAAGGTTCTGACGTACCTGGGCGGCGGCCGGCGCCGCGCCGACGGCCTCGAAGGCCTCCAGCGCGCGAGCGTAGTCGGCTCGCGCGGAAGCGGGATTACCGGTGGAGGCGTGCGCCTCAGCCCGCCCCGCCAGCGAGCGACCGAGTTGCCAGCGAGTCCCCAGGGTGGCGAAGACTTCCACGGCTTGGCTGTAGCGATCGATGGCCCCGCCGGGCTGGTCCCCCAGGAGCAAGGCAACCGCGTGCGCGCGATGCGCGACCCCCGAATACAGTCGATGACCAAGGCGCCGGGCGCCCTCTTCCGCCAGTGGGGCGTGCTCGGCAAGGCCGTCGGCGTCGCGCGCCTGGGCGGCGGCTTCGGCGCAAAGGATGTGAAAGTCCAGGTCGGTCATCCCCGAGCCCCAGCGTACCGGGTCGGTCGGCGTTCGGATGGCTTGTTCGAGATGACTGCGGACGAGGGCGAACTCGCCCTCTGCCAAACGCGGCAAGGCCGCTCAGTAGTGAGCATTGCGTAGCCAGTTGTCCTCGCCGAAGGTTCGGACCATGATGGCGAAGGAGCGGTCGCGCAATTCGGCCCCCGCCTCGTCGTCGCCGCTCAGGGTTTGAACAATCGCTTGCAGCCCCAGGGGCCAGCAGATGGGCCCGGTTCGCTCCTGCGGGAATCGCTGCTCGAGGTCCTCCCACAGGCCGCGGCGGGAACGGATCTCGTCCCAGCGGTCGAGGCGAAACCAGCAGTGGGTGAGCAACGCCATGACGTTGAAGATCTGATCGGCGGACTGGGTGCGCTGGGCGCCCTGCTCGGCCTCGAGCAGGAGCGGGATCGCCTGCTCGTACTCGCCGACGTAGACCATGGCGCAGGCGGCACCGCGCAGGGCATCGAGAGCCTCCCGTTCGTCCGGGAAACCTGGCCTGCGGGCGATCTCGAGTCGCTGTTCGGCCGTTTCCAGACTCTCGCGGAGCTGGCCGAGACCGAAGAGGGCACTGCCTGAGGCCTCCAGAGCCACCGAGTGCTCGACCGGGCTCGTCAGTTCTTCGGCCATCCGAACCGCGGCTCGGGCGTGACCGGCGGCCGTCTGCCAGTCGGGCGGGTGACGCATGCGCCACGAAGCCAGGGAAAGGACGGAGAGCAGCCGCACCGTCTCCGGGTGGGGCGTCGGATCGTGGATCAGCTCCAACGACTGATCCAGGCTGTCGCTGGAGGCGCGGGCGGCGCGGCTGACTTCGGAGAAAGCGTCTCGGTCGACGGCCCACTTGATCTCGGCTCCCGTCTGAACGACTTTGCGGTGAAGGCGAATGGCGTCCGACCGATCGCCGCCGGGTAGCTGCTCCCAAACCGACAGGGCACGCTGGTAGCAGGCGATGGCCTGGGTCCCCTGGTGCAACAGAGCGTGAACGTCCCCCAGCGCTTCGTGCAAGCTCCACCGTGTCGACTCGTGCCCGTCCGTGCCCAACAGATCGAGGGCGCGTTGCAGATGCAGGATCGCCTCATCGTAGGCGTAGGTCGAGAGCGCACGCTGCGCGGCCAGGCGCGCATAAGGGACGGCCCGCTGCGAGTCGCCGGCGGCCGCGAAGTGGAAGGCGAGTAGATCGGCGACTTCGTCCTGGCGGTCTGGGTAGAGCTCCTCGAGGACTTCCCCGATGGCCACGTGGAGGGACTGTCGATGACGGCGGGTGAGGGAGCCATAGGCGGCTTCCTGGATCAGTGCGTGGCGAAACAGGTAGGCCAACTCCGGCTGCTCCTGCAGCAGCCGGATCAGGCCGAGCGACTCAAGCGTCTGGAGCTGGGGCTCTAGCGTCACGGGCAGGAAGGCGGATCGGTGAGCTCCATTTTACGGCCTGCCGCCCTGGCGCGCATCCCGAGCGAAGGCGAGGCCCGCTGCGTGGGCACAGGCGAGGTCGTCAACGAACAGCCGCGGGGGGAGGCCAGAAGCTTGGATTGAGCTTGCCGCGAGTTCTAAGCTCGCGGGACGCTTGCCGAGAGCGGGGCATTCGGTAACTCGCCCCGACGCAGTCGAGACAGCAAGTCCTCCACGGCGCCTGCCCGGTGCCCGAGGCGGTTCTTTTCGGCGAAGGTCAGTTCGGCCATCGTCTTACCTGTTCCGGCGACAACGAAGAGGGAGTCGTAACCGAAGCCGTTGTCACCGCGCGCGGCGGGAGTGATCTCTCCTTCGCAGACGCCATGCCCGACAGCCGTCTCCCCCACAGGACTTGCCAGGGCGACGGCGCAGCGGAAGCGCGCGATCCACGGACGTGGATGTGCGGCGAGGTGTTGTAGCAGACTGGCGCGGCGGGCGGCGTCGCCTTCGGCCAGGCGAGCCGAGCGCAAGCCAGGAGCGCCACCCAGAGCATCGACTTCCAGCCCGGTATCGTCGGCCAGTGTCCACAATCCGGCCGCCTGGGCGTAGGCCAGCGCCTTGGCGAGGGCATTCGCGGCGTAGTCGGCGCCCTCTTCGGGGACGGAGAACTCGATGCCCGCTCGGGTCAGATCTGTCAGGTCAACTCCGGGTCGGCTGAGCAGGGCGCGCAGTTCCGACAGTTTGCCCGGGTTCGTGGTGGCGAGTAGCAGGAGCGTCTGGATGTTCGTCGCCGTTTGGCTACTCGAATAGTACCAGATGGCGAGCAGTGGGCTCAGGCGCCGTCCAACGGCCGCATCTTGCGACCAGTTGTGACACAAACGCGCGCTTATGTTACGTACTAATTTGCACTTGTTGACGCTTAGTACTTTGCGTGCTATAATGCGGTCGCTTGTCTGGGAACTCCTTTTCGGACGGGTAGGGGTCTGACCAGTCGACCGTTGTGCCTCAACGTCGGGTTCATGCTCCACCAGGCGGTCGGGTACAACCGTATCTTCGAGTTCGATCACCCCAGCGTCCAGGTCAGTGACGACCTGGACGTTTCGGATTTGCAGGGGGACCTCCGCCTGACCCGGACGGCCCAAGGCCTGTACGCCTCGGGCGGGATGCAAGCCGGGACTCAGGCCGAGTGTGTCCGTTGCCTGACCCCTTTCAAGCAGAGGTTGGTAATCGCCGTTGACGACCTGTTCGTTTACCCGGCATTGCGGGCGACAGAGCCGCTGTTGGCCATCCCCGAAACCGGCCTGCTCGACCTGAGCCCGCTCACGCGCGAATACATGCTGCTCAGTCTCCCCCTGCAACCGCTTTGTCGTCCGGACTGCAAGGGGCTGTGTCCCGAGTGCGGGGTTAACTGGAATGACACCGAGTGCGAGCACCAGTCCCCAGCTCCCGACCCCCGCCTGGCGGGGCTGCGTGCATGGATCGACGACCCGGCTCCGGTGCACGACTCCAGGAGGCGCGCAGGATGAGCGTAGTCAAGGACCGTTGGCAAAGGCGTGAAGCGGTGGCCACGCTGCTGGAGAAGGGCGATGAACAGGGCTACCTGATCGCCACCGACGTGCTGGCCTTGTTTCCAGACCTGGAAGATGCCGCCGACCGCATGGAGCGGCTGCAGGCCTTCTTCCGCGGCGCAGGGATCGAGGTCTACAAGGAGTCGGCGGACGTACCGGAGAATCTTCGTCCCGAGGCCCGGCCGGTCATCGTCGAGGAGCCGTTCGATCTCAGCACGATCTCGACCGACGATACCGTCGGGCTTTACCTCAAGGAGATGTCGCGGGTCCCTCTCCTGACCGTCGAGGAGGAGGTCTCGCTGGCGAAACGGATCGAACGCGGCCGGCTGGCCGATGCCCGGCTGGCGCGGTCGAACGGCAACACCGGTGCCAGGAAGCGGGCCGAGTACCAGGGCCATATCCAGGACATGCGCCTAGCGCGCGAGCACCTGATCAAAGCCAATACCCGCCTGGTGGTCAGCATCGCCAAGCGTTACATGGGCCGCGGCGTGCCCTTCCTGGACTTGATTCAAGAGGGCAACCTGGGTCTGATGAAGGCCGTCGAGAAGTTTGACTACTTGCGCGGCTTCCGCTTCTCCACCTATGCCACGTGGTGGATCCGCCAGACGATCACCCGAGCGATCGCCGACCAGGGGCGCACCATCCGCGTGCCGGTCCACATGTCGGATCGTATCCGCCGGCTGTACAAGGTGGCGCGGCAGCTCGAGCAGGACATGGGGCGCAAGGCCTCGCCGGAAGAGATCGCCCACGAGATGGAGACCGACGCCCGCAAGGTGCAATGGATGATGCGCGTCTCGTGGCGGCCGCTCTCGCTCGAGACCCCGGTGGGGGAAGAAGAGGATTCCGAGCTGGGGGCCTTCGTCGAAGACGAGACGACGCCCACCCCGGCCCAGTCCGCCTACCAGAACCTGTTGCGTGAGAAGATCGAAGACGTCCTCTCGACGCTCAGCCCGCGCGAAGCGCGCATTCTCCGCCTGCGCTTCGGGCTGCACAACGGCCGTTCCTACACGCTGGAAGAGGTCGGCCAGAAATTCGGTCTGACGCGCGAGCGCATCCGCCAGATTGAAGGCAAGGCGCTGCGCCGCCTGCGCCACCCGCGCCGGGCGCGTCAGCTGCGCGATTACCTGAGCTGAACTCCCTCCTATGACGGACGGCGTAGGGGCACCGCATGCCGTGCCCCTACGATTTCCCGACAGCGTCAAGCTTCCCGCGAGCGTAGGAGCGAAGCACACGTGCCCTCCTCGCCAGGACACCGCCCTCACCCCTTCGGGTGCACCCTGGGTGTGCGCCGAAGGGCGTGGCGCCCTGCACCCTGCGGTGCGCCACCCTTGGCGCCCTGCCCCCTGGGGGCGCCCGAAGGGGCGTAGAGGGCGAAGGGCGTAGAGGGCGAAGCGGTGTGGCGGGCCGTGCCAGGGTGCTTCGCCCCTACACGTCCGCGGGAAGCCTGTGCTAGGCCAGCGTATCGAGAAGAAACGTCAGCGCCGCCTCGGCCGAGAGCGATTTGTTCTGGTCGCGGTCGCCCTGCCAGACGTGCTGCTCGGCGCGTTCCGCATCTCGCGTGCTGATGGCGATCCACGTCAGGCCGACCGGCTTGTCCGGCAAGCCGCCCGTCGGGCCGGCGATCCCGGTCACGGAGACACCGATGTCGGCCCCCAGGGCCAGGCGCGCCCCGCGCGCCATCTCGATCGCCGTCTCGCGGCTGACGGCGCCGTGCTGATAGAGGGTCTCGTGGTGGACCCCGAGCAGGCGTTCCTTGGCTTCGTAGGCGTAGGCGACGATGCCTCCCAGGAAGTAGTCGGACGAGCCTGCCACATTCGTCAGGCGGTGGCCGATGAGGCCGCCCGTGCAGGATTCGGCCAGCGCCAAGGTCAGGCGGCGAGCTCGCAACGCATGACCGACCCGGACCTCCAGGGGATCTCCCATCGTTTCGCCTCCAACAGGCGGGACTGATTGTATGCCGAGAGTAGGATCGTCGGCGATCCACCCCGGCTTCCCCATCAACGGGACCGGATAGTCGAAGGCTCACCCCCACCCTAACCCTCCCCCTTGCAGGGGGAGGGGATTGGCTCCCTCCCCCTGTAAAGGTGGAGGGTGGGGGTGGGGGTGGACACGCGCCGCCCCTGCCTCGGTGAACTTCGTTGACACATCATCCCCTCGCTGTTCCCTCCCCCTGTAAGGGGGAGAGCGGGGGTGGGGGTGGACGTGCTCCTCCCCTGCATCGGTGAACTTCGTTGACACGCCATCCTCGCGCAAGTATCCTGCTCGGCGTGAGTCAGCTTTCCTTCTTCGGACGCGTGGCCCGCACCTGGTCGGTTGGTGATCTCACCCGATACCTGCGGGAACTGCTGGAAGGGGACTTCCGGCTGCAGGACTTGTGGGTCCGGGGGGAAGTCTCGAACGTCTCCCGCCCGGCATCGGGTCACCTGTATTTCACGCTCAAGGACGCCGATGCCTCGTTGCGCTGCGTCATGTGGCGCTCCGACGTCGTTCGCCAGCCTTACCTGCCGCGCGAAGGAGAGACGGTCGAAGCCCACGGCCGGCTGAGCGTCTACGATGCCGCCGGTCAGTATCAGCTGTACGCCGATACCCTCCGGCCGACGGGGGAGGGCGAGCTATTCCAGTCGTTCCTGCGTCTCAAGGAGAAGCTCGAAGCCGAAGGGCTCTTCGATCCGGCGAAGAAGCGGCCGCTGCCGGCGTGGCCGGCACGGATCGGCATCGTCACTTCGCCGGCGGCGGCTGCGCTGCGCGATGTCCTCCACGTTCTGCGGCGCCGCTTTCCGCTGGGCGAAGTCATCCTGGCGTCGACCGCCGTGCAGGGCGAGGAAGCCCCGGCCGGAATCGTCGCCGCCCTGAAGGCGCTCAACCGTCATGCGCGGCCGGATGTGATTCTGCTGGTGCGCGGCGGCGGCTCGCTGGAAGACCTGGCGGCCTTCAACGATGAGGACGTGGCGAGGGCGATTTCCGCTTCGATCGCCCCGGTGGTCAGCGGCGTGGGGCATGAGACCGACTTCACGATCGCCGACTTCGCCGCCGACCGCCGCGCTCCGACCCCCTCGGCCGCGGCCGAGATCGCCACCCCCGACCGTCTCGAACTGGCTAGGAGTGTCACGAGGGCGCGGCAGGCCCAGCAGCGGGCCTTCGGAATCATGTTGCAGGAGCGGCGCAGTGCGCTGCGAAACGCGCGGGCGGGCCTCCGAGCCGCCTCCCCGCGCGCCGTTCTGGCCAACGCGCGCCAACGCGTCGACGATTTTGGGCTGCGGGCCCGACGCGCGGTCGAGACCGGGCTGGCCCTGCGCCGTTCCGCCGTCCGAGGGATGGCGCAGACGCTGCGAGCGGTCGGGCCGGCGGCGGTGTTGGCGCGTGGATATGCCGTCGTTCAACAGCCGTCGACCGGCGCCGTCATCCGATCCGTTCGCCAGGTGACCCCCGGCGATCCTCTCAAAGTCAGGGTCCACGACGGCGCCTTTGACGCCGTCGCCGGCGAGCGGTCGGCCGAGTGAGGCAGACAGATGGCCAAGGCGAAGGAAAAGTCTCCTGAAGAGATGACGTACGAGCAAGCCTTCGAGGAATTGCAGCAAATTGTCGGAAGTCTCGAGTCCGGCAAGATGCCGCTCGACGAGGCGCTCAAGTTGTTCGAGCGCGGCCAGACCCTGTCCGAGCGCTGCAGCGCGCTGCTCGAACAGGCCGAGCTCCGCCTGCGCCAGCTGGTGCCCGACGAGCACGGCGAGGTTGGCGAAGAGGAGTTGGACCTGGAGGAGGAGTAGGGGCACGGCATGCCGTGCCCCTACGGCTGGCTACCACGGAGGCGAACATGAAATGGATCACACGCGCCCGGGTTAAGGTCGACCGCGTCGCTTGCCCCTGGCTGATTCGCAAGTTCGTCGACGCTGAGGCCGAGTTCATCTTCGTCCCCGCCGAGCAGGTCCTGCCGGAAGCCGATCGCCTCGGGGCCATCCCGTTCGACGTCCCCGGGGTCGAGCTGGGGCATCACGGGAAGGAGTGCTCGTTTGAGGCCATCCTCAAGAAGCACGGCCTCACGACGGATCCGGCGCTGGTCTTGCTCGGAAAGATCGTCAACGGCGCCGACACGGACAACACGCTCTATCAGCAGCCCGAAGGGCCGGGCCTCCAGGCGATCGCCGAAGGCTTCCGCCACCTGGGCTACCCGGACGATATCGAGATCAATGCTGCCGAGTGGATCGTCTACGACGCGCTCTACGCCTACTCCCAGGAACTGGTCCGACAAGGCCGATTGGATGGGGCGTTCAAAGATTGACCTGGCGCTCCTGTTCTCGACGCGCGCCTTGCGTCTCTTCGGATACGGGTTCCTCTCCGTCACGCTCGTCCTGTACCTGATCTCACTCGGCTTTGCCGAGTCGTCGGTCGGGCTGCTGCTCAGTCTGGCCCTGCTCGGCGATGTCCTTCTCTCCCTGTGGATCACAACCTCGGCCGACCGCCTCGGGCGGCGACGGATGCTGGTGATCAGCGCGCTGCTGATCGTGTTCGCCGGAACCGTGCTGGCTTCAACCAACGTGCTGTGGTTGATCGGCGTGGCGGCGCTGGTCGGCGTGCTCAGCCCCAGCGGTTACGAAGTCGGACCGTTCCTGTCGATCGAGCAGGCAGCCCTAGCGCAGATCGTCGGCGACCGGGATCGCACTCGTCTGTTCGCCTGGTACAACCTGGTTGGCGCGTTCGCCGCCGCTCTGGGTGCACTGCTGAGCGGAGTCCTGGTGCAGTCGCTCTTGAGGGGCGGGCTGGCTGCCCTGTCGTCCTATCGGGCGACGACCATCCTGTATGCCGGCTTCGGACTGCTGCTCGCCTTCCTCTTCCTCCTGCTCTCGCCCGCAGTTGAACCGCAGGCGAAAGCTTCGCCGACGGCCCGCCTTGCGCTCGGAATCCACCGCTCCAGCAGGAGCATCGTCGCCCGCCTCAGCGGGCTATTCGCACTCGACGCTTTCGCCGGCGCTTTCGTCCTGCAAAGTCTGCTGGCCTATTGGTTCGTGATCCGGTTTGCCGTCCAGCCGGTGGCGCTGGGAAGCATCTTCTTCGGGGCCAATGTGCTGGCCGGGCTATCCGGTCTGGTGGCGGCGCGCCTGGCGACGCGCTTCGGCCTGATCAACACGATGGTCTTCACTCATCTGCCATCCAACATTCTATTGATGGCAGTTCCCCTGATGCCGACTCTCACCGCCGCCACGGTCGTCCTGCTGCTGCGGTTTGCGTTGTCGCAGATGGATGTTCCGACCCGCCAGTCCTACACGATGGCGGTCGTCCGCCCGGACGAGCGATCAGCCGCGGCCGGGATCACCACCACGGCTCGATCGATCGGTGGATTGCTCTCACCGTCCATCAGCGGCCAGTTGCTGGCGATGCCGGCCCTGATCGGGGCGCCTTTCTATCTGGCGGGCGGCCTGAAGATCATCTACAATGTGTTGTTGTATCGCAGTTTTCGGGGAGTCAGGCCCCCAGAGGAGACGCACGAGAACGAAAGTTAAGTCCCAGGCTTAAGCCTGGGTCCGACCAAGTCGATGGCCCGAGATGTCTCGCGTAGCCGCAGGCTTTGGCTTGGGTCCGACCGGTCGATGGTCCGAAGGTCACGCGTAGTCCCAGGCTTAAGCCTGGGTCCGACCAAGTCGATGAGCGGAGTTGTCACGCGTAGCCGCAGGCTTCAGCCTGCGTCCTGCGTGGCCTGGAAGCCGCAACTTCAAGGAACGTCCCCGTAGTCCCAGGCTTTAGCTTGGGTCCGACCAGGTCGATGAGCGGAGGTGTCCGGCGTAGCCGCAGGCTTTAGCCTGCATCTACGCCGGCTTGGAAGAGGACTTTCCAGGATCCCACCTACAGGTGGCGCGAACAAACCCGCCGTAGGCCTCGGCTTCCTTGCGGACGCTTCGGGCTCGGAGCCTAAAGGCTGCGGCTACGCGTCCATTGCAGACCGACGCGTGCAGGTCCCCGTGCATCGCGCTTAGCATCCCGCCCTCACCCCTTCGGCGCACACCCAGGGTGCACCCGAAGGGGTGCCCGAAGGGGTGAGGGCGCGTACTGGGGCCAAAGCTTGGAGCATGCGCAACGGACCCCGGCTAAAGCCGGGGACTACCGGATCGGACTATCGCGGCGAGCTGCGCGGCAGGATCATCTTAGGCAATTGCCGGGCCTCCGGTGCGCCCAGGAGGCGCGCCGCCACGTAGTACAGGCCGCCCCCCAGCGCCACTCCCCCGAGCCCGATCACGAGATCACTGCGGCCATCGGTGCGGGCCAGCCAGCCCAGTAAGCCGAGGGCCATGACGGAGGCCGCGCCGACGGCGGCGAAGACCCCGCGCTGGATCGAGGGCCAGGCGAGGCTGTCCAATCGGCGGCGGATCAGGACGATCAAGACCGTCGCCTCGACGGCCGTCGCCAGGCTGTTCGCCAGAGCCAGGCCGCCAACCGGCTGCCATCCCATGCGGGCGAAGGTGGAGGTGAGCGTCAAACTGAGGACGATGTTGAGGCCCATGGCGAGCAGGCTGACAAGCACCGGGCGCAGCGTATCCTTGAGCGCGAAGAAGGCGCGCACAACGACTTCCAGAAGCGCGTGGGCCGGCAACCCGACGGCGTACCATAGCAACGCCCAAGAGACGAGTTCGGTCGACTGCGCGGTGAAAGCCCCGCGTTGGAAAAGCATCGCCACGATCGGCGTTCGCAGCAGCATCAAGCCGAGCGTCGCCGGCAGCGCCAGGAAGAGTACACCGCGCAGGGTCCGCGCCAGGGTCAGGCGGAGGTCTCCCAACGCGCCTCGCGCGGCCTGTTCCGAAAACGTCGGCAGCACGGCGATGGCCGTCGACTGAGCGATCAGCGCTTGCGGCATGAGCATGATGGCGAAGGCGTTGGTCAGCGCCGTCAGGCTGCCGGTGGGCAGGGCCGAGGCGATGATGGCGTTCACCAGGAAATTGATCTCGACGATGCCAACGCTCAACAGCCGCGGCGCCATCAGGCGAAGGACCTGGCGCACCGAGGGATCGCGCAGGCCGAGGGTGGCGTGGTAGCGGGCCTGACGGTGGCGCAAGCCGGGCAGCTGGACCACCAGGTGCAGTGCGGCGCCCAAGACATACCCCCAGGCCAGACCGTAGATCCCCATCCGCGGAACGAGGAAGATGACGCCGGCGATCACTCCCAGGTTGTTCATCGCCGGAGCCAGCGACGGCAGCAGGAACTGCTGGTGGGCATTGAGCACGCCCATCAGCAGTCCGCTCAGTCCGAACAAGATCGGTGCCAGCAGTTGGATCCGCAACAGCTGGACCGTCAGGGCAATTTGGGCCGGGTCGTCGAAGCCCGGAGCGATCACATGGGGTACCAGCCACGGAGCGAGAGCGAATCCGACAGCGGCGAACCCGGTTAACCCGAGGAAGACCAGGTTGCCGACGGAGGACGCCAGGCGCCAGGCGGCCGGTCGATCTTCGATGGCGAGCATTCCGGTAAACATCGGGACAAACGCGGAGGCGAGCGCTCCGCCCGCCAACAGGCTGAAGAGGATCGTCGGCAAGCGGACCGCGGCGAAGTAGGCGTCGAGGCTGGCGCTCGTTCCAAAGGCGCCCAACACCAGTATCTGGCGCACCAACCCGCTGAGGTTGGCGATCAGAAAACCGAACATCACCACGCCGGCGGCCCGAGCGATGCGTTGGTCGACGGCTCTATCCACGGCGGCGCATTATAAGGGCAGTGGTCAGTGGCGAGTGGTCAGTGGCCAGTGATCAAGTGATCAGTAACCAGTGATCAGTGGTTAGTCACGGTTACGGGTCACTGACCACTGACCACCGACCACTGACCACTTCTGTTGTCCTTCGGGCGCCGATCTTGTACAATCGTGAAGCGCCAGCCCGGGTGCCATGAGGATAAGTTGGTGACTCCCGGCAGGACATCGTTGACGATCGGCTGGCTCTTGCTCGTCTTCGGGGCCCTGATCTTCATCTGCGGGGTGTGCTCGATGGGCTCGCCGCTCATCGGACCGACGACGGGCGGGAGTGGGGATGGCGCCGGCTGGTTCGGCGGCAACTGGGACTCGGGCAGCTGGAGCTCCGGCTCCTCCGATTCGTCCTCAGGCGACTGGGACTGGAGCGGTTCCGATTCGGGAAGCTGGGACTCGGGCGGTTTCGACTCGGGCGGCTGGGACTCCGGCGGTTCGGATAGCGGTTCCTGGTAGGTTGCGATGTTTCTCGTCGTCACAGGCATTTTCATGATGATCGCCGGCTTCAACCTGATCCGGCGGGCGAGTCGCCTGGCGGGACCCATGCCGGCCGGGATGTCCCGCATGGCCGTGCCCCGGAGCCCGGCCGCGCCCTCGACCGCGGCACCGAGCGGAGGAAAACCAATGGCTCGTCCCCTTTCGGGAAAGCCCGGCGAATTTGGCGCCGCCCGCCTCGGCCAGCTCATCACCTACAACCATCCCGAGCGCGGCGGCCTGACGGGGAAGATCCTCGGGACGATTCGCTATGCCGAGTTGTGGCAGCGCCAAAAGTCTCCCAGTGAGCCATGGGTCCCGACCGGCAACATCTTCGCTGCCCACTGGATCGGCGACACCCTGCTCTACCACTGGAAGGACCGGCTTTACGTCCTGGATTCGTACGACATCATCACCGACGCCGAGATCGCTCAGCAGATCCTGCCCCATGCCAAGGCCTTCGGGCAGAGCGACGAGACGGCCGAAGTCTCCTTTGCCTACCCGCCGGCATCGTGGACGATCACCGACATCGGCAAGTTCCACGTCGAAAGCGCCGAAGGCGGCGGCCTGCGCTTGCAGACGGGCGCCGTCGGCCGCTTCGTGCACGCCCGCGGCGGCACCGACAATGAAAACCGGGCGCTCGTCGTCGAGGACTACCAGGAGGGCAGCGGCGGGCAGGACACCGTCTGGCGCGGCTGGATGATCTCCTGGGACGACCTGCAATCGATTCGCTGACTTGGAGGAGGAGAACGATGGGGAAGAATCGTGAGTGGTTGATCGGCTTGTTGACCCTGGCCGCCGCCCTCGTCCTCGGCCAGATCGTCGCCTACCTGCTGGCGCCGGCGTCGTGGGCGATCTTCATCGCGCGCCTGCCGATCATCCTGTCGATGATCGCCTTCTGGGGCCCGATCGTGGCGATCGTCGCCTCCGCTTTTGTCGTCGTCACGATGCGTCTGCTCGGCTTCGAGTCGCTGGCCGAGATCCGTCAGGAGTCGGTCGAGCAGAACAACCCGGCTCCGGCGATCGTCTTCGCCGGGACGTTGCTGGCCAGCCTGATCTTCCTGGGGCTCGTCATCCGCACCTGACCTCCGCCTTCCCGTATGATCCGTCTTCTCCATCGCGACCGCGAGGGGAACGTCCGCAAGGACGTCCCTTTGTCCGAGCTGCCGCGCCGGCTCAAGCGCGGCGGCCTGCTTTGGCTCGATCTGGTCGCCGAGCCGCCCGAAGTTTGCGAGCCCATCCTACGGGAAGCCTTCGGCTTCCATCCCCTGGCGATCGACGATGCTTTGCAGGAGACCCACATCCCCAAGCTCGACGACTGGGGCGACTATCTATACCTGGCCATTCACGCCATCCACTACGACCCGGGCGCCGACCCGTCTCTGTCGACCCAGGAGTTCGACGCCTTCCTCGGGGCCGACTACCTCGTCACGCATCACGATGATCCGCTGCCGGGGGTGGATCGGGTCTGGAACCGCCTCGATCGGGACGACCGCTATATCGCCGCCGGCGCCGATCATCTGTACTATGCCCTGGCCGACGAGATCATCCTGGGGTACCTGCACAGCGTCGAGGCCATCGACGAGACGATCGAGGACTTCGAGGATGCGGTCTTCGGGCGACCCACGCCGGAAATCCTGGAACGGGTCTTCTCGCTGAAGCGAGGTCTGCTGCAGCTGAGGCGTATCGTCGGCCCACAGCGCGAGGTCTTCAACAAGCTGGCCCGCGACGACTTTCGCGTGATCGACAAGAAGGACAGAGTGTATTTCCGCGACGTCTACGACCACCTGGTGCGGTTGCACGATATCAATGAGAGCATGCGCGATCAGGTGACCGGGGTGCTGGAGATCTACCTGGCGGTCATCAACAACCGAATGAACGAGATTATGAAGACCCTGACCCAGATCGCCGTGGTCTTTCTGCCGATCTCGTTCCTGGTCGGCTTCTTCGGCATGAACTACTTCGCCGCCCCCGTCCTCTTCCAGGAGTGGACAGGGCTGCCGTCCTTCGCGGCGACGATGCTCGTTTTGATCCTCACGCCGCTAGGCTTCTACATCTGGTTCCGCCGGCGCGCCTGGCTCTAGGTGATCAGAGCTTCCCGCGAGCTTGGAGCTCGCGGGAAGCTGCTCCGCTATGGGGTACGACCGCTCCGCCCCCTGGTACGACAAGATCTACAGTTTCAAAGACTACGCCGCCGAGGCGGCGATGCTGCGTTCGCTGATCGAGGAGAATCGACCCGGGGCGCACCGACTGATGGACGTCGCCTGTGGAACCGGCGAGCACTTGCGCCATCTGCGCGAGCACTTCGACGTGGAAGGCCTCGATGCGAGCCTTCCCATGCTGGAGATCGCCCGCCGCAAGCTGCCCGGCGTGCCTTTGCATCAGGCCGACATGCGTACCTTCGATCTCGGGCGGGTCTTCGACGGCGCCATCTGCATGTTTGGCGCCGCCGGACATTTGCGCGACGAGGACGAGCTACTGGCCGCCGTCCGGCAAATCGCCCGCCACCTCGAGCCGGGCGGCGTGCTGATCGTCGAGCCGTGGCTCACACCGGAAGTGTTTGTCCCGGGAAGGGTCTCGGGCCTCTTCGTCGACGAGCCCGAATTGAAAATCGCGCGCATCAGCGTCGGTCAGCGGGAGGGCCGTGTGGGGATCCTCGAGCTGCACCACCTGATCGCAACTCCGGCCGGCGTGGAGCATTTCGTCGAACGACTCGAGATGACCCTGTTCCCCCATGAGGCGTACCGGTCGGCGCTGACCGCCGCCGGCATGTCGGTCGCTTTCGATCCGCAAGGCCCGATGGGGCGGGGTTTGTTCGTCGCGAGGCTGACCGCGGATTGAGCGCGGGCAGGGGAACCGCGTCATGCAAGCGGCCCCGGGGCGACCTTCCCGTCGACAATTATCGCCGGCACCGGCACACGCGGCGTGATAAGATGCAGTCTTCCCCGACCGTTATCCGTCCGGGCGCATACCTTGTGAACGAAGACACGACACTGGCGAAGGCCGCCGTTGCCCGGCGGGTTTTTGGTGAGCGAGCCGCGTTCTACCGGACCAGCCCGGCGCACACCGATCCAAATGTCCTAGCCCGACTGGTCGAGATGGCCTCTCCCCGGCCGGAGTGGATCGTCCTCGATCTCGCCACCGGCGCGGGACACACCGCGTTGACACTCGCTTCGAAGGTGAGGCAGGTCATCGCTTACGACCTCACTCAGGCGATGCTGGCCGAGGCCGCCAACCTGATCCGAGACCGGAGCGTCGCGGGCATCGTTCTGTCGCGGGGAGACGCCCACCACCTCCCCTTCGAGTCCGGAGTCTTCGATCTCCTCACCTGCCGACGCGCGGCGCATCATTTCGCCGACCTACCGCAGGCCTTGGACGAGATGCGGCGGGTCCTTCGGCCGGGCGGTCGCCTCGTGATCGACGACCGCAGCGTGCCGAAGGATGCGCGGGTCGAGGCGCTGATGAATCGCCTCGACACCCTGCACGATCCGTCTCATGTCTGGGAGTATCCGGCCGAAGCGTGGAAGACGAAGCTCGCGGCTGCGGGCTTTGTGCTGGAGCAAAGCGAGTCGTATCAGAGGCTCCGGCCGCTGCGCGATCTCACGCAGGGTGCGCTCGAATCCGACGCCAGGGAGATCCTCCGCCTTGTTGAGGCCATGCCACCCGACATCGCCGGCGCTTTCGGCCGCGCGCGCGTCGAAGGGGATTGGCACCTGACTCATTCGTACGAGATGCTGGCGGCGGTGCGCTGCTGATGGCGGACGTGGCGGCTTCGACCGGCCGTGAATTTCCGTGGCGGCGTCGTCTCCAGCTATGGCGCGCCGAACGCGCCCATCGGCTCGGGCGCGACCGATTCCGTCCGGAAGACTTCGCCGTCTTCCACCTGGAGGTCGAGATCCCCGGCCTGGGCCGGGCTTGGGACGGCTGTCAACTGGCGCACCTGACCGACACCCACCTCGGCCAATGGCTCTCGCCGGCTCGTCTGGAGGGCGTGGTCGATCTGACAAATCGTCTGGGAGCCGACCTGATCGCACTGACCGGCGATTATCTGTCCTATGACCTCGATGGCTCGGCCCGCGATCTGGAGCGATCGTTCGGGCGCCTGCATGCGGAGGATGGGGTTTTCGCCGTGCTGGGCAACCACGATCACTGGGTCGGCGCCGAACGGGTTCGGATGCTGCTCGAGCGGTGCGGCGTGCGGGAGCTGCGCAACGATGTCGTGAGCCTGCGGCGCGGCAGCGATGTGCTGCACCTGGCCGGCATCGACGACGTGATGGTCCATCAGGACCGATTCGGTCAGGTGCTGCAGCGGTTGCCGGCCGACGGCCCTGCGCTGTTGCTGGCGCACGAGCCGGACTTTGCCGACACCGCCGCCCGGGCCGGGCGCTTCGGCCTACAGCTCTCAGGGCATTCGCACGGCGGACAGGTCGTCCTGCCGGGCTTCGGTCCGCTCGTCCGCGGCCCTCACTGCTGGAAGTATCCCCTCGGCCGTTACCAGGTGGGGAGGATGACGCTGTATACCAATCGCGGGCTGGGCTCGAACATGTGGTGGATTCGAGTCAACTGCCCGCCGGAGATCGCATTGGTGCGCCTGCGGGCGCCGCAAAAGGAGGCATGACATGCAAGACATGACCTGGCAACGGGCCGTCGGGCGATCCCTCTTGATCTGGTTGCTCGGCACGATCGGGCTGGTGGTGATGGCGGTGATCCTTCCCGGTCTGAAGATCGACAACCTTCGATCGGCGGCGGGGGTCGTGTTGATTTCAAGCATCATCAATGCCCTGTTGTGGCCGCTCCTTTCGCGCGTCTTCCTTCCCTTCATGGTCTACACCCTCGGGCTGGCGACGCTGATTCTGAATGCGCTGATTTTTGGGCTGGCCGCCAACTTTCTTCCCGGCATCCACGTCGAGAGCTTCTGGACGCTGATCGCGGCGGTGATCGGGATGAGCGCCGTCACCATGGGACTGTCGACGCTCTTGACGATCGATGACGAGGCGCCCTTCTACCGAAACGTCGTGGCCCGGGCCGCGCGCAAAACGCGCGGGGCGGCCGCCGTGGCCTCCCACCCGGCCGTGGTCTTCTTGGAGATCGACGGCCTCTCCGGACCGACCCTACAGCGGGCGATGTCCGAGGGCCACATGCCGACCCTGGCGGCCTGGATGGCGCGCGGCAGTCACGCCCTCATGGAATGGGAGACCGACACCTCCTGCCAGACCGGCGCCTCCCAGGCGGGTATCCTGCTTGGCAACAATGCCGATATCCCCGCCTTTCGCTGGGTGGACAAGGCAAACGGCAACAAGATCATCACTTCCTCCGGACCGAAGGACGCGCCGATGATCGAGGCCGCCCATTCCGACGGCCACGGACTGCTGGCCACCAACGGCGCCAGCCGCACCAACCTGTTCTCGGGCGACGCCGGGGACACCCTGCTGACCTACAGCCGTGTCACCGGACTCAGCAAGCTGTACACCCCGTCCTACTACTACTTCTTCTCTTCGCCCTACCAGTTCATCCGGACCTTCGTGCTATTCGTCGGCGAGATCATCGCTGAAATCCGCAATCGCCGCTGGCAAGAGCGCGAGAACGTCATCCCCCGGCTGGGCCGCGAGAAGCGCGGCGGCATCTACCCGATGGTGCAGGCTTTCACCACCATCTTCCTGCGCGACCTGACCACGCATACCCTGGTCGGCGACATCTTCGCCGGCACCTTCGATGTCGAATACGCCACGTTCTTTGGTTACGACGAAGTGGCCCACCACTCGGGGGTGGAAGACCCTGACGCCTTCCGCAGCCTGCGGCAGCTCGACCGGCAGTTCGCCCGCCTGGAACGGGCAGCCCAGCATGCGGAGCGTCCCATCCGGTTTGCCATCCTGTCGGACCACGGTCAGAGCAAAGGCCGGACCTTCAAGCAGCGCTACGGGATGACCTTGAAAGACTACATCCAGGGCTTCCTCCCGGCCGGCATCAAGATTCACGATCGGCTCGAGACGGACGAGGGATGGGATCACGTCAGCCTGGCGGCCACCGACGTCGCGCAAAACGACAAGAAGGTCATCGGCCGCACGGTCTCGTCACAATCCGAGAAGAACCGCGACGCGGACGGCCGGGTGCTCATCGGCCCGGAAGCTCAGCGGCGGAAGGCGGAGACAAAGGGCGAGGCCGTGGCGGCGGACGAGGCCGGCCTGATCGTGTTGGCCTCCGGCAACCTCGGCCTGGTGTACTTCACCGACTGGAAAGAGCGGCTGTCCCTGGAGGAGATCAACGAACGCTTTCCGGATCTCATCCCGGGGCTGATCCGACATGAAGGCATCGGGTTCATCCTGGTCCACTCGAAGAAGGACGGAGGTATCGTGATGGGCGCCCGCGGCAGGTACTTCTTAGACAGCGGCCGCATCGAGGGAGAGAATCCCCTGGCGCTCTTCCCGGCTCGCTCCCCGCAGCACTTGCGCCGCACCGACGGCTTCCAGTTCGTGCCCGACATCGTGGTCAACAGCTTCTATGATCCACAGAAGGACGAGGGGGCCGCGTTCGAAGAGCTCATCGGTTTCCATGGAGGCATGGGCGGTAACCAGTCGAGGCCCTTTGTGCTGTACCCGAAGGCATGGCGCCTCGACCAACGCGAAATCGTCGGTGCCGAGGAGCTGTCCCGGGTCTTCAAGGCGAAGGTGCTGGAGGAACAGCAGGCAGCATAGAGCCGTGGTCAGAGGTGAGTGGTCAGTGGTCAGAAAGACGATGAAAACGAACCGGGCCTCAGACAGAGGCCCGGTCTCTTCTGGCCAGGAAGCTTCGCGGGCCGCCCTAGCACAGTGATCAATGTTGGCGGCCAGCGGTCAGGAAAACTCTCTAAGCCGAAGACAAACCGGGTTTCTCAAAGAAACCCGGCTTGTTGTCGCTCTGACCACTGACCACCGACCATCGACCACTCGTCTAGCGGATACTGTAGCTGACGGTCACGTCCACCGCTACCTTGTTCGTCCCCACGGAGACAGGGGGTCCTTCCCCCCCGCCGCCTCCCATACCGTAGCCGAGGGCGGCGTAGTAAGGCTGCGGCGCCGGGAGGGTCACCCCGGTCGAGATCGTGATCGGATCACCCAGGATGACGCCGGCGTCGACGGCGATCTGCGCCGCGCGGCTCAAAGCGTCGCCCATCGCTTCCGTCCGGGCCTCGTCCTCGGCGGCGGCGGTCTCGGCGATGGAGAACGTCACACCGTAGATGTTCGTCGCCCCGGCGTTGACGGAGTTCTGAAGAAGCTTCGAGAGTTGATCGACGTCCCGCAGCTTGACGGTCAGGTTGTTATCGACATAGTACGTCACTTCGTCGGTGATGACCCCGAACTGGTTGTAGCCCGTCTGGGGGTAGACGCTGAAGTACGTCGTCTGCATGTCGGAGTCGGCCACACCCATTTGGCGCGCGGCCTCGATGATCGCTGCGGCGACCTGGTTGTTCTCCCGCACCGCGGCGGCAACATCGGCATCCCGGGTCTGGATCCCGAGAGTCACGCTGACCACGTCCGGGGCGACCAGCACCTCGCCATGGCCGGGGACGGTGATCGATCGCTCGGCCGGATTCAAGACGGCGCATCCGGCCAGGAACGCGCCCGACAGCAGGAGGATGGAGAGACTGCGTGTGTGCATGGGTTCCTCCTTAGCGAAGATCGTACGTCACGAACATCTGGACGGTGAATTCCAACGTGCCGGGCGACGTCGGCACACCGCTGCCGAGGGGCACCTCAGCGCCGCCGATCGCTTTCAGGCCGGGACTGCCACCCCCGCTGCTTTCGGAAATGGTCCGGATCGCGCCGAGCGACATCCCGCTAGCCGAGGCGAGCTGCTCCGCCTGGCGCTGGGCATCGGTGAGCGCCTCCTTCCGCGCCGGTTCGAGCGCCGCCGCCGGGTCCGACACGGTATACGTGAGGCTTTGAACGGAGTTCGCGCCGCTGGCCAGCGCATTCCCCAGTAGGTCGCTCAGGGCAGCGATGTCGTGCAAAGTCACGGTGATCGAGTTGTCCACCCAATAGGTTATGTCCTCCGTCGGGTTTCCGAACTCGTCGTAGCGGGGCTGGGTCGAGATGTTGAAGTTCGTCGTCTGCACATCTTCCGGCGCCACCCCCATGTTCGTGACGGCCTCAACGACCTTTTCGGCCGCCCGGTTGTTTTCGGCGACCGTCGGCCCGACTTGCGGACCGCGGGTCTGGACTCCGAGGGTAACGACAACCGTATCCGGCGGCACGACGACCGAACCCTGACCGGTCACAGCGATGGTCCGCTCGGACCGGCCGCCGGCAATGGCGCACCCGCTCAGGACGAGAGCTAGCGGGAGAAGAGCAAGTGCCCTCCAACGAGACGTAAACATGGTCAGCCTTCCCTCCTTACTCCCCGGCGTTGGGGCGCGCGCAGTATACGGGCCGGGGCGCGACCTGGCAAGGGAGAGTTACGAGTATAGACGCCGGAGGCGAGTGAGAAGTTCCGAGCGGGTTGACCCCTTCGCTCCGATGAGGGTAAGGGGCGCCAAGGCCCACCTGGAGTCCGCGGAGCGACCTGTCAGAGTTCATCATTCCCGGGGAAGCCTGCTCTCTCGGACGCAGCAGACCCGAATCAAGCGTCAGAATTACCCTAGGCCGCCCGCGTGCGCGGGGCGACACTCCGTATGGTAGCGTTACGCCCGCGAAGGCGGAAATCCAGAGGCGGGGCGACATCCTGTCAGGCAACGTCATTCCCGCGAAAGCGGGAATCCAGGAATCTCGAGAACCTGGGCCCCGTGGTGCGCGGGGGCGACTACGAGGAAAACGTCATTCCCGCGAATGTCGAAGTCACTCGCCCTCACCCCTTCGGGTGCGCCGAAGGGCGTGGCGCCCTGCACCCTTCGGGCGCGCCGCCCTTGGCGCCCTGCCCCCTGGGGGCGCCCGAAGGGGCGTAGATGGCGAAGGGCGTAGAGGGCGAAGCGAAGCGGAGTGGGTGCGGGAATCGACCCAAGAACCTGGGCCTCCGCCTGGTACCGCCGCAAGAATCGGGAGAGCCGGGGACGCCGACCCCGGCTCTCTACTAAGGAGGAGAAGAAGAGATTTCGCCCTTCCGAGGGAAAGGATAAGCGGGTAACAGTTCGCCTTGCTCGGCGCGCACCCAACGGCCGTCCTACGGAATCCCTACGCTGGCCATCGACGCGCACCCTCGCAGTTGATCTCTAGTACTCCGGTACGATGCGCGCCGGGCGGGCGAAGCTTCCCGGGAGCTTCAAGTTTCCGGGAAGTTTCAAGACTGCGTGCTACAATCGCCGGCCTCCGGTCTCTACGCCCCTTCGGGCGCCCCCAGGGGGCAGACCGCCGAGGGCGGGCGGCGCGACGATGCTGACTACTTGGCTCCTTGCCGCTCTTCCCATCCTGCTGCTCGTTTTTCTGATCCTCGGCCTCGGGTGGAGTGCGGCACGCGCCGGCCCGGCCGGATGGCTCGCCGCGGCGGCCATCGCGTGCCTCGGCTTTGGCGCCGGTGCTGGCGTGCTCGCCGTAGCGCAGGCGAAGGCTCTCTTCTTGGCGCTGGATGTCCTGCTGATCGTCTGGGCCGCCTACTTTCTCTACCGAGTCGTGGACGAGGCCGGCGGAGTCGCGACTCTCGCCGCGGCGCTGCCAAGTTTGACACCCGATCGCGGTCTACAGGCTCTCCTGATCGCGTGGGCCTTCGCCTCGTTCTTGCAGGGAGTCGGCGGATTCGGCGTGCCGGTCGTCGTAACTGCGCCGATCTTGATTGGGTTGGGCTTCGATCCCATCATCGCGGTCGTCGCCCCGTCCCTCGGCCATGCCTGGTCGGTGACATTTGGGTCCTTGGGGTCTTCTTTCCAGGCGCTGATCGTCGCCAGCGGAGTCCCGGGGCCGGCGATGGCGGCCCAGAGCGCGGGGCTGCTCGGATTTGCCTGCTTCGTATGCGGCTGGATGGTCCTGCGTGTGGCGGATGGGCGTCGGGGACACCTTGTCGCTGTCGGGGTCATGGGGTTGGCCATGGCCGGCACGCAGTATGCGTTGGCGGTGAGCGGCGCATGGCACATCGCCGGGTTTGGCGGTGGCCTGGCGGGACTGGCCGTTGGCTTCGCTTTCGTCCGCCTGAGTCGTAAACGGACCGAAGCCTCACCCCGGCCGCCGGTCCCTGGGCGACAGATCGGCCTGGCGCTTGTCGGGTATCTCCTTCTCGTGCTCATCACGCTCGTCGTGCAGTTCATCCTTCCTCTGCGTGAGGCGCTGAGCGCGGTCGTCTTGCAGGCGTCTTTCCCGGCCGTGGCGACGTCGCAGGGGGTGCTCACTCCGGCCGAACCCGGAAAGGCGCTGGTCCTGTTCCGCCATGCTGGCGCGATTCTGGTTTACGCGGGCGCCCTGGCGTATCTCCTTCTGCGCCGGGCCGGGGTTATGCCGTCGGGTGCCGCGCGTCGCATCGTTGGAGACACGGCCCGTGGCGTGCTCGGCTCGAGCCTGGCGATCGTCTCCATGACGGCGATGGTGACGATCATGGCCCACGCCGGCATGACCGACGTCCTGGCGCGCGGGCTGGCGCGGATTTCGGGTGCCGCCTTTCCGCTGATGGCGCCGTGGATCGGTGCGCTGGGTGCCTTCGTCAGCGGTTCGAACACCGCTTCCAATCTACTCTTCGGCATGTTGCAGCGCAGGACGGCCGAGGTCCTCGGCTTGGGCGTGGCCTGGATCCTGGCGGCGCAGACAGCCGGCGGAGCGATCGGTTCCGTCCTGTCGCCGACCAAGATCTCGGTCGGCGCGGCGAGCGCCGCGGCCACGGCCGAAGAGAGTCAAATCCTACGCCGCCTGCTCCGCCACGCCGCCCCGCTGCTGCTGGCGCTGGGGGCCCTGGTCGGGCTGGTGATGCTCCGAGGCGGCGGATGAGCGAGATTCCTTCCCGCGATCGCCGTAGGGTGCGCGTGCAGGCGATCGTCGTTGGCGTCGTCCTGGTCGCCTCCGGGCTCGAGGTCTTGGCGCTGGAGAGCGGGGCACCGGCCCTTCGTGATGTGCTCCTGGCTGTGATCGCCGCGGCGATGCTGGTGGGCGCGATCTTGGGATGAGGGAGGTTGATGAAGCGGCTGATGTAAAATCGCCTCCATGTCGGACGTCTTGGTGCTGATGGCGGTGCGCTTTCCCGAGTCGCTGGTGCAGCGCGTGCGCGCCGTCTCGCCCCGGCTGAAAGTGGAAGTCCACCCCGCTTCGGACGCGTCTGAACTGCCCGGTCATCTACTCCCGGATGTCGAGATTCTCTATACCGTGCGCGCCCTGCCGGATCCGGAGGCGGCTCCCAGCCTGCGCTGGATTCAGTTTCACTATGCCGGGATCGATCATGTCGCCGACCACCCTTTGCTGAGGGGAGACGTTCGCATCACCACGCTCAGCGGCGCCGCGGTCCCTCAAATGGCCGAATTCGTCCTAATGGCGATGCTGGGCCTGGGGCGGCGCTTGCCCCGGCTCGAGCGCGACCGGGCCGACAAACGCTGGGCCGAGAATCGCTTCGACCGGTTCCGCCCGATCGATCTGGACGGCAGCACCGTAGGGATCGTCGGTTACGGCAGCGTCGGCCGCGAGGTGGCCCGGCTGTGCCGCGCCTTCGGAGCGCGCGTGCTGGCGACCAAGCGCGACCTCAAGCACCTGGAGGATCACGGTTACGCCCTACAGGATCACGGCGATCCGGGCGCGGACCTTGCGACGCGTCTCTATCCGCCGCAGGCCCTGACGTCGATGGCCGCCGAATGCGATTTCCTGGTGATCACCGTCCCGCTCACGCCCGAGACGCGCGGGCTGATCGGCCGCACCGTGCTCCAACAAATGAAACCCACGGCCTGCCTGATCGATGTTTCTCGCGGCGGGGTGGTCGACCACAATGCCCTGGTGGAGGCCTTGTCGGAGAAGCGGCTGGGTGGGGCGGCCCTCGACGTCTACCCGGTGGAGCCGCTGCCGCCGAGCAGCCCCCTGTGGGAAATGCCGAACGTCCTCCTCTCGCCTCATATCGCCGGGGCCTCCGACCGCTACTTCGAGCAGGCGGCGGTCCTGTTCGCCATTAATCTGCAGCGCTACTTGACCGACCAGCCCCTGCTCAACGAGTTCGACCCCAAGCGCGGGTATTGAACCATGCCGGGCATCCGTGGCGTGATCTTCGACCTCGGCTCGACATTGATCCGGTTTCGCGGCGACTGGACCGTGGTCCTGACTCAGGGACGCGAGGCGATGGTCGCCTGGTTGCAGCAGGCCGGATTTCCGCTCCAGGCGACGGCGTTCGATCAGGCAGTCCAGCGGGCGTTTGAATCCAACTTCCGCGAGCGCCGCACCGATCATCGAGAGCGGGCCTCGCGCCAGATCCTCCGGGAGGTGTTGACAGCCCAAGGCGTTCCGCAGGTGAGCGAGGAACAGCTCGATCAAGCACTGCGGCGCTTGTATGCTCCGAGCGAAACGTGCTGGTCGCCTGTGCCGGGCGTGCACGGAGTGCTGGCCAGGCTGCGCGACCGTGGTCTGCGGTTGGGAATGCTCTCGAACGCCAGCGATACCGACAATGTCGAGCGTCTGCTGGACGACTCGCGTCTCAATGGGATCTTCGATCCGGTCGTGATCTCGGCCGCCGCCGGCGTTCGCAAGCCGACACCGTCGCTCTTCCTGGGAATCCTGGCGCAGTGGGGAGTGGCGCCGGGGGAAGCGACGATGGTCGGCGACCTGCTGGGCGAGGACATTCTGGGCGCGCAGCGCGCCGGCCTGCACCAGATCTGGGTGCGGGCGGAAGCCGACCCCGCGTTCAACGCCGAGTACATGGGCGTGGTGGTGCCGGAGTGGACCGTCGAAACCCTCGAGGATGTGCCGCCCCTGCTGGTGTCGCTCGAAGGCGCATCTTGAGCGTTGGACGGACCTGCCCACCGTCGTCGCCGCGGTGTCTCCCACAAACACCTGGCGGATGTGCGGAGGGTCGGGTCGTGGGCGGGTGTACCTGCTCTATCCTGATAAGTCCCTCTCGACCCGCTGAGCCGGCAAGGTCAAGTCCCATGCCCAGGCGTTAGCATGGCTCCGACCGCCGACCGGCAAGCTTGATACTGAATTGCGATGGAAAGTCTCCGCTCCAGGATTCGAAATGTCCGCGGCCGTTATCCGGCGCAGTTCTGGCTCCTCTTCTGGGGGACGCTGCTCAGCTCTGCCGCCGCCGGCCTGGTGTGGCCATTCCTGACGATCTTCGTCCGCCAACAACTGAATGTGCCGATGACGACCGTCGCCCTGCTGCTGACGGTCAATGCCGCCGCAGGACTGATCGGGCTGTCTGTCGCTGGACCGGCCGCCGACCGTTTCGGACGCAAACCGGTGATGCTGGCAAGTCTGACGGCGCAGGGCGCGGCCATGGTCTGCATGAGCCTGGCCGCCAGCCTGCCGGCCTGGATCGGTGTGATGGCCCTGTTCGGCGCCTTCAACCCGCTGTTCCGGGTCGGCGCCGACTCGATGATGGCCGACCTCTTGTCGGCGGAACAGCGCCCAGGAGGCTACGCGCTGCTGCGTATGATTTCGAATCTGGGGATCGTCGTCGGCCCGATCCTCGGGGGATTCCTGATTGCGGTTTCCTAAGACATCGCCTTCTACGCTTCGGCCGCGGCCAGCTTCTCCTTCGCGCTGCTGATCCTCTTCCGCGCCCGGGAAACCCTTCCCTCGAGACGCGGCGAGGGTGCACAGCTCGGCGGAGGCTATGGGCCGGTGCTGCGCGACCGACCCTTCCTTCTTTTCATCGGCACGTACGCGATTTCCGGGATGGCCTACATCATCCTGATGGTGCTCTTGCCGGTCTACGCCAAAGAGAACTTCGGCGTGGTCGAGCGCCAGTACGGTTTCATCTTGGCCACCAACGCCGCCATGGTCGTGCTTTTTCAGTTTCCTGTGACGCGCTGGACGTCGCGCCGATCCCCGCTGCCGATCCTGGCCCTCGGTTCCTTGTTCTACGCCGCCGGCGTGGGTAGCGTGGCCCTGGGATCCGGTTTTGGCGTCTTCTGGTTGAGCATGGTCATCCTGACGGTGGGCGAAATGATCATGGTGCCGACCTCGACCACCCTGACGGCCAACTTGGCACCGGTGGAGATGCGCGGCCGGTATATGGGGTTGTACACCCTCAGCTGGACGGTGGGCCTCGGGGTCGGGCCGGTCGTAGGAGGTTTCCTCAACGACCGCTTGGCGCCGGTCGCCATCTGGTATGGCGGATTGGCCCTGGCGCTGACCGCCACCCTGGGGTTCCTGGCGCTCGGCCGGAACGAACGCCTCCGATCGACCGCAACCGCACCGGCTTCCTGACCTTCGATTTCACAATCGCCCCCAGCGTCGAGTCATAGTCTTCAGGAGAATGGGCAGCCGATGGCGCAGCGCGACGACATAGTGACCTGGGTCGAATCCTACGGGCAAGAGATTCACGCCTACCTGTGGCGGATGCTCGGTGATCGGCAGGACGCCGAGGACTGCCTTCAAGAGACCTTCGTGCGCGCGCTGCGCCACTCCGGCGGAGAGGCCATTCGATCGCCGCGGGCCTGGCTGTACGCCATCGCCTCCAACACCGCTCGCTCCCAACTTCGTCACAAACGTCGCGAGCGGGTCGACCGGGTCTCACTCGAAGACGAGAACCGCCAGGCCGCTCCCGATGACAAGCTTGTGCGAGAAAGACTGGAGGCGGTGCGCCAGGAAGTGGAAGCCCTTCCGCCGAAGCAGCGCCAGGCCCTGCTGCTGCGGCGCTACCAGGGCCTGGGATACGACGAGATCGCCAAGGTGTTGGGAGGCAGTCCGCAGGCCGCACGCGCCAATCTTTACCAGGCCGTGAGGAAGTTGAAGAAAGCATTCCCGGAGGAATCCCGATGACCACGCATGGCAAGACCGTGGACAGTGATATCGAAACCTGGCTCGCTGGCGAGCAGCCGGCCAAGGCGCCGGCTTTCGCGCGGCTGATGGACGAGGCTTATGCCGCCGGACCGACTCCGGCCGAATGGCTGCGCGCCCGACAGGGACTAGCGGCTCTGGCGACGGCCGTGTACTACGACCGGCTCGCGTCCACTCCGGTCGGACCGCTGTGGATCGCGGTCACAGACAAGGGGCTTGCGGCGGTTGCCTTCGGCGGCGACGAGGCCGCGTTCCGCCATGAAGTCGCCCGCCGAACCCGCTTGCGGACGGTGCGCTCAGCCGATCAGACCGCCACAGCTCGGCGGCAGTTGGGCGAATACCTGAAAGGCCGAAGGACATCGTTTACCCTGGAGGTAGACCTGCGGCACGTGACCGCGTTTCAGCGCAGCGTTCTTCAGGCGGCCAGCGCCGTGCCTCGCGGTCAGGTCGTCACGTACGGACAGATCGGGCAGAGGATCGGCCGGCCTCGCGCCGCCCGCGCCATCGGCCAGGCTTTGGGGAGCAACCCCATCCCGATTGTCGTCCCCTGCCATCGTGTATTGGCCTCGGACGGATCGCTCGGCGGATACTCCGGTCGAGGAGGAATCCGCACCAAGCGCCGCTTACTTCTCCTGGAGGGCGCGCTGATCGGTTGAGGGCTGGAGGCGCGTCTGGCGCCCATTTCGGAGCCGTCAACTTGACGATGAAATGGGCCGACGAGAAAGTGGATTGAGGGCCGGAGTAGTTTCTGGATGGTCTCAGTGAGGTGAGAATGAAGAGCAAGGACTGGGCGGCTTTCTGGAGTTTGGGCTTGATCTGGGGGTCGTCGTTTCTGTGGATCAAGATTGCCGTGCAGGACGTCGGCCCCTTCACGCTGGTGGGCTGGCGTCTGTTGATCGCGCTGCTCGGTCTGGGCGCCGTCGTTCTGGTGCGGCGGCCGGCCCTGCCGCGCGACCGCCGCGTGCTGGCGATGCTCGCTTTGCTCGGGATCACCAACACGGCGCTGCCCTTCGTCTTGATCTCGTGGGGCGAGCAGAGCATCGACTCGGCAGTGGCCTCGGTCCTGAACGGCACGGTGCCGCTCTTTGCCATGATCATCGCCCACCGTTCGATGGCCGAAGAGCGGATCACCGCCTCGCGGCTGGCGGGGCTGCTCACGGGCTTCGCCGGAGTGGTCATCCTCATGGCTGGCGACATCGGGCCGGGTGGATTTCGAACCGGGGGGCTGGGGCAGATCGCCGTGCTGGCGGCGGCCGTCCTGTATGCCTGGAGCGCGGTCTTCGCGCGCAAGAACCTGCACGGACAGACTCCGATCGTGCAAGCATTCCTGCCTCTGATCGTCGCCGACTTGTTCATCTGGACCGGCGCCGTCGCCCTGGAGGCGCCAAACCTCGTCCCGACCACATCGCTCACCTGGCTGGCCCTGGTATGGCTCGGGCTGCTCGGGTCGTGCGTCGCCTACCTGCTGTACTTCTACCTCCTCCACAGCATCGGCCCGACCCGCGCGCCGATGGTGACCTATGTCTTCCCCGTGGTCGGTCTGCTGCTGGGAGTGGTCTTTCTGCAAGAGCAGGTCGATTGGAGCCTGATCCTGGGCGCGGCCCTGGTCGTCGCCGGCATCCTGATCGTGAACGGCGCAGCCACGATTCGCGGGTGGCGACGCAGGCCGCCCGAACCGGTACCCGCTTCGATAGAGGCAAGCGGGGAGTGAGGAACCCTCCTGCAGGGAGGCGGAGCGCACCCCCGCTTGTCCTGAACGTTGACAAAACAGTCCTTTGGCCGATAATCATCGCAACTTAGACCGTCACAAGCGATGACGGAGGAAAGTAGGCTGGAGGGTCTCGCCAGGGAGGCCGGGGCCAGACTGAAACCCCGGCTCGAGCGAAGCCAGCCGAAGTTCCCTCCCGAGCTGTCTGGGTGAAATCCGAGCGAAGCGAGCCCCGAGCCCGAGCGAAGTCGAAGGGGAGGGGCCCAGCTGAGGCAAGGAGAAGTAGTCCGGGCCGGAGACCCCCCCGTTAGCCAGGGGAGCCGTTCATCCTGAGCGGAGTGAGGGCCCACGCGAAGCGTGGGACCGAACGAAGTCGAAGGACGGCATAGAGAGGTCCTGACCCTGAGCCGAGCCGAAGGGGAGGGGCAACGAGGGTGGTAACGCGGGATCACAGCTCCCGCCCCTTGAGGGCGGGAGCTGTTGTTTGTAGAGGAGGACCGGATGACGAAGCGAAGCCCATCGGTGCCGGCGAAAAAGATCGACGCGGCGGAACTGATGCGATGGATCGATGAGATCGAACAGCGGGCATTGCAAGCCATCGCCGACGTCCGAGATCCGGATCGGCTGGCCACGCAGACCGCTATCTACCTTGGCCGGGGAGGGGAGTTGAATGGCGCGCTCGAGCATCTGACCGACCTGACGAAGGCCGAGCGGGCCGAGGTCGGGCGTCGTGCCAACCAAGTGAAGGCGAACCTGGAGGCCGTGTACGGCCGGCGCCGCGAGGAAATTCGAGCCGGCTTGATGCAAGCCCAATTGCGGCAGGAGGCGCTCGATCTCACCTTGCCGGGGCGCCCGCTGGTGCGCGGTCGAATCCATCCTGCCAACCAAGGGCTGCGCCTGATCATCCATATCTGGGCCGAAATGGGGTTTCAGGTGTATCGCTCGCGCGAGGTCGAGACGGATGAGTTCAACTTCGGCCTGCTCAACATGCCGCCCTATCATCCGGCGCGCGATGAGTGGGACACTTTCTATACGGACAACCCGCAGGTCTTGCTGCGAACGCACACCTCACCGGGCCAGATCCGCGTGATGCGCGAGCGCGCGCCGCAGCCGATCCGCGTCGTCCTGCCGGGGATGTGTTACCGCTACGAGCAGGTGACGGCCCGCTCTGAGATCCAGTTCAACCAGGTGGAAGGGCTGGCCGTCGGACGCCGCATCACCTTCGCCGACCTCAAGGGCACCCTGACCGCCTTCGCTCGACGCCTGTTCGGGGCCCAGGTGGCCACGCGTTTCCGTGCGGCCCACTTTCCGTTCACCGAGCCCTCCGCCGAAATGGATGTGGAGTGCTTCGTGTGCGGCGGAGTCGGCTGCCCGGTCTGCAAAGGCACCGGCTGGCTGGAGGTTCTCGGCAGCGGGATGGTCCATCCGACGGTCTTGGCCAACGGCGGCTACGACCCGGCGGAGTTCTCCGGCTACGCTTTCGGGATGGGGCCGGAGCGGTTGACCATGCTCAAGTATCGTATTGAGGATATCCGGTACTTCTGGGGAAACGATCTGCGCTTCCTCGAGCAGTTCTGAAAAGGAGACGACGATGAACGACGAGACCCACGAACCCGATGATCTGGCCGGCGAGCTGCGCATGCTCGGAAAGAACCTGCGCGACCTGTTCCGGTCGGCCTGGGACAGTGAGGACCGCAAGCGCCTGCAGGAGGAAATCGAAGGGGGCGTGGTCGATCTGACCGACTCCCTGCGGTCTGCGGCGAAGGACTTCTCCAAGAGTGAGACCGGGCGGCAGCTGCAAGCAGACGTCCGCGACCTGGGCGACCGCGTTCGTTCCGGCGAAGTCGAATCGAAAGTGCGCCAGGATCTGACCGAGGTGTTGCGTAAGGTCAACGAAGAACTAGATCGCGCTGCCAAGGAATGGGGCGGCCGCCCACCGCAGCCGCCGGAGGACAAGTTATGAAGGTGCCACTCTCGTGGCTGAGGGAGTTCGTAGACCTCCAGCATCCGGCGCTGGAGCTGGCCCACCGCCTGACGCTGGCCGGCCTGGAGGTCGAGGAAGTGCGCTTCGTCGGCCTGCCGATCGACGAGCGGGCCCCTGGCCAGGTGACACATGCCAAGGTGACCGGTTTGGCCTGGGATCCCGAGACCATCGTCGTCGGCGCGGTGTGGGAGGTGATGCCGCATCCGAACGCCGATCGGCTGGTGCTCTGCCGTCTCGACGACGGGCGGCAGGAACACATCGTGCTCACCGGCGCGCCCAACCTGTTCCCCTTCAAGGGTCAGGGCCGGCTGGAGAAGCCTCTCAAGGTCGCCTATGCTCGCGAGGGAGCGGTGCTCTTCGACGGACACCGGCCGGGGTGGGAACGAATGACCCTGCGCCGGACGAAGATCCGAGGGGTCGACTCCTACTCGATGGCCTGCTCGGAGAAGGAGCTGGGGATCTCCGAGGATCACGAAGGAGTCATCTTGCTCGACGACGACGCGACGGTGGGACGGCCGCTGGCCGAGGTGATGGGCGACATCGTGCTCGACATCGCCCTCACCCCCAACCTGGCTCGCTGCGCCAACATCCTCGGAACGGCCCGCGAGGTGGCGGCGCTGACCGGCTCACGATTGCGACCGCCGTCGTATGACGTCGGTTGGACCGGCCCGCCGATCGGAGGCCGGGTCTCGCTGGCCATCGACGAACCGGAGCTCAATCCGCGCTTCGTCCTGGGTTTGATCGAGGGCGTGACGATCGCCCCCAGCCCGTATTGGCTGCAACGCCGGCTTCGCCTGGCGGGGATGCGGCCGATCAACAACATCGTCGATGCGACCAACTACGTGATGCTCGAGGTCGGGCAGCCCTTGCACGCCTTCGATTTCGATTCGCTGAGGGCGCGCGCCCCCGGGGGAGCGCCGGTCCTCCACACCCGCCGGGCGCGCCCAGGCGAGAAACTGACGACGCTCGACGGCGTCGAGCGCGGATTGGACGACTTCACGGTCCTCGTTTGCGATGACGCCGGGGCCTTGTCGATCGCCGGCGTGATGGGCGGCGCCGAGACCGAAGTCGGAGAGACGACGCGCAACGTGCTCCTGGAAGGCGCCGCGTGGAATCTCATCAACATCCGACGGACCCTGAGCGCCCAGCGCCTGTCGTCGGAGGCCGCTTATCGATTCTCGCGCGGTGTGCATCCGGCGATGGCGGAGCGCGGAGTGCGGCAAGGGCTGGAGCTGATGGGCCGCCTGGCCGGGGGCGCCATCGCCCAAGGTCTGGTCGATGCCTATCCGTTGCCACCGCCGGCCGCAACCGTAACGCTGACGGCGGACGAAGTCGAGCGCGCCCTGGGCGTGCCGATGACGCCGGAGGACATCCGCTCGAGCCTGCAAAGCCTCGAGTTCCTGGTCGAGACAGACGGCAAAGAGTTGCGAATCACCGCCCCCGACCATCGCCTGGATATCGGCCGCGGCCGTATCGGGATCGCCGACGTGATCGAGGAGATCGCCCGCGTGTACGGCTACGACCGGATCCCCGAGACGCTGATCGCCGACCCTTTGCCGCCTCAGTTCGGCAATCCGCAGGCGGAGGCCGAGGAGGAAGTGCGCGACCTGCTGGCGGGGGTCGGATTGCAGGAGGTGATCACGTACCGGTTGACCAGTCCGGAGAGCGACGAACGGCATCTTCTCGAACCGGCGTCGCAGATCGAGTACGTGACCCTGGCTAACCCCATCGCCGCCGATCGCACCGTCCTGCGCCGTCACCTGCTGCCGTCGGTCCTGGAGGTCCTCGAACGCAATGCGCGCCATCGCCCGCGTCAGGCGCTGTTCGAGATCGGGCCGGTGTTCCTGCCGCAACCCGGCGAAGAGCTCCCCCAAGAATCGACGAAGCTTGTCTTGGTGCTTTCCGGACCGCGTGCCTCGCGCGGCTGGCAGGCTGCCGACGACGGGCTGATGGATTTCTACGACGGGAAGGGACTGGTCGAAGCGCTGCTTTCCGGCCTACATCTCCCGGCACCCCGTTTCGAGCCGGCGGCCCATCCCGCGTTCCATCCGGGGAGGTGCGCGGAGGTCGTCGTCGCCGGACAATCGCTGGGTGTGTTGGGAGAGATCCATCCTATCGTGCGCGGGCGTTACGGTTTCGCCGACACTCCGGTGGTGGCGGCTGAGTTCGAGCTGGAGGCGATGGTCGCCGCGCGCCCGGTGAAGCGCGCAGTGCATCCCGTTCCGCCTTATCCGCCGGTGCTGGAGGACCTGGCGTTCATCGTCGACGAGGCCATACCGGCGGATAAGGTCGAAGCGGAAATGCGCCAGGCCGGCAGCCCGCTTCTGACCGAGCTGCGCCTGTTCGACTATTACCGCGGGGCGCCGATCGAGCCTGGCCGCAAGAGCCTGGCCTACGCCCTCACCTATCAGGCGAGCGACCGGACCCTGACGGATGCCGAAGTGCGGGAGGTGCGCCAGCGCCTGATCGCGCATCTCGAATCAAGGTTGGGAGCGAAGCTCCGGAGCTAGCCTACATTGCGGGTCTCGAACCCAAAGGAGTGTCCGAATGGAAGCCGGTCCGTGTCGGGTCCATAAGCTCGTGGCCGATGTCTCCTTCATCACCGACGGCAAAGTGCTCCTGGCGCGCTACAACGACGTGACGGGTTATGACGGCGAAGAAGGCTGGTTTCTCCCCGATGATTACCTTCGCCACTCCGAGCATCCCGAAGACGCGGCCAGGCGCATCCTGCAAGACCAAGCCGGTGTCGCTCCCTCCGCCTTTCGCCTCAGCCACATTGAGTCGTTTGAAGGGCACGGGTATTGGCACCTGATCTTCCACTGCGCAGCCTCCGCTTCCGGCAGAGCCGAGTCAACACCCGGGCAGAACGTCCGAGCACTGCAGTGGTTTCCCATCGACCACTTGCCGCCCGCGGAACAGGTCGCTCATGGCGGTTGGGCTCTCGAAACGCTTCAGCAGATCTTGCGGGCCGACGGCTGAGACGAGGAGGGCATTCGACAACTCGCCGAGCCGATCTGGATCGCCCTTCGCCCTCTACGCCCTTCACCCTCTACGCCCCTTCGGGCGCCCCCAGAGGGCAGGGCGCCAAGGGCGGCGCACACCCAGGGTGCACCCGAAGGGGTGCCCGAAGGGGTAAGGGCGCATCGCGCTTCGCCCTCTACGCCCTTCGCCCTCTACGCCCTTCGCCCTCTACAGGGCGCCAAGGGCGGCGCACCGAAGCGGTGCAGGGCGCCAAGGGCGCATCCCCGCAGGGGCTCCCGGCGGGGATCGGAGGGTCGGACTAGGCGCGTCAGCGATCCCGACGAACGCGGCTGCCCGAGGGGCGAGCGCCTACAGGGGTCGGGATCACCCCTCCCGGACAGCACCCAGCGTGCCCTCATGGCGGGACGGGTCGAAGCGTCCGGTGGTTTGACTTCAGATCGAACTTGGCTTGTCTAGCGTTTGGAGGGGGGGCCTTCGCCGGTCATGGCCTCGGCTCGCACCAGAACGGTAGCAGCGAGCTGGGCGACAATGCGGAGCAAATCATGATCGACTTCGGTGAAGGGGCGGTCGATCTTGTTGATGGCCTCGATCACGCCGAGGATGCGCTCTCCGTCGAGCAGCGGCATCGCCGCCAGCGAACGTGTCTGGAAGTCGAAGGTTTCATCGACCAGGGGTGAAAAGCGTGGGTCGTGGCGCACGTCCTGCACGATCTGCGGCTCGCGGTGGCTGGTGACCCAACCGGCGATGCCCTGCCCCTGCGGCAGGCGGTACCCGGTCAGCCGATCCTTGGCCTTGCCGTAGACGACGGCGAAGACCATTTCCTTGGTGTCTTCGTCGACGAGCAAAAGCGAGCCGTCGCTGGCGCCGACGACGGCCAGCACCGACTCCAACAGATCGCTGAGCAGGTCCAGCACGTCGGTCGTGGGGCTCAGCTGCTGAATCAGGTCCTGCAGAGCACTCAAGGCGCGGATCGAAGACTGCAGGACGGTCAGCTCGGCGCGCAGGTCCCGGTTTTCTTCCTTGAGGCGGGTGACCTCGAGCTGGAGCACTCGTAGGGGGTTGGTCTCAGGTGAGAGGGTCATTGCTCGGCATCATAGCACAGGAAACGCACCGGCGAAACCGGGGGGCGGCTCTTCGCGCTGGTGGAAACACGAGCGCCCCGTCCTTCGACCCTGCCCAGGACGGGGCGCCGTAGGGTAGGCGATTTGGATCATCAGACGACGGTGACGTTGGCCGCCTGCAAGCCCTTCGGTCCAGACTCGACGCTGAACTCGACTTGCTGGCCCTCCTCCAATTTGCGGTAGCCTTCCGCCTGGATGGCGGAAAAGTGGACGAAGACGTCTTCGCCGTCTTCGCGGCCAATGAAACCATAGCCCTTGACCGCATTGAACCACTTCACAGTGCCTCGGAATCGATCGGCCATCTCTGCTCTTGCCTCCTGGGTGTGATCTTGCCGAGCGCAGGCTGATGGAAAAAGAGAAAACCGCCCGGCCGAGCGGCGGTTTGTGCTCTAGATCTCACTCAGACTGCGTCGTGCACGGGCGGCATGGTATCACGCCCGGCAGGGGCAGTCAAGCCGCGGGATGGCCCCAGGGGCGTTATGGCCGTGGCCTTTGGGCGTCGTAAAATAAAGGCCCAGCCTCCATCACCTTGATGAACGTCTACTTTTCCTGTTCGCTGACCGGTGGACGCAACGACGAAGCCACGTACGGGACGATCGTGGCTCACCTGTTGGCGCAGGGGCACGAAGTTCCCACGGCCCATCTGGCAGAGCCGAAGGTGATGGAGCTGGAACGAGTTATTGAGCCCGGAGAAGTCTACGCCCGCGACATCGAATGGATCCGAGATTGCGATGCGCTGGTGGCCGAGGTCAGCACGCCTTCCCATGGGGTCGGGTATGAAGTCGCCTTCGCCCTATCCCTGCACAAGCCGGTGCTATGCTGTTTTCAAAATGGGGCGCGGGTCTCGAAGATGATCACGGGGAATGATTCGCCTGGGCTGAGGGTCGCTGGGTATGAAAACGTCGACCAGGCGCTGAGGGCGATCGATGGATTTCTGCAGGAGGTCGGGCCATGAACCCGCGGCCGTCGAAAACGAAAAGAACGTGGGCCGTCCATCCGGCGGGGCCCGGGCGCTGGGAGGATCTGGCGCAACTTTTCGGCCCCCACGGCGCGTGCAGTGGGTGCTGGTGCATGTATCGGCGCCTGACCCGCCACGACGCCGACACGATGTCTGCCGAGCAGCGCCGCAATCGGCTCCGCCGGCTGGTGCGAAGCGCTCAGCCGCCCGGCTTGATCGGCTACGACAAGGGCGAGCCGGTGGCCTGGGTCTCCCTCGGACCGCGAACTGATTTCGCAGCGCTGGAGGCCTCGAGATTGTTCCGGCCGGTTGACGACCGGCCGGTCTGGTCAGTCGTCTGTTTCTTTGTCCGGCGTGACCAACGCCGGCAAGGATGGATGCGCCGCTTGCTGCGGGCGGCGGCGGACCATGCCGCGCAGAACGGCGCGACCCTGCTCGAAGGCTACCCGATCGAGCGCGGTGGGCGCGACCTGACGGGCGACTCGGGCTTCACAGGAGTGGTTTCGACTTTTCGTGGCGAGGGCTTCCGCGAAGTGGCGCGACGGCGCGCCGACCGGCCGATCATGCGGCGAGCGCTCCGGCAGCGCCGCGCGGCGCGCCAGGAGGACGGGCATGACTGAGAATCGCGCTTCGCATCGCGCTTCGCATCCCGAAGGGGATCCCGCAGGGGATCGCGGCGGGGATCGACCTAAGCTTCTCAAGGATCTGCATTGGCTCGGCCACGACAGTTTCCGCATCGATCATCCGTCGGTGATCTACCTCGATCCATGGAAGCTCCCGCCGTCCAGCCCGCCGGCCGATCTGATTCTGGTCAGTCATGACCATTACGACCACTGCTCGCCGGAAGATGTCGAGAGTGTCCGCCGCGAATCGACGATCGTCGTTGCCAACGCGTCGGCGGCGGCCAAGTTGCGGTCGCCGGTGCGGGTGCTGCAACCGGGGAAGTCCATCGAGGCCGCCGGGGTGCGGGTGGAGGCGGTGCCGGCCTACAACGTCAACAAGAAGTTCCACCCGCGCGACGCCGGTCACATCGGGTTCGTGATCCATCTCGGCGCGGAACGACTGTACTTCGCCGGAGACACCGACCTGATTCCCGAGATGACGGGGCTGGCTTGCGATGTTGCGCTGCTGCCGGTGAGTGGAACGTACACAATGACCGCGCAGGAGGCCGGGAGCGCCGCCGGGATCATCCGCCCGCGCGTCGCCGTGCCGATGCACTACGGGGCCGGCGTCGCCGGCTCGCAGGATGATGCCGAGACCTTTCGCCGCGCCAGCCCGGTGCCGGTGGTCGTGCTGGCGATGGAGGGAGTGCACCCTCCCGTGTGAGGCGGCCTGTCCTCCTCTTCACCCCCCTATGGTCCCCCCTCCGGGGGGACTCCATGGGGCATGTCCCTCGGCTCCGCCTCGGGATGCTGCGCGAAGCTGCCCCTCGCGAAGCACCCCGAGCGCAGCGAGGGGCCAGACCCCCTGCAATGGCTTGGCCTCGACGGAGATGGAGTCGCGCACCTTGCGCTCGACGGCGTCTATTGTCTGATTCATTGTCGGCGACTTCTCGTCAAGACTGATAGCCGTGACCAAGGAGGGGTCAAGGGGACTCGCAACCTTGTGGAAGACTCGCTCGACCTCGGCCGCGGAGCCCGGCCATTGCAGGGGGGTGTGGGGGGAAAGCTCATTTCCCCCCACTGCCCCCCTTTGAGGGGGGGCTAAAGGGGGGTGAAAATTGTTCCGTGGCATCGGTGCGGTGGGTATGATGGTTTGGGTCCATGCCGATTCAGCCGCCAGGCAGCGGGGACACTCCCTGGCGAAGCAGCTCCAGGACGTGGTGAGCCGCAACTAGACATCCAGTTTGGACACCCCGGGCACATCTAATCTCAATGAAGGAATCACCTCATCATCGTTCCATAATTCCTTTTGCGTCTGATCGATCGCAACCCTACTTTGCGCTGACCTAATCGCCCAACGCCCCAGGAGAAGTCCAAGTATTGCTAGAAGGGCGACGAGCCATCCAGCACCACCCGAATTCAGGACGGCCACAATGATGAACCCTTCAAACAGCGAAATGAGGGTGAAGCCGATGTGCTCTATGTAAGTGTGTTTCCAATCATTTGGTTGGACTTGAAGCAGGCGGCTTGCGCTTCGTGCACGGTAGAGCATATACATTCCCAGAGCCAACAAGCCGAGAAAAACAAGGCGCTCAATCTCAGAATACTCCGTCCAGTAGACCAACATGGCGCCCGCCAAAAAGACGACCAACCCGACAAGCGTCCACCAGTACAAGGCGAACCAGCGCTGATTGGAGGCGTGCCTGAGGGAAAATACCAGTAAGCAACCCGCGACAAAACTCACGGTTGCTGAAGCGGCGTGCAGCATGATGAGAACATTGTGAAGTGACTGAATGTCCATGGTAGCGCTCCTTTAGCGGCCAGCCCTTAGTGCAACCCGATACCCAGCACGACGAGGCCGATGGTTAGGACCACTGCGCCCACATAAGCGAGAACGATGAGCGCATTAGGTTTGGTTGCTGTGGGGCTGAGCACAGATAGGAAATACGCGGCGGGCAGGAGGATCGCCGAGGCTGGGATTGTCAACCGCACCACCTGCTTCCATGCCTCAGATAAATTGGCTTGGTCAACGTACAGAAGTGCTACCAGCGACAGGATCAACAGCACACCGGCATGGGCGTGCCCGGCCCGCCATAGTTGCTGGCGAAGCGGATTCTGCCGATAACGGGGATCTCTGATCAGCAACGTCAGGATGCTAACACCTCCAAAAATGACAGCGGGCAAAATAACCAACAATCGTCCTGCAGAGGCAAGGGATTGAGCACTGATATTTACCTTTCTCCTTTGGCAAGAATTTGAAACGAGATACTTCTGACGATCTCGATCACTCGCTGGCAAGCGAGCGATCTCTCAGCTTGGCTTCGATGATCTCCAGGACGTGGGCGTGCCTGCTGGTGTGACGCAAGGCGATCACCTCCGCCAGACTCTCGAGCAAGATCACTCCCGTTGCCGGATGCTCTTCGTAGATACGGCGCAGGTCACGACCGCGGATAGAAAGGCTGCGGCCCGACTCGGTGCAGAACGCTCCCGACGTGTAACTTCGCCGGCCCAGTGCCGCCGACCAACCGAAGACGCCATCGGACTCGATGACGCTCACCGTCAGCGGTTCGCCGTCATCCGGCTTGAATCGGATCTCGACTTTCCCGGAGGCAAGCAGGTACAACCGATCGGCGGCGTCTCCCTGTTGGAAGATGACCTCGCCGGCGGCGTGGTCCACCACCCGAAATCGTTTCAGAATTCGCGCACGGTCGGCGGCCGGGAGTCCTTGGAAGAACGGTATCGTCTCGAGAAATGTGGTGGCGTCCACCGGGTCCGCCCTGAGGCAAGGTGAAATCAGTCTAGTCGCCGCCCAGGGTGCCGCCGCAGTACCATCCATCCATAGAGGACGGACGACCGTCACTCCTGCAGCCGATGGGCCGCTTGTGAAGTTCGCCACATCCCTCTTGACGCACCTAGCGCTTTCGGTATACTTGTGACACAGGCAGACGTCTGGGTGCCCCCCTCACCTAGATGTCTGCCTGTGCTTTAGCCTGCGATCAGGGCAAAGCCCTCAACGAGGCGGTCAACCGGTCGATTTCGCCGTCCGTATTGTAGTGGACTAAGCCGACGCGGATCAGCCCACCGCTGCCCTCCAGCTCGAGACGCTCGGTGACCGCCAGGGCATAGAAGTTCCCGTCCCAAACATAGATTCCGTCTTTCCCTAATTGCTCAGCCACGGTCTGGGGTTGGTGACCTTCGATGGTGAAGGATACCGTCGGCACCCGCGCTTCCCGCTGGGCCGGATCCGTAATGCCATAGATACGGAGCCCGTGGATCGTCTGGAGAGAATCGATCAGGCGATCCGTCAGGTGGCGCTCGTACGCGCCGAGGCGGCGCATGGCTTCGTCCAGGTGCTGCCGTTGATCTCCACTGCCCTCGCTCCCGGCGAGGCCGGCCAGGTACTCGAGCGCGCCCAGCGTCCCGACGATGTTCTCGTGCAGCTGCGTGCCGGTCTCGAACTTCCCCGGCGGCGCCTCCGGAGCCGGGCGGACCTTGTAGGCGCGCAGACGGTCGAGGATCTCATAGCGGCCGTACAGGATGCCCAGGTGCGGGCCGAAGAACTTGTAGGCCGACACGACGAGGAAATCACACCCCAGGGCGCGCACATCGATCCGGCCGTGAGGCGCATACTGGACCGCATCGACGAAACATAGGGCGCCGGCGGCATGGGCTCGCCGGGTGATCTCGGCCACCGGGTTCACCGTGCCGACGGCATTGGAGGCGTAGCCGACCGCCACCAGACGAGTGCGCGGACCGAGAAGGGCATCGAGCCGGTTCAGGTCGAGCGTGCAGTCCTCCGGGTCGAAGTCCAGCCAGCGGACCAGGCAGCCTCGGTCTTCGGCGAGCAGTCGCCAGGGTGCAATGTTGGCGTCGTGGTCGAGACGGGTGACGATGATCTCGTCGCCGGGAAGGAACTCGCGCGCCAAGGCGCGGCTGATCTGGAACGTCAGGCTCGTCATGTTCGGGCCGAAGATGATTTCCTCCGGGCGGTTGGCGCCGAGGAATACGGCCATAGCCCGGCGCGAATCGTCGAGCAGTCGATCGGACTCGATGCTGGTGCGGAAGGCGCCACCGCGGTTGGCATTGGTGGCCGTCAGGTACCCGTGGATCCGGTCCAACACCCGCTGCGGCACTTGCGTGCCGCCGGGGTTGTCGAAATAGACGGCATCGCTTTCCAGGGCGGGAAACTGGCGCCGGACGGCTTTCACATCGAGGGTCATAGGATTCTCCTAGGCGTTTGCCCAGACACTCGGGGTACGCCCACGCCCCGAACTGTCACTCCCCTCCGCCACGTACTTGCGGGTATCGAGTTCCTGCCAAAGACTCCTTCGGAAACCCTAAGGGTACTGTGCCAGGGCGGAGGTGAGGCCGACGGGCCCAACTTGCTGGCAATCCGGGACCACAGGTCAACCATCCTTTAGCCGCCGCTCGGCCTCGGCCAGATCGTCCGGAGTGTTGACATTGAAAAAGCAATACGGGTCGGCTTCGATCGAGCGCGCCTCCGGCTCTTCGACGGCGCGCAGCTGGATCTCGGGGAAGAAGCTGATCACTCGCTTCTGGCCCTCGTCGAGAGCGCGACGGATGACCGGCAGACAGCTGCGGCGGTAGACGGCGAAAAGGGGTTCGAATTCGCCGCCCACGCGGGGCACGACCGCTTCCACCTCTGCGATGAGCGCCAGCATATGGCTCGCCAGCGCGCGGCTTGCGAACGGCATGTCGCAGGCCACGACCAGCACCGGGTCGCCTTGGGCTGCCTCCAGAGCGGTGAACAAGCCGGCCAGCGCACCCGCTCCGGGTTGGCGGTCGCCGGCGGAGCGATAGCCGAAGGCGGCGTAGGCCTCCGGATGATTGGTCGTGATGATCACCTCTTCGGCGAGTCCGGCCAGCCGCTCGACCACGTGCTCGATGAGCGGTTTCCCTGCCAGCTCCACCAGACCTTTATCGCGCCCCATCCGGCTCGAGCGGCCGCCGGCCTGAACGGCAAGCGTCACCATGGAAGACCAGTGGTCAGTGAATGTCTGATCGGCCATGACCCCAGGACCGAACCACCTGAAGGGGATTCACCGGGCAACGGGATCCTCCGAGGGCTCCAGGACGAACACCGGGACCGGCCGAGGGGCGGCCCGCCGCTCATACAGGGCGTAGCCCGGATAGTGATGGACGGCGATCGCCCAAAATCGAGCGCGCTCCTCGGACGACGCCGGTCGGGCGCGGACGGGCTGCTGCCGACCGGCAAGACGAATCTGGGCGTCCGGGTGTGCTCGCAAGTTGTAGTACCAGCCGGGGTATCGGCTTCGACCGAAGTTGGATGCGACGAGCGCAAAGCGATCGGATTCTCTGAGCGCGGTCAGCGGATGTTCGCGCAAACAGCCGGTGCGGGCACCCGTCGTCGTTACCAGCATCACCGGCAGACCGGTGAGGAGAGTCGTCAGGCAAAGGCGGTCACAGCTAAGGTGCAGGAGTATTCGGTCGACGGCAAGGACGAGCGGGGCCACGACAGGGGTCATCCACGGGGACTCCGCTAACCGCTGAACCGACCGCTGCCAAGCGGTGGGGCGAAGTCGGGCCGAGCGAGTTGCGCCGCGTCTTGAGGCGGTGGAAGCGGGCACGGCAGGTCATTGTACAACTGTAAGCTTCCCGGGAGCTCGAAGCTCCCGGGAAGCTGCCTTTCCCGCGATATAATGCGCGCGGGGTGAGGGCATGAGCACGCTAGGCGACGTCCTCGACGAGCACACTGTCGAAGGCGAGCTCTATCGGCGCCGGGACGACGGCGCGCTCGAGTGTTTTGCCTGCGGCCACCGCTGTCTGATTCGTCCCGGAAAACGCGGCATCTGCAAGGTTCGTTTCAACCAGGATGGGGTTCTGCGCGTCCCCTGGGGGTATGTCGGCGCGCTGCAGTGCGATCCGGTCGAGAAGAAGCCTTTCTTCCACGTGTTGCCGGGCGCCGATGCGCTGACCTTCGGCATGCTCGGCTGCGACTTCCATTGCCCCTACTGTCAGAACTGGGTGACTTCGCAGGCGATGCGCGACCCGGAGTCCGACATCGCCCTCGGCGCCTTCCGACCCGTTACGCCGCAAAGCTTGGTGGAGCACGGTCTCAGGCTGGGCGCGCAGATCGTCGCCTCATCCTACAACGAACCATTGATCACCAGCGAATGGGCACGGGCCGTTTTCGAGGAGGCGCGCCAGGCCGGCCTAGTCTGTGCTTACATCTCGAACGGCAACGCCACGCCGGAAGTGCTTGAGTATATCCGGCCCTGGGTCTCGGCCTACAAGATCGACCTCAAGTCGATGCGCGACAAGCCCTACCGCCAACTGGGCGGGGTGCTCGACCACGTGCTGGAGGCGATCCGACTCACCCACGCCATGGGGTTCTGGGTCGAAGTCGTCACCCTGGTCATACCGGGGTTCAACGACAGCAACGACGAGTTGTTGGACGCGGCGCGCTTCCTGGCGTCGGTCTCGTCGGACATCCCCTGGCACGTCACGGCCTTCCACCAGGACTACAAGATGACCGAGCCCGACAACACGACCGCTGCCACGCTGGTCCGGGCGGCCGAGATCGGCCATGAGGCTGGGTTGCGTTACGTCTATGCCGGGAACCTGCCGGGGCGGGTGGGGCCGCATGAGCACACCTGGTGTCCGCAATGCGGGCTGGCGTTGGTGGAGCGGCTGGGCTACGCACTGCTGGCCTACCGCCTGACGCCCGACGGGGCCTGCCCTCGCTGCGATACGCGCATCCCCGGTCGCTGGACGTCGACGCCCGCGGCCGTACGCATCGGCGGGCCGGAGGATCTCTACCACCGGCTTCCGCGCCCGGTGCGCTGAGGCCGACCAGGACGGCCATGGAGCCGGACGGCCCGGTCAAGATGCTGCTCACCTACGATCCGCTCCCTGAGCGGCGCGAGGCCTATTTCCGTTATGTCCTCGGCGAGTTCGTACCGTCCCTGGAACAGCTTGGTCTGAAGATGTCGGAGGTGTGGCACACCGCCTACGGCGAATACCCCCTGCGGCTGGCCGGCTTCGTCGCCTCCGACCGTGAGACGATGGATGGCGTGCTTTCTTCGCCGGCCTTTCTCGATCTCGAAGCGCGGTTGCAGGAGTTTGTCGTCAACTACAACCGCCGCATCGTCCCCTTTCAAGGAAGATTCCAGTTCTAAGGGGAGTTGTCCCTCTGGTCGTGAGGGGCGGCCCATCGCAAACGGGCCGCCATCGCCCGCGTCGATAGGTCGGGGAACTAGTCGGCTTCCGCCGATCAAGTCGAGCGGACCAGGCCCGGAATCCATGCCGCGGGCCGGTTTGTTTCTACCCTAGAGTCGTCGAACAGCGCCCGATGCCGGCAGCAAGGCCGACTTCCCCGGCGAAAGGTCAGGCACGCCGAGTGACTTCTCGCACTATGCTGGTCGAAGGAGTCCAGTTTAGATTGGGGTTGACGGTCTCTCACCCCCGGCTCTCTGCGCTGCACCTCTGCTCGAAGCGATGAGACCTTGGGCCTCCGCCAGGCACCCGGAACGGGGCTGAGGACCGAAGGAGGAGGCCGCATGAGACTGGTCATCAATCATGATGCGTGCCAACACAGCGGGGCGTTCGCCGATCGTTGTCTGGCTGCCTCCCTGCGGAATCCGTACGGCCACGAAAGGTATTGCGGCGCGGAAATCGTCGTGGATGGGAAGCCGGAGGTCACGGTCGTCCTGATCATGGATGGAAGGGCCTACCAACGGGTCTTCCGAACGGAGGTGGAACGGGAGGTCGCGGCGGATCGCGGCTGGCCCGCGTTCATGGAAGCAAGCCTTCCGGTTGCGACGGGGTAACAGGCCGAGCTTCCCGCGAGCTTCAAGCTCGCGGGAACCTTCCCTTGAATACGTGACGTCTTTCACAAAATGAAGTATAGTAGCTAAGCCCTGGCCCACCGCGCATCGCTCTCTCCATGCATCCGCCCACAACGTCGCCAGGCCAGGGCTCTTTCCTAGCCGCCATCCGAACGAGGCGGACGCGATAGGACCCGATGTGATCCGCGCCCCCGGTGCCACCTGCCGGGGGCGGTTTCGTGGGGCAACGCTCCGGCATGGATCGGTCAGGATGAAGTTGCGCCGAGTTGCCCGTGACAGTCAGCACTACGGAGCAGGGTCGACCGCGGCAAGAATGGGGATACCGATAGACGTGGGTGGCCGTGCCGGAAACCGACTGGAAACCGCTCAAGCAAGCCCGTTGTGATCGCATCGGCCAACTGGTGGAGCTGGAGGCCCGGGGCATCTACCCGTCCGAGCACCTTCCAGATCAACCGGCACAAGTTCTCGCTCACCGCTGCTCCTTCGGCTTCGGCTGCAATGCTTTCGACCGTCCGGCCTGCTGCTGGTCCGGCAATTGGCCGGGGTACGATCCGTTCGCCTGATCCTGGCTGACTCTCTCCTCCCAGAAGGGGTTCATCTCCCCGCGAGGTCCGAGCTCGCGGGGAGGTCTGTTTAGGTCAGATAACTTTCAGCTTCTTGCCGACGCTTTCGAAGGTTGCTAAGCCTTGCTGGAGGTCATCCTGCGAATGCGCGGCCGAGATCATGACCCGCAGGCGCGCCTTGCCGCGTGGGACGGTGGGGAAGCCAATGGCCATGGCGAAAACGCCGGCGCGGAAGAGCTCGCGGCTGAATTCCTGAGCCAGCGGCGCTTCGCCGAGCATGATCGGCGTGATGGGCGTCGTGCTGGTCCCGGTGTCGAACCCCAGCCGACGGATCTCTCCTTTGAAAAGTTCGGTGTTCGCCCACAGCCGACGCACCAATTCGTCGGACTCTTCGAGCAGGTCGACGGCCGCCAGACAGGCGGCCACGTCGGGCACCGTCATCGCCGAGGAGAACAGGAACGGGCGGGCTCGCTGGCGGAGCCAATCGACGATGACCGGTTTGCCCGCCGCCACACCGCCGACAACGCCGAAAGCCTTCGACAGGGTTCCGACTTCGACGTCGACCTTGCCGTGTAATCCGAAGTGGTCGACGATTCCCCGCCCCCCGCGCCCCAGAACGCCCTCCCCGTGCGCGTCGTCGACCATCAACAGGTAGTCATAGCTCTGCGCCACGTCGTAGATGGCGTCCAGCGGGGCGACATCCCCGTCCATGCTGAAGACCCCGTCGGTGACGATCAGGCTGCGGCGGTAGCCTTTATCCTTGCTGGCCTCGATCATCCGGCGCAGGTCGTCGGCCTGGGCATGGCCGTAGCGCACGATCGTCGCCCCCGACAGCCGCGCGCCGTCGATGATGCTGGCATGGTTGAGCTCGTCGGAGTAGATGACGTCTTCCTTTTCGACCAGCGCCGGGATTGTCCCCAAGTTGGCGTTGAAGCCCGACTGAAACGTGATCGCTGCTTCCACACCTTTGAACGCCGCCAGGCGCCGCTCCAGTTCGAGGTGTGGGCCCATGGTCCCGGCGATGCTGCGCACGGCGGCCGGCGCGATCCCGAAGTCATCGATCGCCCGGCGGGCCGCCTCGATCAGGCGCGGGTGATTGGCCAGCCCCAGGTAGTTGTTCGAGCAGAAATTCAAAACGCGCTGCCCATCGACGGTTAACCAAGCGCCCTGAGGCGAGCCGAGCGTGCGGATGATGTTGAACAGCCCCGCCTGGCGCAGGCCGTCGAGTTCGTCTTCGATCCACTGAGTCTTGGAGGGGGCGGTCATCGGGAGGCCTCTTCGTTGTTGACGGAGTTGGCGATCAGGGTCAGTTTGCGCGCTCGCGACAAGCGCTTCAAGGTGTGCTCACGGCGCATGGCGTCGCCACGGTTGGGCTGCGCCTCGACGAAAACTAGGCGGAGCGGGGGATGGGCACGAGTGTAGCGGGCGCCGCGCCCGGCAGCATGCTGACGCAGGCGGCGGTCGGGGTCGGTCGTCCAGCCGGTGTAGAACGTCCCGTCGGCGCACTCGAGGATGTAACAGAAGAACGCCGGCACGGCGGGATTATACGTCTCCCGATCGCGCCCATTAGCACCTGGCTTGTCGGTTGCTGCGGCCTTCAGCGCGGATCTGAGGGCTTCCTCCGCCCCATCCATACCCATGTAGGGGCACGGCACACCTGCCCTGGCGGGCGGTGCCAGGGTGCCGTGCCCCTATACCAATGCCAATTCCTCCGCGATCCCGGTCAGGTCCTCCTCCGGCCATGCGGCGCGCCACGAACGAATAATCCAGTCGTCCATCGCGGCCGGAAGCGGATGAACGCCGGTGGGCCATTCGTCCGGTTTCTTCACCAAGGTCTCTAACGCCAGCAGGTGCGCCGCCAGCGGCGCGTCGACATAGCGATTCAGCGTCGGTCGAGCCAGGTGGAAGTTCAACGGCAAGTGCCGGCCTCCGACGATTTCCGCGTCGTCGAACTGCGGGCCGAATTCATCCTCCGCGCCAAGGTTGACTAAGGCCGGGCGGTTACGCCGAAACCACGCCGCAGGGAACGACCTGCCGATCACCTCTGGATGTCCGGTGACGGCGATGACGATATTCGCTCTCGCCAGAACCTGCTCCAGCTCGGGTGCCGGACGCGCCGCGACGGCCTCGAAGCCTTCCGCCTGAGCGCGTCGGAGCGCCTGCGGATCAACGTCGGCCACGCACACGCGCATCGGAACCCGGCGTAGGATATGAGCCACACCGCGCCCGATCTTGCCGAAGCCAAAGACGACGACCTCTAGCCCCTCGAGCGGGACACCCGGCCGAAGATGACGCCAAGCGCGCACGAATCCGTCGCCGGTGCCGAAGAAACCTTCGATTCGCTTGGCCCGGCAGTCGTCGGCGCTGACGACCGGGCAAGGCAGGCGCTGATAATGCATCACCCCCGTGCGTGTGACCTCGGCCGCTCCGCGGGGAAGGCGAAGTCGCCCCAGCACCGCCCCCACGTCGAGGAACCATTCACCGGCGCGCGTGGCATGGTCGAGGGGGAGCACCTGGATGGCGTGGCGCTCGAGATCGGCGCGGACGGGTGCTTCGGCCGGGCTGGGGTGGGCCTCGGTGAGGACGATGCCGGCGCCGCCGCGCCACAGGGCTTCGGCGACAACCATCGAGTTGCGCACCAGCAAGTGACCGAAGACGACCGTCTTTCCGGCGAACGGTCGCTGGCCTGCGTAACGCTCGATCAGCGCCCGCAGCAAGGGAAGCTCGGCGCGCTCCTGCTTGTGCGCCGGCTCGCGGAACATCTCCTGGAAACCCATCGGACGAGGATCAGGGCTTCTTGGCGGCGGGCCGCCCTACGCCACCTACCAGCCGATCGAACAAGCTGGTGCTAGGTGGGGGCGGCGTCTCGACACCGTGGTCCGGCTGCGCATCGAGCCGGACCGAGCGCCACTCCTGGTAGATCGCCGACGCATGATTCAGCCGATCGGTGAGGCCGGCTTGGTCGCCCGACTCGAGCATCCGTCGCAGAGCACCGAGTTCATCGGCTAGTGCGTCGAGGCGGGAGATTAGCGGGCCGCGGTTGAAGATCAGTTCACTGGCCAATTCGGTCCCGGCCTTGCCCCCGACCAGGCTGGCCAGACGGGCGAAGGGCCGGCCGACCAAGCGGCGCTGATCGCGCCAGCCGGGGTTGACCTGCAGGCTTTCCACCGCCGCTGCCGCCAGGAGGGACGGAATCTCTTCCGACGTCGCCGTCACCGAGTCAAGTTCGGCCGCCTCGAGGAAGAACGGAGTCGCGTGCAGGATCGTGGCCAGGTCCATGCAGATCTCGATCGCCCCTTCCGGTGTGCCGGGAGGCGCAACGATGCCGAGCATCCCGCCGTCGAAGAGGTCGGCCGACGCCTCTCCCTGGCCCTCGATGAGGGCGGAGAGCGGCCCCAGGAAGGGAACGGCGCCGACGCAGGGGTGATTCGGCGCGAGGCGTTCCCGCACGGGATCAATGGCCGGCCCGTGCAATCCGGCTGTGCTCAAGACCACCGTGTTGGCCTTGAGACGACCGGCGATCGCTTCGACGGTCGGCAGCGAATTCGGAGCCGGCAGATTCAGGAGGACCAAGTCCGCCTCCGACGCCGCGCCCGCCGGGTTGTTCACGATCCGGTCGACGGCGCCCAACTGCTGCGCCTTGCGCAAGGTCTGCGGGTCCGGGTCGTAGCCGATACGGTGGAAGTTTTCACCGGCACGGCGCAGGGCCAGGCCGATCGAGGCGCCGGTCGTCCCGGTTCCCAGCATCAGCAGGGTAAGGATTTGCGCCACGGATTCCGCCTTCCCTCGCGGTCGAGCGTCAGGAGATCAGCGCGCCGGTAATCATCAGCGCTGGCCCACGCACGATGAGGTCGAGCAGGTTCAGACCGGTCCGGGAGGACAAGACGATCAGCAGAGCAAGCAGGATCGGGCCGTACGGACGGAGCTGTGCAAGCAGGGCTTGGCCGGACGGCGGCAGGAAATAGGTCAGGACCTTTTCGCCATCGAGCGGGAAGATCGGGATCAGGTTGAAGAAGAACAGCACCAGATTGATCAAAACGAAGTTCGCCACCAAAAGGGCAAGGGTCGAGCTTGGCAGAGAAATCATGCCGAGACGGAAAGGGATCGATGCCAGCAACGCCAGGCCCACGTTGGACAGGGGGCCAGCAGCGGCAACGATCATCATCCCGGCGGGGGTGCGTCGCTGCAATGCGTATGGATTCACGGGGACCGGCTTGGCCCAGCCGAAGCCGGCGACGACGAGCAAAATCGAGCCGAAGACGTCGAGGTGTGCGAGCGGATTGAGCGTCAGGCGACCGTTGAGGCGCGGGGTATCGTCGCCAAGATTGTTTGCGGTCCAGGCGTGCGCGAACTCGTGCACGGGAAACGCGATCAACAGGATCAGAAGGCGCGGGATGAGCAAGTCCGCAGAGAGACTGAACATGAAGCGCCATTATAGCATCCGGCGCGATGCTATAATCCGCGCGCCTCGGCGGAGCTGTGCGATGTTGCCCGAACTTCAGATGCAGGATGTCCTCCGCCTGCGCAAACCTCACCCGTGTGGGAACAGCGACTGGGTCGTGGTAAGGCTGGGAGCTGACATCGGACTCAAGTGCCTGGGGTGCGGGCGGCGCATCCTCTTGCCGCGGCGCGAAGTCGCCCGACGGATGAAGAGTTACGTGCACAAGGCCGGGGAAGATGCCTGATCGCCCCCGGGCCGTCTTCTTGTTCTCCGACACCGGCGGCGGCCATCGCAGCGCCGCCGAGGCCGTGGCCGAGGCCGTAGCCCAGCATCATCCCGAGCGGCTGGAGGTCGTCCTGGTCGACGCGCTGCGCAGCTACGCGCCGACGCCGTTCAATCGGCTGCCGGGTCTTTATCCACGCATGGTGCGGACGCCGCGTATGTGGGGGATGGGCTTCCGTGCCTCCAATGGGCGGCAGCGCGGACGCGTGCTGACGACGCTGGTCTGGCCGTATGTCCGGCGGGCGTGCCAGCGTCTCGTGGCCGAAGTCAGCGGCGACCTGTTCGTCTCGTTCCATCCTCTGATGATCGCACCGTTTCTCAAAGCCCTCGGACCGAAGCGGCCGCCGTTCTATGCGGTTGTCACCGACCTGGTTTCAGGCCACTCGCTTTGGTACAACCCCCGCCTCGACCTGTGCTTCGTTCCCACCGTCGAGGCCGAGGGGCGCGCGCTTGTCAACCGCATGCCGCAGGAGAAGCTGCGCGTTGTCGGATTGCCTGTGGCCGCGCGTTTCTGCCAGCCGCCCGGAGACCGGCGCCGCCTGCGGGCCGATCTGGGCTGGCCGGAGGATCGGCCGGTCGTGCTGGCGGTTGGCGGAGGCGAGGGGATGGGTCCGCTTTTCGAGACGGCGCGCGCTGTCGCCCGCAGCGGCCTCCAGGCAGCCCTGGCGATCGTCAGCGGTCGCAACGCGGCGCTGCGACGCCGGCTGGAACAAGTCGAGTGGGAGATCCCGACGTGGGTCTACGGCTTCGAGCAGCGCATGCCCGAAATGATGCAGGCGGCGACGATCCTTGTGACGAAGGCGGGCCCGAGCACGATCGCCGAGGCCGCCAACGCCGGCCTGCCGTTGGTCTTGTACAGCTGTCTTCCGGGGCAGGAAGAGGGCAATGTCGAATACGTCGTGACGGGAGGCCTTGGACGTTGGGCGCCCGGTCCGGCGCAGGCCGCCGCCGCCGTTCGTGAATTGTTGGGAAATCCGGCGGATTTGGAACGCGCCGCCCAGGCTTGCCGACGCGCGGCACGGCCGCAGGCGGCCGCCGAAGTTGCCAACGCCGTGGCCGAGTGTCTGGTGGGGGTTGGATCCCAGCGAGGATAGCGTGCCTGCTGTTGACGACGCGCCTGCCGAATCGTCCCTCGCGAGGGTGCCGGCCACCCTGGCCATTGAAAGGATGACGTGCCTTCGGGCGGGTCTGCACCGCGCCACAACGCGGGCATCACGATCCTGGTGGGCCGACCCTGCGGCATTCTGACGCGGCATCAAGGGTCCACGAGATCGTCTCCCGGTCAACAGGGGACGGTCGTCATCCGTCGAAGGTACTAACGATGAGGAGGCGGGGAGGCGGATGCACAAGCTGGTCATTCTGATCCACCGCTCGCCGCAGGCGGAGACGCTCGAGCGGCGGTGGAGCGATGGCTTTGTGCCGGCGGCCGAGCGCTTGCCCGGCCTGCGCCGGGTCGTCGTGACGCGCCCGGTCGGCGCACCGGCCTCGACGCCGAGATTTCAATTGATCCATGAGCTCTTCTTCGACGATCTCGACTCGCTGCAGGCCGCCATGACCTCCCCCGACGGGCAGGCTGCCGGCCGGGCCTTGATGGAGTTCGCCTCCGCCGAAGCCGAGTTGTTCTTCGCAGAGCACCTCGAGATGGAGTTGGAATCGCGGCCGGGCGGTCCTGGGGCACCTGTGTGAGTCGATATGCCCTCCGACGGCGTTCACGGCGCTGGATCTGGCCGGTGGCGGGCGTGGCCGCCGTCGCGATGGGCTTGATCGCTGCCGCCTTCTATGGGACCCGCGAGACTTCATCGCGTCTGGTTCGGCTCCGGCGGTTCTGGTCGAATCCGGCGTCGCACACCGAGTGGCAGATCCGCGCCGGTGAGCGATGCGGGGAGGCGCCTTTCGTCGCGCCCACCGACGGCTACATCGGATTCGCCTGGGGAGACTCGTTTCGTCTAGGTCGCACTCACCAGGGGATCGATATCTTCGGCCCGACCGGTCCGGATGGGCTTGGACAGACCCCGGTCGTCGCTGCCTACGACGGCTATCTGACGCGCCTACCCGACTGGCACTCGGCGGTCATCGTACGGGTTCCCAACGATCCGCTCCAGCCCGGGCGCCAGATCTGGACCTACTACACGCACATGGCCGATGCTGAAGGTCGGTCCTTCATCGACCCCGCCTTCCCGCCCGGGACGACGGAGAAATTCGTCCGCGCCGGGAGACGGGTCGGTTTTCAGGGGAATTACTCGGCCGACCCCTCGAGTCCCACCGGCATGCACCTTCACTTCTCCATCGTACGCGACGACGGAGCGGGGCGCTTTCTGAACGAGCTTGAGTTTTCCAATACGCTCGACCCTTCGCCCTACCTGGGCATCGAGGTCAATGCGCAGCGGCTCGGGGATGGCTTCGCGGCATGCGCGAAAGACGCGCAGGCCGCTGAATCGGGGGAGTCAAGCTGAGGAGATTAAGGCCACGTGAGGTTGTTGGAACAAACGGCCACTTCTTGCGAAGTGGCCGCGGGCCAACGAGCTAACGTTGGCGCTGTATCGTGAATATATGACGGGGGCCGGACGAGAGAATGAAGACGAACGAGTTCCATGATCAGTCGGTCCTGGTGACCGGGGCCGGGCGCGGCATTGGGCGGGCGATCGCACGCGGCTTCGCCGCGGCCGGGGCGCGCGTGGCGGCCAACGACCTGACGCCGGACAACCTCGAGCGAACCGTTGCCGAGATTCGCGCCGCCGGAGGCGTGGCCGAGCCGTTTCTGGCCGACGTCGCCAACAAGATGTCGGTGCAGTCGATGATCGAAGCTGTCCGCGACGCCTTCGGCGCCATCCACGTGCTGATCAACAACGCCGGCGTCGAACCGCACGCCAGTCTGCTGACCTTCGACGAGTGGGACTGGGACCGGACCCTGGCCGTCAACCTGAAAGGCCCTTTCCTCATGATGCAGTCGGTGGGCCGTCTGATGGTCGAGCAGGGGAGCGGGGCCATTGTCAACGTCGCTTCGATCGCCGGCCGAGCGCATGGACTGAAGGACCGGGCGGCCTATGTGGCGAGCAAGATGGGGCTGATCGGTCTGACGCGCGAGGCGGCGCGCGAACTGGCGGCGTATAATATTCGAGTCAACGCGGTCTGCCCGGGCGTCATCGAAACGGAGATGACCGCCGCTTTGCGCCAGGACGAGGCCATGATGGCCCGCTGGTTGAGCGATATTCCCCAGGCGCGCCTCGGCCACCCCGACGACGTGATCCCGCTAGTCCTGTTCCTGTGCTCGCCGGCGGCGGCTTACCTCACCGGCCAGGCGATCAACGTCGACGGCGGGAAGGTGATGTCCTGAAATGCCCTACGTCGTGTGCGCCGAGGAGATGGACGGGCGCTGGATTGCGCATGTACCCGATCTGCCCGGCTGCTTCACCTCGCACAGCGAGCGCGACTTGGCCATCGCTGCCGCGCCCAAAGCCGTCGAAGAATACGTCGCCTGGTGCGGCGACCATGGCATCCGCGTCTCAGGGGTTTCCCCGCCGATGGTGGTCAGTGAAGTCGTGCGCGCCTGGCTTTACGAACCGGAGTACGAGGTCAACGCTTTCTTCGCCGCCGACCGCCCGCCGGTGACCACCAACGAGCTGCCCGATGTGCAACGTTTGCTGGCGGCCTCGCGTAAGGACTTGCTGCAGGCCCTCGACGGTCTGAGTCATGACGACATGCAGCGTTCCATCGCCGGCGAACGATGGCCCTTTGCCGGCATCGTCCATCACGTGGCGACATCTGAGCTGTGGTATCTCGACCGAATCGGATTGGCGTTCCCGCGCGGCGAGCTGAGTCCCGAACCACAGGAGGCGATCGAGCAAGTCCGCCGGCATCTGGTGGCGAAGCTGCCGGCCTTGAGCGGACAAACGGGCGTGGTCGCCCTGGCCGGGGAAGTATGGTCGGCGCGCAAAGTCTTGCGCCGGACGCTGTGGCACGAGCGCGACCACACTCAACACATCCTCGGGCTGCGGAGACGTCCACGCTGAACGAGTCCTCCCCTCACGCAACCGAGATGGCCGACGATCTGCTGCAAGACTACCGCGGCCGCCTGCAGGGACGCTTCCGCCTTCAACCGGAAACGTACCGAGAGCGCCTGCGCGGGCTGGACGGGGCGAGCCTGCACGCACCGATCCGACCCGGCGAATGGTCGGCCCACCAGGTGATCTTTCATGTCCGCGCCGCCGACGAGCAGGCTTATGGCCCGCGTTTCCTGCGGATTCTGCGCGAGGATCGGCCGCGGCTGGAAGACTATGACGAGGTGGGTTGGATGACGAATCACTATGATCCGGATGAGCCGGCGGAGGCCATCCTCCAACGCTGGCAGGCCGCGCGTCAGGGCTGGGCGGATGTCTTGCAGGCCGCTGCCACGGCGGCCTGGAGTCGCAGCGGATGGCATCCATTCTATGGCGAGCGCACGCTGCAATGGTGCCTGGAACGTTCCGTGGCACATGGCGAAGACCATCGGCGACAGCTGGAGGGGGAGTGATCGTGGAACCGGGGCGGGGAGTTGCCGTAACGTGGGGCCAAGGAGTCGTCATGGATGAGCGCGGGGGAGCCTTTACGCAGCAGAAGGGCCGAGCCTGAGCCGAGGCGCTGAGCGAGTCGGAGGGAGACGCTATGGGCACGACGATCATCCAAACCGAAGTCCGCGAGCGCGCCGGCTTGATTCGGATCAACCGCCCGGAGGCGATGAACGCTCTCAACGGGGCGGTGATGGAGGAGGTGGCCCAGGCCCTGGAAGGCTTCGATGCTGATCCGAAGATTGGCGCCATGGTGATCACCGGCGATGACCGCGCCTTCGCCTCCGGCGCCGACATCAAAGAGATGGCAGACGCCTCGTCTGTGGAAATGCTGCTCTCCGATCGGATCGGCAAATGGGATCGCATCCGCCGCATTCGCAAACCGGTCATCGCCGCCGTCTCGGGCTGGTGCCTGGGCGGAGGCAACGAACTGGCCATGGCCTGCGACATGATCGTCGCCTCCGAGACGGCGCGCTTCGGCCAGCCCGAAATCAACCTAGGCGTGATGCCGGGCGGCGGAGGGACGCAACGTCTGACGCGGGCGGTCGGAAAGGCCGTCGCCATGGAGGTCGTGCTGAACAACCGCACCCTGACCGCGCACGAGGCGCAAACCTTCGGCCTGGTCAACCGGGTGGTCCCGCTTGAGGCTTACCTGGACGAGGCGATTCGGCTGGCGAACGAGATCGCAGCCCGCGCCCCGCTCGCCGTCCGTCTGGGGAAGGAGGCGGTCAACCACGCCTTCGAATCGTTCTTGGCCGACGGCGTGGCCGACGAGCGTCGCGCCTTCTACTTCCTCTTCAGCACTCACGACCAGAAGGAAGGGATGCAGGCCTTCACCGCCAAGCGCAAGCCGGAGTGGACGGGAACCTGAGAACGACATGCCTGCCTACCGCGAGTGGATCTCGGCGTTTCGCGATCTCGGGCTGGGACCCAACAGTCGCGTCCTCGCCCATACCTCGCTTGTTCCGTTTGCGCCGGACGTCGGCGGCCCGCAGGCGCTGGTGGGAGCGCTGACGGCGACCTGCGAGATCGTTGTCTCACCGGCCTTCACCCAGCGCACGCTGGTCACCCCGGCGTTCGGCCCGCCCGATAACGGCCTGCGCTACGGGGACGCCCCGGCCAACTTGGAGGCGGAGTTCTTCCGCCGCGACTTGCCCGTCGACTCGGACCTCGGCGAAGCGGCCGAGGCCTTCCGCCGGCAGCCATCAAGCCAACGGTCGTCGCACCCGGCCCTTTCCTTTTGCGGGGTGCGCGCGGCCGAGGCCCTGGCGGCGCAGACGCTTGAAGAGCCGCTGGGACCCGTGCGCTGGCTGGCGGAAGGCGACGCCGATGTCCTGCTGATCGGGGTGGACCATCGCCGCAACATCAGCCTGCATCATGCCGAGCGTGTCGCCGGACGCAGGCAGTTCACCCGCTGGGCGCTCACCGAGGATGGTGTCATGACCTGCCCCCGGTTCCCCGGGTGTTCGGATGGTTTCCAGGCCGTCGAAGGACGACTCGAAGGAGTCGTCCGGCGCACGACCGTCGCCGGCCAGGAGATCATCGCCATCCCCCTGCGCGACCTGATCCACGTCGCCGCCGGATGGATCCGGGCGGACCCGCGGGCCCTGCTCTGCGACCGGGCGGGATGCGAACGCTGCGCCGACGTGCGCCTGAGCGTGCGCGCCGCCGCGGGATAGTGGTCCATGGTCGGTGGTGAGTGGTCAGTGATCGTTGGGCCGTAGCCTTCAGGCCGCGCCTAGCGCAGGCTAAAGCCTGCGGCTACGACGATAATCGCGACTCTCCGAAACGCCTTTCACTGACCACCGACCACTGACCACTGGAGTATGGATGCGAGCCATCTACATCGACAAGAACATCCCGCGCGCCCTGACGGTCAAGTACTTGCGGCGGCTGTGGCCGGGCGTCGTGTGGAGCCCGCTGTCTCACGCACGAGTCGTCGACCTACCGGAGCCGGACTTGCCGGGGCCGCGTTGGCTTAGGGTCCGCACTCGTCAGTGCGGCATCTGCGCCAGCGATCTGTCGCTCCTGTTGGTCAAGGCCGATCCGGCGGCCGCCCCGCTGGCCCTGCCCGGCAACGATCGCTTTTACCTTGGCCACGAAGCTGTCGGCGAGGTCGTCGAGGTCGGGCCGCAGGTCCGGGGCATTCGGCCCGGCCAGCGCGTGGTGATGGAGTCGCGCTTCACCGGTCCCACCTGCTTCACCCAGGAAATCGATCCGCCTTGCCGCTTCTGCGCCGCCGGTGACACCCGCCTGTGCGAGAACGCATCGCTCGGCCGCGGGCCGACCGGTGAGGGTGGCGGCTGGGGCGATGGCTACACGGCGCATGAGAGCGAATTGCGCGCCGTGCCGGACGATCTCGACGACGATCAAGCGTCGCTGATCGAACCGATGGCGGTGGCGTTGCACGGGGTGCTGCGGCGGCCGCCGCACGACGGCGAGCACGTGCTGATCGTCGGCGCCGGGATCATCGGCCTGCTGACCGCGCAGTGCGTCAAGCTCGTCGCGCCCGAGAGTCACCTGACTGTGCTGGCGCGTTACCCGCACCAGGCCGAGGCGGCGCGGCGGCTTGGGGCGGAGGCCGTGCTGGGGGGAAGGGACCTGTACGCGCAGGCCGCCGAGCGCACCGGGGCCAAGCTCTATCGGGCTCCGCTCAACCGCGGCATGTTGCTGGGAGGCTTCGACCTCATCTACGATTGCGTCGGCGGGGCCCGCACCATCTACGACTCGCTCCGCTGGGCACGCGCCCAGGGGACGGTCGTGCTGGTCGGCATCGACCTCGCCCTCTTGCGAGTCGATCTGAATCCGGTCTGGTACCAGGAAGTCGACTTGATCGGCTCGCATACGTTCGGGGCCGAGCACGGCGACGGCCGGCCGCGTCACACCTTCGAGCTGGTGATCGATCATTTGCGCGCCGGCCGCCTGAGCGCGGCAGGGTTAATCACCCATCGCTTCCCCTTGGCCGAGTATCGGACGGCGATCAACACCGCGCTGCACAAGAAGAGCGGATCGATCAAGGTCACGTTCATGATGTGAGGAGCAGCCCGGGCAGAAGGGTCGGTCCGCCCGCCCTATTCTCAAGGCAGGATCACCCACCCGCCCGCAAGTTGTCTAGCGGCTGAATCCCTAGGATGACGCAACATAAAGGACTTCGGGCGCAAGTTCGCACCTCCCGCGGCGACCCAGACGCTTCCCCGGGAAAACGGCTTTGTCGAAGCATGGTAAGATGACCCCGCGCTGGCCGGAATGGACGAGACCGAGAAAATCACGATCATCGAAGGACCCCCGCCGACCTTCGAGGCGGTGACCGAAGCTTGGCCGCTGGCCATCGTGGAGGGTCCTGATCCATCGGTGGTGGCGGTTTGCCGCATGCGGACCTTCAATGGGCCGGCGCTCGTCGAGCGCTGCGCCCGCGCCTGGCGTGACGGCCTTCCCATCCACCTCGAATTCCGCGACCTGGCCGGCCTGACCCAGCAAACTCAGATCATCGCCGCTCGCTGGACGACCACGGAGGAGGGCGAAGTCCTTATCCTGTGGGTTCGCGCGACGGCGGAGAATCTGGGCGTCGAGCTGTTCTTCGACGGCGATGATGACGACGAGTCAGACGAAGACGGTATCGACCCGCCGGCCTGACCTGCGCAACTCCCTTGCTCAACCTGAACAACACGATCGGGGGTGACCATGCCCGATAATCCGGTTCTCTTGTCGGAGCAGATCGGCGCTGTCTTTACGTTGACTCTCAATCGTCCCAAGGCGAATGCCTTCGACCTGACCTTGATCGACGCCCTGCTGGACGGATTGCGCCGGGCCGAGGCCGAGGCTTCCATCCGCTGCGTGCTGTTAACCGGCGCCGGGCGCGTCTTCAGCGCCGGTCAGGATGTGACCGCCTTTGCCGCCGCCGAGGGTCGGGTGTCGTTCCGCCGTCATCTCGAGCGCACCTACAATCGCCTGATCCTGCGCATGCGGCGGCTGGAGAAGCCGATCGTCGCGGCTATCAATGGCGCGGCTGCCGGCGCCGGTTTAGGGATCGCCCTGGCCGCCGACATCCGCCTCGCGGCACGCAGCGCCCGCTTCGTCTTCGGCTTCACCGGGATCGGGCTGACGGCCGATTCCGCCACTTCGCTCACCCTGCCATCGCTGATCGGGCTGGGACGCGCTTTGGAGATGGCTTTGACCAACGCTCCCCTCACGGCTGAAAAGGCCCTGGCTTTTGGACTGGTCAACCGCGTTGTAGACGACGAGCAGCTCATGGCGGAGGCCGGCGCGCTGGCGGCGAGCATCGCCGCCGGACCGACGCGGGCTCTGGGGCTGACGAAGCGCGCTTTCAATCGGGCGCTGCTGGCCGAACTCGAGACGACCCTCGACTATGAAGCCTATCTTCAAGAGGCTGCCGGGGGAACCGAAGACCACGCCGAGGGGGTGAAGGCGTTTCTCGAGAAGCGCGAGCCGAAGTTTCAGGGGCATTGAGCTTCCCGGAAGCTTAAAGGTTCCGGGAAGCTCTTCGAGGCGGACGATCCGCCTGCGTGCGAACGCTCGCCCTCGGTCTGATGGGCGAGCACGACTACATTTCCCAGACAACAGGAACCTTGCGGATTGCGCACATCGCACGCGCATTGTCCCCGCTGAATGCCGTCGCGGATGTCCTGCAGCAGCAGCTGCCGCGCCTCGTCTCCCGCGGCGCGGACCTCCCCGACGGTATGCCGAAAGCAATAGCAGATGGAGACTTCGTCCGCCTCCGGCTCCTTCTGGTAGACCCTCTCCCGAACGTCGCTCAGGCCGTAAGCCTCGGAGTGGTCGGCGGTGAAATACACCACCAAACACTTCTCGGTCGGGCAAAAGAAGTAGTCTCGCCCGGCCAGCGATCGCAGGCTGACGGCCAGCATCGATTTCACCGTCAGGATGGAGACCGGTTTGCCCACTCCCTCGCACTGGGGACACAACGCCTTGAGTCGCCCGGGCCGCTCGAAGCCGACCGAAGGCAGCTCGCAAGTGTCTCTTCCGGCAAACTCCTGGCCGCAGCAAGCATCCATCGCGAGACCCTCCTTATCCGTCACAGGTCATCCTCAGGCGAGCGTTTTGACCAGGGAGCAAATGCAGCGCTCACCGAGCACATCGTCGCGCGGCAGGGCGGCTCCCTCGCGGCGCAGCCGAAGCAGGCGGGCGCGCAGCCGACGTAGATCTTCAAGGGCGCCCTCCACCGATCCGATCTGCCGGTCGATAGCGGCCAGGACCTCGCCACAGGGAGCGACTCCTTTGTCGCGATGACGCAGCACCGCCGCGACTTCGTCCAAGGAAAGGCCGGCCCGCCGTGCACCGCCGATAAAACGCAATCGTTCGACATCAAAATGGCTGAATTGCCGGTAGTTTCCACCGGGCTGGCGCGCCGGGCGGACCAACCCGAGGGACTCGTAGTACCGGATTCGGCGCGCCGGCAGACCGGTCTGATGGGCCGTTTCGTGGATCAGCATCTCAACCTCGCTTAACGCTAAACCTTCCAGCCGCTGGAAGGTCAAGAGCCTATCTTCCCGGGAGCTTCAAGCTCCCGGGAAGATTCTGGGTCCAGTTTCAGGGCTCCGGGAGGCTGACAGCCGCTAGCCGCCGCACTTCCTCCTCGGCCACCTCCGGTTCGAGTTTGCGGTAGAGCGGGGCCGGGGGTGCAAGCAGACGGCCGGGTTCGAGCTCGCTCGGAGCCCACCTTCCCGTCGCCCCCGTCGGGTCGTAGGACAGGGCGTCATGCTGCCAGGCACCGTCGCCGAACGTTTCCAGCCGCTGCTGGCCAAAGAGCGGCTGCTGGTATCCCAGATATCCGTGCAAGCGCTCCGCGGTGAAAGGGAGGAAGGGGGCCAGGAGGACCTTCAGCGAATCGATGGCGCGTAGCGCGGTGTACACCGTCCGACCGGCCGCGGCCCGATCGCGCTCGATGACGCCGTACCAGGGAGCCCGCTCCAGGTAGACATTGACCGACCGCGCCAAAGCCAACGCTTCCCCGAGCGCCTCGCGCAGATGGACCGACTCCAGGTACGCCCCGACCCGATCGAACCCCCCCTCGACCTGCGCCAGCAACTCCTGATCGATCGCGCTTAACTCGCCGGGCTGCGGCGCGACGCCTTGCCAGTGGCGCTGGCTGAAGGAGAGTACGCGGTTGACCAGATTGCCCCAAGTGGCGACCAGCTCATCGTTGTTGCGCCGGACGAAATCCGACCACTCCCACTCGGAGTCGCGTGCCTCTGGCATCACGGCCGTCAAATAGAAACGCAGCGCATCCGGATCGTAGCGCTCGAGCACGTCCAGCCCCCAGACGGCCCAGTTCCGACTGCCCGAGATCTTCTTTCCCTCCAGGTTGAGGAATTCATTGGCCGGCACATCGTAAGGCAGGTTGAGCCGGCGTTGCTGGTCGTCCTCATACAGGCGTCCGGCGCCGATCAATTCGGCCGGCCAGATGACGGCGTGAAAAGGGATGTTGTCCTTCCCGATGAAGTAGTAGGTGCGCGCCGCCGGGTCATACCACCACTCTTTCCATGCCTCCGGGCGGCCTTGGTGGGCGGCCCATTCGATCGACGCCGACAGATAGCCGATGACCGCTTCGAACCAGACGTACAGGCACTTGCCGTCCCACCCTTCCACCGGGACCGGGATGCCCCAATCCAGGTCGCGCGTGATCGCCCGGCCCCGCAGCTCGCCGCTCTCGACGGTGTGGCGCGAAGGCGCCAGTACATTTGGCCGCCAGTGATCCTTGCCCTGGCGCAGATAATCGCGCAGCGGCGGATTCAAACGCGCCAGGTCCAGATAGAAGTGCTCGGTCGAGCGCAGTTCGAGGGCGCCGCCCCCGACGCGTGCGCGCGGCCGGATCAGCTGAGTCGAGTCGAGCAGGCTGCCGCAGTTGTCGCACTGGTCGCCGCGGGCGTTCGGATCGTGGCAGATGTAGCACTCGCCTTCGATGTAGCGATCCGGCAGAAAGCGGTTCTCGCTGGACGAGTACCACTGCGGTTCCTCCCGGCGGAACAAATGGCCGTTCGCCAGCAGGGCCCGGAAGAGGTCTTGCGATACCCGGAAGTGATTCTCGGTGTGGGTGCTGGTGAACAGATCGTAGGTCAGACCGAGCTTCTGGAACAGTTCGAGGAACCGCGTGTGGAAGCGGGC
>Ga0184639_10000015_pt1 | contig 77554 bp, 75 predicted proteins | sample PLM31_170_b2_FD_133155 | JGI IMG/M metagenome (GOLD analysis project Ga0184639, IMG submission 133155) | Groundwater sediment microbial communities from an aquifer in East River, Colorado, USA - PLM3-1_170_b2 | ecosystem: Environmental > Terrestrial > Soil > Riparian zone | place: USA: East...
AGAGGAAAAAGCTCGTTTTTTACATGAGGCTCAATCAGCTTCAGCCCTGAATCACCCCCATATCACTACTATACATGGAATCGAGGAAACTCCTGAAGGTGTCTTCATAGTGATGGAATATGTCGAGGGCCAAACCCTCAAGCCAATGCTGGAAAAAGAAACCTTACCTATAAAGAGGATTTTGGAGATAGGGATTCAGGTTTGTGAGGGGTTAACGGCTGCTCATAAAAAGGAGATCGTGCATCGGGATATAAAGTCGGATAATATTATGGTTACCAAAGAGAGACAGGTTAAGATAATGGATTTTGGTTTAGCCAAGTTGAAAGGAGCTACCAAGCTGACCAAAGCCGGCTCAACTGTGGGTACTACAGATTATATGTCACCGGAGCAGGCCTCCGGGGAAGAAGTAGATATTCGTTCAGATATTTTTTCTTTCGGGGTGGTTTTATATGAGATGTTGACAACCAAACTTCCCTTTGGAGGAGAACATCAAGCCGCCATAATTTATTCTATTTTGAATGAAGAACCTCAACCGATAGCCAGATTTAATAACAAAGTTTCGGCAGAATTAGAAAGGATAGTTTCCAAGACTTTGGCTAAGGATAGAGAGGAAAGATATCAACATATAGATGATTTATTGGCTGACTTAAGAAGAGAAAGAAAGGGTTTAGAGTATGCCAAATCTTCTATTTTAACCCAAACTTACGAACCTCCTAAGCCCAAGAAAAACTTTTTAAAAATTGTAATTCCAGCTTCTGTGTTAGTAATCTTGGCTCTTTTATTTTTCATTCTCAATCCCTTTAAAGTTGAAGTGTCTAAAGAGCAAACTGCTCAGGCTTCTGAGAATTCCTTAGCAGTGATGTATTTTGAAAACATTCCAGACCCAGAGGATAAAGACCACACCGGTGAAATGTTAACTAATCTTTTGATTACCTCTCTTTCTCAAGCCGAGGGTTTGGAAGTGATAAGCCGGCAAAGATTGTATGATATCCAGGAAGAAATGGGGAAGGTGGATGCCAAAAAGATAACCCCTACTTTAGCTTCCAAGATTGCCCAAAGGGCTGGAGTTAAAACTATGCTTTTAGGGACCATTTTACAGAGTCAGCCCAAGTTGGCGGTTACTTCTCAATTGATTGAAGTTAAATCCGGCAAGATATTAAAATCTCAAAAATTAACCGGATTTTCAGCTGACCAGATATTTCCTCTGGTGGATAGCTTGGCTATTTTAGTCAGAAATGATTTGAAGGTTACTCGTACTGTTGTTACCGAAGCCAAATCAGTGGCAGAAGTAACCACCAGTTCACCGGAGGCGTACCGCTCCTATTTGGAAGGAGGGGAGCTTAGCAAGAAGGTTTATTCGGACGAGGCGGAAGCAGCTTTCAAGAGAGCCATTGAGTTAGACTCTAACTTTGCTATGGCCTACTTCGGCTTGGCAACAGTCTGGCGTCCAGGTGCGAGGGATCTAACGGCTCAGAGAAAAGCTTTGGAAAAGGCCTGGCGGCTTAGAGGACGGGTAACTGAAAAAGAGCGTTTGCAAATCGAGGCAAATTATGCTTGGACCATCGAAGATAATCCAGCGCGGGCAGCCGGGATTATGGAGAAGCTTTTGCAAAAGTATCCTCACGAGCAGAGAGTTTACAACGACCTCGGCAGAATCTACCAAAACTTGGGTGATTACAACAAAGAAGAGCAAACCTATCTGGCCGGCTTAAAGCAGGATTCTTTGGACAAATTATTGTGGAACTCGATTGCTTATTATTATTCCCAATCCGGCCACAAAAGGGAAGCCTTGCAAGCGATAGACCGCTATCTTCAAATAGCCCCGGCCGAGCCGAACCCCTACGACAGCAAAGCAGACATCTACTCCGCTTTCGGAGAGCTGGACTCGGCGGTCTTCTGGTATCAAAAAGCGATTTCCTTTCGTCCCGATTTTTCAAGCGTTAGAAAGTTGGGGGAAATTTCCCTTTCGCGGCAGGATTACGCTGCTGCCGAAAAATATTTCCGGCAGTACGGCTCTTCGGCAAATCCATTTCAAAAGGCCGAAGCTGAAGTCGACCTGATTTCCATTCTTTTACATCGCGGCCAGCTAAAACAGGCCCAAAAAGAGGTCGAAAAAAATCTTCTGCTTCATCAGGGCCAGAAGCTCCGAGAAATAGTTATGGGTGATTATTATCAGTTGCTTGACTTGGCCTACGAAATGGGGAATTGGCCGGCTATGCTCGATTTTGCAAAAAAACTTGTCGTTGAAGCAAAAAAAGACCCGACCGACAAGATTGCCAAACGGGACATACTAGCCCGGGCCTGGCTGAAAAACGGCAACTCCAAAGCCGCTTACCGGATAATGGAGGAGCTCAAGAAAGAAATAACCGAAAAATCATCGGTCTGGCAGAGGTGGGATGTTGAGGATGGCATAGCAAGATTAGCTTATGAAGAGGGAAAACATGGGCTCGCAACGGAACATTATGAAAAGGGGATGAGATTTATGTATTCAAACCGCCCCCGCCTATACTTTTACGGTGTATCTCTTTTGAAAACCGGCCGACTTGAGGAAGCGATAAAAGAACTGGAAGGAGTTACCCGCTGGTCTTATTTGGACTGGTCCACTCTTCACGGGGTCAAAGCTCACTATTGGTTAGGGGTAGCTTATGAACAACAAGGAGAAACCACTAAAGCTATCCAAGAATATGAGAAGTTTTTGGAAATCTGGAAAGAGGCGGACCCGGAGCTGCAAGCTAAAGAAATGAAAGACGCCAAAGAAAGATTGGCAAAGCTAAAGTCTAAAGTTTAAGTGAAGATGGTAGCCGCAACCTTCAGGTTGCGAAATCTGAGAACGCAGACCTAAAGTCTGCGACTACCAAGGATAAACGATGATTGGTAAAACCATTACTCATTACAAAATTTTAGACAAAATTGGTGAAGGAGGGATGGGTGTAGTCTATAAAGCCGAAGATGTCAAATTAAAACGTCTGGTAGCTCTCAAATTTCTCCCGCCTCATATTTCTCAAAGCCCAGAGGAAAAAGCTCGTTTTCTTCATGAGGCTCAATCTGCCTCAGCCCTGAATCACCCCCATATAACTACAATACATGGAATCGAAGAAACTCCTGAAGGTGTCTTCATAGTGATGGAATATGTGGAAGGCCGAACTTTAAAGCACATGACAGAGAAGGAGAGTTTGTCTCTCAAAAAAGTATTAGAGATAGGGATTCAAGTTTGTGAGGGGTTAGTAGCTGCTCACAAAAAAGAGATAGTTCATCGGGATATCAAGTCAGACAATATAATGCTGAACAAGGATGGTCAGGTTAAGATAATGGATTTCGGTTTAGCCAAGCTGAAAGGGGCTACTAAGCTTACCAAAGCCGGCTCAACTGTAGGTACCACAGATTATATGTCACCGGAGCAGGCCTCCGGGGAAGAAGTAGATATTCGTTCAGATATTTTTTCTTTTGGAGCCATCCTCTATGAAATGCTGACCGGGCAGTTGCCTTTCCCAGGAGAGCATCAGGCCGCGGTAATTTACTCCATCCTGAATGAAGAGCCGCAACCGGTGGCACGCTTCAATAACAAAGTTTCAACCGAATTAGAAAGAATGGTCTTCAAAGCTTTGGCCAAAGATAGAGAAGAAAGATATCAGCACATCGATGACTTGTTAGCAGATTTGAGGCATGAGCGGAAGGGTTTAGAGTACACCAGGACCGGGCAGATTCAAACAGTTCAACTGGTCCAGCCCAAGAAGAAGATTTTAAAAGTTTTAATTCCAGCCTCTGTTCTGGTAATCTTGGCCTTGTTATTTTTTATTCTTAATCCCTTTAAAGTAGAAATCTCCAAAGAGCAAACCGCTCAAGCTTCTTTAAACTCTTTGGCGGTGATGTATTTTGAGAACATACCCGACCCGGAAGACAAAGACCACAACGGGGAGATGCTGGCCAACCTTTTAATCACATCTTTGTCCCAAAATCCCGGCTTGGAAGTCATCAGCCGGGAACGATTGTATGACATTCAGAAGGAACTTGGACAGACGGAATCCAAGTCGATAACTCCCGCGATGGCGACCAGGATTGCCGAGCGGATCGGGGTTAAGACCATGCTTCTGGGAAGTGTTTTGCAGAATCAACCGACTTTGACCGTTACTTCCCGCTTGATTGAGGTTAAATCGGGAAAGATTTTAAGTTCCTATCGGCTGGCCGGATTCTCCAACGAGCAGATGTTTTCTTTGGTGGATAGCTTGGCAACTTTGGTTAGAAGCGGTTTGAACGTAGCACAGGCAGCCGAAGCTTGGCCGGTGGCGCAGGTGACCACCGGCTCGCCCGAGGCCTACCGGTCTTATCTGGAAGGGGTGGAGTTGTCTAACAAATTTTACCCCGTGGAGGCCCGGGCCGCTTTCAAAAAGGCGGTCGAGCTGGATAGCAACTTTGCGATGGCCTACTTCCGGCTGGGTGGCGACAGCGCCCTACAAAAGGCCTGGCAGCTTAGAAAGAAAGTAACCGAAAGAGAACGCCTGTATATCGAAGCCGGACACGCCGGTTGGTCAGTGAAGAACTGGGACAAGCTGATTGAAATATGGGAAGAGCTTATAAAGAAATATCCGTATGAGCTGGATGCTTATGGTTTGCTGGCACGGCACCACCACAGCTTCTTTGATTATGAAAAGGCCTTGCAGACCTACCTCAGGGGGTTGAAGTACGACTCGTTGAATAAAAATATGTGGAATTCCGTGGCCTACCTCTATGCCGGTCTCGGCCGGAAGGAAGAGGCCGCCAACGCTCTAAACCGGTATTTGAAATTAGCCCCGGCCGAACCGAACCCGTATGACAGCAAGGGGGACATCTTTTTTGTGTTCGGGGAAGTGGACTCGGCAGTGGCCTGGTATAAAAAGGCGCTCGCCCAGCGCTCCGATTTTCAAAGTAGTCAAAAGCTGGGATATGCCGCTCTTTTGCGGCAGGAGTATCCGGAAGCCGAAAAGTACCTGCGCCAATACCGCTCGAGCGCTAACGGGTCCCGGATGGACCTGGTGTACGACTCGGTTTTGATTTTGCGGCACCGCGGGCAGTTCCAACAGGCGCGGAAAATGCTTTTTGAAAATCTGACGTTTTACCAAAGTCAAAAAAACCGGGACAGCGTGCGTCAAATTTACGCGGCCTTGTCCAATATAGCCAACCAGGCAGGAGATTACGCCGCTATGCTGGATTATTTTAAAAAAGGTTTAGCGGCGCTGAAGAGGAAACCGGACGACGGCAAAGGTGAGCGCAACCGTTTGGTCTTCACCTATGCAAAAAACGGCCAATTTCAAGCCGCCCGGCAGCTATTGAAAGAGATAGAGAAAAACAATCCTGACCAGGCGCCCCCCTTCCTCTCATCCAACTACGCTCTTATCGCAATGGAAGAGGGAAAATATGAAGAAGCGATAAAGCTTTTTGAAGAGACCTGGTGGGCCCTCTATCCCAACCACGGCCCGGTATTCGATTACGGAATAGCCCTCTTCAAAGCCGGGCGCTTGTATGATGCCATCAATGAATTTGAGCGGGTAACCTGGTGGTTTTATATCGGAAATGGTTCCTTCGACCTGGGACGGTTGCCTGTATCTGAAAACTGGGTGACGGCGTCCGTAAAAGCGCACTACTGGCTGGGGAGGGCGTATGAAGAAAAGGGGGAGAAGAATAAAGCCAAAGCGGAGTATGAAAAGTTTTTGGAAATCTGGAAGGATGCCGACCCGGGGATAGCAGAAGTAGAAGATGCCAAAGAGAGATTGGCAAAATTGAAAACAAAAACTTAGTCGCCGGAAGAAAACCGTCACAAATCTCAATATCTAAAAACTAATCGGCTGAAGTTTGATACCCAAGTTGTTTTGATTCAGGTTTAAATTTTTGAACCAAGACCTTGCTCCCTCCATAATTTTTAACCTGCTTCAGCTATCTATTCGTTAAAGACACAGTAAACTCCTTATTATCCAACCAAAGTCAGTAATTTAAAAATATTCTAAATAAATAATCCTCAATTCCCGGGAAAAGCTTTGGGCATTTTTGCGGTTAACCAGTAAATTCTTTAAATCTATTTCCAGATTTAACATATCCGAAAAAATCCACCTAAAACCGGTATTTAAATAACCTCTCCCTTTTCCATAGGGGCTGGAGGATTTGTTATCGTTTAAACCTACATCATATTCCAGAACCCAGGCCAAATCGTGACGAAAGCGTAGCTCTATACCAGCGAAAAACGAGGGTGACTTATCTCCGTCTTTGTTTTCCAGACTGTAATTAGCCCCGATATGAAAATCCAACGGTGTGGTTCCGCTTAAGTAACCTTTGGAAAGAACCGCATAAAACCCTTTGGATTTAATGGTATATCTTCTGAGAGAATCATCAAAAGCTCCCGCTCCCTGGGTATCAAAACCGATGGAAATAGCCGGCAAACCATAGCTTTCTTTCAGCACCTTGTATTTGGCCATGAATTCTACTCTTTTGTTCCAGTTTACTCCCCCTTCACCGAACAGATTGGAAGCTCCATAGGAAACCCCCAACATAAAACGGTTGGCCAAACCGATATCCACCGCACCAAAAAGCCCTCCTTGAGGGTAAACTCTTAGGTCAAAGTCAAAACTTCCGCGGGGCAACATATTAGCGGTGGGAGAATCGATTAATTTACGGGCTAAAAGCGGTGATTCCAGGTCTATTTTTCTAATTTTCGAATTTTTGCGGCTGGATTCTTGAGCCTGTAGTGGATTGAATATAAACAAAGCTAAAAGTGCAAAAATTACTTTTTTAGGCATTTTCCCTCCTCTCTGCCTAATGGCTCATTACATTTTAATTTAACCATCCGATGTAGACAAGTCAATCAATAAATTAAATAAATTTGATTTAAAAATATGACTTTATCCAAAGCCATGTGTGTCCAGGGTCGGATTTAATTTAATTCGGTACTCGGTACCAAGACTTTCTTTCAGATTTTCATTGACAAAAGAGCCGATTTTTCTTATATTAAGGTCAGAAAATTGAGGGCATTTTAAAGTCAATGCCCTTTTGGCTTATAACAAAGCGTTTTTACTCTTTCACAACTTTAGGAGGTTAGAATGTCAAATCGCCACTTTTTAAGTTTTTTATTTTCCTTAAGTTTAATATTGAGTTTTTCTCTTGTAAGTACCGCTGCCGATTCAGAGGTAGTCAAATTTGAATGTGCTACGGTTCACCCTGATACGCTTATGCAACAGTTAAGGGAGGCTGTCTGGAGAGGGGAGATGATTGACCATACCCTTTTTCCACCTCCACCCGTAACAAAAGTATCACCGCTTAGCCACGATTCTTTAACTCCCAAGACACCGATTGAACCGGCTGATCTTTTTCTTTATGAAGATTCTGCCAGCTTACTTTTGACCAATTTTTCCAATGGAGCCCTTTTTAATTTAATGACTAAGGCCGCCAATAAGTTAATCGCCCGGGATGGGGACCAGTGGGACTTTATTGCATTTTGGGTAAATTTTACACCTCATCATCAAGTTGGCGCCGCTTTTTATCTAGGCATGAAAAATGATGTAGATGGCATAGGTGAAAGTATCTTTGACAATCATGGTTTCTTTGGTCTTTCAGGCACTAAAGTTCAGGGATACGTAATGATGTGGAATATGGCCAGCTGGGATACCGACAGCTCGGATTTAGCTCATTTCACGCAGGTAGTAATGGGTCAGGAATTTGAGCATCGTTATGGGATGTTTTTACCTGATTTATTGGATGGTCGAGTTCTGCAAGGAGATGATGTTACTCCTAATGGTTGCGGTAGAAGTGCCCACTGGAACTTCAAGGTTGACCTGCAGGGTTCTGGCATGGAATCCCCTGAATGGGTGGGCTCAAGTCCAGCCGTAATTGATACCTCCTTATGTCCTCGAATTGGCCCAGATGTCTGTTTCAATAAAGATATTGGCGGAGTTTGGAATTATACTGACTTATATTTAATGGGATATGTCACTGCAGCTGAAATGGATGCCGGTAACAGTGAAATGCGATATACGGATATAGATTGTACTTCCCCTTATTTTGATACTATTACTACTTTTAGTTCAACTGACATAATTGCCTCAGCTGGTGAACGTTCCCCGGATGCCGATAATTCTCAACATTCTTTCCGTACCGCCTGGATTGTCATCCATCTTCCAGGTCAACCACCTTCAAATGGCCAACTGGAAAGAGTGGCTGCTATTACAACAAAATGGACCGATGTCTGGCATTTTAGTAGTTTGGGTCGGGGGTTTATGGATAACTACATCGCTCCACCTTTTGTCATCTCAACGCCATCACTTATGACTGCCGGGGAGCTTGATTTTGGGAACATCTTCATTGCCAGCTTAGAAACAACCGGATTCGATGTTCAAGTAACTGACAGTGCCGGCACTCATGATACTACCTCGGGTTTATTACATTATTCAATTAATGGAGGCTCTTATACTACCGCACCTCTCCAAAGTTTGGGGGGTGGAATGTATCATGCGGTTTTACCGGCTTTAGCTTGTAAAAGCAAAATAAATTATTTTGTAAGTTTTGAATCTTCTGATGGAACAACCACTATTAATCAACCTTTGGGAGCGCCTACAACAGTTTTTTCAGCCATGGCTCTGGATTCTTACACTGAAATTTTTTCAGACGATTTTGAAACTGACCAGGGCTGGACCGTAGGAGATGTGGGAGACAACGCTACCACCGGAATCTGGACCAGAGTCGACCCAAATGGAACCGGTGCTCAGCCGGAGGATGATAATTCTGACCCAGGAACACTTTGTTTTGTCACTGGCCAAGGCACACCTTACCCTGGCGGAGTCTTAGGTGAAAATGATGTGGATGGAGGAAAAACTACTGTAATCTCTCCTGCTTTTGACCTTTCCGGAAAAGACGGAGTGATTCGTTACACCCGCTGGTTTTCCAACAATGCCGGTGCCTTGCCCGGGACTGACCAGATGACCATTTCTATTTCAAGCAACAATGGGACATCCTGGACGGTTCTGGAAACAGTTAATAAGAGTCATATCGACTGGGTCACCCAGCAGCTTGTAGTAAGTCAATTTGTTACGCCTACCAATCAAATGAAGGTCCGTTTCGTGGCATCTGATTTAGGAGGGGGTACCTTAGTTGAAGCCGGGGTAGATGATTTTCAAGTATTCTCGTTTGACCTCAATCAAGCTCCGGTTCTTGACCCTGTTGTTGCCAGCGATACGGTCAATGAGGATTCTACTTTATCTTTGAGAATTCATGCGGTTGACCCGGATACCGAATTGGTAACTTTGACGGCCCTGAACGTCCCGAGCAACGCCACCTTTTTCGATTCCGGTAACGGGGCCGGAAGCTTTATATTCTCGCCGGATACGACTCAAGCCGGGGTGTATAATCTCACGTTTATTGTTCAGGATGAGTGCGCCACTGATTCTGCTACGTTGCAAATTACAGTTACTGCCTGTCTGGCCAAAGCCGGAGATGCCAATAATGATGTCAAAGTCACTCTCCCTGATATCATCTTTTTAGTCAATTACGTTTTTAAAGGTGGCACAGCCCCTTCTCCTTTGTGTCGAGGAGACGCTAATGGTACAACCGGCACCCCTGGTCTCCCAGACATAATCTATCTAGTCAACTTTGTTTTCAAAGGTGGGCCTAAACCTATAAAAATTGGAGTGTGCTGTTTCTAAGTTTTGGAATATATTTCTAGAAGATTTAAGGATTTAAAAAAACACCTATCAGTTCCGCTCTGGTAGGTGCTTTAAAAATAATTTTTATATCACTGTCAGTCTGAGCGTAGCGAAGAATCTCGCATTTAAGCTCTATGATATCCTTCACTTCGTTCAGGATGACAAACAAGTTGACAGATTACTTATAATCCAAAACGAAAATCGTAGTTTCCTTCGGCAGTTTCTCTTTACTCAAAACAAGAATATTTTTCCCAACTTTCTGCACATTCTTTTTCCCCTGCAAAAAGACATCCACCTTATCAATCGGAAAATTATCCCCCATAAAGGGCTGTTTATAATGCATAGGAATAACCGCTTTAGGTTTTAGTTTTTCAATATTTTGGGTGGCCACTTTGGAATCAATAGTATAAAAACCACCCACCGGAATCATCACAACCTCCACCGCATCAATCTCTTTTAAATTTTGGTCAGTCAAAAGATGCCCCAAATCTCCACAGTGAGCAAATCTAATCCCATTCATTTCCCACGCAAAAACCGTGTTTTCACCCCGGCCGGATTTACCCTGCTGGTCATCGTGGTAAGTTTTCACCCCCGTAAAATCTATTCCTTTGGCTGATTTCTTGCCGTAACCGGTAAATTGAATCGGATTTCCTTTGACCGCTGAAGCATTATTGTGGTCAAAATGACCGTGAGACATCAAAAGAATATCTGCCGAAACCTCCGGCATCGGATAACCAACTGAACTGTCAAAAGGGTCAAGGGCTATTTTTACTTTATTATCAGATATTAAAAAAAAGGCATGCCCAAACCATTTTATGGTAACTTCTGGCATTTTTCCTCCCTTGGCTTGAATTTTTTGAACTGCACCGAGATTTCCTGAAAATAAAAGAAGGATTAAAAGAATTTTCAAAAATTTCAGTTTACTTCCTTTTTCTTCTTGGGTTCCCAACTTAATAATGTCTCAATATGAGCTTTGACCGAGCTGGACAGAGATTTCAGGTTGTAACCACCTTCTAAAACTGAGACCACTCTTCCCTGACAACTGTCTTCTGCCAATTGCATCACCACTTCCGTCATCTTCTGGTATCCTTTTTCAGTCAGATTGATTTGGGCCAGCTGGTCATCTTTATGCCCGTCGAAGCCGGCTGAAATCAAAATAAAATCCGGCTTGAATCTTTTGGCTTCCGGGTAAAAAATATTTTCAAACATCTCAATATATTCGGTATCACCGCTTCCCGGCGCCATGGGAATATTTAAAGTATACCCCTTCCCTTCTCCCTTGCCTTCTTCCTCTTCACTGCCGCTTCCCGGATAAAAGGGGGATTGATGCACGCTGAAATAATAGACCGTGGGGTCTGGGTAGAATATATTCTGGGTTCCGTTTCCGTGATGAACGTCCCAGTCCACGATTAGAATTTTTTTCAATTTATAAAATTTCTGTAAGTATCGGGCCGCCACGGCTACGTTATTAAACAGACAAAAACCCATGGCTTTATCCTTTTCCGCATGATGTCCCGGGGGGCGAACCGCACAGAAGGCGCTGTCGACTTTTTTCTTCATGACTGCATCACAGGCCGCCAGAACTCCACTGACTGCTTTGAGGGCGATGTTAAAAGATTCTTCGCTGACCACTGTATCCGCATCCAGAAGTCTGGGACCTTCCTGACAGACCTTTTTCACAAAATCGACATATTCCTTGTCGTGCACTTTTTCCACCCATTCTAAGGCAGAATGGGAGGCCTCGATTTTTGCCAATTTTTCCAAAAGACCGGATTTCTCCAGGCCGGACATAATGGCTTTCAATCTTTCCGGTTTTTCCGGATGGTCTTTGCCGGTCAGATGTTTTAGATAATCAGGGTGAAAAACTAAACCGGTCTTAGGCATATTCTTTCAGGTTCCAAAAATTGAATTTGTTGATTAAAAGAAAAAATAAGTAAGTACAAAGTACTGCTAACAAAAACCTGGTGCTAAGGAAATATAAAGCATTAGCACCCACCGCCATAAAAAGCAAAGTGTCTTCGATTACGGAGTGACATAAACCTAAAAAACAAGCCACCAAAAAAATCTGTTTTCTGGCAATCAAACCGGACCTGGCTTCGCTTATTAAAACTCCTCCCCCGTAAGACATCCCCACAAATAGTCCGGCCAGAAGCGGAAGCAAAGCTTCCTTTTCCAAACCGATTTTTTGGGTATGCGGCAAAATTTTATTAGCTAACCAGTCAAAAAAGCCGGCCGCTTTGGCCAACTCCATTATTATCATCAGCGGAACAATGATCACAAACACTATTCCCAACAGTTTGAAACCTCCCTTAGCTTGGGCCTCCAACATCGCTGTCCAGTCCATATTCATCCTATGAGCACCTGTTTCATTATAATACCTAAAGTCAGAGATGTCAAAACCCTCAGGCAGAAAACTGTGATAAATTTGGTTTTCATCTGCTGCACGATGGTGATTTCCAGAGGCAGAGAATGTGAGATGCCTAACATTACTGCCATTATGGTGGCTTGTTCACCACTCAATTTTATGGAGCTCATGATTGCCAAAGCCGCATAAAGATTGACCGTATTCCCCATCACTATGGCTAAAGCCGCATCTCCGGGCAGGCCGAAAATTTTCATAAACGGCTTAAAAAAATCCGCCACAGCTGGTAAAACTGGTGTAAATTTGAGAAAAGTGACTATCACGAATACCGGAATCATTATTTTCGTCAAGGTAACAAAGGTACTTATTCCTTTATTTAAACCAACTTTAATAGTCTTTGTAAAATCAAATGAAGCCATGACCATATCTTTGATATAATTGACTCACATCTGTTCCGGAGCCTTAATTCCTAACAATCTCAAGCCCTCTTTTAAAACTACCTGAGCAGATTTTACTAAAAGCATTTTGGCTCTGGTTTTCTTTTCCTCTTCGGTGATAATTTTAATATTCTGGTAGTAAGTATTGAAAGTCGAAGCCAGTCTGATTAAATAATTGGACAAAAGCGCTGGTTCATATCCATCAATAGCTCTTTGAATAGTTCTGGGAAAATCCTCTAAAATTTTTATCAAAGAGATTTCCTCTTTTTCTTTCAGGAGAGAAAAATCTGCTTTAGCCACAATCTTTTTTTCATATTTCCTCTGCAAACTGCATAAACGGGCATGGGTATATTGCAGATAAGGTCCGGTCTCCCCTTCAAAATTTAAAACTTCCTCCCATACGAAGTCAAAATCTTTATTTCTGCGGCGAGCCAGATAAGCAAAAACCACCGCTCCGATTCCTACTTGTTGAGCCACTTCTTTTTTATTTTCCAATTCCGGATTTTTCTCTTCAATTATTTGACCGGCTAAATTTATGGACTTGTCCAATACATCTTCCAGCAAAATTATATTTCCTTTTCGGGAGGACAAAATCTCCTCTTCAAATTTCACCCAGCCGAAATCCACGTGAATGCAGTTGTCAGCCCAGTCGTATCCTATCAATTTCAAAACCGTAAACACCTGTTGAAAATGTAGTCGTTGACTATTGCCGACCACATACAAGTTTTTATAAAAATCATAAGTTTTATATCTATAAATAGCGGCGGTAATATCACGAGTAGCATACAAAGTTGATTCGTCTTTTTTCTTTATCAGGCAGGGTGGTAAATTAAACTGGTCTAAATTGACAACCAAAGCATCCTGGCTAATCTGGGTCAATTTTTTCTCTTGCAATTCTTTGACAGTCTGGTCAATCATATTTTCATAAAAACTTTCCCCGGCATAGGCCTCAAATTCTATTTCTAAAATTTTGTAAATTCTCTTAAACTCATCCAGACTGATTTTTCGGAATTTTTCCCATAGTCTTCGACTATCCTTATCTCCTTTTTCTAATTTCTGAAACTCCAGGCGGGCTTCTTCTTCCAAAGCCGGATTTTTTTCTGCTTCCTGGTGAAATTTCGTGTAAAGATTGTAAAGCTCAGCCACCGATTCCTGCTTTAAATATTCTTCACCCCATTTTTTATATGCCACCACAAGCTTTCCAAACTGCGTCCCCCAGTCACCCAAATGGTTTATCCCGATAACAGAGTAACTTAATTTTTCTAACAGTAATTTTAGAGAATGGCCGATTACAGTAGAGCGCAGATGCCCAATTCCAAAAGGTTTGGCGATATTAGGTGAGGAGTAGTCAATCGTAATAGTTTTATTTTTGCCGACTGAATCAGAGCCGTATTTCTGACCTTGATTTAAAATTTCTTGCAAAACCAATTCTGTTAATTTAACCTTATCTACAAAAAAGTTTACATAGCCACCCGCACTTTTAATCTCAATGAAATAGGTCCCAGTTTTTGTTTGAACAACTATATCATGAGCAATCTTATCAGGGGCTTTTTTAAATTTTTTTGCTAAGCCAAAACAAGGGAAAGCATAATCCCCTAATTTTTCATCCGGAGGAATTTCCAGCAGTTGCTCAACTTCCTGGGGAGGTAAATCAGTCCTCTGGGAGACAACCCTTACAATTTCTTGAACAAAAGGATTATTCATAGCCAATCAGGTTATTTAACTTGAAACAGTTTGCTAAAGCCCAGAGAAAGATAATCGAAAATCTTTTCATTCGTAGTAGAAAATCCCATCGAAAGATTTTTCTGCTGGTCCGATTAGAAACAAGTGTTTCTTTTTCAGGTCCCATATTACTCCCAAAGAGCCGTGGTCAAAAACGGCTTCAATCTCTGGTTTTAATTTTTTATCCAAATAACCGGTAATCAACGCTGCCGTAGCTCCTGTACCGCAAGCCAAAGTCACTCCACAGCCTCTTTCCCAGGTTTTCACCTCAAATTTAGAGGGATTGAAAATTTTTACAAATTCCACATTAGTTCTCTTGGGAAAGACTCTATGGGTCTCTATTAGACTTCCGATTTCAGTCCAGTTTTCGGGAAACACTTTGACAAAAACAATGGCATGCGGATGCTCCCCTAAGGTAACATAATCAATTTTCCAGTTTTTATCCTTCGCTTTTAAGTTTAATTTTTTTACTTTATATTTAATTTTTCCCAAATCTGCTTTGACCCAAAATGTTTTTGTATCCACAATTTCCGTTTCAATAATCCCGGCCTTGGTTTCAATTTTCTGTTTTCTATTTTTTGATAATCCGTTTTCATAAATATATCTGGCCGCGCATCTGACCCCATTCCCGCACATCTCACCTTCGGTCCCGTCTAGGTTGAAAACCCGCATGCGGAAAGGATATTTTTGACCCTGGGTAATTACTATCAAGCCATCCGACCCGATACCTAAATGCCGGTAACTAATTTTTCTGGCTAAGCGGTTTAAATTTACTTTTTTAAGCTGGGGGTTAAAAGTGTCAATAAAGACGTAATCATTCCCCAGTCCGTGTAATTTGGAAAATTTTATCTGCATAAACTTTTTTTAAATCTAATTAAAATCAGAGTTTTTGGCAAATCCATTTAACCGCCCGGAAATTGAGCCTCATTTCACTTGACACCGGTCTCAAATCTTTATAATATTAAATAAATTGATGCCGATTAAATAAATAAGGGTATGGATAACCAAGCTTTTGATTTAAATTCTAATTCCGATATCTCGGGGGATGGCTCGAAAAACGGACCAAAGTCCAATTTTTTAAGTTATCTTTTGGTAATTGCCAGGAATCGAAAGTTTATCATTGGATCTTTTTTTGTGGTGGCTTTCACGGTTGCCATCCTATCCTTGTTCTTGCCTAACTGGTACACCGCTAAAACCACGATTCTACCGCCGGAAAAAGAAGGATTCCTGGTGGGGGTTTCCGGAAGCGGTGGACTGTCTTCTATAATGGGTGATTTGGCTTTACCTTTAATGGCTACCCCTTCGGATGTATTGGCTTCTATCCTGAATAGCAGAAGAGTGGCCCAGGCGGTCATTGATACCGAAGATTTGCAGGGATATTATGGCCTTAAGACCAAAGAAAAAACATTGAAAGAAGTCTGGTCACATCTGAAAGTCTGGGTAGGGGAAGAAGGGATTGTGAATTTAACTTATGAAGATAAAAACCGGGACAGAGCCGCCAGCATTGCCAACAGTTTTATTGAAAAACTGGACGAAGTCAATCGCCAGACCCAAATCTCCAAAGCCAAAAATAAGAGGGTCTTTTTAGAGGGAAGGTTGGTCCAAACCGAGGGACTGTTAAGAGAAGCAGAAGAGAATCTGAAAAAATTCAAAGAGACCAAAAAAGTGGCCTCTCTGGATGAACAGACTAAATCCACGATTGAGTCAGCGGCCGACTTAAAAGCTAACCTGGATTCCATCGAGGTTGAGCTTTACGTAGCCACCAAGACCTCGCCGGCCTCCCCCTTTACCCTTGAGCTGAGGTTGAGAAGAGAAGAGCTGGGCAGAAAGTTGAGGCAGGCCGATTCCACTTTAGTTCAGATGGCTTCCATGAGCCTGGATTTCACCCTCCTGTACCGAGATGTGGCCATGCACAATAGGGTTTTTGATTTGTTGACCCAGGAATTGGAAAGAGCCAAAATTGAGGAAGCCAAGGATACCCCTTCTTTGCAAATATTGGACCAGGCCGTACCCCCCGAAAAAAAATCTCGTCCTAAAAGAACTTATCTGGTGGCCTTTGCCGGATTTTTGACCCTACTCTCCAGTATCTTCTGGGTCTTTTTGAGAGAATTTCTCTCTAATTTCCAACGACAAAACCCCCAAGAATTCAACAAATTGCAGAATGTATATCAGGGAGTCTCCGGGGATATTACTCAATTCCGCCGTTCTCTATTGAAATTTAAAAAGACCAAAGTTTAATCCGCCTAAGGCGGACTTACTGCCGAAATTATTAACAAATGATAAAAGTTGGTATATTCGGTGTGGGTGACTGGGGGAAAAACCTTTTAAGGAATTTTGCCAGTCTGAAAGATTGTGAGGTGGCTTTTGTCTGCGACCCGGACGAAAACAATTTAAAGAAGGCCTCACAGCTTTTCCCTCACTTGAATTTCTGCCAGGATTATAAAAAAGCCCTCTCCGAAGGCCAGATTCAGGCCGTAGTTATTGCCACTCCTCCCGCCACTCATTATGAGATTGCCCGCAATGCTATTCTGGCCGGCAAAGATATTTTCGTGGAAAAACCTCTGGTTCTGGACTCTTGTGAAGGCGAAAAGCTGTGTGAATTGGCAGAAAAAAAGCACCGGCTTTTGATGGTGGGGCATATTATGCTTTACCATACCGCTATTTTAAAGTTAAAAAAATATATTGAAGAAGGAGAATTAGGGGAAGTCAGGTATGTTTATTCTACCAGGGTCAATTTGGGAAAAGTCCGGCAGGAGGAAAATGCTTTATGGAGTTTTGCCCCGCATGATATCTCCGTAATTCTATATTTATTGGGACAGACACCGGTCTCGGTTTCCTGCACCGGAAGTTGCTATTTACAGCCGGGAATTGAAGACGTGGTCTTTTTGACCATGCACTTTAATAATAATGTTATAGCCAATGTTCACGTCAGCTGGCTGGACCCCCACAAGGACAGAAAATTGACCATAGTAGGCAGCAAGAAGATGGCGGTTTTTGATGATACCAAAGCCAGCGAAAAAGTTTGGATTTTTGATAAAGGGGTGGATAGTAATATGGATTACAACACTTACGGTGAATATTTGAGTTTGAGGACCGGAGATATCGTCATTCCCAAGATTGATTCGGTTGAACCTCTGCAGTCCGAATGCCAGCATTTTTTGGATTGTGTCAAAGACCGGAAAAAACCCAGAAGCGATGGGAAGGAAGCCCTGGAGGTGTTGAAAGTTTTAGTAGCTGCTCAAAAATCTTTAAAAATGGGGGGAACCCCGGTGGAAGTAGAATGCTAAAGCATGGCGTAGCCAAAAATAGGAGAAACTATGCAAGCTTTTGTGGATAAAACTGCCCAGGTAGGAGAAAATTCCAAAATCGGTTTAGGTTCGGTAATTGCAGAAAAAGTAAAAATCGGCAGGAATTGCCAGATTGGAAATCATGTGGTTATTCATCCGGAGACCGAAATCGGTGACAATGTCAGGATTGATGACCACTCTGTAATTGGGAAATTGCCTCTGCGAGCTAAACAAAGTAAGACTACCTCGGAGAAGATATTGCCACCGGCTAAAATTGGAGAGAATTGCTTAATTGGGACTTCAGCTATTATTTACGCCGGAGCCGCTTTAGGTAAGGGGATTTTAGTGGCTGATTTGGCAACTGTCAGAGAGGATGTTACTATAGGAGATTTTACAATTGTAGGAAGAGGCGTAGCGGTTGAAAATCAATCTAAAATCGGTTCATATTGCAAACTGGAAACCAACGCTTATATTACTGCGTACTCAGAGCTGGAAGACGGAGTCTTTATTTCTCCCGGTGTGGTAACCAGCAACGATAATTTTGTAGGAAGAACCAAAGAAAGGGTAAAATTTTACAAAGGGGTGACGGTTAAAAAAGGCGGTCGAATTGGAGCCAATGCCACTGTCTTACCAGGTAAAGTGATTGCTGAGGATACTTTGGTAGCCGCCGGTTCGGTGGTAACCAAAGATACCCCGGCTAAAAAGGTAGTCATGGGTACGCCAGCTAAAGTCATCAGAGATGTACCAAAAGAACAACTCTTGGAGAATCAATAATGCCAGAGCCCAATATTTCTGAAATCAAAGCTACTAAGAAAACCACCAAGGAATCTGTGACATCCGTTCCTTTATTAGATTTAAAAAGGCAGTATGCTGCTATCAAGCAAGAAATTGATGAAGCTATTGCCAAAGTCGTGGCCCATTCCCAATTTATTCTGGGTCCGGAAGTAAAAACCTTTGAAGAGAGCGTCGCCTCTTATTGTAAAACCAAATTTGCTATCGGGGTTGCATCTGGAACCGATGCTTTGCTCATAAGCTTGAGAGCCTGTGGGGTTGGACCGGGGGACGAAGTAATTATCCCGACTTTTTCATTCTTCGCCACTGCCGGTGTGGTGCACAACTTAGGAGCTAAACCGGTTTTTGTGGATATAAATCCGGAGACTTACAACCTCGACCCTGATTTAATTGAAAAAAAAGTCACCAAGAAAACCAAAGTCGTCATGCCGGTTCATCTTTTTGGACAGACCTGTGATATGGACCGGATTTTAGATTTAGCGAAAAAATATAATTTGAAAGTGGTAGAAGATGCCGCTCAGGCTTTAGGAGCGGAATATAAAGGTAAAAAAGCCGGTAGCGTGGGTGATTTAGGATGCTTCTCCTTTTTTCCCAGTAAAAATTTAGGGGGAATGGGGGATGGAGGGATGGTGGTTACCAGTAATCCTGAATTAGCGGATAAAGTTAAGCTTCTGAGGACTCATGGAGCCAAGCAAAAATATTATCATGATTTAGTCGGCTACAACAGCCGCTTGGATACTATTCAAGCCGCAGTCTTGAATGTCAAGCTAAAATATCTGGATACCTGGAGCAAAAAAAGAAGAGAAAATGCCCAAGTTTACAATCAAAATCTGAAAGGTCTTGAAATCACCCTGCCCAAAGTTGAAAGTTATAATTATCATATTTACAACCAGTATACCATTGCCGTAAGAAACCGGGATGAATTGAAAGATTTCTTAAAACAAAACGGTATCGGTTGTGAGATTTATTATCCTGTGCCATTACATTTGCAGGAATGTTTCCGCTACTTAGGTTACAAAAAAGGTTCCTGCCCAATTTCAGAAAAGAGAGCTTCCGAAGTTATTTCTTTACCGGTTTTTCCGGAGTTGACTGAAGCGGAGCAAAATTATGTTATTTTCGCCATAAAACAGTTTTATCAGAGTTAAAATGAAGGTTGTTTCCATTGTAGGAGCCAGGCCCCAGTTTATCAAGCTTTCCGCTTTATCTCCCAAATTAAGAAAATATCATAAAGAAATTATTATTCACACCGGTCAGCATTATGATAATGAGCTTTCGGCTCTTTTTTTCAATGAGTTGAAAATTCCTAAGCCGGATTATGACTTAGAAGTCGGCTCTGGTACCCAAGCTGAACAGGTCAGCAAAATGTTAATTAAAATCGAACAGGTTTTAGAATTTGAAAGACCGGATTCGGTCTTGGTTTATGGAGATACTAATTCAACCTTAGCCGGGGCTTTGGCCGCCAGTAAACTACAGATTCCTCTGGGTCATATCGAAGCCGGCATGCGAAGTTATACAGATATGCCGGAGGAAATCAATCGCAAAGTTACCGACCACTTATCCCAAATCCTTTTCTGTCCCACTCCTCAAGCGGTAAAAAACCTAAAAAGAGAAGGAATAACTAAAGGAGTTGCTTTAGTGGGAGATTTGGTGTATGAGGCATTGATATCCAATCTTCAGGTTGCCCGTAACAATTCAAATATTTTAAAAAAATTAAACTTAAACTCCAAGAATTTTTATTTAGCCACTATCCATCGGGCTGAAAATACCGATTACCGAGACAATTTAGTCAAAATTACCAAAATCTTAGAAAGCTTAGATAAGAAGACAATTTTCCCGGTCCATCCTCGAACCAGAAAATATTTGGAAGAATATCAACTCTGGAATAGATTAAAAAAAACCAGAAGCTTACTTTTGCTTGACCCCATCAGCTATTTGGATATGTTGCTATTGGAACAAAACGCCAGTCTGATTCTAACCGATTCCGGTGGGGTTCAGAGAGAGGCCTATTTTTTAAAGACACCCTGCCTGATTTTGAGAGAGACAACCGAATGGACTGAAATAACCAAAGCCAACGGCTTTATGACCAGCTCCCTGGATATAAAAAAAGTCCAAAGGAATTTGAAAAGATTAAACCGCTCCCATATTTCTAAGAATCAGCTAACTGCCAAATCATCTACCAGCCAAAAGATTTTAAATATCTTAAATAAGTTTAATGGATAAGCCGTTATATTCCACCATTTCGGTGGTTCTTACCACTTATAACCGTAAGCAGGTCTTAGAAAAAGCTTTAAAAGCCTATTTCCAACAGAATTATCCTTTAGACCAGATTGAAATTGTCATAGCTGATGACGGCTCCACTGACGGCACCGATAATTTCATGGCAGAAATTCAAAAATCTTCTCCGCTTAGGATAAAATACCTCCGGCAAAAAAACCAGGGCATCTCCTTTGCCCGTAATCTGGGGATAAAAAATGCCCAAAACCAAATTATTTTTCTTTCCGATGATGATATTATTCCAGAGGCTAATTTAATTAAGGAGCATATGCTCTGGCACAATCTTTATCCTAAAAGAGAAGAGGCTATCTTGGGATATTTTACCTGGTCACCGGAAGTAAAAATCGATGATTTTATGCGCTGGTGTGAGAATGGAGGACCTTTATTTCAGTACCATTTAATAGAAGGTAAAACTGAAGTTGACTGCCGTTTCTTTTATGGCGGAAATATCTCCCTTAAAACCGATTTCTTACAGGAGAATCTTTTTGACCAAAATTTTTATTTTGGCTTTGATGATTTTGAAATCGGCTACCGTCTGGCTCAAAAGGGATTAAGGATATTTTACAATAAGAAGGCTTTGGGTTATCATTATAAGAGCATCACTTATGCCGAAGTAAAAAAAAGATTTCAAGTAATTGGAAAAGCGGCTTGGCTTTTGCATCAAAAATGGCCCTCCACCAAAGAAATTGTAAAAGTCAGAAATATCTGGATTTTGAGAGCTGCCAAAATAGTCGCCGGTTTGCTTTATCCTTTAGCCAGGATTTTGAAATGGAGAAAAGTTATTTACCATTTTAAGTATCAGAACCGGCTGTCTCAAAATCTGGCCAGGTCCTATAAACAAGCTCAAATTGAAAGTAGGAGAGCATCCTGAATGTTTAGAGATAAATTTGACCTGATTTTTATTATTTGCGCTTTAGCTTTATCCGCCTTAGCCCTGTGGGGACCTGCTCCCTTGCAAAATCTGTATCTGCCAGCCATTTTCATCTTAGGAATTTTAACCATAATCTTGTATAAACAAGAGCGACTTACTCTGACCTCATTTTTGGCTTTATTGATAATCTATACCGCCCCTATGGAAAAATTAATGTGGAAAACCGGTTTTGCTTTAAGACCAGTCATGCTTTTTTCTTTTGCCGCCTTTTATATCTGGGGAATTCTAAGCTTTAAAGATGGATTTAGAATTGAGAAGAAGACCCAAAAACTTTTAATTTTGTGGTTTATTCTAATTCTGGCTTTTTTATGGAGCGCTATTTTTTCCATCAATCCGGTCAAAAGTATGAGAGTAACCATACTGCATTTAACGCTACTTTTAATCTTATTTTTGATAGTTCAGTTTGTCAAAAGCCAGAAAGATTTGGTTAAATTTACCCGGCACTGGATGATTATCGGTTTCATCCTGTCCCTGTATGGTTTGGTAGAGTATCTAGGAAGTTTTATCGGGTTTGATATTGACCGGGTAATCTTTGGACCTATCTATTCTATGACTACTCCTGGCCAAGCAATTGCTCACAGGATTTTTGGACAAAGAATCTATTCATTGTTCGGTGACCCCAATAATTTCGCCGGCTTTTTAAACACCATCTTCCCCTTCTTCTTGTGCTCCACTATCTATTTTGCCAAACTTAAGCAGACCAAAAGATTTTTCTGGTTTTTGCTGGCTACCCTTACGGTCTTTTTTGTCTTTATTATGACTTTATCTCGCAGCGGCTGGTTGGGTCTTTCTATTGTACTTTTAGTAGTGGCCTGGTATAAAAGAGCTCAGATTTTTAGGACAGCCAACCTTAAATATTTAGCTTTCGCCTTAATCGTTTTCATAATCTTTTTTGCCCAGATTTATCAATATCTGTATTTCGTGGTCTCAGCCCGCTTGGAAGAAATGGAATCCCGGCAAATTCACTTATATCTGGTCAAATCAGCTTTTCAAATGTTTTTATCCCATCCTTTGACCGGAGTTGGCATAGGTAACTTTGGCGAGGCCTATGGGAAATACTTCAAGCCCGGCTATGAATATTATAATGCCCATTCAGCTTTTCTGACCATTTTATCCGAAACCGGAATAATCGGATTTATAATCTATATCTCATTTTATATTTTCGTATTCAGGCAAATTCTACTCTTTTTCAGAAATTCAACCGGTTACCATAAAGAGGTAATCGGATTGGGGTTTCTTTCCGGTTTCTGCGGCCTGATGGCCGCCAATATTTTTTATCAAAACTTTACCTTTCAGTTTTTCTTTGTCTTTTTGGGTTTGGCTTTTGCCGCAGGAATTGTGGCATCCAAGGCAACCTCTAATGGTCTTGACCGGCAGCAGTAAATCCCTAGAAATCTTTTGTTTTTGCCTGAAACTCATATTAAATTATCCTCCAACGGCAAATGAGTTATCATAATTTAAAAATCAAAAGAGGATAAATAATGCTGGATTTAAAATTCATCCGAGAAAACTCTGATAGAGTAAGGGAAGCCATTAGAAACAAGAAAGAGAAAATGGATCTGGATTTAATCCTGAATCTGGATGAAGAAAGAAGAAAATTTTTGGTGGAAGCGGATAGTTTGAAGCAGAAAAGAAATGAGTATTCCAAAATCATTGCCCGGATGAAAAAGGAAGGGAAAAACACGGATAAAGAAATTTCACAGATGAAAACTGTCTCGGATAGAATCACGGTTTTAGACCAAAACCTGAGAGAGGTGGAAAAAAAGCTGGAACACTGGTTGCTTAGGGTACCCAATCTGCCTCATCCCTCGGTGCCGGTGGGGCCGGATGAGAGTGCCAATAAACTGGTTAAAGAATGGGGAGAAATTAAGAAGCCTAGCTTCCAACCTCTGCCTCACTGGGAGCTGGGACAGATTTTGGGAATCTTGGATTTAGAGCGAGCCTCCAAGATTAGCGGGTCTGGTTTTATCTTATTCACCGGAAAAGGAGCCTTGCTGGAAAGAGCTCTGATCAATTTTATGTTGGATTTACATACCCAGAAGCATGGCTATAAGGAAATCTTCCCTCCCTATCTGGTCAACCGGGATTCGATGGTCGGAACCGGACAACTACCCAAGCTGGAAGAGGATATGTATTTGTTGGAAAAAGATGATTACTTTTTGATTCCTACCGCGGAAGTTCCGCTGACGAATTTACATAGAGATGAAGTTTTGAAAGTTGAAGAGTTGCCGATTTATTACACTGCTTATACGGCCTGTTTTAGGAGGGAAGCCGGGGCTTACGGTCAGGAAACCAAGGGTATGATTAGAGTCCATCAGTTTGATAAAGTGGAGTTGGTCAAAATCGTTGAGCCGCAGAATTCTTATGATGAATTGGAAAAGCTTTTGCAAAATGCCGAAGAGGTTTTGCAGCTTTTGGGTTTGCCCTATAGAGTCAGACTTTTGTGTACCGGAGATTTGAGCTTTGCCGCGGCTAAATGTTATGACATTGAAGTTTGGGCGCCGGGAGTGGAAAAATATCTGGAGGTCTCTTCCAACAGCAATTTTGAAGATTTTCAAGCCAGGAGAATCGGGATAAAGTATAAACCGACCCCCAATTCTAAACCGGAGTTCGTTCACACTTTGAACGGTTCCGGCGTGGCCCTACCCCGCACTGTTATCGGGATTCTGGAGAATTATCAGACAGCTAAAGGAACAGTGGTTATACCGGAGGTTTTAAGACCGTATATGCATGGGATAAGTGAACTAACTTAGCTTATGTTTAAAAAGAAAGACCGGGAAAGCTTCATTGTGGAGTATAAAGGCTACTCCCTATTTTTCAAGATTTTTTTAATCTTCGGCGTTTTAGTCATTGCTGCTGTTTTTCTTTATTACACCCAGGATATTGTCAATAAATTAAAAACGGACTCACGTCGGGTTGTGGCGGCCTATGCCCGTCTGTGGCAGATTGCCGCTTCCGAATCGGCCGGAACCGAAGAAGTCAGTTTTTTGTTTGAGGAGGTAATCCAGAGGTCGGATTTCCCTTTAATTGTAACCGGCCCGGAGGGAGAACCGCAGGCCTGGAAAGGTGTACCAGGAATCGCCTCCGATGATACAACTTTCCAAACCAGACAAAAACTAAAAGAAATAGCCAAAAAACTGGATGAAGACCATCCCCCGGTTCCCATTTTTTACGGTAAAGAGGAGTTCATCATCAGCTACCTGCATTACGGAGACCCGGAAATTATCGCCCGCTTACATCTGATGCCCGTTGTCGAGGTGGGCGTCATCGCTTTATTTATTCTGATTACTTTTATAAGTTTTCGCAACATCAAAAAGTCAGAGCAACATTCCATCTGGATCGGAATGGCCAAAGAAACCGCCCATCAATTGGGAACCCCTATCTCTTCTCTTTTGGGTTGGCTGGAACTTTTAAAGCAAGAGCAGTATGCTCATCCAACCGGTAATTTGAAGGATACGGTGTCTAAGATGGAAGAGGATTTGTACCGCTTACAAAAAATTGCTCATCGCTTCAGCCAGATTGGCTCCATTCCCGAATTAAAGGAAACCGATTTGAATTCTATAATTACAGAAGTGACTAAATATTTTCGTAACCGTCTACCCCATGCCGGCTCCGGCGTTTGCCTAAAAACAGATTTAAAACCTGTGCCCTTGCTGAAAATTAATTCTGAACTGGTTTCCTGGGTGATTGAAAATCTAATCAAAAACGCCCTGGAATCGGTTGACCCTAAACAGGGGGTAATTGAGATATCAACCGAAGCTAATTCTAAGCTGGTGGCTTTGAAAATTTCGGATAACGGTAAGGGAATCCCTCCCAAGGAGCAAAAAAGAATTTTCCACCCCGGTTATACTACTAAAAAGCGGGGCTGGGGATTGGGGCTTTCTTTGGCCAAAAGGATTGTGGAGGATTATCACCAGGGGAAAATCGTTTTGCAGGAAAGCATTCCCAACCAAAAAACCGTATTTATAGTGAGTTTCCCGATATCTTAAATCTAACCCCTCCCTTTTTATGGTGAGCGTAGCCGAACCAACCCTCCCCTAAGAGGAGAGGGGCCAGGGTGAGGTCAGTAGCTTTAAATAAAATTTTCTACAAACAGCAAGCCCCTATAGGTGGAGGGGTTGGTCCTCCCTTGAAAACTTTGTTGACCAGTTTAATTATGTCTGGCAGAGAAATACTGCTATCTGCATTAGCATCAGCTCGACAAGCTGGAGTAGGTTTGGGAGCACCCTTAAAAACAATATTTACCTCACCGATAATATCGGGCAAAGAATAACTGCCATCTCCATTGGCATCTCCGGGTTTGGAGCTGCACAGACGCTTTCCCCGCAAGGATACTGTTGCATTGGGATTGGTGGTATCACTATTAGTAATCGTCAAAGTTCCCAAGACCACTCCGGTATCCGAAGGTGGAGTGAAGACCACTTTCACCGGTTGAAATGAGGCTCCCGACACTGAAAAAGTGGTGAGGTCAACAGAAAACTCTGGCTTGTCAGAAGCAATGTTGGAAACTTCCAAAGTATCAGGATAACCTAAATTTCGCACCTTGATAGTAAGGGTTTCAGGTTGTCCTAAAATTACTTCTCCAAAGTCAAGAGTTTCAGGTAGAGTACTTATCTTCGGTTGACCAATTACGAGAGTGGTGAGATTCATCAGAATGGAAACGCTGTCACCATCCCGGTTTGTCGCCACCACGTCTATGTCGCCGTCATTCTCGAAATCAGCCGAGAAAACAGAGAAAGTACGAGCTCCGGCCCCATAGCTGCTATCCAGCACAAACGTCCCATCCCCGTTGTTTAAGAGGATGGAAACCGTGTTAGAAAGCCCGTTAGCTACTGACAGGTCAAAGTCGCCGTCAATGTCATAGTCGGCTGAGCTAACAGTAACTGCACGACCTCCCGCCCCATAGTTGACCGCCGGCTCAAACGTACCAGTCCCATCGGCTTTGTTCAGCAGGATGGCAATGCCATCAAATATCATTGCTACCGCTACATCAAAGAAGCCGTCATTGTTAAAGTCGGCCGAAAATACAGAATTGGATGAATCACCCACCCCATAGTTAACCGCCGCCGCAAAAGTCGCGTCCCCGTTGTTCAGCAGAATCGAAAGAAAATCAGCGAAAAAGTTTGCTATTACCAGGTCTGTGTCGCCGTCGGGCTCAAAGTCCGCGGAATAAACAGCTTGGGCATGGTTAACCACCGCATAATTGCTATCCAGCACAAAAGTCCCAGTCCCGTCGTTGAAGAAGATGGAAACATTATTACCATTCGCGTTTGTCACCGCCAGGTCTTTGTCGTTGTCATTGTCATAGTCGGCCGCGAAAGAAGTAACCGGATTAATTCCCGTAGCATAATTGCTATCCACCACAACCGTCCCATCCCCGTTGTTAAACAGGATAGCAAGTTTGTTAGAAAACACGAGAGGCACTGCCAGGTCAAAGTCAGTGTCATTGTCAAAGTCGGCTGAAAAAACGTCGCGGGCATCACCAAGTAATGGCCCATAGTTGACCGCCGCCGCAAACGTTCCATCCCCGTTGTTCAGCAGTATGGAAACATTATCAGAACCGAAGTTTGCCGTCGCCAGGTCAATGTCGCCGTCATTGTCATAGTCGGCCGCGAAAGTAAAAAAGGGTTCATCTCCCACCCCATAGTTGACCGCCGGCGCAAACATTTGAGCCTGGGCCTCACTTGCTAAGGCTGAAATAAAGAGACATAAAGATAGCACTATCAGTCCTCGTGGAACAACTTTTAAGAATTGAAACATAAAAACCTCCTTTTTTCTAAAACCAGAATTTTTTACAAACAGCAGAACCGATTTTAATTGGCTCTGCTCCTCTTTGCCATCAAGGTATCATTGTGAAGCCCTAGACGCAATCGGCACTTTTCAGTAATATTTGGGGAAAAAAGACCCCTTTAGGGTCAAACCTAAGCACTTTTCAGTAGCAAAGAGAAAAGGAGAGCAAACGGATGAATGAAATCGGCAGTGCAGCAAATCGGTTGACCGAACGCTGACAGCCTACTTTCGCAGATACTTCAGTACTGCTTCTGTGCGTGAGCGGACGTGCAGCTTTTGATAGATGTTTCGAAGGTGAGTGCGAACCGTCTTGACGCTGATGAATAACTTATCGGCAATCTCTTGGTCGTGGTAGCCCTTGGCAAGAAAAGAGAGTAATTCCAGTTCTCGCTCGGAAAGATTCTCGGTCTCCATTGGAGGATTTTCCCAGCTTCTGAAAGGCCTGTACCACTTTGCGGGCAATCTGGTCGGACATGGGGGAGCCACCTTCGTGGATATCCCGAATAGCTTGCATAAGCTCTGCCGGGGGCGTTCTCTTCAAAATGTATCCGGTGGCCCCGGCCACCAGGGACTGGAATACTTTCTCGTCATCCTCATAGACCGTGAGCATCATCACCTGCGTATTTGGACAACGCTCCTTCAGCTTCTCCACGCATTCGATACCGGACATTTTAGGCAGTTGAATATCCATCAACACCACATCCGGCTTATACGCCGGAAGATATCTTAGCGCCTCTTCGGCGGTTTCGTAAGTCGCCGAGCATTGAAATCCCTCCGAGCCATCGATGAGGGTTGCTAGCCCCTCTCTGATTTTCTCATTATCCTCCACAATTGCTACTTTAATGGCCATATAAAAAAGATAATCTCTTAAGAGCCGCTGTCAATACTTAGAATTAGGTAAAAAGTGTCAATTGTGGGCTTTTAGGTCTAGAACAATCCTCGCTTTTGTACCCTGGTTTGGGTGTGAGTCAAGGTTGAACGTTCCCCCAATTTCCTCGATTCTTTTCTTCATATTCTGCAGGCCATTACCGGACCCTTGACGCTCATCAATTGAAAACCCTACGCCATTGTCTTCAATGAACAGCTCCAATCTATATTTCTCAACTTTCATACTGATAGTCACTTCGCTTGCCTGTGAGTGCTTGACTATATTATGAATCGCTTCCTTTGCAGTAAGAAATAGATTCCGTCGAATTTCACCAGAGAGCGGATAGGTCGGCAGCTGGTCCGGAATCACAAAACGAAATTTGACGGGTGTGGGCTTGAGATACTCCACGGCATGGCGGCGAATATGCGCGATGACATTATCCAGAGAATCATTCTTAGGGTTCAGAGCCCACACAATTTCACCAATGTTATCAATCACCTCGGCAGCCCGTTCCGAAATCCGTTGAATATGCTTATCGGCTTCTTCTGGTTTCTTCTTTGACAACTCGCTTAATATTGCAATCTCAGTCAAAGTTGCTCCGACTTCGTCGTGCATATCCTGGGATATTCGGGCACGCTCACGCTCGAGCGCATGCTCCTGCTCCAGCCGCTGAATTCTCCGTTTCAATTTTCGAATCTCCACATACCTGATCATGCCGGCTACGGAGCCTACGATAAGCAAGAGATACAGCCCATATGCCCAATTTGTCCGCCACCAGGGCGGGAAAATGCGCAATTGAAATGAATCGTGCCAGAGATAGACTCCAAGCCTCGTAATCGAGATCTCCAGTCTGACATCCTTTCCTCGAGGGAAGTCAGGGTTGACAACTAATCTGTGATAACCTGAAGTTGAAGCAGCATCACCGGGAAGTATGTCACCGTAGGTGAGGTAGGGTCCTGGAACTATATTTACCGATGGATCAGTTGTAGTCAATGTTGTGGCAATTGCTCGCGCAGTAGCCATAGTGTCATGATTACGAAGCGTCAACTTTACTAAAATGGTGTCTCCGGGCTGGGGCTTGTCATCGCCTACAACCTCCACCTTTTTCAATTTGACTGGTCCAATTGTGGTAAAAGCACCAGCGTTTACCATCTCGAATTCTAAGGTCTTCTTTTCCTTTAGTTTCATCTTCAGATCCACAAAATAGACCTCTTTTTCGGGAGGAACCCAGCTGTTGGCGAAAAGACCATCGTTGGCAAGACTGTCATTATGCGCCCCATCGTCAAAAAGGTCGATAAAGGCAACCTGGCGTAGGGATGAAAAAGTTTCCTTACTGACTACATTCTCCGCTTGTACCATTATCCTTGCAGAGAATGATAAACCCGTGGCATCGGTTACCTTGACAGCCACTTGGACCATTGATTCTTCTTCATTGCTTGACACAAAAGAAGGCAGGACAGTAATACTCATCCCTTTTGGGGAGACTGCGTAGCCGCTTCGATACTCGTTCGCAGCGCCGTGGTACCACATGCGATACATCTTCCCGTCGAAGAGAATGTCGCCAGCGTGCAATCCTTTTTCATCCCAAGCCCCTGGCGGTCCGGGACGCAGGACCGGATTCTCAGGACTCTTTGTCCAGTGTACTCCATCTACAGACGTAGCATATCCGATTAAAGCTGGCTGTAGCTCTACGCAATACCACATTTCGTACAAATCCCCGTTGTAGATGACTCTGGGATAATACACGATGGCGTAATCCTCAAAAACCGGATCGGCAGATTTCGTCCAGGAAGTCTCATCAGTAGCCGTCGCATATCCAATCTTGAACCCAGGAAGCCCCTCATACCACAGCTTGTATCTGCCGGAGATATCAGGACCCACCACCGACACCCATCCCACATTTTTACTATCCCAAGACCCCGAAGGACCTTTTTGGAGAACGGGATTTCCGGGATATTTGGTCCATACTATACCGTCCGGTGAACTCGCATAGCCGACACTGACGGTGACTGCGTCAGCATTGTTATACCACATCCTGTAACTCGAGCCTGTCCAGACAACATATGGGCGATGTAATCCTGAGCTTTCCCACTGGGGACCAACACGGAGCACAGGGTTCAAGCCACTTTTCTCCCACGTCAGCCCATCTCGTGAGGTCGCAAACCCTATGGCACCAGGGTTCTCTCGGGAGCGACCGTTATACCACATCTGATAAACCGAATCCTGAATGATAACTCTATCGATGAGCGCAGCGGCATCTTCCCACCCACCCTGTGGTCCAACGTCCAGTACCGGGTTGCCTTCATACTTGAACCATTTGGTCTGGGAGCTGGCGGGGTTTGAATAAGTAAGCAAGAGAAGCAACAAGAATGTGGAGACATGGTGTTTCATCGTACTATCTTAAATGAGTAGCGGCTTTCTTGTTCGAGTCAAACCTTCCACCTGCTCGCCTGGAGCAGTTTTTGGAGTACTGACCATGAAGTCGCTCTTTCCCTAATTAAATCTTAATTAATCAATTTTAATTTATTTGTCAAGGGAAAACCCTCAATTTCCGTGTTGTCTTGGGCTTGACAAACCCCCTTAAATTCTCGTATTTTCCTTTAAGATTCAACAACCTATGCCAACCGAACTAAAAAATGTTTTATGGGTAGATGATGAGATTGACCAATTAGGGTCGCACATCATCTTTTTGGAACAGAAAGGGTATAAAATCACCAAAGCTACCAACGGCGAGGATGCTATCTTGCTGGTAGGGAAAAACAACTTTGATTTGGTTCTGTTGGATGAAATGATGCCTGGCAAAGACGGGCTGACTACCCTTGAAGAAATAAAAAAAATCTCCCCCAATCTGCCGGTGATTATGGTGACTAAATCCGAAGAAGAGCGTCTGATGGAGCAGGCCATTGGGGAGAAAATCTCCTTTTATATCACCAAACCGGTCAACCCCAGCCAGATTCTTTCGGTGGCTAAAAAAATCTTGGAAGAAAAATCTATCCGTGAAAAACATGTGGTTAAACAGTACATTGAGCAGTTTAACCAGCTTAAGGGCAAACTAAATTTTCCTCTTAGCGCCAAAGATTGGATTGACATTCATCACCAGCTCTGTTTATGGGATTTGGAATTGGAAAATTTCAGGGAGCCCAGCTTAATTGAGACCCATCAGGGCCTGAAAAAAGAATGCAATCTGGAATTTGGAAAATTTATTGAAAAAGAGTACCCCCTCTGGCTTAAATCTAAAGAAAGGCCAAATTTATCAGTGGATGTCGTGCCTAAATTCTTACAACCGGTTTTGTTGGAAAATAAACCCACCTTTTTTTTCATACTGGACTGTATGAGATTAGACCAGTGGTTGGCAGTGGAGAGTATTTTGAATGAATATTTTAACATCAAAAAAGAGTTTTATTACTCTATCTTGCCTACCGCAACTCCCTATTCCCGCAATGCCATTTTCAGCGGATTTTTTCCGGATGAGCTGGCTCAAAAATTTCCGGAAGTTTGGAAATCCGATGATGAGAATGAACACAGCCGTAACAGATATGAAAGACAGCTTTTGGATGCCCAGTTGAAACGTCTGGGTATGGCTTTGAAATCCGAGGCAAAATATGCGAAAATTCTGGATATTTCCGAAGGAGAAAATATCGCTAAAAAAATCTCCTCCTTTATGAATGTTTCTTTATTCTCTCTGGTTTTTAACTTTCTGGATATTTTATCACACGGCCGCTCAGAATCGGAGATTCTGATTGAAATCGCTCCGGATGAAGCCGCTTTCAGGTCTTTGATGAAATCCTGGTTCAATCATTCGGCTCTGTTGGATATATTGAAATATTTGTCAAGGCAGGATTGTAATGTGGTTTTTACCACCGACCATGGTTCGGTTCTGGGGACCAGGGCTAATTTAGCTTATGGAAAAAGAGATACTTCCCCTCACTTGAGATATAAATATGGAGATAATTTAAACACTGACCCCAAAGGGGCTATTTTGATTAAAAATCCAAAAGATTACCGCCTGCCATTTTTTGGTATAGCAACCACCTATCTTTTAGCTAAAGAAGATTATTATTTTGTTTATCCCACTAAATTTCACGAATACGAAAAGGAGTTCAAAAACACTTTCCAGCATGGGGGTATCTCTTTGGAGGAGATGATTCTCCCGGTCGCTATTTTAAAGCCCAAGAAAAGATAAGTGTCAGACGGTAAATTAGTGTCTTCGTCGGTAGAGGAGACTAAAAAATTGGGTAGGCAATTTTCTCAAAAGCTTTCTGCGGGAATGCTGGTAGCGATTAGCGGACCTCTGGGGAGCGGTAAAACCGTTCTGATTCAAGGGATTTGTCAAGGTTTGGGGATGAAACAGCTGGTAACCAGTCCCAGCTTCATTATTATCAATGAATATCCGGGTGAAAAATTTTGGGTCTATCATTTTGATTTATATCGCTTAAAAAACATTCAGGAGCTGATTAATTTAGGTTACCAAGAATATTTCTATGGTAAGGGGGTTTGCCTAATTGAGTGGGCCGAGAAAGCCCGGGAGCTTTTGCCAGAGAACAGAATCGAGGTCAATCTAAAAATTCTGTCTGAAAACCAGAGAGAAATTACCATTCAGCAAAAGAAAGCCAAAGTGAAAATATGAAAATTTTGGGTCTGGATACTTCCTCATCTGTTTTAGCTTTGGGGATTATAGAGGAGAACAATGTTTTAGCGGATGTTAATGTTAAACTGGAAGGGAATCTTTCTGAAGTATTGTTGGATGTGCTAAATCAGACTTTGCAGGATTTGAATTTGGAGATCAAAGACCTTCAAGCTCTGTCTTATTCTATTGGACCGGGCTCTTTTACCGGCTTAAGAGTAGGTTTATCTTTTATTAAAGGTTTATGTTTTTCAACCGGGATACCGATTGTGGCAGTCCCTACTTTAGACGCATTAGCTAGCCAGGTTAATTTAGTGAATACTTTAGTGGTACCAATTATTGATGCTAAGAAAGATTTGGTCTATTCGGCACTATATACCAACCAGAATGGTTCTTTTCAAAACATTTCTGAATATATGCTTCTGCCTTTGGATAAAATGCTGGAAAAAATACCGGAGGATGCTTTATTTATTCTTCTGGAGGATGAAAATTTCAGAGCGACTTGGAATAAGCTGACCGCCGAAAAAAATATTTTAGCTAAAGTCATCACTCTTTCACCCAGTGGAGTAGCAGTGGCAAAGTTGGGATTGGAAAAATTCAGAAAGCAGCAGGTCGCAGACCTGTCAAATTTGGAACCGTTATACATCTCACCGCTGGCTTTTAAAACCAAAAAGAATGCCTGAGCCGGTTGAAAAATTAGTAATTCAGGATATGCAGCCGGAGGATGTGGATGAAGTCGTAAAAATAGAGACATGGAGTTTCTCCGACCCCTGGTCTAAGGAGAATTTTTTGGCGGAATTGGACCTGCCTTTTTCCTGGGTTTGGGCGGCAAAATTGGATGAAGAACTGGTAGGATACTGCTGCTGCTGGGAAATTGAGGAGGAACTTCAGATTGCCAATCTGGCAGTTCATCAGAATTTTAGAAATCAGGGGGTCGGTAAAAAAATCTTACAAGAAATCTTAAATAGAGCTTGTCAAAAAAAAATAAAAAAGGTAACTTTAGAGGTCAGAGAATCGAACCAATTTGGTTTGAAATTATATCATGCTTTTGGCTTTATGGAAATCGGCAGACGAAAAAGATATTATCTCAAGCCGACTGAAGATGGCTTAATTTTCGCTAAAATTCTAGAGTAAATTATGGAATGGTTTAAGAAAATCAAAGAGGGGATTACCGCACAACCCAAAAAAGAGATTCCGGAAGGGCTGTGGACCAAGTGTGAGGATTGCGGTGAGATTATCTATGTCAAGGAGCTGGAAAGAAATTTTTGGGTTTGCTCCAAATGTAAATATCATTTTAGAATTAAGAGCACTGATTATATCAATCTGTTGCTGGATGAAGGGGCTTTGGAGGAGTTCGACCGGAATTTAATATCCGGCGACCCTCTGAAATTCAAGGACTCCAAAAGATATCCGGAACGCATCAAGGAATCCCGTAAAAAAACCCAGCGCAATGATGCTTTAATTGCCGGAATCGGTAAAATTGAGGGGCGGAAAGTCAGCTTCGGGGTGATGGATTTTTCTTTTATCGGGGGAAGTATGGGCTCAGTGGTGGGAGAAAAAGTGGCCCGGGCTATTGAAAGATCGGTGGAGAAAAAAATGCCCTTAGTCATTGTTTCATGCTCCGGAGGCGCCAGAATGCAGGAAGGGATTTTATCCCTGATGCAGATGGCCAAAACCTCTTCCCTTTTAGGCCGGCAACACAAGCTGGGACTACCCTTTATTTCTATTTTGACTAATCCCACTACAGCTGGTGTCATGGCAAGCTACGCTTCTTTGGGAGATGTTATCATTGCCGAGCCCAAAGCCCTGTTGGGTTTCGCCGGACCCAGAGTGATTCAGCAGACCATAGGCCAGGAACTGCCAAAGGATTTTCAAAGTTCCGAATTTTTCTTGGAGCATGGGTTTGTGGATTTAATTGTGGAACGCAGCCAATTGAAAAAAACTGTCTCTCTTTTGTTAGAATACCTCTCTTGCTGTCAATAACAAGCTTTAAGCTGCACCCAATTTCTTAAGATGAACTATAATCAGGCCATTTCTTATTTATTCGGTTTACAAATTTTCGGTATCAAATTAGGATTAAGCAACATCGCTTCTTTTTTGAATTATTTAGGTAATCCTCATCTGATATTTCAGTCTATTCATGTAGCCGGCACCAACGGCAAAGGCTCTGTCTGTGCTATGCTGGAATCTGTTTTATGTCAGGCCGGGTATAAAACCGGTCTATTTACTTCCCCGCATCTGCTTGATTTTACCGAAAGAGTCAGAATTTGCGGCAGACCAATTGAAAAAGAGTTTATCGTGGACTTTGTCGCGGAATGTAAAAACAGAATTGATAAGTACAAATACACTTTTTTTGAAGTAAATACCGCTTTGGCTTTTCTTTATTTTGCTGAAAAGAGAGTTGATTTGGCGGTGGTGGAGACCGGCTTAGGAGGAAGATTGGATGCTACTAATGTTTTACTCCCCTTGGCAACCGTAATCACCAACATTGATCTGGAGCATACTGATATTTTAGGTAAAAAAATAACCAGGATTGCGACTGAAAAAGGAGGAATAGTAAAAGAGAAAGTAGCAGTTATAACTGGAGTAGAACAAGCCGAGGCTTTGAAAGTTATAAAATCCGTTTGTGAGAGAAAAAACTCTCCCCTCTTTCCTGTTGAAAGCAACTGCTCTCTGGAAATTAAGAAAACTACTTTAGAAAAAACTGTTTTAGATTTGAGATTAGGAAACACAAGTTTCCCGAATCTGGAATTGAATTTATTGGGAACTCATCAGGTAAAAAATGCAGCCATAAGTTTATTAACAGTTCAAGAATTACAAAAGAGAGGTTACAAGATTTCCAATTCCGCTATAACTAAAGGATTAAAAAATGTAAACTGGCCCTGCCGCTTCCAGATTTACAGAAAGAAACCTTTGGTAATTTTAGATGCAGCCCACAATCCGGCTGCGGCCGGAGTTTTGAAACAAACTTTCATAGATTTATTACCTGACAAAAAAGTAACTTTCATCTTTGGCGTAATGCAGGATAAAGATTACCCCCTGATTTTACAGGTATTGTCACCGATAGCTCAAAAAATAATCTTAACTCAGCCTAATATCAAACGAGCCGCATCCCTTTCCGAGTTAGAAAAAGTGGTGAAAACTCTGAAAATCCCTTATGAGAAAATAAAATCGGTCAAAAAAGCTTATTTTCAGACCTTGAAAAAAGCTTCAGTTGAGGATATAATCTGCGTCACCGGTTCACATTATACTTTGGGTGAACTTTTGGCTTAAGAATTGCAGTAACTCAGTAGCAGGGGATCTATTCCCACCAATTAGCCCCTTGACACCCCAGCTTTTCCCCGTAATATATACTTAGAACCAATGTCCAAATTCCAGTTAATTTCAAATTACAAACCCCAGGGTGACCAGCCCCAGGCCATCCAGCAGTTGACCGAAGGGATACTTAGAGGTGATAAATTTCAAACCCTCTTGGGTGTCACCGGCTCTGGAAAAACTTTTACGGTAGCCAATGTCATTGCCGATATCTGTAAACCGACTCTGGTGATTTCGCACAATAAAACCTTAGCCGCTCAATTGTATGGTGAACTTAAAGGTTTTTTCCCAAAAAATGCAGTGGAGTTTTTTATTTCATATTACGATTATTACCAGCCCGAAGCTTATGTTCCTTCCACTGACACCTACATTGCTAAAGATACTTCTATCAATGATGATATTGACCGCCTGCGATTGCGAGCCACTTCTTCTCTGATGGAACGAGAGGATGTTATAATTATCGCTTCGGTCTCCTGCATTTACGGAATCGGCTCTCCCACAGAGTGGAAAGAACAGATGCTTTTTTTGGAAACCGGACAGAAAATTGAGAGAGACCAGCTTTTGAAGGGCTTGATTGATATTCATTATTCCCGCAATGATATCGAATTTGCTAGGGGTACTTTCAGAGTCCGTGGAGACGTGATTGAAGTTCATCCGGCTTATGAGGAAACCGCCCTTAGAATCGAAATGTTTGGGGACGAAATCGAGAAGATTTCGGTTATCAACACCTTGACCGGAGAAATCCTACAGGAAAAAACCAAATCTGCCATTTATCCTGCCAAACATTTTTTGACCACCCCTCCTCAATTAGAAGAAGCCCTCAAAAATATCGAAATTGAACTGCAGGAAAGGTTGGCTTATTTCCGCTCTCAAAATAAACTTTTAGAGGCCCAGAGATTAGAATCACGCACCAGATACGATATGGAGATGATGAAAGAAATCGGTTACTGTTCCGGAATAGAAAATTATTCCAGACATTTGTCCGGCCGAAAACCGGGTGAAAGACCCTACACGCTGATTGACTTTTTCCCTAAAGATTTCTTGTTAGTCATAGATGAATCTCATCAAACCATTCCGCAAGTCAGAGGAATGTACGCTGGTGACCGTTCCCGCAAGGAGGTCTTAGTCGAATACGGTTTCCGGCTTCCATCCGCTCTGGATAACAGACCATTAGTTTTCGATGAATTCGAATCCTTGATTCATCAGACCATTTTTGCTTCTGCCACACCGGCTGAATTTGAGTTGGAAAAATCTAAAGGGGTGATTGTAGAGCAGTTAATTCGTCCCACCGGCGTTTTAGACCCTATGATAACCGTCAAGCCGGTCTCTAAACAGGTGGATGATTTGATTGAGCAGATCAAAGTCCGGGTAGAAAGAAAAGAAAGGGTCTTGGTGACCACTTTAACTAAACAAATGGCAGAAGATTTAGCTGATTATCTATCCCAGCTTAACGTCAGAGTCAGATATTTGCATTCCGAAATCGATGCCATTGAAAGAGTGAATATTTTAAGGGACTTGAGATTGGCCGAATTTGATGTATTAGTGGGGATTAATTTGCTCCGGGAAGGTTTGGATTTACCGGAAGTTTCTTTGGTGGCGATTTTAGACGCTGATAAAGAGGGATTTTTACGCTCTGCGAGGTCATTGATTCAGATTTCCGGCCGAGCCGCTCGTAATAATGCCGGTGAGGTGATTATGTATGCGGACGAGCTGACTGATTCGATTAAGAAAGCCGTGGCGGAAACTGAAAGGAGAAGAAAAATACAGGAGGAGTTTAATAAACAGCATGGTATAACCCCCCAGACCATTTACAAAACCAAAGAAGAGATTTTACGAACCACAACTTTTGCCGACTCCCGAACCCCAGTGGTCAAAGATGAGAAAATAGATTTCTTTGAGCGCCTGGGATTAGAAGATAGACTTTTTAATTTACAAAAAGCCATGAAAAAAGCTTCCGCTGATATGGAATTTGAAAAAGCCGCTTTATTCCGGGATGAAATTTTGAAATTGAAAAACCAGCTCAAGAAGAAAAAGCGGCCGGCTTAAGCAAACCCCGACTTTTCCGCCAAAGGCGGATCCGGCTTCGGACAAGTCGGGGAGTTTCACATAATCTGTTAAGATTAATTTCTTTAGCCCCTCATTTACTTGTCCCGAGCAAAGTCGAAGGGAAATGAGGGGCGGCTAATTTATTAATGTGAATCTCTCTTTATGGTGAGATTACCGAACCACCCTATCTGAAGATAGGGGTTTCTATTTTCTACAAACAGCAGACGTCTGATTTTTTAGGAGCAGGACCGGACTTAAAAAGAAAATTAATAGTATAAACAATATCTGAAAGCAAAACTTTAGTGTCTGCATTGGCATCTGCACGGCAGAATGGATTTGGCTGAGCTGCTCCCTTGAATAGAAAGTTGATAATAGTTACTATATCTGACAAAAGTATTTTGCCATCTCCATTTGCATCACCGGGTTTAGCAGAACAGCTAATAGATAAATGCTTTAAAATTGAAACGGTATTGCTACCAGAATTTGCCGTTGCCAAATCAACTTTCCCATCCCCATTGAAATCTGAAGCATAAACTGAGAAAGGACCGCTTCCGGTGCCGTAATCTACCTTAGCCGCAAAGGTTCCATCACCATTCCCCAGTAAAATTGAGACGGTAGAGCTACCAGTATTAGCCACTGCCAAATCAACTTTCCCATCCCCATTGAAATCTGATGCAAAAACTGAGTAAGGAAAACTTCCGGTGCCGTAGTCTACCTTAGCCGCAAAGGTTCCATTACCATTCCCTAGTAAAATTGAGACGGTCTTGCTACTAGCATTTGCCGTTGCCAAATCAACTTTCCCATCCCCATTGAAATCTGATGCAAAAACTGAGTAAGGACCACTTCCGGTGCCGTAATCTACCTTAGCCGCAAAGGTTCCATCACCATTCCCTAATAAAATTGAGACGGTATTGCTACCTAAATTTGCCACTGCCAAATCAACTTTCCCATCCCCATTGAAATCTGAAGCATAAACTGAGACAGGTGCTACCCCTGTACCGTAATCTACCTTAGCCGCAAAGGTTCCATCACCATTCCCTAATAAAATTGAGACGGTTGAGACGGTATTGCTATTAGAATTTGCCACTGCCAAATCAACTTTCCCATCCCCATTGAAATCTGAAGCAAAAACTGAGTAAGGACGGCTTCCGGTGCCGTAGTCTATCTTAGCCGCAAAGGTTCCATTACCATTCCCCAGTAAAATTGAGACGGTATCGCCATAATTAGCCGTTGCCAAATCAACTTTCCCATCCCCATTGAAATCTGAAGCATAAACTGATTGAGGACCGCTTCCGGTGCCGTAATCTACCTTAGCCGCAAAGGTTCCATCACCATTCCCCAGTAAAATTGAGACGGTAGAGCTACCAGCATTTGCCACTGCCAAGTCAACTTTCCCATCCCCATTGAAATCTGAAGCATAAACTTCGACAGGAGAGCTTCCGGTGCCGTAGTCCACCTTAGCCGCAAAAGTCCCATCACCATTCCCTAATAAAATTGAAACGGTATTGTTACTAACATTAGCCACTGCCAAATCAACTTTCCCATCCCCATTAAAATCTGAAGCATAAACTGAGTAAGGACCGCTTCCGGTGCCGTAATCTACCTTAGCCGCAAAGGTTCCATCACCATTCCCCAGTAAAATTGAGACGGTACTGCTACCATAATTTGCCGTTGCCAAATCAACTTTCCCATCCCCATTGAAATCTGAAGCATAAACTGAGCTAGGAGAACTTCCGGTGCCGTAATCTACCTTAGCCGCAAAGGTTCCATCACCATTCCCTAATAAAACTGAAACGGTATTGCTACTACCATTTGCCGCTGCCAAATCAACTTTCCCATCCCCATTGAAATCTGAAGCATAAACTGAGCGAAGATTTATTCCGGTGCCGTAATCCACCTTAGCCGCAAAGGTTCCATTACCATTCCCTAATAAAACTGAAACGGTATTGCTAACAGCATTTGCTACTGCCAAATCAACTTTCCCATCCCCATTGAAATCTGAAGCATAAACTGAGTTGGGAATACTTCCGGTGCCGTAGTCCACCTTAGCCGCAAAGGTTCCATCACCATTCCCTAATAAAATTGAGACGGTATTGCTAACAGAATTTGCCACTGCCAAATCAACTTTCCCATCCCCATTGAAATCTGAAGCAAAAACTGAGACAGGTCCAATTCCTATGCCGTAATCTACCTTAGCCGCAAAGGTTCCATCACCATTCCCCAGTAAAATTGAGACGGTAGAGCTCTTATTATTTGCCACTGCCAAATCAACTTTCCCATCCCCATTGAAATCTGAAGCATAAACTGAGACAGGAAAACTTCCGGTGCCGTAGTCCACCTTAGCCGCAAAGGTTCCATCACCATTCCCCAGTAAAATTGAGACGGTATTGCTATTAGCATTTGCCACTGCCAAATCAACTTTCCCATCCCCATTAAAATCTGAAGCATAAACTGAGTAAGGACTCGAACCAACGTCGTAACTTATCCAAGTATCGAAAAGAGGCTCAGAAGCCAACGCGGGAAACACGAAAAACACGGAAAAAATCAAAAACAAAAACACCAAAACTGCAAAATGGGACGGTCTCTTAGTCATTTTATTTTCTCCTTTTAAACTACCTCAATATAATCCCAAAAAACCAATTTGTCAACTACAAAAAGATTACAATCTCTCTCTTTACAGGGGAGGGTAAGAGTGGGGTGGGCATACTTCTCACCCCAGCTTAGGCAGAAGAAACAGATTTTATTCTTGCCTTATCTGCTTAATCCGCTCAATCTGTTGTGAATTTTCTGCCTTAAAGCTCGTAGGGCGGGGATTTATCCTGAAGGAATTATCTGAAGAATCCTTTCCCCGCCCATTTCTTTGTTTACAGACAGCACACTCCAGATTTCACCGGAGCCGGTCCCCCTTTAAAAACAAAGTTGACTAAATAGATTATATCAGGTAGAGCCGGAGCGCCTCCTGAACCGTTAGCATCTCCCCGGCAAATCGGGGAAGGTGCTAGGCCTCCTTTAAAAACAAAATTAACCAGGTAGATAATGTCACCTAAGTTGACCTGACTGTTGGAATTAGCATCGCCGGCTTTAGCCGTGCAATCATTCACGGTTATCTGCACCAGAAGAGTATCATCCAGCTCACCATCCGAAGCCATAAAACTAACATTATAAACGCCGGACTGGCTAGTATCCGGTGAAAAACTAAAGCTCCCGGCTCCATTTCCAGAATCAACAAAATTCGAATTAGTTGGCAAATTTTCAGCTTTTAAGATTATAACATCCCCATTAGAGTCAAAAGCATGAACTCTGAAAGTCAGGTTACTTCCTTCGCTGACAACCTTTGCTCCAATTCCATCCAAAATTGGGGCTATATTCAAGACCTTGGCACATAGGTTTTTTCTCCCAAGGTTACCATTGCATTCAACAAAGTCTTTGCTCTTATCAGTATCAGTGCTTAAACTATCTCGCACTAAGTTATGGTAAGCTCCCAAAATAACTGGATTTGTTCCAGACCAAGAAGTTCCGGCTGGGGGTGGCTCAAAAGAGTTGCCAAATCTGACAAAATCAACTCCATTGCCATTATCATCTTTCAAAGCACAGAATCCTCCTCCGAAGTAAATCCAGGCAATATCCTGTCCAATGAATAAGCGCCTGCTGGTGTTAATTCCGGAGCTTTCTAAAAGAACTAGATAGCTTTGCGGAGGAAGAATCACCCCGGAAGGGATGGTGTAAATAATTCTACCGCTCACTCCGTTCATCTCCAAAACCCAGTTGGTCAAATCCACTGACTTATTTCCTTTGTTATAAAGCTCAATCCCGGCTCCCACATTATACCTCTCCCACAGTTCCAGTTCGTTGATGACGACTGGGGATGAGCCGGTATCTGAAACCGTCAAGACTAAATCAATGCTATCTTCCTGCGCACCGGAATCTTGAACTTTGAATTTTAGCGGAAAGCTTCCAATTTCACCCGGGGTGCCTGAAATAATTCCGCTGGAAGTATTAAAAGTTAATCCTGAAGGTAAAGTCCCCTGTAAAGTCCAGTTGTAGGGCTCTGTTCCCCCCACGGCATAAACATTTTCATTGTAACTATAGCCAAGGGCTGAACCCCTAAGTTCATTGGAAACAATTTCCATGGTATTGCTCCCATAAAGAGAGGTATTCATGGTAGCTAACCCGCCGGTGGAGACATAAAAGTAATCTTCAAACTCTTTCCTGATTTTTTCAATTCGGGCAATCTCTTCCCCTTTGGGAACTTCTCCATTTTTAACAACCAAAATAATCGCCATATTAAAAGCTTTTTGGGAACTGGTAGGAGTAGGAGTTCTCAGTCCATTAGCTGCAACAATATCCTGAATGCTCAAAGTCTGTGGTGTGCCTGTGGCTATAAGGTTAATCGGTAGAGCGTAAAAAAGCGGCACAACTATGTTATTAGGTGCCACCACCATTGGGTCTTCTAAGTACCATCTGTCCGGAACTTGGCTGGTATCATATAATCCCATTACATACAGGTCTAAAGGAGAAAGTCCGTCTCCAAAGGCATATCCTTGATACTCATTTCCACCTATATCAGTCCACATATATCCTTCCATGGATGAAGTAGTGGAATCGCCGTAATTACTTTTGGTGTCGGAGAAAGAGTACCAGTGAGCACTGTTCACCAATTGATTTTGATTATTTAAAAAAGCGGCCCACTGATGCATAGTTTCATGCAACATTCCGGTCATAGTGGAATGGATTCGATACATATGATAATGAGGGTCATCCACTTGATAATTGATGTCATTTTGGTCAGCGAACCCCTGTAAACGACCTGAACTCCCATAGGAAGAAGTGTTATCAAAAAGACCTAAACCAATTCCTAAAACTTCGTTTTTTACCGAATGATGGTGGGCAAAACCAAACATAGCTGCATCAAAATTGCGAAACATAGTAATAAAATCAAAGCTATCTGGATGGGTTTGATAAAAAGCTTGAGCCACTGCAATATCATCAATAGAAAGTCCAGAAGAGTAATTGAAAATTAATGTCCCGTCGTCTTCTAAAATAGCAATATTCCCGATATCACGTGTTTGAAAAGCAGCCACTTTGGCCTGACCCAGTGCTTTGGCTTCTAAATGCCGGGCCATTATATACTGCTCAATCCCCGGATAAGTCCCACAATCCAGCATCCGGCGAAAATCGGTCTGAAATATTTTACCACTGTCGGAAACATTACCATCTAAAGCTTGTGATACTCCAGGTAGAGTTAAGGAAAGGAATATAATTAGAATTACTTTGCCAAGATTTTTCATCAGCGACTCTTCTTTTATAAGCGGTACTCACTTAAAAATAAGCCAGAAAACCGATTTGTCAACCCCAAAATTGGAAACCCACGGTTTTTGTCAGGGGTGCTTCACACTTAATAATTGTGCAGAGGTTGGTTTAAGTCAGGGTGAGCTTATCTAACTTTAGCTTTAGATAGCTTGGTATTATTGAAAAAATGTAGCTCCTTTAATCTCTCCAAACCCCACTCTACAACCTCCGGATTCCATCTTAATCTCTGAGATATGCTCCGGGCGGATAATCTGGTATGGGGAGTTTCTCTAAGGTATCTGGCTAAATCTATCAAATAAAGAGAATTTGTAGGTAAGGTCTGATTTTCTCTTAGATATTCTACTAAATACACGGCTAAATTAGCGGCAAAAACCCCTATCTTTTTGTCATTGCATTCAATGAACAGGTCAAACCTGTATTTGGGAAAGTGATACCCGCAGGTTATCCCGGAGCAGATTTTCATGTCCCCTATGTGGCATTGTAAATCGATAATCACATGCTCAATCAAATGAGCATAATCTGACATATCCCCCATTTTTTTGATAGGGATACCGGAGGTTAATTTGGGAGCTAACTGAGAGCTTCCCTGCCGCCCGCTCCAGTTTTCGCAGCATTTATGCTTAGCCAGGGTGGGCATTATGCTTAGAAGCTGGTTGTAAATATTGGAAAAGTTATTCTTGTACTCTAAAGAATCCACCAAATCCAAGGTTATCCTCAGTCTTTTTACACCGGGCTGGAAATTCCGGTGTAACTGACTTACAGCTGGGAACTTACCGTATGCTAATGAGACGATTTTCATAATTTTCTCTATTTTTTTGATTCTACCGACTTTTAAGGAAATCGGCAGATTTCTGAGTTTTCTTTAAACCCTTTACAAAACAACTGCCGTTTCGTATGTTTCTTAGGCTGTGAATAAAATTGAAGAAATAACCTTACTTTTTGAAGGACATAAAATCAGTTTGAAATGTTTAACATATATTTTCTATCTAAAATTGATACGTTATGAATTTTTATGAAAGCTAACTTTTTCTCTAAGTGAAAGTGGCACAATAAAATGGCAAAAGACTTGGTTTGTGGAATGGAAGTAAATCCAGAAACTGCAAAGTATAGAACTTCTTACAACGGAGAGACTTACTACTTCTGTGCTTTAACTTGTCAAAAAAGGTTCCAAGAAAATCCATTGAAATATTTAAACCAGAAAGAGACGGTTTCAGTGATGGAAACTCCTGTAGAGGAGGTTTTGGGTCAACCAAAAAAGAAGAAATTTCATTCAGGTCCCACCAAGAAAAAAACTTTGCCTATTCAAGGTATGTCCTGCGCCTCCTGTGTGGTGAAAATTGAAAATTCGGTCAAAAAATTAGAGGGAGTGGTAGATGTAAATGTCAACTTAGGGACTGAAAAAGCTACGGTTGAATTTGTCCCCAATAAAGTCAGCTTAGATGAAATCAAGAAAGCCGTTACCAAAGCCGGTCCTTACCAAGTTTTGGAGGAAACTTTAGTTGACCAGGAAAAACTGGCCCGGGAAAAAGCTTTCCGGAAATTAAAGACTAAGCTGATCGTCTCAGCGGTTTTAAGCTTTTTAGTCTTGCTTTTGAGTCTATATGAAATGCTCCCGGGTTTACAAAATCTGGACCCATTGTTCCTGTATTTTATGGCCTTCGGCTTAACTACTCCGGTCTTATTCTGGTGTGGCTCTCAATTTCATCTCGGATTTTTAAAGGGTTTGAGACACAAAACCTTTGATATGAATTCTCTGATTTCCATTGGAACCCTGTCTGCTTATATCTACAGCGTGGTAGCTACTTTCTACCCGGATTTTTTCACCCAGACCGGAGGTGAAGCTGAAGTCTATTATGACACCGCCGCCGTAATTATCACCCTAATTTTGTTGGGCAGATTTTTGGAAGCCAAAGCCAAAGGCAAAACCTCTGAAGCGATTAAAAAATTGATGGGACTGCAACCTAAAACCGCCCGTTTGGTTTTATCTGACGGAACCGAAAAAGATATTCCCATTAACGAAGTGGAAGCTGGAAATGTAATTCTGGTTCGGCCAGGTGAAAAAATTGCGGTGGATGGAGAAATTGTAGAGGGGTATTCGGCTATTGATGAATCCATGGTAACTGGAGAATCTCTACCGGTGGAGAAAAAAGTTGGAGACCAGGTCATCGGTGGAACTATCAATAAAAATCAAACTTTTAAATTCAAAGCTACTAAAGTAGGGAATGAAACTTTCTTGGCTCAAGTGATTCAATTAGTTCAGGAAGCCCAGGGTTCCAAAGCCCCCATTCAAAGATTGGCCGATAAAATTGCCGGCATCTTTGTTCCCCTAGTGATTCTAATCGCTGTTTTGACTTTTATCATCTGGTATTTCTGGGGTCCGCCGCCTCAACTTAATTTTGCCCTTTTGACTTTTGTGGCAGTTTTAATTATTGCCTGCCCCTGTGCTTTGGGACTGGCAACCCCTACAGCTATTATGGTGGGGACCGGGAAAGGTGCCGAATTAGGAGTTTTAATCAAAGATGCTGAGGCGTTGGAAACCTTACCAAAAATTGACACGATTGTATTTGATAAAACAGGTACTCTGACCAGAGGAGAACCGCAAATTTTTCAAATTATTTCTGTCAACAATTTATCAGTGGAAGAGATATTATATTACTCAGCTTCGGTTGAAAGGGGTTCTGAACATCCTTTATCTAAAGCCATTTTGGAAGAAGCCCAAAAAAGAAACATAAAATTGACTAATCCCCAAAATTTCCAGGCTATTCCCGGCCACGGAGTAAAAGCTGAAATTGACGGAAGGAACATTTTATTGGGAAATTTGAAATTACTGCAGGAAAATCATATACCTTCAACCAATCTTCAAAAACATCAGGAAGAAATCTCCGGTCAGGGTGCCACTACTTTATTTTTAGCAGTTGATGATAAACCAGCTGGAGTCATTGGAATCAAAGATACTTTGAAAACAAATTCCAAAGAAGTGGTGCAGACTCTGAAAAATATGGGTTTGGAAGTGATTATGATGACCGGTGACAACCAAAAAGCCGCTTCTGCTATTGCCCAGGAAGCTGGGATTGACAAGGTTTTGGCTGAAGTCCTGCCGGCTGACAAAGCCAACGAAATTAAAACATTACAGGCTCAAGGTAAAAAAGTGGCAATGGTGGGTGACGGTATCAATGATGCTCCGGCTTTGGTGCAGGCGGATGTGGGGATTGCTTTGGGGACCGGCACGGATGTGGCGATTGAGGCGGCGGATATTTCTTTGGTTCGAGAAGACCTGTCAGGTCTTATTTCAGCTTTGAAATTAGCGCACAAGACTATGAGTACCATCAGGTGGAACCTGTTTTGGGCTTTTATTTATAATATTATCGGGATACCGATTGCCGCCGGTGTTTTATACCCGGCTTTCCATACACTTTTATCCCCTATGATTGCCAGCGGGGCTATGGCTTTCAGCTCGGTTTTTGTGGTTACGAATTCTTTGAGGTTGAGAAAGTTTAGATAAGGATTTGGAAACCAAGTCTCTTTTTTTCTTGACAATTGGACTAAAATTGGCTATACTATAAAGCTTCAGCAGGGTACTGATAAGCATTTTGCTGGCGAAACTAAGGAGGTCTGGAATGTTTACTAAACTATTTCAGATTTTTATCGGCATTCTTCTCATTGTAGTAAGCTTTGTCCCTAGCTGGGCTGGAGAAAACCAGCCCTGGCCCTTTGTCTGCGGCACCCTGTCTCCCCAAGAAGAGGACAGTCTGATTAGAGAGGCCGTCGCCCGGGGAGAACTACCGGTCTATAACCCTTGGCCTGTCCCACCGCCGGCTAAATTTGCTCCCAACTCTCACGATGTGATCACTCCCAAGCTGCCGGTGACCGCGGCCGACCTTTTCTTGTTCGAGGATGCAGCCGGCATTTTGGTAAATCCCTATACAGACGGTCAACTTAAAGCATTGATGACTTCTGCCGCCAATGCCCTGATTGCCAGGGATGGGGACCAGTGGGATTTTATAGTTTTTTTTAATAGTTTCGTGTCCGACCCGACTTATTTCCCGGCAGCCTTCGCATTTTATTCCAGTATAAAAAACGATGTCACTGGAATAGGAGATTTTGGCATTTTCGACACCCACGCCCTCCTTGGACTTTCCGGAACCAAGGTCCAGGGATTTGTAGAGATGTTTGATATTCCCAACGGCTGGGACGGGGATAGCTCTGATTTCGCCGACGCAACTCATCTAATACTGGGGCAGGAGCTTGAGCATCGCTGGGCAATGCGTTTATTCGACACTGACAATGGAGTACAACTTCAAGGGGATGACGCTGGTTGCGGTAGGAACCACCACTGGAACTTCAAAATCGACCTGCAGGGGTCATGCATGGAGGCTAATGAGTGGGTTGGCCCAGGTCCTACCTCCCTGAACGATTCTCTCTCTCCTCGTATCTTTTTGGACTTCGGCTTCAACCATGATAACGGCGGGCTGTACAGCTTTACTGATTTGTATCTGATGGGATATGTCTCCCCGGCCGAGATGGATTCCGGCAATTCTCAATCCCGCTCCATGCGGACCAGTTGCACTTCACCTTATGCCGGGGTCATTGACACCTTTTCATCTGCCAATATCATCGCCACCAATGGGACACGGTCACCGGGGGCAGCCAGCGCTCAGCACTCTTTCCGGGCCGCCTGGATTGTCTTCTACCAGCCCGGGGATCCTCCCTCCTTGGGAGAATTGGAAAGAGTAGCCGAAATCGCTACCCGCTCTACCGAACTGTGGAGTTCTTCCACTTTAGGAAGGGGAGTTTTGGATAATGCCATTCTGCCCCAGTTCGTGATTTCAGTTCCAGCTCCCCCGGTTTTTATCCTCAGTTTGGATACTACCGGCTTCGACGTAATTGTCACCGACAGTGTCGCAACACACAACCCGGCTACCGGAGCTTTGTATTACTCGATTGACGGTGGCCCCTTCTCATTCTCTCTTTTGTCGGCGCAAGGGGGAGGGGTTTATCGGGCTACCCTGCCGGCTTTAAGCTGTGAAAAACAGATTGAATACTATGTCAGCTTTGAGAATTCCGCCGGCACTTATGTCATCACAGAACCTTTGGGAGCACCGACTACAGTTTTCTCTGCTGTGGCTCTTAGAAACGACAGTTTAGTTTTTTCCGACGATTTTGAGACCGACCAGGGGTGGACCGTAGGAGCCACCGGAGACAACGCTACCAGTGGAATCTGGACCAGAGTGTCGCCTATCGGCACTGGCCCCCAGCCAGATGAGGACCACTCTCTTTCCGGCGCTCTCTGCTATATTACTGGTCAAGGTTCCCCCTATGGCTCACCGGCTGAATGGTTTGATGAAAATGACGTAGATAGCGGAAGAACTACTCTGACCTCTCCGAACTTTGATTTGTCCGGCAAAAACGGCCTGATTCGCTATGCCCGCTGGTTTTCCAACAGCTTGGGCCCTAGAGGCGGACCCTGGAGAAACGAGCCCACAGATGTTCTGACGGTCACCATCTCCAATGACGGAGGAACAACGTTCCCGGAGACTCTGGAAGTGGTGCAAGAAGACCAGGTGGCCTGGGTAACCAGAGAGTTTATGGCCTCAGACTATATCACCACCACCAACCAGATGAAGGTGCGCCTGGCAGTGCAGGATTTGTCTCTGGCATCATACGTGGAGGCCGGTTTGGATGACTTTCAGGTTTTTGCCACTGATGTATCCGCAAAAGCCGGGGATGCCAACGGTTCTGGCGGTAACCCTAACCTGACAGACATAATTTACTTAGTCAATTATATTTTTAAAGGTGGTCCAAAACCCGACCCTAGTTGCCGAGGGGATGCCAATGCCTCTGGTGGTAATCCTAATTTAGCAGACATCATTTACTTAGTAAACTATGTCTTCAAAGGTGGTCCTTCCCCAATAAAATCTGGTGTGTGCTGTTTGTAGAAAATAGAAACCCCCATCATCAGCGCGTAGGGGTGGAGCTTGCCTCCACCCCAGAATGAAAAGGGCGAAGATAAACTTCGCCCCTACGCGTTTCATAAAAATACTGCCCTCTCCTGAAAGAGAGGGAACCATTAATTATACCCAAACCTAATATTCTTATGCGGTCTCCAGGCCGGTGAGATAATATTGTTTTGTTTAAAGCCAGACGATAGTCTACCCCAGGTTACCGTAAACTCCCCATATTTATCATTAATCTTATCCATCGCATAGATGAGGCATTGCCTCCTATTTTCCTCCGGCATCAAACTCAACTGCTGTGAGCCACAAATCAAATTAGAAACCGAAACCCCTAATAATCTCACTCCAGTCGCTTCTACATTGAATTTGTCCAAGATTCTTAAAGCTGTATTGTAAATCTCCACCCCCTCATTAAGACCCGCCTTAGGCGGGCTAATAGTTGTCTGTTGCCCCAAAGTGGTAAAATCTGGAATCCTGATAATCAGATGAACCGTCTTCCCCTTATAATTCCCTTTTCTCAAGCGGCGAGCCACTTGTTCGGAAAGCTGCAAAAGATATTTTTTAGCTACCTCTCGGTCATAGGTATCCTCTGGCAGAGTAAAAGAGTGCCCTACTGATTTGGCCGGCTCAACATAATCATAAGGCATAACCGGCGCATCATCCAGTCCATTTGCCATATCGTGTAAATGCAGCCCCACAATTCCGTACATCCTTTGTAAAATCTCCACCGGATAGCGGGAAAGCTGCCCGCAAGTATAAACCCCCAATTTATTTAATTTCTCCGTGATTCGAGGACCGATGCCACATAACTCTTGAATGGGTAACTTTTCCAAAACCTGCTGAATTTTCTCCGGCTCGATAATGACTAAACCATCCGGCTTTTTTAAATGACTCCCTAACTTAGCTAAAAGCTTGTTGGGACCGATTCCGACCGAGCAGGTTATATCCAATTCTTCCCTGATTCTTTTTTTGATTTTCAGGGCTATCTCTTTACCGGAGCCGAAGAGCCGTTGGCAGCCGCTTACATCTAAAAAACATTCGTCGATGGAGAAAATCTCTACCAAAGGAGTGAACCGGGTAAAAATCTTAAATAAATGATTGGAAACTTCCACATAGTTGGCGGGATTGCATTCTATCAGGATAGAATTTTTACACAATTTTTTAGCTTCCCAAAGATTCATTCCGGTTTTAACTCCATAAGCCCGGGCTTCGTAAGAGGGCGAGATTATCACGGTCCGTCCCTTGGGATTGCCACAGACCAAAACCGGCTTTCCTTTTAGATGAGGATTAGTTCTTTGCTCCACCGCCGCAAAGAAAGCATTCATATCCAAATGTAAGATGGTTCTGTTTTCCATCAGAGTATTTTTACATTAGAATCTGATAACATTTTCTTTGTTGTGGTAGCCGATTAGTTGTGGTAGCCGCAGACTTTCCTGCCCGACCGGATTTGGCAGGCGGGAGTCTGCGATTATCTGTTTCGCAACCTAAAGGTTGCGACTACCAGGCTACAATGTAGCGTTCGGATTTATCACGAACTCGTGTAGGGGCGGAGCTTGTCTCCGCTCTTTTCACACTCATTCTATTTATTCTTTCCAGGTTTGCTTAATATTCCAAGAGCATCGCTCTTCGTCATAGCAGATTTCAAAAAAATTATCATCTTTATCAATGATTCCGAAATGGTGCCATTTATATTTCCCTACCGGAGCAGACCAATGGCTGGTTACTTTGGAAATTTTATACACCTTACTTTTCCATTTGAAAGAAAGGGGCTTAATCTTCTCTTTTTGGAAAACAGCCAGAACTTCTATCGGCTCGCCAAGTGCTTGATACATAATAAGATACTGGTGCTACCTGTCTTTTTTGAAAATTTCTCTTGACAAATTGAACATATGTTCACTATTATACGCAAAGATTAAGAGTATGTCAAGAAGAAAAAACGAAAAAAATAAAGGAAAGAGGAGGAGAGGGCTAGGGTGAGGTCTGCCAAAATGAAAAAGCTTTTGCTAAACAATCCTAAAAACCAAACAGGAGGATAAATGGTCGAAGAATTAACCTTCAGGCAGAAAGAGATTTTAAATTTTATTTCTCAAGCCATCCAGGATAAAGGGTATCCGCCCACTTTGAGAGAGATTGGGAAAAAATTTAAAATTGCCTCTACTAACGGGGTTCATACTATTCTGGAAAATCTGGAGAAAAAAGGTTATATCAAAAGACATCCTTTACTTTCCAGAGGTATTGAGTTGGTGCAAAAAATCAGAGCTAATTTCACCTTGATTCCGGTGCTTGGCAGAATTGCAGCCGGACTTCCTATTTTAGCGGTGGAAAATATTGAAACCCACTTGGCGGTGGATAAAACTTTTCTACCTTCAGGAGAGATTTTCTCATTGAAAGTAGTGGGTGAAAGTATGAAAGAGGCCGGAATTCTGGATGGGGATTATGTTTTAGCCCGCAGACAGGAAACTGCCGAAAAAGGGGATATTGTGGTAGCAGTGATTGGAGAAGAAGCTACGGTTAAAACCTATGTGCCACTGAAAAATATGATTCGTTTAGAGCCGGCCAATCCGGATTTTGAGCCGATTATTGTGGATAGAAAAACCCCTGGATTTTTTATTGCCGGTAAAGTTATGGGATTGATGAGAAAGATGTGAGAGAAAATATTTCAAACTTGTCATCCTGAACGAAGTGAAGGATCTCGAATTTAACATCTTAAAATGGGATTCTTCGCTTACGCTCAGAATGACTTTTAAAAATTATAATGAGGGTAAAATTTATCTAGGATGATCAAAACTTAAATTTCAACTGTAATTGAGCTAAATTTCTATCAACTTGAAAATCCAATGAACTGCTAGATTTCTTCTTTTGATGAAATTTAGTCAAAGTAGAACCTACATACCAGCCGATGGCTGAGCCTACTAAAACATCCGAAGTAAAGTGAACATTGTCATTTAACCGTGACCAGGCCACCGAACCGGCGGCTGAATAAACCAAAACTTTCACCCACCATTTGGGATATTGATGTGCAATCACCGAAGAAAAGGCAAAAGCTGTAGAGGCATGCCCGGAGGGGAAGGAAAGTGAATTTGTGCCAGGTGAAAAATCCAACATTTTGAAAAAATAAGCTCCTTTATTCCCGCTGGGTCTTTCTCTACCCGTAATATACTTCAAGCTCAAAACCACAGCTTGAGTAAAAAGAATCGATTTAAAACCCAAATACGCCGTATCCTTGGCTTTTTGATCTTTAAAAACCAAGCCTTTCAGATAAATACTCCCCAAAAGAAAATTCGGCAGTTTATCCCCGTAAGGACGAACCGCATCTGAAAACTTATCCGTGAAAGCGGTGCGATTTCTTTGAAAAATCTCCTCTAATTCTTCATCCAATACAAATGCTGTCACACCAACGGTCAAGAATCCCAAGGTTTTCCAGCGGTCATTCCTACTCAAATGAAAGGGAGTTGTAACCAGCTCTTTTCCGTCGTTATATAAGTCCTTGGCAAAAAGATCCGCGATATTTGATTTTTCTTTTTCTTGAGCCCAGCTCAATTCAGGAAGAAAGCAGAAACAGGGAATAATTAATATCCACGAAATAATAATAGCCAAAGAAATTCTTTTAGAATAGCTCAAGAAGTTTATTTAAGTTTTTTAGGCACAGTTTTCTTATTTATTCTATATCCGGGCTTGGGCTCCGCCACTCTTGCGTATGTGCACCAGTAAACTTGCTGCATTTTCTCAAGGGTGTTTTGCATCTTTTCTTTCAAGTTTTTGGGTTGCAATATTTCAGCCTCCTCTCCAAAAGTTAAAATCCAGCGCAGGATTTCATCCTCCCCTTTGGCGGAAGCTGAATAAACTACCGAGCCGTCTTTTAATTTTTCGATTTTCTCGCTAGGATGTCTTTTGCCGGTTTCAATGACCCTGGCCGCTTTCCCCCAAAATCTGATTTTGAAATCGATAGTTTCGCCTTGATAAATTTCCCAACTCCCTTCGAAATATTTTTCCAAAGAGCAGCTTTTATCCTTGACAAAATTTCCGTCCAAAAGAGAGAGTTTTTTAATGCGGGATAGACGGAAAATTCTGTAATCTTCTCTAAGACGGTCATACGCCACCAGATACCAGGCATGCTTTTTAAAAACCAAGCCGTAGGGCTCGATTTCCCGGATGGTCTCTCCGTTTTGAACTGTTTCATAAGACAGACGAATCCTTTTGTTATTCAGGATAGCCAGCTCCAGGGGCTTGAACCACAAAATCTGTTTATTAATTTCGGAGGTCTCTTTGATATCTATTTTAAAAGGTTCTGATTTATGAGCCAGCCGGTTCTTCAACTCCGGATTTAAGCCAAAATCAACTTTGCTTAATATTTGTTGAGAGGTTTTTTGGAAAATTTCGTTTTTTGATAAGACGGAACTGGATAAACCCAGTTTTAAAACTAGATATTCCTTCAAGTTTAAATTTAAAGGTGGCAAAAAGGCCGAACTTAAAAGTCGGTATCCATTGTCAAAACCAATTGGCACCCCGGCCTTGGATAAGGTGGCAATATCCCGGTAAACACTCCTTCCTGAAACTCTGCATTCTTTTGAGAGTTGAGCTATTTGAAGCCCCGGCCTACTGCGAATCAAATCCAAAAGAAAAAGCAATCTTTCAAATTTATTCATTCCATTTTCCCGCTGATTTTAAAAAACTTTTTCCTGCCGATTCTGACTAAAATCTCCCCGTCCAGCTGAATTTTCTGATTTTCATCTTCTACCCTCTGATTATTGATGTAAACTCCCCCTTGCCGGATCAACCTTCTGACTTCACTGGTGGAATTGACGCAGCCGGTCTGGGTCAAAAGCTTTCCAATCCAGACTTCTTTTTCCGGTGAGAAAAAATTAAGCCGGGGGGCATCTTCTGGAAACTGTTTATCCTTGAATATTTTTTCAAAGTCTGCTTGGGCTTGCTGGGCTTTTTTTTCTCCATGATAAATGGCAACTATCTCATAAGCCAATCTTTTTTTCCAGAGCATGGGGTTGACTTTCCTTTCTCTTAACTCTGTCTTCATTCTGGCAATCTCTGGCTGCGGTAAGTGAGTCAAAAGCTCAAAATAGGTCTCGATTAACTCATCCGGAATGGACATGATTTTACCATAAATTTGGTCGGGAGGGTCTGTGACCCCCACATAATTCCCCAGGCTCTTGCTCATCTTCTCTTTCCCGTCAGTGCCTACTAAAAGAGGTAATAACATTACCACCTGCGGCTCCTGTCCGTATTCTCTCTGAATCTCCCGACCTACCAAAAGATTAAACTTCTGGTCCGTACCTCCCATTTCCACGTCTGCTTTCAGGGCTACGGAATCGTAGGCTTGCATCAGAGGATATAAAAATTCCAAAACTGAAATCGGTTGCTGGTTGCGGTAGCGCTTGAAAAAATCATCCCTTTCTAACATGCGGGCAACCGTATATTTGGCAGTCAGATGCAGCACATCTTCAAAGTTCATACTTCCCAACCACTTGCTGTTGAAGACCACTTTGGTCTTTTTAGGGTTTAAGATTTTAAAAATCTGCTTTTTGTAAGTCTCCGCATTTTCTAAAACCTCTTTGCGGGACAGTCTTTTTCTGATTTCCGAACGGCCCGAAGGATCCCCCACCATAGCGGTAAAATCGCCGATTACAACTAAAACCCGATGCCCCAAGTCTTGAAACTGTTTTAGCTTGTGCAAGGTTACCGTATGACCTAAATGGATATCCGGCACAGTGGGGTCTAAGCCTTCTTTTATTTTCAGAGGAGTTTTGGTCTTAATAGATCTTTCCAGCTTTTTGACAAATTCATCTTCCGGAATTATTTCTACCACCCCGGCTTTGAGGATTTCCAGCTGCTTTTTGACTTCGTCCATAATTTAAAGTTTATATTAAATTTACTCGAAAATCAAGCCGAATTTCTTTTATATATTTATATATAGTTGAAATTTCATTGAGATTTAGGATTTCTGACTTTTAAGTGAGAGGGAAAATTATCTTGACAGTTTGACACCAGACAGTTTACTTAATCCATAAGATGGCTTAAAATTGTAAGGTAAGTGTTATTTCCTGTGTATATATAATAATAATTTTATGAGCCAAAGAAAGTCATATATAATAGGAGCCTCTATTATCCTGTTTTTTGTGCTTTTGGCTCTGACCCTCAGGATTAATCGGATTTACCAGAGAGACTTGCCTTCTTTGGAAGAACTGCACAATATCGAACCCAGCCTGATTACCAGAATCTACTCCGTGGATGGGAAAGTCCTGCAGGAGTTTTACAGCGAAAGAAGAACATTGACCGCCCTGAACAGAATGCCTCGCGATTTAATTGAGGCCTTAATTGCCACGGAGGATAACAGGTTCTATCAGCACTGGGGAGTAGACCTGCTCGGTATCGGGAGAGCTTTTATTACTAATATCTTCAAAGGAGGATTTGTACAGGGAGGTTCCACGATAACTCAGCAGTTGGCCCGGACTTTGTTTTTAACCCGGGAAAAGACCATAACCCGTAAAATTAAAGAGGGTCTGACCGCCATCAAAATTGAGCGAACCTACTCTAAAGATGAAATTCTGGAACTGTATCTGAACCAGAGTTATTTTGGAAAAGGGGCTTATGGAATCCAGTCCGCCGCTTTAACCTATTTTGGAAAAGCCATCGATACTTTAACTATTTCAGACTGTGCCGTGTTGATTGGTATTTTAAAAGCACCCAATCGCTACTCCCCCTTGGTTTCACCTGAGCTGGCGCGGGGAAGAAGAAACGTGGTCTTGGAAAATTTAGCCGGCTGGGGAACTATCACCAAAAAAGAAGCCGATAGCTTGCAAAAACTTGAATTAGCAATTAACCCTTCCACTGGTCAGGGCGGTGAAGCCCATTATTTTACTGAAATGGTCAGACAATATTTAGAGGAAAAATATGGTGAAGGGGCTCTGTACTCCGGAGGACTATCGGTATACACCACTTTGAATTCGGAACTGCAGAAAACCGCAGAAACCGCTTTGAACACACAACTGGACATATTGCAAAAGCAGATGGAAAACACTCACAGTTTGAGGGACCAGAATTATACTGTAGCGACAGTGGATACTGGGGGCGGCAAACCGAAGAATAAAAGAGAATATAAAAAGATTCACGGAGCTTTGGTGGCGGTAGACAATCAGACCGGGGATATTTTGGCTCTGATTGGAGGACGGGATTTCACCCAGACCAAATTTAACCGGGCAGTTCAGGCTTTAAGGCAACCCGGCTCCGCTTTTAAGCCCTTTGTGTATACTGCAGCTATCGACGAAGGATTTAAACCGACTGATATTTTCTATGATACCCCTATTGTCTTGACTGACGGGACCGGTAACGAGTGGAAACCCAACAATTATGACCGGGAATTCAGGGGACCGGTGACCCTGAGAGTGGGTTTGCAGGACTCCCGCAATTTGGTGGCTATAAAACTTCTGCAAAAAATCGGGCCTCAAAAAGCGGTGGACTATGCTTATAAGATGGGCATTAGGACAAATCTGTATGCGGTCCCTTCCATCGCTATTGGAACCTCTGAAGTGACGTTACTGCAGATGACCCAGGCTTTCTCGGTTTTCCCCAATCAGGGGATCAAAGTTGAGCCTCGCTCTATTTTGAAAATTACCGATCGTTACGGAAATATTTTGGAAGAAAATAAAACTGTAAAAAGGCAGGAAGTTTTATCCCGCCAGACCGCCTACATCCTGACCAATATGTTGCAGTCGGTGGTGGATAAAGGGACCGGATTTGCGGTCCGAGCTTTAGGATTTTCCAGGCCAGCCGGAGGAAAAACCGGCACTACGGATGAGACCACTGACAATTGGTTCATTGGTTTTGTGCCCCAGATTACAGCCGGAGTATGGATTGGATATGATGACAAAACTTCTATTGGTCCTAATCAAACCGGGGGAGGTACTTGCGCCCCGGTCTGGACTAATTTTATGAAAAAAGCTACCGAGAAGTTGGCTCCGGAAAATTTTGCTATTCCACCCGGAATTGTTTTTAGAAATGTTTGCTTGGAATCCGGAGATTTGGCTGGTCCCAACTGCCCTAATCCGGCTTTTGAAGTTTTTACCGAGAAGACCGAGCCCAAAACCGGTTGTCATTTACATCCCGGCGGCACTACCTTTCTGGCACCCTGAAATTTTGGTTACAGCATCCCCTAGGGGTCAGTAACTCCACTTCCTTAAGGTTTTTGAGTCCAGATAATACAAAATCTTTTTCAAGTTTTTTACTTTCTGTGAACTTATTTTATAACAATTCGCCACTTTCTTCACAGCTTCATTACTCTTTTCCCTATCATCAGTCAAAACTTCAGCTATAATTTCACCTTTTTTCACAAAATCCCCTACCTTCTTTTTTATCAATAAACCCACGCCATAATCAATTTTAGTTTCTTTGGTTTTACGCCCGGCCCCTAATTCCAGAGCAATCATCCCAATCTTGAAGGTATTGAGGGATTGAACATAGCCGGTTTTGGGGGCTATAACTTCTAATCGAAATTTGGCTTCAGGTAATAAGCTGTAGTCATCCACTATTCTTGTATCTCCACCTTGATTTTGTAGCATTTGTTTAAATTTCTCTAACGCTTTACCATTTTGGATTTGTTCTTCTAAAAGTTTTATTCCCTGTTGAAAAGTTTTCACTCTACCAGCCAGAAGCAGCATATGGGAGCTTAAGGCAAAAGTTACCTCCTGCAAATCTGGTGGAAAATTTCCTTTTAAGGACTCAATGGTTTCGATTACCTCTAAAGAATTGCCGACCGCTTCCCCCAGGGGTTCATTCATATCGGTAATCAAAGCCACCATTTTTCTTTTAAACTTACTTCCGATTCTAATCAAACTTTTGATTAAGCCAATAGCTTCCTTTTCCGTCCGCATAAAGGCCCCGTTGCCAAACTTTATGTCAAAGATTACTGCATCTGATTTTAAAGCCAATTTCTTTGACAAAATGCTGGCGGTAATAAAAGGAATAAAATCCACGGTAGCTGTCACATCTCGCAAAGCGTAAATTTTCCCATCCGCTGGAGCTATTTCACCAGTTTGACCCATTATTGCCACACCGATTTCAGATAAATTTTTTTTGAATTCAACTTGGCTTAAATTAGTTCTGAAGCCCGGGATTGATTCAAGCTTGTCTAAAGTTCCGCCGGTATGTCCCAAAGCCCGGCCTGAAACCATGGGCACCGCCACTCCGCAGGAGGCCACCAGAGGGGCTAAGATTAAAGAGACCTTGTCCCCTACCCCGCCGCTGCTGTGTTTGTCAATTTTTTTTCCTTTGGTGAAGCTTAAATCTATGGAGTGACCGGATTCCAGCATGGCTTTAGTCAGATAAAATGTCTCTTTTTCATCCATTCCTTTTAAAAAGGCAGCCATCAAAAAAGCAGACATCTGATAATCCGGAATTTCCCCGGCAGTGTACCCGGAGACCAGAAATTCAATTTCTTGTTGAGTTAGACTCTTCTTATTTCTTTTTTTGAGAATTAACTCGTAAGTATTCATTGGGCTGTGAAAAACTTCTTAAATCCCTCAGAGGCTTTTTTGTTCTTGTAACATCTCCTGCATAATTTTAACACTGGCAGAAGTCCCAATCCTAGTAGCCCCGGCTCCGATTAACTTCAAAACCGAAAGATAATCTCTAATCCCTCCGGACGCTTTTACTCCGAACTTCGGACCTACGGTTTCTCTGATAAGTTTTACATCTTGAACTGTCGCACCACCGGTTCCCAGACCGGTATTGGTTTTAACAAAATCAGCCCCGGAGTTTTTGACTAACAAAGCCGCCTCTTTTTTCTCATGGTCAGTTAAAAGACCCATCTCAATGATGACTTTCAGAATTATTTCTTTACCACAAATTTTTTTAATAGTTGCAATATCTTCTTCAACTAGCTTAAAATTGCTATCCTTGAAAGAACCCACATTCATCACCATATCAACTTCATTTGCTCCGTCTTCAATTTCATTTTCAGTCTCATAAGCTTTGATTTTGGAAGTGGTAGCCCCTAAAGGAAAACCCACCACAGAACCAACTCTTATTCTTGAATTCTTTAAAACGTTGTGGCAAAAGTTTACCCAAAAAGGGTTTACAAATACAGTGGCAAAATCGAAACTTATAGCTTCTTGGCAGAGTTGTTCTATTTGAGAGGAAGTAGCTTCCGCCTTAAGCAGGGTGTGGTCGATTAAACTGGCTATGTTGGTAATTTGTTGCTTCACAATTTATCGAATTTTCTTGAACGCTTTGGGTAAAAGCTCTTTTAATGTATAATTTTTGCTTTTTCCGCTAACAGTGGCACAGATTATTTTCAAGTCCTGACAAAATTCAGATAAAACCTGCAGGCAGGCACCACATAGATTCTTGGGTTCTTGAGTATCGGTGATAATGGCAATTTTTTTGAAACCTCTTTCACCTTGGGAGACTGCGGTAAAGACCGCCATTCTTTCGGCGCAGGTGGTCAAGCCGTAAGAAGCATTCTCTACATTTACTCCGGTATATACCTTGCCGGTGGCGGACAATAAAGCGCAGCTTACTTTAAAGTCAGAGTACGGAGCATAGGCATTTTTTCGAACTGATTTGGCTTTCTGAATTAATTGTCTATCGGTCATAAAATCTGTTTTAGGAAACTTTCACCTACACCGGTCCCTTTTAAACCAAAATTTTCGGCTATTGTAGCTCCGATATCTGCAAAAGTTTTTCTTACTCCTAAATTGACATTTGATTTAATCTCTTTCCCATAAACCAAAAGCGGTACATATTCTCTGGAATGATCAGTGGAAGGGGTAGTCGGGTCACAGCCGTGGTCGGCTGTCATTATCAGAAGGTCATTCTCGGTTAAATTCCCCAAAATCTCCGGTAGTAATGAGTCAAACTGTTGCAGACCGGAGGCGAAACCCAAATGGTCATTTCTGTGTCCCCACAAAGTATCAAAATCAACCAAGGTGGTAAAATACAATCCCGAACCATTTTGTTTCAAAGCTTGCAAAGTTTTTTTAATTCCATCCTGATTATCAACGGTATGGTAGGTATCGGTTATCCCGCGCCCACCAAACAAATCTTCAATTTTCCCTATCCCCACAACTTTAAAATTTCTGGCTTTCAACTGGTCTAAAATAGTTTCTCCCACTGGTTGCAGGGAAAAATCTTTCCGCTTAGCAGTTCTTTTGAAACTTCCCGGTTTTCCGATAAATGGACGAGCAATTACTCTGCCGACAGCGTGTTCACCTATTAAGATCTTTCTGGCAACTTTACAGATTGCATACAATTTTTCAATGGGAATAATTTCTTCGTGAGCGGCGATTTGAAATACAGAGTCAGCTGAAGTATAAACAATTGGAAATCTGGTTTCTATATGTTTTTGCCCCAAATTATCTATAATTTCCGTCCCTGAAGCTGGAAAATTGCCTAGAGTTTTACAGCCAATGGCTTCTTCAAATTTAATAATTATACTTTCTGGAAATCCATTGGGATAAACCGGAAGGGAGGTTTTCAAAACCAAACCCATCATCTCCCAGTGTCCGGCAGTAGAATCTTTACCCACCGATAATTCAGCCATTTTCCCGTAATTCCCAATTGCCTGACAATTATTGGATACCCCCAAAATCTCATCAATCTTGCCTAAACCCAGCTTTTCCAGATGGGGAAGTTTTAATCCTCCCACCGCTTTAGCCGTATTTACTATGGTATTAGAACCCTCATCTCCGTATTTAGCAGCATCCGGCAATTCCCCGATTCCACAGCTATCCAAAACTAGTAAGATCACTCTTTTTAACATAAACCAAAACAAATCTAATAGTATAGACAAAATTTGTAAAGAAAAGATTCTAAAATTCATGGAAAACAAAAAGGCAACCTTGCGGTTGCCGTATGAGGTAAATTAAATTTCAGGTAAATTTTTACTCTTTTTTCTCCAGCTTTTCTGGAGCTATAATTCCGGTCACTTCGGCTTTCTCCACTTTTTCCGGCTTAGTCTGTTTAACTTCCTCTTCTTTGACTTTGGCTTTTTTCCCTTTTTTCTCTTTTTCCACCACCGGTTTGGCGGTTAATAATTCCACCAAAGACAGAGAAGCCCCATCACCTAAGCGGGTTCCCAATCGCAAAACCCGGGTGTAACCGCCGTTACGGCTGGCAAACTGGGGAGCAATATCTTCAAAAAGTTTCTTTACCAAGTTGTGGTCTCTTAAGATTCTATAAGCTTCTCTTTTGGCCGCCAAATCACCTTTTTTACCAAAAGTAATCAATCTGTCAGCCACCGGCCTTAGGGCTTTGGCTTTGGCAGTGGTGGTCTTAATCATACGATGAGTCAACAAGGAAATCACCATATTGGCCAGCATCGCTTCCCGGTGGCTTTTGGTGCGGCTAAGTTTTTTAACTTTATCCCCGTGTCGCATTTATCTTCCCACCCCGACTTTGGCTGGTTCTTTGTATTTTTCCACATCCATCCCGAAATGTAGTGCTCTTTCATCTAAAATCTTTTTCAGTTCATTCAGAGATTTCCTGCCGAAATTTCTGAACTTCAGCATCTCCGGTTCGCTTTTTTTGACTAAATCTTCTATGGTTTGAATATTGGCCGCCCTGAGGCAGTTGGCAGAGCGAACCGAAAGCTCCAGTTCATCTACTCTGGTTTTGAGGAGGTTGCGGATGCGTAAAGTTTCATCATCTACTTTCTCCTCTTCGGCCATCTGCTCTTCTTCATCTAATTTAATGAACACCTGCATATGGTCTTTGATAATTTTGGAAGCCTGGGACAAAGCATTTTCAGGGGTTATGCTTCCGTCGGTCCAGATTTCCAGAATCAACTTGTCATAATCAGTTCTCTGTCCCACTCGGGTATTTTCCACCTCAAAATTTACTTTGGTTACCGGTGAAAACAAAGAATCTATGAAAATGGTGCCAACCGGCAGGGAATCGTCTTTATTTTGCTCGGAAGCAACATAACCGCGACCGGAATTTATATCCAGCTCCATCTTGAATTTTACATTATCGGTGAAAGTGACGACATGCAATTCTGGATTTAAAATCTCAACTTCCGGATCGGTCTCAAAATTACCGGCTTTTAGCTCCCCTTTCTTTTCCATCTCAACTGAGATAGTCTTGGGGCTATCCCCTAATAATCTGACTCTCAATTTTTTGAGATTGAGAATGATTTCGGTCACATCCTCGTATACTCCGGAAATGGTTGAAAAGGGGTGTAAGACCCCCTGGATTCTCAAAGAAGTTACGGCCGCTCCCTGAATGGAAGACAAAAGCGCCCGTCTTAAATTATTCCCCAGCGTGGTTCCAAAGCCCCTTTCCAAGGGCTCGATTACGAATTTGGAATACTGGGTGGTTTTGGTCTCTTCATCAGTAAACACATCTTTGATTTGAACTTCTTTGGGCATGGTTAAGCTTTTCCACTTCATATCCTTTGCTCCCTCCGCTAAATTTTAAATGCGATTATAAATTCATTTTCTCCATTACGATAAAATGTCCAAAAAATGTCGACCGACAAATCTTTATTTGGAATACAACTCCACCACCATCTGCTCCTGCACCGTGGTGGGGATACTGGCACGCTGGGGTATTTCTAAAAGCTCCCCTTCCATTTTGACCTTATCCAATCTCAGCCAGCTCAATTCTTCGGCCGAACTGGATTTTAAGGCCTGCAGGATGTGCTCATTGTCCCGGCTCTTGGGCTTGACCGAAATTATCTCGCCCGGTTTGACCGTATAAGCCGGAATATCCACGATCTTGCCGTTGACCAAAATGTGACGATGCCTGACTAACTGCCGACCAGCTTTGCGGGAAGAGGCGAAACCCAAGCGGTAAACCATATTGTCTAAGCGGGTCTCCAGGGAAACCAAGAGGTTTTCACCGGTCACCCCTTTTTTCCGGTCTGCTTTCTCGAAGTAATTTCTGAACTGTTCTTCTAAGATTCCGTAAATTCTTTTTACCTTTTGCTTTTCTCTTAACTGAGTGCCATAACCACTCCCTCTTCTTCTGAGGGTTTGGCCATGTTGACCAGGAGCATACCCTCTTCTTTCAAAGGCACACTTTTCTGTCAGACACCGAGCCCCTTTTAGGAAAAGTTTTTCTCCCTCTCTGCGACATTGCTTGCAACTTGGTCCTGTGTATCTGGCCATAATCTTCCTCTTTTTTTTCTATTTTTTTTACACTCTTCTGCGCTTGGGCGCCCTGCAGCCGTTGTGCGGTATGGGGGTTACATCTTTTATGGCTGTAATCTCCAATCCGGCTGCCTGCAAAGATCTGATAGCAGATTCTCTGCCTGAGCCTGGTCCTTTGACCCATATTTCTACTTTTCTGACCCCTAATTCTAAGGCTTCCCGGGCAGCTTTCTCAGCCGCCACCTGAGCTGCAAAGGGGGTACTTTTTCTGGAACCTTTGAAGCCGGACCTGCCCGCCGAGGCCCAGCAGATTACATTTCCTTTGGAATCTGCTATGGTCACTATGGTATTGTTAAAAGTGGCTTTGATATGAGCGATTCCGTAACTCTCAATTTTTTTATGTTTCTTTTTGACTTTCCTTTTGACTTCTTCAACCACCTTTTACTCCTTTCCTTTTATTATGTAGGCGTAGGGGCCACTTTTCTGGTTCCCACGGTTTTACGGGGACCTTTGCGGGTCCGGGCATTGGTCTTGGTTCTTTGACCCCGAACCGGAAGCCCTTTACGATGTCTTAAACCCCGATAGGAACCTATGTCAATCAAGCGTTTGATATTCATGGCCACTTCACCCCTCAAAGCTCCTTCTACTTTGTACTCGGATTCTATTACCTGACGCAATTTGGTTATCTCTTCTTCGTTTAAATCCTTGACCCGTTTATCAGGATTTACTCCGGTTTTAGCTAAAATCTTTTTGGCAGAGGATGCTCCTATGCCATAAATGTACGGCAAACCCGCCTCTATTCTTTTATCTTTGGGTAAATCTACACCGGCAATTCTGGCCATCTTTTTCTCCTTTAATCTCTTTTTTCTTTTTTCATAATGGTTAATCCTTAATCCCTGGTCCTGCTTTCAAATTACCCTTGTCTTTGTTTATGTTTGGGGTTCTGGCAAATGACTTTTACCACTCCCCCTCTTTTGACTATCTTACATTTTTCACAAAACTTTTTAACCGAACTTCGCACTTTCATAGGTCAGATGCTCCTTTTATTTATAACGATAAATTATTCTCCCCCGGGTCAAATCGTAAGGGGAAAGCTCTAGGGTTACTTTATCCCCGGGTAAGATTTTGATAAAATGCATTCTCATTTTACCGGAGACATGTGCCAGAACTTTATGTCCGTTGTCTAATTCCACTCTAAACATAGCATTGGGTAACGGTTCAATCACTTTTCCTTCTACCTGTATAGTTTCTTCTTTGGGCATGCTTACTTTTTTAGGGCACCTCTTATATTAAACTGGTTAAAACTAGAGCCCCATTGTCGGTAACGGCTATGGTATGCTCAAAATGAGCTGACAAGGAACCGTCTTCGGTGGCTATGGTCCATAAATCCGGTTTGGTTCTGATTTTATAGCCACCGACATTGACCATCGGCTCAATCGCTAACACCATTCCCGGTTTTAGTACCGGACCTTTTTCTCTTTCTCCAAAATTGGGAACCTGGGGATCTTCGTGCATCTCTTTCCCGATACCGTGACCGACCAAATCACGCACTACTGAAAATCCATTTTCTTCTACATAGCTCTGAATGGCCGAAGATATTTCACCCAGGTGATTCCCGGCTTTAGCTTTTTTTATACCGATATTCAAGGCCTGTTCGGTCACCTCTACTAATTTTTGTGCTTCCGGAGTGACTCCGTCAACTATGAAAGTGGCCGCTCCATCCGCATAATATCCATCTTTATATACCCCCACGTCAAGCGAAACAACCTGTCCCTTCTGGATAGTGCGATTTCCCGGAATGCCGTGGACTATTTCATCATCGATGGAAATACAGATATTAGCCGGATACCCTCGATATCCCAGAAAGGCCGGTTTAGCCTGATTTTTCTCGATAAATTCTCCGGCTAGCTTGTCCAAATCTTTGGTTTTGATGTCGGGTTTTAAGTTTTGGCTCAACAGTTCAATGGTCCGGGCTACCAATTTCCCGTTGGACTTTATGATTTCAATTTCTCTGTTCGATTTTAAAACTATCATAATTTTATTCTTCCGCTGATTGGCCGGGAAAAGATTTTTTACCCGGCAGTCCATTGGGTCCAACCTCGGCTCCGATTAACTGCAGAAGCTCCTGATTTAAATTCTCTGAGTTTTTATCTGCGTCAATATCTTTAATTTTAGTCTGTTTTTGGTAATAATTTATAAGCGGTTTAGTCTGATTTTTGAAAATTTTCAAGCGGTTTACGACCACATTCTTTTTGTCATCCGGCCGGGGGAGTAAGCTACCCCCGCAGCGGTCACAAATATCCGCCACCCGGGGCGGCTTAAAATAAAGATTGTAATCAACTCCGCATTTAGAGCAGATCAGGCGTCCGGAAAGCCGTTTGGTCAAGGATTCATCTGAAATCTTGAATTGTATCACTAAATCCAGCTCTTTGTTTTTTTCTTTGAATATTCTGTCTAACATCTGGGCCTGGGTCAAGGTCCGGGGAAATCCGTCAAATATATATCCTTTTTCACAATCCGGGCCTGAAATCCTCTCTTTGATGATTTCAATAATTATGTTATCCGGCACTAATTCTCCTTTTTCCATATAGGCCTGGGCTTCTTGTCCCAACTGGCTTCTGTTTTTGACCGCCTCTCTCAGGATATCACCGGTTGAAATATGAGGTATTTTTAATTTTTTTGATAACATCCTGGCCTGGGTTCCTTTACCCGATCCGGGCGGTCCGATTAAAATCAATTTCATGGCTTATGGCTGAATCCTGCTTTTGCATTACCACTTACGGCAAAATCTCCTTTATTTTTGGAGTAGGTTTTAAGAATATCTGCCTCGGATTTTCCCTTTCTTTAAGAATCCTTCATAATGTCTGGTCACTAAATGGGACTCTATCTGCGACAAAGTGTCCAGAGCCACCCCCACTACGATTAAAAGTCCGGTGCCACCGAAATAAAACTGAACATTCAGAGCGTTCATTAAAAAATAGGGGAGGACCGCTATTATGGCAAAAAAGATGGCTCCCGGCAGAGTAATCCGGGTCAAAATATTATCAATGAATTCACTGGTATTTTTGCCGGGTCTGATGCCGGGAATAAAACCCCCGTATTTTCTCATGTTATCTGCCAGGTCAACCGGGTTGAATACTATGGCGGTATAAAAGTAGGCAAAAAAGATAATCAGCACCCCATAAAAAAAAGAATAAAGGAAAGCGCCAGGATTGAACATAGAAGCCACATTCTGCATAAACTCGCTATTGGGAAAAAAGGAAGTCAAGGTGGAAGGGGCGAACATTATGGACTGGGCAAAGATAATGGGAATGACTCCGGCGGTATTAACCGACAGGGGTATATGGGTGGCCTGACCTCCATACACTTTTCGTCCCACCACTCTTTTGGCGTATTGCACCGGCACTCTGCGTTGAGCTCGGGTGACTAATACGATTGCGCCGATTACCGCTATCATAAAAGCCACCAGAAAAATCTCGGTAAAAAAGTTTCTCTGACCGGATAATAATAATCTGATTTCGTCATACACGGCTGTGGGAAAACTGGCAATAATCCCGATGAAAATAATCAAGGAAATCCCGTTCCCGATTCCTCTCTCGGTGATTTTTTCTCCCAGCCACATGATAAAAATGGTTCCGCTGGTAAAGGTCAGCATGGTCAAAAGTTTGAATCCTACCCCGGGGTTAGGAACTACTGCGACTCCTTGAGCATTCAAGCTTTCCAAATAGACGCTGGTGCCCAGGGCTTGCAAAGCACCGATGAGAACGGTTCCATAGCGGGTATATTGAGTAATCTTCCTTCTTCCTTCCTCTCCTTCTTTTTGTAATCTCTGGAAAAATGGTATTACCGCTCCCAAAAGCTGAATGATTATGGAGGCGGATATGTAGGGCATTATTCCCAGAGAAAAAACGGAGGCTTTTTCAAAAGCTCCACCCACAAACATGTTGTACAGACCGAACAAAGTGCCGCTGAGCTGGCCGAAGAACTCACTCATGGCTTTGGCATCGATACCGGGTGTGGGAATCTGGCTGCCGATGCGGAAGACCACCAGAATTCCTAAGGTAAATAAAACCCTTTTGCGTAACTCCGGAACTTTGAAAATATTCTGAAAAGTCTGAATCACTTAATTACCTCAAATTTTCCGCCGGCTTTGGTGATTTTCTCCTGGGCCGATTTGCTGAAAGCCTGGGCCTGCACAGTCACGGCGGATTTCAATTCGCCCTCTCCTAAAATTTTTACCGGACCCTGGGGGTCTTTGATTAAACCGCAATTTTTTAGAATCAGAGGGTTGATAACCTCGGCCGAACCGCATTTTTCCAAAGAAATTAAATTTACAATCTCAAACTGTTTTTTAAAAATATTGGTAAAGCCTCTTTTGGGTATTCTTCTTTGCAAGGGCATCTGTCCGCCTTCAAAACCGGGTTTGTCGCTGTAGCCGGAGCGGGCTTTGGCTCCTTTATGGCCTTTAGTGGAGGTTTTACCATGTCCGGAACCCGGACCTCTTCCGATTCTTTTTCTTTTTTTGCTGGCACCTCTGGGTGCCTTAAGTTCATTTAATTTTAACATAGGTTTAGAATTTATATTGAAATATCAGTTTTATAATCTGATTTTTCCCCAAAAATTTAGCTGGTTGATTTTTCAGCTTTTTCAGTCTTTTCGGCTTTTTCCGGCTTGACTTCTTCTACTCTTAGTAAATGTCTGACTTTCTCAATCATTCCTTTTATTTGCGGGTTGTTGGGCCGGATCACTTCTTGTTGTAATTTTCTTATTCCCAAAGCTTTGATAGTATTCTTTTCTCTTTGAGAATACCCTATAGCAGATTTGATTTGTTTTATTTTTAAGCTTTTAGCCATATTACTGGTTATCCGCAGCTTCTTTGATGCTGGTCAGCTCTTGATAATCTTTCAGTTGTAAAAGTCCGTTCAAAGTGGCTTTGACTACGTTATGAGGATTCGAAGACCCCAGAGATTTAGTTAAAATATCCTGTATTCCAGCCACTTCTAAAATAGCTCGGACCGCACCCCCGGCAATCACACCGGTTCCCGGAGCAGCCGGTTTCATAAGCACTTCCGAAGCCCCGTATTTCCCAATTATGGGATGAGGTATGGTTCCGCTGGCCATCGGCACTTTGAGCATATTTTTGCGGGCCTGCTGATGCCCTTTGGTGATGGCATCCACCACTTCGCTGGCCTTTCCTAATCCGATTCCCACTTTTCCTTTTTTATCTCCTAAAGCTACCAAGGCGGTGAAATTAAACCTTTTACCACCTTTGACCACTTTGGCTACCCGGTTGACGTAAATTACTCTTTCTTCTAATTCCTGGGCGTCAAGTTCTCGGCGTTGCATCAAAAATCCTCACTGGTTAAAATTTTAAACCACCTTCACGGGCCTTCTCTGCCAAAGCTTTTATCCGGCCGTGATAAGGGTAAATGTTGCGGTCAAATACTATCTGCTTAATCCCTTTTTCCTGGGCTTTCTTGGCTATGGTTATGCCTACTAATTCACTTACCTTGGTCTTGGAGAGACCGTTTTTAATCTGCTTTTTTACTTCCGGAGTCAGACTGGAAGCTCCGGTGATGACCTGACCGTTTAAGTCATTGACCAACTGTGCATAAATATGCTTCAAGCTTTTATAGACCACCAAACGGGGACGTTCATTGGTCCCGTTGATTTTTTTCCCGATTCTATATTTTCTTTTCTCGGCTCTGAGCTTTTTTTGATGTAAACGGTCCGGCATAATGGTTAATTAAAAATTTTTAAGCCGCGGTCTTGCCGGCTTTCTTTCTGACTTTCTCATCCTGATAGCGAATCCCTTTGCCTTTATAGGGTTCCGGCGGACGCAAAGACCTGATTTTGGCTGCTACTTGTCCGACCAACTCTTTGTCTACTCCGGAAACAGTAATTTTGTTAGCGGCGGCAACTTCAATTTTAATTCCTTCCGGCGGTGCCAGTAATATGGGATGGGAATACCCCAAGACCAGTTGCAGATTTTTCCCTACCGCTTCCGCTTTATATCCGACTCCCACAATTTCCAATGATTTGGAGAAACCGACCGTGACTCCTTTGACCATATTGGCAATTATAGCCCGGGTCAGGCCGTGCAGGGATTTATAAAATTTGTTATCAGAAAATCGGGATACCACAATTTTGCTATCCTCCAAATCCACTTTCATAGAAGGGTGATAAGGTTTAGAAATAGTGCCCTTGGGACCCTGGATAGAGACTTTGTTTTTATCCAGATTAACTTTGACCCCTTCCGGAATAATCACCGGACTTTTACCTATTCGTGACATATTTCACCACACCTGACAGAGCGCTTCTCCGCCGATTTTTTTCTCCCAGGCAGATTTATTATCCAAAACACCCTGGGAGGTGGAGATTATGGTTACTCCTAAGTTCTGCTTGATTCTTTTTAAATCTTCCTGGGTGACATAGATTCTCAAACCCGGCTTGGAGATTCTTCTCAAACCGGAGATGGCTGATTTTTTGCCTATCGGATATTTTAGAAAAACTCTCAGCATATTCTGACGGTTATTGGGTACTTCCATAAAACTGGCGATGAATTTATGGTTTTGCAGGATCTCTGCAATTTTCTTTTTCATTTTGCTGGATGGAATATCCACCTTCTTATGCCGGGCTTTGCTGGCATTCCGGATTCTCAATAACATATCCGAAATTGGATCATTTATATTACTCATTTTTTTTCCTTGCCATTTTTGTTGAACTTACTGAACTGTTTATAATTAACTTCGTTAACGTTTTGGTGAAATCATAAAAGTTTACCAACTGGCTTTCACCACTCCCGGGATATCCCCTTTGAGAGACAAAAGCCTGAAACAGATTCGGCAGAGAGCAAATTTACGCAAATATCCCCGGGGCCTGCCGCAGCGGCGACAGCGGTTATGGGCCCTGACTTTGAATTTAGGTTTTCTTTTTGACTTTTCTATCATTGCCGTTCTGGCCATATTTTCTTCCCTTGTGTCGAGTTTTATCGAGACATTTATATCGAGCTTGTCGAAACATCTATGTTGAGTTTATATCTGACATTTACCTAAAGTTTATTGACGCTTTTAATTTTCCGACCTAAAAGGCATCCCCAGCGCTTTCAAAAGCTCCTGGGCCTCTTCGTCCGTTTTGGCTGTGGTTACGATGGTTATATTCATTCCCCTCATTTTTTCTACTTTATCATAATTTATTTCCGGAAAGATAAGCTGCTCGGTTATTCCCAGAGTATAATTTCCCCGGCCGTCAAAACCTTTGGGAGAAATCCCTCTGAAATCCCGGATACGGGGAATGGCGATGTTGACTAAACGATCCAGAAATTCATACATCCTGTTTTTTCTTAAGGTAACCATGCAGGCAATCGGCATTCCGGCCCTGAGTTTAAAATTGGAAATCGATTTTTTGGCTCTTTTGATAGCCGGCCTTTGACCGGTGATGGCGGTCAGCTCGGCCACGGCCGAATCCATCATTTTGGCATTGGCAATGGCATCTCCTACACCTATATTTATGACAACTTTTTCTACCCGGGGTGCCTGTGAAACCGATTTATAATTAAATTTTTTCTTTAAATTCGGTATCACTTCTTTAAAATATTTTTCTTTTAAACGAGCCATTTAGATTGTCTCACCGCATCTGCGGCAAATTCTGATTTTAGTCGGCTTTCCGGTCCCCTCTTGGGTAATGACTTTATGTCCCACTTTGGTGGAAGCGGAACACTTACTACAATAAACCAAGACATTGGAAATGTGCAAAGCCGCCTCTTTTTCCAAAATCCCACCCTTGGGATTTTTCTGAGTACCCCGGGTATGTCTTTTGATAAAATTAATCCCTTCCACTAAAATTTTGTTTTTATCCGGGAAAACTTTCAGAACCTTGCCGGTTTTCCCTTTATCATCCCCGGTCACCACCATCACGGTATCGTTTTTACGAATCTTCATACTTTATAGAACCTCCGGCGCCAAGGAAATTATCTTCATAAACTGCTTTTCCCTTAATTCACGTGCCACCGGTCCAAAAATTCTGGTCCCCCGTGGTTCTCCTTGATCGTCGAGGACAACCGCGGCGTTGTCGGAAAATCTGATATAAGAGCCATCTTTTCGTTTGGTTTCCCGGGTGGTACGGACCACCACGGCCTTACAAACATCACTTCTTTTAATCTCTGCTCCGGGGATGGCATCTCTTACGGTGACCACTATAATATCCCCAATCCGGGCATACCTTTTTCTGGTCCCCCCCAAAATTCTGAAACATCTGACTTTTCTGGCTCCGGAATTATCCGCCACATTTAAGACTGAATATTCTCTGATCATGGTTATTCACGAACTTTCTCTAAAACCTCCACCAATCTCCATCTTTTTAATCTGGATAAAGGTCTGGTTTCCATAATTTTGACTATATCTCCGGCTCTGGCTTCCTGTTTCGCGTCATGGGCATAAAATTTGGAGGTTCTTTTCACGGTTTTGGAATATTCCGGGTGCCGGAAAGTCCGCTCCACCCCGACCACTATGGTTTTCTGCATTTTGTCAGATAAAACTTTTCCGATTCTTACTTTTCTCTGTCCCCGCATCTTTTATTCCTTTTTGCCTGAAGACACCGTCTTTTTAACTTCCGATTCCGAAGCTAACCTTCGGATTCCTTTTTCATCTTCGTTTAGAATAGTGTTGATTCGAGCTATATCTCTTTTCAGATTTCTTAATCTTAAAGGATTCTCTAACTGCTTGGTCATCTTTTTTAATCGCAAATTGAACAATTCCTCTTCCAAATCATGTTTTTTTTGTAATAATTCTTCTTTGGTATAATCCCGCAGTTGAAAAATTTTCATCTTATTTTACTCCGGCCCTTTCTGTTCTGGATATATATAATGTTTTGATAGGTAATTTATGAGCTGCTAGCCTCATGGCTTTTTGGGCAATCTCCGGAGTTACTCCTTCCAGCTCGAACAGGACCCGACCCGGCTTAATTACCGCTACCCAAAATTCCGGATTCCCCTTTCCCTTTCCCATTCTGGTCTCGGCTGGCTTTTTGGTAACCGGCTTGTCCGGGAAAACTCTAATCCAGACCTTTCCTCCCCTTTTGATAAAGCGGGTTAGCGCGATTCGGGCCGCTTCTATTTGTTTGTTGGTCATCCAGCAGGGCTCCAGAGCTTTTAGTCCGTACTCACCGAAGCTTATTTCCGAACCACGGTAAGCTTTTCCGCTCATCCGGCCTCTTTGCTGTTTTCTGTATTTTACTCTTTTGGGCATCAACATGAAAATTACTCCTGGGTTTTTGGCTTAGATTCTGAGGAAGGTTGGCTCCGGCCGGGTCTTCTCCTCTTCCCCTGGTCTTTGCCTCTGTCAGCGTAACTTCTGGACTCTGGTCTTCTTTCTTCCCGGCTTCTTTCAAAAGCAGGTATTTCTGCTCTGAGCCCGGCATCCGGGCCCAAAACTTCCCCTTTGCAAATCCAGGCTTTTACCCCGATGCAGCCGTAGGTGGTAAAAGCGGTGGCTGTGGCATAATCAATATTCGCTCGCAGGGTATGCAAGGGAACTTTCCCATCCATATATTGCTCGGAGCGGGCAATTTCAGCCCCGGCCAATCGTCCTCCGCACATAATCTTTACCCCTTCGGCACCGGCTTTTTTAGCCTGGTTAATGGCTTTCTTCATAGCCCGACGATAGGAAACTCTTCCTTCCAATTGCTTGGCTATGCTTTGAGCCACCAAACTGGCAGAAAGTTCCGGTTTTTTGACTTCTATAATGTTAACGGTCATATCTTTTTTGGTCAAATGCTGCAATTCTTCTTTGAGTTTGTCTACTTCCGCACCCTTTCTGCCAATCACAATCCCCGGACGGGCCGTGTGAATATCCAAGGTAATTTTTTGAGGAGTCCGGACAATTTCAATCAGGGCAATGCCGGCATTTTCCAGTCTTTTTTCGGTATACCTTCTGATGACTAAGTCTTCATTCAAAAAATCCGCAAAATTTTTGGTGGCAAACCACCTGGAATTCCAGGTTTTAATTATACCTAATCTTAAGCCGACCGGATTGGTCTTCTGTCCCAAATTATTCTGCCTTTTTGGTTACTTTTTTGGTTTTCGGTTTAGCAGCCTTTTTAGGTGCTTTGGTTTTTTCAGCAAGTTTTTGTAATTCCTGTTCTTTGGCTTTTAGTTTTTCAGGGGTTTCAGCTACGGTTACGGTTATATGAGCGGTTCTCTTTCTGATTCGGTAAGCTCTTCCCATTCCTACCGCCCTTATTCTTTTCAAAGTCGGACCCCCGTTGACAAAAATCTCTTTGACAAATAAATCTTCGGCTTTCAGCTTAGCTGTTCCTTCTAAATTCAGAACATTGGCCGTGGCGGAATTTATGGTTTTCTCCAAAGGGACCGCCGCGTACTTGGGAGTAAAATGCAAAATCCGGAGTGCTTCCGGCACTTTTTTGCCTCTTACCAAGTCCGCTACTCTTCTGAGTTTGCGGTCTGACATTCTGACAAATCTGGCTAGGGCTTGGGCTTGCATATTATTTTCTGTTACGTTTTTAAATTTTTCTATGGTCTCTAAAAGTTTTACTGTTTAATGGCAACCGCCCTCTCGGTGATTCTTCCGGAGTGCTGCCTAAAAGTCCGGGTAGGAGAAAACTCCCCTAACTTGTGCCCCACCATATTCTCGGTCATGAATACCGGCAAGAACTTATTCCCGTTATGAATGGCCAAAGTATGACCCACAAATTCCGGGGTGATGGTAGACCGCCGGGACCAGGTTTTGATAACTTTTTTTTCTCTGGTTTCATTCATTTTTTGAATTTTGCTCATCAGATGCAGGTCCACAAAGGGACCTTTTTTAAGTGATCTGGCCATTTTTAATCAACTCTTTACAGGTTTTAATTTTTACTTTTTCTAGTTTATAGTTTGTTTTAATTTCATTTTATTTTATCAGTCTTCTAAAAGAATTTACTTCCTTCTTTTCACGATATATTTGTCAGAAGGCTTGCTCTTTCTGGTTTTTAAACCTTTGCTCTTTAACCCCCAGGGTGAACAGGGATGGCGACCGCCGGAGGATTTACCTTCTCCTCCTCCCATAGGGTGGTCCACCGGATTTTTAGCTACCCCTCTGGTACGGGGACGATAACCCAACCATCTGGTCACACCGGCTTTGCCGTAAGAAATGTTCTCGTGGTCCAGGTTGCCTAACTGTCCCAAGGTAGCGTAGCCGTCTAATCTGACTAAACGAATTTCTCCGGAAGGGAGTTTGATATGAGCATAATCCCCTTCTTTGGCAGCCAGGATGGCATAAGTCCCGGCTCCCCGGGCAATCTGACCGCCTTTCCCTTTTCTTAATTCAACGTTGTGCACAAAGGAACCTAAGGGGATTTTGGCTAAGGGTAAACTGTTTCCGATTTTGATTTCGGCTTCTTCTCCTGACATCAGGGTTTCGCCTACTTTTAATCCGGCCGGCGCTAAAATATATCTTTTTTCCCCGTCTGTGTAATACAGGAGAGCAATTCGGGCTGAACGGTTGGGGTCGTATTCGATGGCCACAACTTTGGCCGGGATATTTAATTTATCCCGCTTGAAATCCAGGATTCGCAGGAACCGTTTATGTCCGCCACCAATGTAGCGGGCGGTTATCCGGCCGTTATTATTTCTGCCTCCCGATTTTCTCAAAGGGACGATTAGAGATTTCTCCGGTTTGCTCTTGGTAATCTCCGCAAAATCAGAGACCGTTCTCCATCTTATACCTGAGGTTGTGGGCTTAAAACTTTTTATTCCCATATTTATACCGCCTCAAATATTTCTATGTTATTATCTTTTTCCAGGCGCACGATGGCTTTCTTCCAATCCGACTTGGGCCCTTCCAGCCCGAAACGGACTTTTTTGACTTTACCGTGATTGATCATGGTTCTGACATCTTTGACTTTGACTTTGAATAAGCTTTCTATGGCTTTTTTGATTTCAATTTTGTTGGCCCCTTTATCCACCATAAAAATATATTTATTTTCTTTTTCTTTGAGAAGGCCGCCTTTTTCAGTTAAAAGCGCTCGTTTGATTATCAGGCGAGGGTCTTTCATCCGGCTAAATTCTCCTCTAAGCTCTCCCAGGCGTTTTTGGTCAAAAGCAGATAGTCCGAGTTCAATATTTCATAGGCATTGACCAAACTGGCCCGCTTATAGGTCAATTTGGCGATGTTGCGAAAAGATTTAATCAAATTCTCATTTTTGCCTTCTACTAAAAGCAATACTTTGTTGCCCTTTATTCCTAAGTTATCTAAAATGGAAACCGCGCTATTGGTTTTCGGGGTTTCAAAATTCGGCTCTTCGATTATTTTTATTCTTTTTTCCTGGGCTTTGTCCGCCAGGGCGGATTTTAAAGCCAAAAGTTTTATCTTGCGGGGTAAGTTAACCGAAAATTCCCGCGGATGTGGTCCGTGGGCTCTTCCGCCTCCCACCCAGATTGGTGAGGTATTAGAGCCGGCTCTGGCTCTGCCGGTCCCCTTTTGTCTCCAGGGTTTGTGCCCACCTCCGGTCATGGTGGCTCTGGTCTTGGTGGCAGCCGTTCCCTGTCTCTGGTTGGTCAGATAAGCTTTCACGTACTGATGCACCACCAATGGATTGGGCTTAATCCCGAAGATTTCTTTTTTCAGATTCACCTTGGAAACTTCTTTCCCCTCTGGACTATATATGGATGCCTGTGACATAATTTTGATTATAAAGTTCTGGTTTTAATTTTTTTGACTGTTACTAAAGAATTTTTCTTTCCCGGGACAGCGCCTTTAATCAACAAAAGATTTTTTGGGAGATCTACATCTACTATTTGTAAATTTTTTGTGGTAACCCGCTCTCCTCCCATTCTGCCGGCCATTTTCTGCCCTTTCCAGGTATGGGAAGGAAATGAGCTTCCTCCGATGGAACCGGGAGCCCTCAATCGGTCAGATTGCCCGTGAGACTTGGGACCGCCGGCAAAATGATGTCTTCTGACTCCTCCTTGGAATCCATGCCCCTTGGAAACTCCGGTAATATCTACTTTTTCTCCGGGATGGAAAATATCCACCTTTACCTCTTGACCAACCTGAATTTTATCATCAATCACCGCTTTTACTTCTCTTAAAAATCTTTTAGGTTCGACCTTGGCTTTTTCAAAATGTCCCAGCATCGGTTTGGTAACTAATTTTTTTCTCTTTGCTCCAAAACCTATCTGAATTGCCTGATAGCCATTTTTTTCTTTTGTTATCACTTGCACAATGGGACAGGGACCGGCTTCTATGACGGTCACCGGAACTATATCTCCGTTGACATCAAAAATTTTGGTCATTCCTATTTTTCTGCCTATAATTCCGGTAATCAAGCTGTCCTCCAAAATACACCTTTCTTAAAGGCATGTAACACCGCCTGCAGTTTACTTTTTAAAACCTGGCCGATGTCGTGTGAAAACCCTCTATCTTGCAAAAAGCTTACAAATTCTGCATAGCCGGACAGTCTCGGCTTTCTGGCGATAAGATATAAAATTTCCCGTTCCTTCAGCGACAAAGCCAGACTGAAACCGTCAATGGTCAATATGTAGGTATTATCACTTTCCGCATACACTGTTGTAAAACCTTCTTTTTTCATACTTTAATCTCCACATCCACTCCGCCGGGCAAATCTAATCTCATCAGAGCATCTACCGTCTGGGGAGTAGATTCCAAAATGTCGATCAAGCGCTTGTGAACCCTCATTTCAAATTGCTCCCGGGATTTCTTGTCCGTATTGGTGGAACGCTGGACTGTATAAACTGACCTCTCGGTGGGCAAAGGAATAGGCCCTGAGACCCTGGCTCCGGTTCTCAGAGCAGTTCTGACAATCTCTTTGGTGGACTTATCCAAAGTCACATGATCGTAAGCCCTTAATTTTATCCTGATTTTCTGTCCTTCCATAGTTTTCTATTTAAATGAGCAAGTTGAAATCTCTGTTTATTTAATCTCTGGTCTAAATTTTTTTATTGTATAATTTGGGTTACCACGCCGGCCCCCACGGTTCTTCCCCCTTCTCTTATGGCGAATCTTAACTCCTTCTCCATGGCTATGGGGACTATCAACTCCACCTCGGTGGTAACATTATCCCCCGGCATC
>Ga0184639_10000016_pt1 | contig 74298 bp, 64 predicted proteins | sample PLM31_170_b2_FD_133155 | JGI IMG/M metagenome (GOLD analysis project Ga0184639, IMG submission 133155) | Groundwater sediment microbial communities from an aquifer in East River, Colorado, USA - PLM3-1_170_b2 | ecosystem: Environmental > Terrestrial > Soil > Riparian zone | place: USA: East...
AGAGAAGCAGCGATCCGCTTCGTCAGTTGTTATTAGAAGGAGGATCCGCCTGCCAGATCGTTTCCCAGGCGGTGTCCCAGACCGTCACCGTCATCGTCTCGACCTGGCCGGCGAGCCGGTCGGCGAGCGAGGCGGCTCCGTCGGCGCGGCTGGGAAGCCACGCGAAGTTCTGAAAGAATCGGCCCCGCGCCCGGCCCTGCCAGCTCGAGTCGAGGCCCTGCAAGAGCGAGCCCGCTTCCCGGCCCAGGTCTTGCGTCTCCCGGGCGAGCGATCGCAACTGCTTGCCGATGCCGGAGGCCTCGGGAGGAACGATGATTCGGGCGCGCCGCGTCAGAACCTGTTTGTACGGCATGGGATCCTGCTCCCCATTATATAATGCGCTCAGGGGCCATCGCTCTCCATCGCCGTTCCCGCCCGCCCATTCATGAATCTGATCCTCGTTGACCCGCCGAAGCTACGTCAGGCCGGGCGAGCGTTCAAGGACCTGGCGGAACGGGCGAGTCGCCTGGGCCGAGAAGTACTCAAAGCGACGCAAAGCGCCCCCAGCTACGACGGCGATTTCGGCCCGCGGGTGCGCTCGGGGGGCGTGGAGGTCTACGCCCACTACGACGCCCTTGCCCGCCTGGCGGAAGAAGCGGCCGAGTTCCTGCTGGCCAAGGCCGACGAGTTCGAAGCGGTCGACCAGGCCGGCCAGGCGGCGATGGCGGGGGTGGCGGCGCAGTTCCACCGATGGACCGAGGCTTTCCAGGCGCTGCTTGGCGCCGGCTCTATCCTCTCGGCCGCGCCGTCTCCCAATCAATTCGGTGAGCTGTCTCTGGAGGACTTCGAGGCGATGACGGTGGACGAGCGCATCGCCTGGGTGAGGGCCTTCAACGAGCAGCACGGCGGTGGCTTCTTCTTCAACTTCGTCGATGTGCTCTACTATTTCAAGGACTCGCAGATTTTCCACGGTTTGGATGGCTCGACGGCGGCGAGCGAGTGGATGTCGTGGGGCGACGCAGGAGCGCTGCTGGTGGTGCAAGACGGGTATCTGCTGTCCCGACGACCGAGGACGAAACTCGCGGAAATGCCCGAGGGGACGCCGCCCGAGGTCGAGGCTGCCCGGCGTCGGGCGGCGGAATCGTGGGCAGAGTTTTTCCATCACCTCGAAACGCACCCCAAGGATACGCCCGGCTTGAGACAACGCTGGTCTGTCGCAGAACAGGCTGGCATTGATTACGCCGCGTCTCAGGCCGACCTGCAGATTGAGCGATCCGCGCTCGAGCTGACCGGGATAGATCGGCTGGCCGTGGACACCTTCGTCCGATCCGGAAATGTCTACCGCTGGGCTGTTCCCTCTGAACACGGGGCGCCGCTGGTACAACAGGTCCCAAGTGCCGCCGGCGAGATCGTCGGGCAGGCCCTGGGACAAAGCGTCGAGGACCGCGCCCAAGGGGCGATAGACGATGTGGCTCACCACGTGGAGGAGCTCGCCGGGCCGGAGGCGGGCGAACTGCTTGAGCAGATGGGCCAGCACCTCGCAGGGGAAGACTCTCCTCTCGGCGCGCTCGACCAAGTAGGCGGCAGCGCGGGCAGTTGGATCGGGGAGCGGGTCGAAGATGCTCTGGATGGACAGCTCAACGGGTTGGGGGAAAAGATGTTTGACCCCCGGGTCCACCTGGGGGTCGACTGGGAGGCGCAGACGCCATTTGGCCCGATGAGCCTGGAGGCGGAGGTCCGAGGACCGGTTTACCACCTCTCTATGGCCATCGAGGGCCTACTTCTCGAAGGCCACGATGACGCGGCGAAGAAGGCCTTAGAGGGTCTGGAGCAGATACGGACGCAAGTTGACGAGGGGCTGGCGCCATGAAGCCGGCGGCAGAGTGCAAAGACGGTTCGTGCCAGCGCCGTCTGGCCGCGGCGGCGATGATGGGCCTCCTGAGCGTGAGTATGGCCTGTCGATTGGGGCTGAAAGGAGGGACGATGAAGCCGGAGACCTACGAGACTACCTTGGCCGAGGTGAGGGTGGTCCCAAGTCCGGAGGGGTACTACGACTATCCCACATGGTGGGATGGGTGGATCGCCGTTCAGCACGAACCGAAGAATTCCATGGCGAGCGTCTCCAGCACGAGGATATGGAGGCTCCGGACCGACGGCACCGAGTTCGAGATGATCGATCTCCCAAGCCATCCTTCGTGCGGCCCGGACGGATTGAACGGATTTCTCGCGCCGTCCACGCTGGCCGATGGCCGCCTGGGCTACGCCGTGGACTGCTCACCGAAGGGTGACCCGTTCGGCGCGCGCACGAACATGATGGTGTACAACACGGCGGGCGAGGTGGAGAATATGCTGAACTACCCTTTGCCTAGCGTGTACGTTGGCACGGGGGGTTATACCTGGAACCCAGAGATGACGCGCATGATCATGGGCGATGGACATAGATACATCGAAGAGCAGCTGTTCTGGTTCACCCGCGATGGATGGCAACCGCTCGATGTGGGGCTGGCGCAGGCGTATGGCCCATCCTGGTCGCCGGACGGAAAGCAAATCGCCTTCATCGGTTCGCGCGGCCGGGGCTCTCCGATGGCAAGCAGCGAATACAACCTGTATCTGATGGACGCTGATGGCACAAACGTCCACGCCCTGGCCAGTGGTTTCCTCGACGCCGTGGGCGTTTCATGGTCGCCAGACGGCCGCTGGCTCGCTTTCTCTGCTGCTCCCGAAGGGCAACGCGGATTGTGGCTAGTCGACCCGACGACGGGGAAGATGCGTCTGATCGCCGAAGGGAGCTTCGATGTGCCCCGCTGGTCGCCAGACGGACAGGAGATCCTCACGGTCCAGTTCGAGCCGGCCGCAGATCCGCCCAAGGACCGGGTTGTGATCGTCGAGGTGGGCCCGGTCTTGAGCGATTAGGCCCGTCTGCTGCATTAGGTTCGCCTCGCGTGCCCCCCTGAAACGGACGAGTGTTCAGAAGTCCACCTAGCGATCCCGCGCACGGGAGTGGGCTGGGCGCCGGCCCGCAGCCGATTCCCGCCTTGCTTCCCCGAACGGTTCATGATGCACCTGAATAGTAACCACCTCTCGATGGGCATCGAACGCCTACTCCTTCAAGGGAGTGAAGAGGCGGCGAAGAAGGCTCTGGACGCACTGGAGCAGATCCGGACCCAGATCGACGAGCAACAGGCGCCGTGAAGAGGGCGGTTGTGGCCAAAGGACCTTGGTGCGAGCGTGTCCTGACCGTTGGGGCGATGATAGTCGCGCTAGGTGTCAGCATGGCCTGTGCCTGGGGCATGAAAGGAAAAACAATGACGCCAGAACCTTACACGACGACCTTGGCAGATATTAGCGTTGTCTCAAGTCCGGAGGGGCTCTACTCCGATCCCAAGTGGTTTGGCGACCGGATCATTGTTCAATACGCAACGAAGCTGGAAAAGGGCCTGGCCCGCATTGGAATTTGGAGGCTTCGGACTGACGGGGGCGAGTTCGAGAAGATCGAGCTGCCAAACCATCCGTCGTGTGGCCCGGATGGGCTGAACGGGTTTCTGGCGCCGGCGGTGTTGCCAGACGGCAGCCTGGGCTATGCCGTGGAGTGCTTTCCTGCCGGTGACCCATTCGGCGCGCGCACGTACTTGATGGCCTATGACGCGGAGACAGGGGAGGTCGTGCAACTCTTGAACTCCAGCTTGCCGAGCGAATATGTTGGCACGGGGGGTTACGCCTGGAACCCGGAGATGACGCGGATGGTCATGGGCGATGGGCACGCGTACATCGACGAGCAGCTCTACTGGTTCACGCGGGAGACACGGGACCCCATCGATGTCGGGCTACCCCTCGCGTACGGCCCGTCGTGGTCGCCGGACGGTGGGCGGATCGCCTTCATCGGGTCGCGGTCGACGGGCTCTCCTTTGATCGACACAACAGTCCACGGCGTATACCTGATGAACAGCGACGGGACGGATGTGCGGCTCCTGCTCGAAGGTTTTGACGACTCGGGCGGACTGTCGTTCTCGCCCAATGGACGCTGGCTGGCGTTCCCCGGGAGGTTCGGGCGGCGGGAGGGGGAGGAGCAGGGGCTATGGATAGTCGATGTGGAGACTGGGGAGCGGCGGCTTGTGGCAGAGGGGCTGTTTGGCGTCCCCAATTGGTCGCCCGACGGTCAGCGAATTGTGGATGTCCGCCTCAAGGGTCCGCCCTTGGACCGAGAAGATGAGCTGGTGATCATCGAAGTAGGTCCGGAGCTGAGTGATTAGGCCGGCCGATCAGCCTTGGCGCACGCCTGCGAATGAGGGGGATGCGGGCATGGACGGAAATCTAGCGATCCCGCGGACAGGCGTGGTCCAAGAGGGGGAAACATGGCCGACCACTGTCTCGCATCCCGCTGGCTTCGAGATGAAGCTGATCGACGTGGGCCTCCCTCCATGGCTATTGAGGGCCTAATTCTTCAAGGCCCTTCTGATACAGCGGACGAGGCCCTCTCGCGACTGCAGCAGATCCGGACGCAGGTTGACGAGGGGCTGGCACAGTGAAGCCGGCGGGCGTGTCCAAAGACGGTTCGTACGAGAGCCGTCTGGCCACGGCGGGGATGATGGGCATCCTGGGCGTGAGTATGGCCTGTCGATTGGGGCTTGAGGGAGGGACGATGAAGCCGGATACCTACGAGACGACCTTGGCGGAGGTGCGGGTGGTCCCAAGTCCGGGAGGGTACTACGCCTATCCCACCTGGTGGGATGGATGGATCGTTGTTCAGTATGAGCCGAAGACCGACATGACAAGTGTTTTCACCTCGAGGCTATGGAGGCTCCGGGCCGACGGAAGTGAGTTCGAAATGATCCAGCTGCCGAACCATCCGGCGTGCGGCGAAGACGGGGTGAACGGGTTTGGGACGTCGACGGCGCTCCCTGATGGCCGCTTGGGTTATGACGTTCTCTGCCGGCCGGAGGATGACCTCTTTGGGGAGCGTTCGCACTTGATGGCCTACGACGGAGCCAGCGGGGAGGTGGAGCAGGTCTTGAATTACCCCGTACCGAGCCGCTCAGTCGGGACAGGCGGATATGCGTGGAATCCTGACATGACGCGCATGATCATGGGCGATGGGCATAGATACATCGACGAGCAGCTGTACTCGTTCACGCGTGACGGATCGGATCCGCTCGACGTGGGCCTCCCCCTGGCGTACGGCCCGTCGTGGTCACCCGACGGGACACAGATCGCCTTCATCGGGTCGCGGTCGACGGGCACTCCTCTGATCGGTTCGGCCCTCGGCGTGTACCTGATGAAGGCCGACGGGACGGACGTGCGGCTCCTGCTCGAGGGTTTCTACGATTCGGCCGGCCTGGCGTTCTCGCCGGATGGGCGATGGGTGGCGTTCCCAGGGAGGTTCGGCCGGCGGGAGGGGGAGGAGCAGGGGCTGTGCCTTGCCGATGTGGAGACGGGGGAAAGGCGCCTGGTGGCAGAGGGTGGATTCGGCGTGCCCAAGTGGTCGCCCGACGGTCAGCGTATCCTTGTCGTGCGGTGGACCGGTCCGCCCGAGGACCGCGAAGATCGGCTGGTGATCGTTGAGGTGGGTCCGGTGCTGGAGGACTAGGGCATTGCCTGGCCCGAGGTCGAGCCACCGATCAAGACCCTCTCTTCATTCCCGGAACCCGCAAATCCCGCCCTGCCGAGAAGACGCCCGGCAGCGAGCATGCCAGCAACCCCATCGCGGCGGGCCACGCGCAGCCAAGATTCTTCACGGCGTTCCACCCCGTTTCGGAAAATGTCCACGCGACGCAAACTTACTCCCCGCCCGATCTGTGCGGGGCCTGACCGGCAGGACGAGTTTCCATTCTCCGACGCTAAGCCCCCAGGAGGCGGCCGACCAGCAGTTGGACGGCCCAGATGGCGACGGGCAGGAGCAGCGCCGCGACCACGGCGCGGATGGCGCCGGGCTGCCAGGGCCACGTCGGGATCTTCCGCAGTGCGTTCTGCTCGATCTCCAGGCTCGCCAGCGCCTTGTTCAGATGGTCCATCTGGAGCAGGCGGCCGCGGTCCAGCTGGTTGTGCAATTCAATGGTGGCTGCTTCGAAACGGGATGTCGACTCCCCCAGACGGGCTTCTTTCTCGGCGGTGAGGCGGCGATGAGCCCCCAGCAAAGGCAGGGCGAAGGCGGCCCCTCCAATTGCGGCCAATATCAGAGTAAGTCCGAGATCCAACGCCCGCGGTGCTGGGAGGAGAGGAGTTGAGACGGAGAGAAAGGCGTAGTTGAAGGCGATCAGCGCGAGCGCAGTTAACGCACCGGGTCGGGAAAGGGCGTAAAGAGGCTGAAGCTGGTAAACGTTGATGCGGGCGTGCCTGGTGTAGATCCGGCTGACCTGCCTCAGCTGATGGACGTACAAGAACAGGATGGCGATCCCGTTGGCAGGGATGAACACCGCCAGCACCGAAGCGGTGGAGAGCGTGGTGCGGGCGGTTCCCGCGAGAGGGGTGGGGACCGCTCCGGCGGAGAGTTGGAGAGCGAACGCGACGGCAGCAAAGGTAATGCCGGCAATTGTGGCGATGAGCGCAGGCCGAGGAGGGAGCGTGGTCAGCCGATAGGAAAGGTCGGAATATTGCGACTGGTCGTCGACAGGTAGCCGACGCGCGGTCTTCGCTGCCATGAGTAGCGGGCGGAAGGAAGCGATGGCGGAGGCAGCGCTCTTATCCAGGTAATGCATCACCCCCAGAAAGTAGGCGAGAGTGCCGACCGTCCACACATTCACGGGATGGAACGTGCCGACGGGGAATGCCCCTTCCATCCACTGAATGGCCGTCTCGGCGAGAATGAGCGCGGCACCGAGAGACAAGTAGAAGGCCCACGCCGGCCCTGGCAGGCGGTCTACCCAGGCCGTGAAACGGTCAAACCAGCTGGGAGGGTAGGGAGGCACGAAGGCGCTGGTGCCTGAATCTGCCTTAGCGATGTTTCGTTTCCCAGGCATGCGTTTCCTCCCGCCGGAGTGGGCGGCCTCAACGAGTGGTTTGGGGATCCCTGGTCACTCCCCGCCCGTGGGAGTGATCGTGAACAGTTCCCCGCTATGGGTCAAGAGGAATCCGTTGCCCTCCGGACTAAATGCCACATCGGAGATGCGGCCCCTGTTGTTGATATGGACCGGCTTCCATGAAACACCGTCCCAATGGGAGAGCGGCTCGCCATACGCGTAGCTCGTTATCCAGATGTCTTCCTCGGAAAGGACTTCCAGATCGCCGAACGTGTCCACGGGGAGTTTCTTGAGCGCATCAGGCGGCAGAACTTCGGCGAAGTACTGGCGATAGCTCAGATAGTCGACAGGCGCGTCGACCACACTCCAAGATGAACCGTCCCATCGGAGGGTGGCGTCGAAGACTCCGGGCTGGCAGGCGGCAAGGGCCTCCTCCTCGGATCGGATGGTGATCAGCTGAATCCAGCAGCCGACCATAGGAACCGGGGTGTCGGTCCATGTCCGACCGTCCCACAGAGAGGCGATGGGACCGCCCGAGCCTTCGTTGTTCTCATCTCCGAAGGCCCATCCCAAGTTAGGGTCAAGGAACTCGACGCCTCGAAACGAAACATCAAAGCCGTCGGTCACCTCTGGCTCTTTGACCACCATCCACTCGGAGCCGTTCCAGTGCAGGATCAGCGCCTGATCGCCCACGGCCCAGCCGTCGCCCGGGGAGTTGAACCAGACGCCGTTCAAGTCGAGGGTCGTTGAGTTGGCGGCGAACTCCCAGCCAGAGCCATCGTAGTGGAAGATCGAGCCGTGGTCACCGACTGCCCAGGCCTCATCCGGCGACGAAAACGCCACGGCGTTCATCGGCACAGAGAACACCGGCCGGCACACCTTGTCATCGGCTCCGGTGAAGCACGAGATTCGGTACTGGCGGCCCGCAGCCGGCGATGGGCTTTCGCCTGTTGGGCCGAAAGTCGAAAGAACAGCCATCGCCGGCTCGCGCACCTCCTGGAAGCTGCCCGTCGTCTCTATTGTGACTCGGTAGGCGTCATCGTCGTGAACGAGGAGGAGAAAAGAGTAGCCCATCGGCCCACAGGGCGTGTCAGGGAACAGCAAGGCTGTCTCAGCACCGATGAGAATTCGCTCGCCCAGGCTGGGATCGCTGACGCAGTCATCTTGGGAGAGGAAGTCGGCGAGGGAAAGGGGTGCGCCAAGCGAGAATTGCTCGATGGTAAGCATGAAGTTGGGCGAGGTGCGACTAACGACAGTGACGCTATTGGGAAAGGGGAAAATGACCCCGTCGACGGAAGGCTTTTCATCGACGTAGATCACGTATTCCTCGGGGTACTGAAAGGAGAAACGACCATCGGGCGAGGAGTACGTCGTCAGAGAGACCGACGGGGTCGCTGGAGCCGCGGTGGCCGGAGTCGTCGGGGTTTGGGCCTGAACGGCGGCCTGTGGCAGAGCCGCACTGAGTGATGAGCACGCCGACGTCAGCACGCTAAGCGCCAAGACCGCCGTGAGGAGCTTGCGTGTTTTCACTCCTCGGTCCTCCCCCGAGGGTGGCTATCGTCGCCCGCCGACGGGCAGAAACGGGGATTCACTCTCGGAACTCGTAGATCCCGCCGCGCTTGGGCCACATTCGGCTGCACGTGGCGCAACGGACGCCGTCCTGAGACTCGGTCATCTCGAGCGATTCACAGGCAGGGCAGCGCCAGAAGCCGCCATCCGCCTGCTCTGTCCCACCTCGGGCGCGCGCCCGCAAGAAGATGCTCGGGGTGTATAGCCAGGTCCGGCCCAGCCGCTGCAAGGCGCTCTCGATCCCTAACAACAGGCCCAGCGGGGCGTGCCGTTTGAGCCACCCGACTCGCAGATGGGATACCGGCAGCCGACGTTCCACGTGAAACATGGCCGCCTCGAGCCAACCTTGGACCGCTTGAGGGTGGAAATCGTAGTTCAGCCGGGCGAACTCGACCGGCGCCGGATCGAAAGGACTCCATACCTGACGGCGCAGCAGCCAGCGGCCAATCGCCCTCAAGTTGCGCTTGTTGGCGAACTCCAACACGAATACCGCCTCCGTCACCAGGGCCGCGCGCACCCGCCGCAGCGCCGCAGCAGGATCCTGCATATGGTGGAGGGTGCGGATCATCGTCGCCGCGTCGAAGGCAGCCGGGGCAAACGGCATCCGGTAGACGTCGGCCACGACGTAGCGGTAGCGGGGGGAATCTCCCAGGCGCTTGTGGGCTTGCTCGAGCTGCGAGCGCGAGTAGTCAAGCAAGGTCACCTCGCTGAAGCCGACGTAGCGCGACGTGTTCCGGCCTGCGCCGGCGCCGACTTCCAGTAGGCGCCCGCCGCCCTCAGGAAGCAGCCTTCGCAAGGCCAGTGCCTCGGCCCCGTCCTCGTAGGCGCGGCCGCCGCGCTCCCAGAAACTCTCCTGGTAGTCGGAGCCTTCGTAGTCGCAGATGGCAGGGTAGGGATCGCTCACCGGTTAGTGTCCCGTTCCGGGATTCGCACTCCAATCGCAACGGTTTTTCGGTAATGTGGGCCAGACATGGGAGCGTCGAATCAAGGAATCCGATAGGTTTGGCTCCAGCGAGTGAGAAACGCGATAGCCGGGTTTGAAGTGTCCCAGACGAAGCAGCTCCGCCTATTCTCCGGAACGGGACACAGGATTGTAGCGCGCCATAGAAAGTGGTCAGTGGCGAGCGGACGGTGGTCAGTGAAGGATTCTGACGCACGACCGGCCGCTGACCACCGCTCTTTCCCCCGCACAGGCTCAGGGCAGGAGCCGGAAAAGACGGGGCCCCTTGTCTGCGGCAGACCGGTCCCTCACTCCTTGACCGGTAGCACCGCCCAGTGCTGTCCACCATCGTCCGTGCGGTACAGCTGAAGGCACGCGATAACGCCACCCTGGCAGTCTTCGTAGGCCAGCGTCCAGCCGGTGGCCTGGCTGGTGAAGCTCAGGCCCCAGAAACTCAGCTTGGGTTGGCGCTCCGCCTGGTTCACCTGTTGCCAGGTGTCCCCCCCGTCGACCGTCCGGTACAGCACCCCTTCATCGGAGGCCACAATCCAGGTCGTCGAGTCGAGGATTTCCACGGCCGCCTGCCCCCACTCCAAGGACGTCACTGGGTCAAGGAGGGTTGAGACAGGGCTCCAGGTGTACCCGGCATCCACCGTGCGGTAGAACGCCACGCCGGTCAGCTCATAACCCGCGTCCGAGACCAAAACGGGCAGGATACCTTTGCGTTCGTCGAAGAAGACGGGCAGAAGATAATCGTTGTACTGGATTCCGTCATCGACCGGTTCGGCGAGGACGGTCTGTGGTTGCCAGGTCTCACCGCCATCAAGCGTGCGATAGAGCAGCTTGCGCGCGCCGTTGTTGAAATTCCCGATCGTCCAGCCAATTGCGGGAGAGTTGAAAGAGATGGGGCCGGCGTTCGGCAACTCGGACTGTTCCCAGGTCCGGCCGCCATCAGCCGTGCGCAGCAATTCGCCAGTTGAGCTGTTCATGGTGGCTGTGAAGTCCAGCGAGACCCATCCGTGCTGAGCGTCGAGGAACCAGACATCGATGATGTGGCCCGGGTCGCCGAAGGGTGACTGGACCTCCAACTCCTGTACTTGCCACACCTGCCCCCCGTCCCGCGTCGACATCACGGCAACGGGCTGCTCGCCGGAACCGGAATCGTCTTGCGGGTAGCCGACACCCACCCAGCCCATCTTCGCGTCGAGAAAGAATGCGGCCTGGGTGAAGCCTGGGTCCGATTCCGGCAGCGTCATCTCACGCCAGGTCTCACCGCCGTCGGCCGTTGCCAGCATGCGACGCCCGCCGTTCCATGCCCAACCGAAGCCGCCTGGCATCAGCGAGGCATCGACGACGTTTTCCAAGGCCCCAGGCGTTTGAGTCGGTTCGGACGTTGCAGTTGAAACCAGATGGCTGGTGGGAGCCAGTTCGGACGTTGCGGTCGACACGATCTGGGTGCCGGAGGGCGATATAGGGGCGGTTGGGCTGGAGGGAGGGGTCACAGTGTTCAGTGCAGGTGCGGGAAACTGCGTGGCCCGGGGCGATGACGAGGTAGCTGGAAGCTCACCTGGGGTACAAGCGCCCAAGACGAGAGACGAAAGCCCGAGCCAGGTGGCGGCCAGTTGCGCCCGCCTCGAACTTGAGCCTTTGCGAACCAATGCCAATTGTTCTGCTCCCGCTCGCGAGATGTGTCGCCGGTACTTTATCACCCCTAGAAGACGAATATCGCCGCGACGTTCCTACGCAGTTGGTGAATGCGTCCTGGCCAACTCCCCGGGTTGTTCGCAAGCTCAACCAGGATTTTGGCGCGCTGTGCCCGCCTAGTGGCTGCCAACTGACGGCGCGCAACCGGCCACCGCGTAGTTTCACCGCCATCGAGTCAAGATCGACTCGCGCTGGAACAGGTTCACCGCGAACGCCATCAGCCCCGCGTCGACAACGGCCACCCCGATGGCGATATACAGCACCAGTTCGGTGTCGAGCAGGATTAGGCCGGCCAACTGTCCGATTAGGACGAACATCAAGGGCAACATGACGAGCATCGAGACCTGCTCGGCGACCCGCGGCTCACTCGTCCGAGACGAGGCCATCACCGCCACGCAGACCGCCGCCAGCGCCAGCAGCGGCCCGACGACGAAGATCGCCAGCAGCCACATCGGGTCGGCGACTTTGGAGGCGACCGCCGGCGGGGCGAGCAGCCGGACCCCGATGTTGAACACGGCGAAGCAGGCCCAGGTCACCAGCACGGCCGGGGCGACGGCCGCCAGGCCCTTGCCCCCCAGCAGCTGCAATGTGGAAACGGGCGTGGCCAACAGCGGCTCGAGGGTGCGCGTGACCTTTTCGCCGACGATGCTGTAGGAGGCGATCGTCACCGGGATCGCCAGTGGCATGAGCAGGAACAGCAGCAAGAACTGACTCACCAGGAAGTAGGCCGTGCAGTCCTGAAGCGCCATTCCACCGCAGACCTGGAGGAAAGATTCCGGCATGTCACTGGTGGTCATGGCATCGCCGAACCCTTCTCGGCCGATGCCGTACAGGATGGCAAGCGGCAGGGCCGTCAAGATCGCTGGCAGCAAAGCGACCGTGAACAAGACCAGCCGGTTGCGGAAGACCTCGCTCCATTCCTTGCGCGCGATGACCCAGACCTTGCGCATATCGATCGAGCTCCCCGCAAGCTTAAAGCTCGCGGGGAGCTGTCTCCTTCTTCATCAACTGCAGATATACGTCTTCCAGCGTCTGGCGCAGCTCGCCGACGAACTGGACGTCAGCACCGGCTTCGACCAGGGCCCTCACCAGCGCCGGGTTGTCCGTCTCCGGGTCTCGCACCGTCGCCAACAGCCTCCCGTCGATCGTCTGGACGGAGGAGACGAAAGGAAACGCCTCTAGGGCCCGAGCGTATTCAGGTTTCAGTTCACTCAGATGGAAGACGACTTTTCGTCCGAAAAGCTGGCGGCGCAGCTCGCCGGGCGCGTCGAGAGCCAGCAGCCTCTGGCGGAACATCGCCACCCGGTCGCACAACCGGTCGGCCTCATCGAGATTGTGGGTGCACAAGACGATCGTCCGCCCTTCGCGGCGGAGCTCGCCAATGAAGTCTCGCACCAGATGCGCCGCCTCCGGATCCAGCGCGCTGGTCGGTTCGTCCAGGAAGACGACCGGTGGATCGTGGAGCAGGGCGCGAGCGATGGCCAGCTTCTGACGCATCCCCTTCGACAGCGTCCCGGCCGGTTCAGCCCGCCGGTCCCAAAGCCCCAACCATTGCAAGTAATGTTCTACTCGACCGGGGATATCCTCGACGTCATATAGGCGCGCGAAGTAGGCCAGATTGGCTTCGGTGCTGAGACGATCGTATAGGCCGGGGGTCTCGGTAAGAAACCCGACGTGCGCGCGCAGCCGCTGGTCGTCCCTGCCGACGCGGAACCCGGCGACCGTCGCCTCACCCGAGGTCGGCTCAATCAACGCCGCAAGCATGCGGATCGTCGTCGTCTTACCGGCGCCGTTCGGGCCGAGGAAGCCGAAGATCTCCCCGGGCCGGACGCTCAGGGTCAGGCGATCAACCGCCAGGACGTCGCCAAACCGGCGCGTCAGATTGTGGGTCTCGATCACCGATCGCCTCCGTCGGCGAATCGGCTTGCTTCGATACGGTCCGCGCCAGGTTCGTTGTCTGAGACCGGCCCGGTGTGGTGTGGAGGGGAAGTCGGGCCGGGCGCGGGCGCGGATTCAACCGGACGCAATCGGAAGAGAATCAGCAGACTGATAGCCGCCATGCCGGCGATCAACACTTCGGTGATGACTGTCCCCGAGATGGAGCCTCCATAGACGCCGGTTGAAACTGCCACGAAAACGGCCACGGCGTCGACCAGTGCGTGCCACCCAATCGCCGCCAACAACCACAATCCACCTCGGGGCCTTAAGAAGGCCTGCAACACCATCACCGACAGCGTAATCTGCACCGCCAGGGCGGATGCTCGTTCGACGACCGAAAAGAAGAAGACCCATTCCGGAAGCCCCCAATAGGCCTCGACCTGAGCCTGAGCTGCGGCCAATTGCTCCGCCGGGACGATGGACGCCAGGCCTTGCCCGCGTAACGCGGTCAGCTGGAGGAGAGTCGCCATGGCGATCAGGCCGGTAATCAGCGCTTCCCCGCCGCCATGCCCGGACCCGAAGACGACCCCTTTCGGCCACGTGCGCGCCGTCCGGATCCAGAACCGATAGACCAGCCAGCGAGCTCCCTCTTCGAACACTCCGGCCGAAAGCCCTAAGAGAACGGCGGCGCCGGCTAACGCAAGCCCGGGGCCGGCCGAGGTTCCGAAACCAAGCTGAACCATGAATGGGGCGAGGACGTAGGTATTGAATGGAATATGCAAGACTTGCGACAAGACGAATGTGACCGCACCGATGAGAAACAGTCTCCAGCCCGTCTTAAAGTGGCGCACCAGGTAGGCGCCGAGCGCCAAGGGCATGGCAATCAGGAGCAGAGCGGCTGCGCCGCGGGCAGCGATTTCCACTTAGCGCCTCCTCACGTCCGATTCAGTTCGCAGGTCTACCGGCCCACCATGTTCCACGTGAAACGCACTCCCGTCTTTCGCCGGGCGGGTGAGCCCTCCGCCTGGCGGCTCCCACTCCCGCCGCTGCTTTCTCATTATCAACGACTCCATCCGCCCCGAATCCTCTCCAGTCAGCCAGGCGTCCCACCTTCTGACGCCTAGCCGATGTCTCACAATCTTCGGAAGGTCCTATAATCGGATGCGTACCATCCAATTCGACCAGCGTTCTCTCTCCGCGGCTTCCCTCTTTTCAGCCAGCATCGTCGATTGGTGGAAGACGAGAGAGGAGGAATCATGGCCGTCCTTGAGCACGACCGGGTCCGCGCGATTCCCGGCCCCCGTCCCTTCTTTGGCCCGTTCAGCGCCGCCCTCTCCTTCTTCAACGATCCAATCGCGTACCTGGACGATCTGTTCGGGAAGTACGGACACCTCGTCTGGGTTAAGACGCCTCCCATGGCGACTCCGCCCAATCGGGCCTACCCGGGCACGGTCTTCCTTTACGGCCCTGAAATGATTCAGCAAGTCGTGATGAAGCACGATGCCTATTACCGGGTGGCCATGTCGCTCAGTCTGTACCCCACGGGCGAGGTTTCCCCTCGCCAAGAGCCCGTCACCCGAATCATGACCGGCCTACCTTATCTCCAGAGGGACGAGCACCGCAGGCATCGCCGTCTGATGATGCCCGCTTTCAGCAAACAGGCCGTCCAGACCTACCACGACGACATGGTCACAGCCACGCAGGAGATGCTCGACCGATGGGACGACGGCCAGCGCATCGACCTGAGCCAGGAGATGCTCCTCCTGACCATGCGGATTACCGCCCAGACCTTGTTCGGAAGCGAATCCGTGCGAGAAGGCGAACGGGTGGGAAACGTCGTCGGGAAATGGATCGACTATGTGATGTCGTTGGGCCACCTCTTCCCCTACGATCTCCCCGGGTTCGGCTACCGGCATTGGCTCGACCTTTCGCGCGAAATCGAGACGGACACCCGCAGGCTGATCGACGACAAGCGCGCCTCCGCCGCGGATGACCACTCTTTGCTTTCGATGCTGATCCGGGCGCGCGACGAGGACGGCTCCGCCCTGTCCGAGGATGAGCTAATTGGGCACGTCAGCCTGTTATTGTGGGGATCCCGGGATGCCTCGGTGTACGCGGTTGTCTGGACGATCTTTCTCCTTTCCCAGCATCCGACAATCCTGGCGGATGTGGTGGACGAGCTCAACCAAGTCTTGGCACACGGGCTTCCTGCCATTGAGCAGCTGGACCAATTGCCTTTGCTGGAGCGAGTCATCAACGAAAGCCTGCGTTTGCTGCCTCCCTTCCCGGTGATCCACCGTGTTTCGGCTGAGGTCAACGAACTCGGCGGCTACCGGATACCGGCCCAGGCCGAGGTCGTCATGAGCGTCTACCACACGCACCGTGTTCCGGAGATCTATCCTGATCCACAGGCGTTTGACCCCGGGCGTTGGCTGAGGCTCCACCCCACTGTATTCGAGTTCACTCCTTTCAGTGGCGGCCCCCGCATGTGCATCGGCTCGTCGTTTGCGATGCAGGAGTTGAAGGTGATCCTGGCCCTCGCCCTCGAGCGCTACCGGCTCGAGTTCGTCCCCGCCGTGCCGGTGGACCGGCTCGTGCACGTGACTCTCACCCCGAAGAATGGGATGCCGATGGTCGTCCACAAGCAAGATCGGCGATTCGATCAGGGCGTTGGCGGCGTGCGCGGCAATATCCGAAAGATGGTGAACTTCCCCGATTGAAGACAAGAGAGGGAAAGCGGACGCGCGCGGACGTCGCCAAGAACTTAACCCAGGGCTGCCGCCACCGCGCACCCACTCACCAGAAGACGACGGCTGAGTCTCTCTATGGGTCCCTGGGTGCGCTCATAGGCCGTTCTTCTTTTTCCCTTTGGGCCACGCGCGGCCGAGGGCCTTCTCCAGCGCGTGCTGCACGTCGGCCGCCGTGAAGCCGAGACGGACGGCGGCGGCCACATAGTCGCGGCTGAGCCCCTTGAGCGCCGCTTGGCGCGGCCGGTTCGCCGGCAGGCGATCGACGATGAAGCTGCCGCGGCCCTGCTGCGTCGAGATGATCCCGGCCCGGTCCAACTGCCGGTAGGCGCGGGCGACGGTGTTGAAGTGGAGGGCGGCTTCGGTCGCCAGGGCCCGGACCGTCGGCAGTTGATCGCCAGGCGCCAACGTTCCGGCTGCCACGGACGTCCGCACCTGTTCGACGATCTGCCGATACGCCGGCACTTTGCTGCGCACGTCGACCCGCAACCGGGGCCGCCGACGGCTCATCGATGGACTCACCCTTGTATTGTATCATTGTATCTTTCTCGCCCCGCGCCACCGACCCGTGCCCGACCGCTGACAAATGAAGGCGCCAAGAGCGACGGGCGCAGTGGATGCTGGTCCCCCGTGGATCGCGCTTAGCATCCCGCCCTTGGCGGTCTGTAGAGACCGAAGGGGAGGCGTGCCCGTCCTCACCCCTTCGGTCTCTACGCCCCTTCGGGTGCCCCCTGGGTGTGCCCTGAAGAGGGTGGGAAACCGAGGCGGCAGCCGAGGGGGCTCGCCGGCCCCACTGGGGTCCCCTGCGGGATGCGCCCTTGGCGCCCTGTAGAGGGCGAAGCGCGATGCTCCGCGAAGCGGGGCCAAGGCGAGGCTGAACCTGAGGGGGCATGCCGACTGCGGATCAGCCATGACCGCTCGATGGTAGAATCTCATAGGGCGTCTCGTTCCGCGCCCTGCAGGAGGCAATTGCGGTCCCGAAGCCTTCTGCTAAGGGTTGATGGAGGGCTGAGGGAAGGTCCCAAGGCCTTCTGCAAAGCGTTGATGGAGGGCCGAGGGAAGGTCCCGAGGCCTTCTGCTTGGCCTCTAGGGAGGGTCGAGGGAAGGTCCCGAGGCCTTCTGCTTGGCCTTTAGGGAGGGTCGAGGGAAGGTCCCGAGGCCTTCTGCTTGGCCTTTAGGGAGGGTCGAGGGATGGAGAAGGCGGTCGGTTCCTTCGCGGTCAAGAAGGGCCTGGCCCAGATGCTCAAGGGCGGCGTGATCATGGACGTCGTCACCGCCGAGCATGCCCGTATCGCCGAGGACGCCGGAGCCGTGGCGGTGATGGCGCTGGAGCGCGTCCCGGCCGACATCCGCGCTCACGGCGGCGTCGCCCGGATGAGCGATCCGGGGCTGATCCAGCAGATCATGAGCGCCGTGACGATCCCGGTGATGGCCAAGTGCCGCATCGGCCACTTCGTGGAAGCCCAGATTCTCGAGGCGCTCGGGGTCGATTACATCGACGAGTCGGAGGTGTTGACTCCCGCCGACGAGGCCCATCACATCGATAAGCAGCGCTTCACGATCCCCTTCGTCTGCGGTTGCCGCGACCTGGGCGAGGCGCTGCGCCGTATCGGCGAGGGCGCCGCCATGATCCGCACCAAAGGCGAGGCCGGCACCGGCGACGTCGTCGAAGCCGTCCGCCACGCCCGGGCCGTTCTCGGCGAGATCCGGCGGCTGGAGACGATGGCCGAAGAAGAGTTGATGGCTTACGCCAAGTCGATCGGCGCCCCGTACGACTTGATCGCCGAGACGCGCCGGCTGGGTCGCCTGCCAGTGGTGAACTTCGCCGCCGGGGGCCTCGCCACCCCGGCCGATGCCGCGTTGATGATGCAACTGGGCGTGGACGGTGTCTTCGTCGGTTCGGGCATTTTCAAGTCCGGCGATCCCGCCCGCCGCGCCAAGGCCATCGTCGAGGCGACGACGCACTACAACGACCCCAAGATCCTGGCCGAGGTCAGCCGCAATCTGGGCGAGCCGATGGTCGGCGTGGGCGTCAGCGACCTGGCGGCTCCGGAACGCCTGGCCGGCCGCGGCTGGTAATCCCTCGGCACAACCCTTGACGGTAGAGCATCCGACTCGCCCGCGGCGCGGCGACCGCGCCCTGGAAGACGACAGCCGGCTGGAGGCGCTGCTCCATCGCCTGCGGGTTGGTTTCATCGCCCTGTCCGACGACGGGCAGCCCCACATCAACCCCAACTTGTTTTGGTACGACGGTGCCACCCGTCGCATCTACTTCCACACCGCGGCCACCGGTGTGACGCGCCGCCTGGTCGAGCACAACCCGCGCGTCTGCTTCAGCACCGCCGAGATCGGCCAGCTGCTTCCCGCCGACACTGCCCTTGAGTTCAGCACGGAGTACGCCAGCGTCGTGGTCTTCGGACGGGCTCGACTGGTGAGCGACGAGGCCGAGCAACGGCGTGGACTCCAGGGCATGCTCGACAAGTATTTCCCCGACCTGCGCCCGGGAGTACACTACCGCCCGATCATCGAGGAGGAGTTGCAGCGCACCTCGGTCTATGCCATCGAGATCGAAGCGTGGAGCGGAAAGCAGAAGCCCAATCCGGCGTCCGAGTAGAGCATCAGGACGATGTCACGATCGGCGTCCTGGCCTTGCAGGGCGACTTCGCCGAGCACGCCGCCGCCCTGGTGCGGCTCGGCCTGGCGGCGAGGCAGGTGCGCCTCCCGGAGCACCTCGACGGGTTGCGCGGGATCATCCTGCCGGGCGGCGAATCGACGACGATCGGCAAACTGGCGGTAACCTACGGACTGATCGAGGCCTTGCGCGAATTCGCCGGCCGACGCGCCGTCTGGGGAACGTGCGCCGGAGCCATCTTCCTTTCGAAGGACGCCGGCCGCGATCAGCCGCTGCTCAACCTCATGGATATCCGCGTCGAACGCAACGCCTTCGGCCGGCAGATCGATTCGTTCGAGGCCGATCTGACCTTCCCCATGCTGACTGACCCGCAGCGACCCTTCCACTGCGTCTTCATCCGCGCCCCGCTGATCGAAAGCGCCGGCAAGGGAGTCGAGGTCCTATCGCAGCTTCCCGAGCCGCCGCGCCCCGGGCGCGGGACGATCGTCGCCGCCCGTCAGGGAAAGTGGCTGGCGACGGCCTTCCACCCCGAACTGACGACCGACCTGCGCTTTCACGCTTACTTCGCCGAGATGGCTCTTGCCTGAGGCCGCCGTCCGCCCCCTCGACGTGCGCGACTTGCGCCTGCTCCACCGCGTCCGGCGCGACGGGCTGTGCCTCGACTCGCAAGTGGCGTGCACGCGCGGCCCACACGCGCTGCAGACGGCGCTGCTCGACGTCTTGACCCCGAGTCGGGCGACGCACACCCTCGTGGCGCGGCCGCAAGCTTCCGGCGAATCGGCCGTCGTCGGCCAGATCATCCACGATCTCGGCGACTCCGGCGCCCGTCTGGGTTTCCTCGGCCCGGCCGGCTGCATCGAGGGCGCCGTCGGGCTGCGGCTGCTCGACGCGCTGAGTTACGAGGCCGGCTCGCGCGGCGCGCACAACCTGATCGCCGAGGTCGATGAGGGTCTACCGACCTTCGAATGCCTGCGTCGCGCCGGGTTCGCCATCTTCGCCCGCCAGCACATATGGAGCTGGGAGGGCACCCCGCCGCCGCCGCAGGAGCACGACGACCTTTGGCGCAGCGAGACTCCCGCCGACGCCGACGCGGTTCATGCGCTCGTCGCCGCCCTGGTGCCCGGCCTGGTTCTCCAGGTGGAGGGCGCGCCGGGCCGCGGCCGGCGCGGGCTGCTGTATTGGGCGGAAGGCGAGTTGCGCGCGTATCTCGACCTCGAGCGCGGCCCGCGCGGGGTCTGGGCGCTGCCCTACATCCACCCGGCGGTCGAGGGAGTCGACGAGTTGGTGGCCGCCTTCCTGCGACGCGGCGCGGAGAACGACCGTCCGGCGTTCGTCTGCCTGCGCTCTTACCAGGGATGGATGGCCGGCGCCCTCGAACGCCTCGGCTTCATCCGCGTGGCCGAGCAGGCCGTGATGGTGCGCCGGCTGGCGGCCGCTGTGTTGCGCCCCATCCCGGCGGCGCTGCCGGCCATCAACGGCGGACGCGTCGAACCGACCACGCCCTTTGCCGGCGTTCACTCCGAGAAAGAATACCGGGCCAACTAATGAAGGCGCCCGTCCTCTTGCCACCTACCCCCTCGCTGAGCAGAGCGGCCCGGCCGGGGTCGTCCGAGGTCGGGGCGTGTTATCGAAGCGCGTTTGCTACTCGATTGGCCCTGGGGGACGCTTCGACCCCTCGGATTCCCTCGGGGCAGCCTTCGCCGCACAGACCGCTCCGCTTGCCATGGCCCTCCGCCCCGCGCGAAGGAATCCCATGACCGGAACGCGCATTACGGATGCCCCTCGCTTCCCCTTCGCTTCGCTCAGGGCTCCGCCTCGGGACGGGTTCTCAGCCTTATGACCGGCACGAGAATTACGGATGACCTCGACGCCTTGCTCGGCATCCTTCCGACCGATCTCGCCCGACGCCTGACCGAGGTCGACCGGCACGACCAGTTGCTGGAGGTCATCCTCGACCTGGGGCGACTCCCTACCGCTCGCTTCACCGATGGCGAGGTCGTCTTACTCGAACGCGAGGTGTTGCGCGAGGACATCGAAGCCGTTGTGGCACGCCTGCGCGAGTTCGACGACGACAACCGCGCCGGCATCGAGCGAACCTTGCATCGCATCTCCGCCATCCGCAACCGCCGCGGGCACGTGGTCGGCCTGACCTGCCGCGTCGGGCGGGCCGTCTACGGCACCATCGACATCATCCAAGACATCGTCAGCCAGGCCAAGAGCATCCTGCTGCTCGGCCGCCCCGGCGTCGGCAAGACGACCATGCTGCGCGAGGCGGCTCGCATCCTGGCCGAGGAGAAGCGAGTCGTCATCGTCGATACCTCCAACGAGATCGCCGGCGACGGCGACGTGCCGCATCCGGCCATCGGCCGGGCGCGGCGCATGCAGGTGCGCCAGCCCAGCCTGCAGCACGAGGTCATGATCGAGGCCGTCGAGAACCACAACCCGGAAGTCATCGTCATCGACGAGATCGGGCGTGAGCTGGAGGCGGCCGCCGCCCGCACCATCGCCGAGCGCGGCGTGCAGCTGATCGGCACCGCCCACGGCAACACCCTCGAGAATCTCCTGCTCAACCCGACGCTGTCGGACCTGATCGGCGGGATCGAATCGGTGACCCTGTCCGACGAGGAAGCCCGCCGCCGCGGCACGCAAAAGACGGTGCTCGAGCGGCGCGCCGCACCGACCTTCGACGTCTTGGTCGAGATCCTGGATCGCGAGCGGCTGTCGGTTCACCACGATGTGGCGGCCGCCGTCGACGCCATGTTGCGCGGCCGGCCATCGCCGCCCGAGACGCGCCGGCGCGGCGAGGATGGTCAGGTGCACATCGAGTCCTTGCCCATGCCGCGTGCCTACACCGCGCGCGGCGAGGCCGGCTATCGACGCCAGGCGGCGCTGCCGACGGCGCCGGCCTCCGACGAGGATGAGCTTCCTTTCTCCCCGACGCCGCCACGCCTGCCCGGCGGCCCGCTGCAGCCGATTCGAGTCTATCCGTATGGAGTCGCTCGCAGCCGACTGAGTCAGGCTGCAAGTCACATGCATCTGCCGGTGATCCTGGCCACCGACGCCACCGACACCGACGTCATCGTCACCTTGCGCTCGTATTACCGCCGGCGCCAGAAGTTCCTGAGCGATGCCGAAGCTCGCCGCCTTCCGGTTTACGTTCTTCGTTCGAATTCGCTCGGCCAGATGGAGGATTTTCTGTCGGATTTGTTCAACCTGGAGGAGCCCCGTATCGACGACGCCGACATGCAGGTGGCGCTCCAGGAGACGCAGCAAGCGATCCAGACCGTTCTGGACGGAGCGCGCTCGTTCGACCTGCCGCCGGCCTCGGCGTATCTCCGCCGGTTGCAGCACCAGCTGGCGCGCCAAGCCAACCTGATCTCGCACTCCTACGGCAAGGAGCCGCGCCGGCGGGTGCGGATCTTTAGGGAATGACTCCGATCCTTGGGGGAAGGGGTCAGTGCTAATGTCCGTAGCCGTAGGCTTTAGCCTGCGTCCTGCTCGCAGCCTAAAGGCTGCGGCTACGACACCGACCACTGACCACTCGACGAGAGAGCCGTGACACTTTTCGTCACCCTGGAAGGTCCTGACGGCGGCGGTAAGTCGAGCCAGGCCCAGCAACTCGTCGAACATCTGCAAGGGCTTGGCCACGACCTCCTGCTGACCCGCGAGCCTGGCGGCACGGCCATCGGCGACCAGATTCGCCGTGTCATCATGGATCTGGCCAATGCGCCGATGCATCCGCGCGCCGAAATACTGCTGTTCTCGGCCTCGCGCGCCCAATTGTGTCATGAGGTCATCTGGCCCCACCTACAGGCCGGGGGAATCGTCGTCTCCGACCGATTCTTCGACTCGACCTACGCCTATCAAGGTTACGGCCACCGCCTCGACTTGGAAGCGCTGCGGCACATCACACACTTCGCCACCGGCGGCCTGGTCCCCGACCTGACGGTGTTGCTCGACCTGCCGGCCGAGGACGGGCTGATGCGGCGCAAGAAGGTCGGCGGGTGGAACCGGCTCGACGCCTACAACCTTGAGTTCCATCAGCGCGTTCGTCAGGGCTATCTGGCGATGGCCGCCGCCGACCCGAAACGGTGGGAGACGGTCGACGCCTCGCGCGACGAAGTCGCCGTCCAGGCCGACATTCGGCGCCTTGTCGAGGCACGGCTCGCCACCGCTCAGCATGGCACGTCGGCCTAGCCGCGGACGCCGGTCACGGGCTCCGAACGCCCGCCGCGGTCGGCCTCTTCGCACGACACCGCCCGAACGGTCCGAGGTCGCCGCCATCCGCCTGGCGGAGCCTACTTTGTTCTCGCAAGACCCACCCCTCAACCCCTTCGATCGCTGGATCCGCTCTCTCGACCAATCGCCTCGGGCGCAATGGCTGTTCTATCTCGTCCTGCCCGCCGTCCTGATCGCCGGCCTGCATGGTCTCGCTTGGGTCTGCGGGGCGCCGCCCGCCGGCACCTTCAGCCTCGCACTCAGCACGACGGCGGTTATCTCCATCGTGCTTGTCGGCACCATCCACCACGCTAACCGGGTCGCCGGACGCTCTCTTTTCTGCTTCCGCCCGGCACTGGCGGTCAGCGAAGCCGAGTTCCGCCGCCTCCATCACGATCTGACAACCGTGCCTACCGCGGCGTTGCTGGCGGCCCTGCCTGCGGGGGCCGTGCTCCTATGGCTGATGATTCGCACCGACCCGACGTTCTACGGGATGCTGAGCGCAGGCCTTTGCAGTCGTCCGGCGCTCCTGTTGGTCGGGTGGGTCAATGCCGTCTTGATCGTCCTTGCCACTTACCTTTCGGTGCGTTACCTGGGTCAGATCCGACGCCTTCATGCCCAGGCGCCGGCCGTCAATCTCTTCGAGCGAGGCCCCTTGTTTGCCTTCTCCACACTGTCGTCGCGGCTCGCGCTAATGTTCGCCGCCTTCTCCTACGCCTGGGTGCTGGCCTACCCCACCAGCCTTGAAAACTTGCCCACCTCCGTCTACCTGCTGGGGGTCAACCTCCCGTTGATCCTTGTCATCTTCATCTACCCTCTGTATGGGATGCACGGTCGAATGGTCGAGGAGAAACAACGGCTCCTGGAGGATTCGGCGCGGCGCATCCAGGCCGCGCTGGCTGCCTTTCAATCAAAGGACGCACCCCGGGCTCCGGCGGGGGTCGATCCGCACCGCCGGCTGACCTCGCTGATCGAAGAAGAAAACTACCTGCGCAAGATCCCCACCTGGCCGTGGGAACCGGGAACGCTGACCGCCGTCCTGACGGCGGTGTTCCTGCCTTTGATGCTGGTCGTCGCCCAGCAAGTCGTTCGGCGGTATTTTTCGGGATAATCCGCCAGGAGGATTCGTGAAGGCCCGCCTTCGACTGATCCTTCTCGCCGTCATCACGACTCTCTCTGCCCTGGCTTGCATGCTGACCGGTCCGACGCAGGAGCTATTGGTCACCCCCTTGATCGAATCCGCCACCGAAGCTCTGGAGCCTACGGCGACCGATACGGCGAGCCGCTACTTCAATACCGAGGCGGCGATCAGCCTTGTCCTACCCTCCGGTTGGGGCGCGGCGGGGCCCTTCGCCATCGATGTCCCCGGCCAGTTCGAGTACGACCTGTACGTGCTCGGGATCTCGCCGTCGGACTCCGGCGGCCCAGGCCCGAGCAGATTGATCGTCGGCGATCCGTCGGCGATGAGTCTCGATTCCTTCGCCGCCTCCCAATGCGGCGACTGCCCGAAGCAACCCATCGAAGACGCCGTGCTGGCCGGTGTTCCGGTCCGCCGAACGACGATCGGAGGCGGGTCGGTGCCTTTCCGGGTCGAGTGGATGTTTCTCGAGCACGCCGGGAAGGTGATCGGCCTGTCGATTCACGATCCCGGGACGCTCGAGTCGCTGCAGGATGTCCTGCAGACCCTGCGTCTGGAGACCCCGATCTCTCTGGCGACCCCATACGCGCAGCAGCCGGCCGCCGGAATCTGCGCCGAACCCACGGGCGATGAAGTGGTGATGCGCCTCGAGCCGGGAATCCCCGACCCGCGCTGCATGATCATCCTGACCCATCAGCACTTGCGAGTGGTGAACAAGACCAGAGCCGAGGTGAGGATCGCTCTCGGTTCCTACTCAGCTGTGCTCGGGCCGGACGGCGAGACCGTGTTCGAAAACCCTTTTGGCGCCTACCTGATGCCGGGCGTCCACGCCCTCCAGGTCGATCCGTGCTGCGGCGGAGAGCTGTGGCTGAAGGAGTAGTGGTCAGTGGTCGGTGATCGGTGGTCAGAGAGCCGCCTCCAATCCCGCGCGCCTCCCTGATGACCAACGCAAGATTCTGCATGCGCGAGATTTCGCGCAGCATCCCGAGGCGGAGCCGAGGGACATACCCCCCCGGAGTCCCCCTTTTAGCCCCTCGCTTCGCTCGGTCTCTACCCTCTTCAGGGCACCCGAAGGGGTGCAGACCGCCAAGGGCGGGGTGCTCCGCGAGGGGGACCATAGGGGGGTGGATCAGCATAGTGGGCCGAAACTGACCCTCATCGCTGGAGGTGGACTTTGGCGGAGAATGCGTTCCTGAAGAAGATGAAGCTCAAGCCGGGGATGCGCGCCGCCGTAGTCGGTGCGCCCAACGGCTACCTCAAGACGCTCAAGCCGCTACCGGCGAAGGCGCCCATCAGCGATCGATCGCAGAGCGATCTTGATTCGATCCAACTGTTTGTCCGAACAGAGGCCGAACTGGAGAGAGCCTTGCCCGCCGCGGTGCGCGCCCTAGGCCCCGAAGGGATCCTGTAGATGTCGTCCCCAAAGGTTCTCGAAGATCCAGACCGACTTGACCCGCGACAAAGGCTGGGACTCGCTCAAGGCCACTGACCTGAAGTGGCTCGGCCTGATCTCGGTCGACGACACGTGGTCGGCCTTCGCCCTTCGCCGATACAAGCCGGGGGAGGCACGATAGACCTTCCGCTGATTCTCCGGCTAAGAAACGGGTGCTCTCAGGGGGCCCTGCGTCGAACACTCTCGGCGGTCGCCGGTTTCGCAGATCTTGCTGAAACAACCGGCACAGAAGGCCCCAGGTATCGGGAAGACTGATCCCAAAGGTCACCTTGCGCCCCAAAGCGCTTGCAGGAAGAATCGGGGGCATGCGGCGTTCCCTGCTTTGGGTCTTTGGCGGTCTGGGATTGGTGGCGGTCGGCTTCACTGGGGGGCTGGCGGTCTCGGGTAGCGCTTTCGTTGCCCCGACAGCCAGCTCCACCCTGACTCCCACCTTCACCGCCACGCGAGCGCCCTCCGCCAGCGCGACGCCCGCTCAGACGGCCACCGACGCACCGACGGAGACTGCCACACCGACCGCCAGCGATACGGCGACCCCCTCCGGCCCTCCCACGGAGACCCGGCGCCCGTCGCGCACCCCGTCGATCACGCCCACGCCGACTTTCGATCCGCCGGAAGGACGCGTCCTGGAGCAAGCCAATTGCCGCTACGGCCCCGGCGCCGCCTACCTCTACGAGTGGGGCCTCTATCCGAAGAATCATGTCGACCTGCTTGCCACCAACGACCTGCGCGACTGGCTCTACATTCACCCGTGGTATTTCCAGGGCGACTGCTGGGTGCGGGCCGACTTGATCGAGGTGCTGCGCGGCGACCTATCGACGCTGGAACCGTTCTACGGTCTGCTGCCATTCTCGGAACTGTACAAGCCGCCGCGCACCGTCAGTGCCGTCCGCACCGGCGACCAGGTCGTGATCAGTTGGTCAGAGGTTTGGATGACGGAGGACGACTATCGCGGCTACCTGATCGAGGCCTGGCTGTGCGCCGACGGCCAGCTTCTCTTCACCCCGATCGCCGTGGACGGGCTGGTGTACACGGTGCACGACGAGTCCGGCTGCCTGCAACCTTCCAGCGCGCGCGTCTACACTGCCGAGAAGCATGGCTATACCGAGTGGCGATTGGTGAAGTGGCCGCCGCACGAGTCGGCGACGCCTGTGACGCCGCCCGCCGGTTGACACCCAACTCCATCCAGAAAGCGCTACAATCGGCCGGTCCTCCCGGGAGGTCGCTATGGTGAACCTGATTCTGTTCTTGCGTATCGTGCACATCGTAGGTGGAGTGTTTTGGGCAGGGGGCGCTTTCATCATGGCGTGGTTCATTGAGCCCGCCGTTCGGGCGGCCGGCGATGACGGCCGCCGCTTCCTGCAGCGTTTGGGGGCGACGGGACGCTTCTCCAGCGCCATGGCGGCCGCCGCCGGCGCAACGATTCTGGCCGGGCTGTGGTTGTTGTGGATCTTCTCGAGCGGATTCTTGGCGGAGTTCTTCGGGACCGGCCGCGGCCTGGCCCTGGGCCTCGGAATGATCCTCGGGATCGCGGCGTTCGTCGTCGGATTTGTGATGCAGAATCGACCGATGCGTCAGATGGCGGGGATCGGCCGGACCGTCGCCGCCGCCGGGGGGCCGCCGACGCCGTCGCAGGCGGCCGAGATGGAGAAGATGACGGGCACGGTGCGCACAGGGGGCCGCATTGTAGCCGGCCTGCTGCTGGTCACGGTGATCCTGATGGCGACGGCTCGTTACCTTCCCAGCTTCTAGGGGCGGCCTCGCCGCGCACATCCTCATCCGCTCGACGTCAGCCGGATGGGTCTTTCATCCGTCGAAGCGCGGCCGTTCGCGCGGTGCATCGGCGACATGGCACACGCGACAATTTCCCGCGCCCCGGTCGGCCCAGGCGGAGTCAACCATGCGACCCCGTTGCCAGATTCTCAGTCTGAGCCTGAACGGTCCAGGAGACGAAGGCACAGATCCTCGGACTTTCGGCTCTGTGGACAACGACCGTGGTTGTCCAGCGGCGTGTCATCGAGGCTTTGGACGCGGCCGGCCTGCAGGGCCAGGTCCGCGTCATGGGTGGTGGGGCCCCGGTCAGCCGATCGTGGGCCGAGGAGATCGGCGCCGACGGGTATGCCGACGACGCGCGGGGAGCGGTGCAGGAGGCGAACCGATTGCTGGCCGGAATGGACACGACACCGAATTCAATCGCCGATCACTGATCACCAATCGCTCGTCCCGGCCCAAGGAAGAAAGGGGAATGGGACTGAGATTTCGCGAGGGGCGATTGACGGCTAGCAGTTCGATGGTCATCTTGCGTTGCCACACAGAGGGGCGTACAGTCTAGCCCGATGACGGCACCAGGGAGTCGAAGTATGGGACAACCAGCCGCGGTCAACGTGCTAGCGCCTCATTTTCGGTTTCCCCTGAGGGGCGAGCAGGTGGCGGGGCGCTTCTTGATCGGATGCGCCTTGCTCTTTGCCAGCTTCTTTGTGCCGATCCTTCCGTCGCTATTCGTCTTCGGGTACTTGGTGCAGGTGATGCGCCGTGCAACCGCTGGCGAAACGCCTGCGATGCATGCCTGGCAGGATTGGGGCGGCCTTCTCAAGGACGGATTCCGGGCGTGGGTCATCTCCTTGGTGTTCTTCCTGCCCGGCCTGATCGTCCTACTTGTCGGACTCGGCACCTACTTCGCCTCATTGCTCTCCTTCAGCATGGTCTCCGAGACGGAGTCCAGCGCGGCGGTCCTCCTCCCCTTCTTTCTTGGCATGGCCAGCCTGTTCCTTGGCATGAGTGTTGGCTTCCTTCTTGTGCTGCTCGCCTCGATTCCTCTTCCTGCCGCCTTGGCGCATTTCGCCGCAGAAGACAGCTTCGCCGCCGCCTTTCACTTCCGCCAGTGGTGGAACGTGATCCGGTCGAACGCACTGGGTTTTCTCATTGCCTGGGTCGTCGTGGGAGGGCTCATCTGGATCACCTATGTCGTTGGGATGATGGCCTACTACACTATCATCCTTGCCTGCCTGTTTCCGCTGCTCAGCATTCCGGCCAGTTTCTACGGTCTGCTCGTCGGCGCGTCCTTGTTCGGAGATCTGTACGCGGAAGGGAAGGCGCGCGCCCCCCAAGCGGCCAGCTAGCAGTAGGCCGATGGCGCGCCCGCGCCCGAGTCCCTGCGTTAGCTTGAGGGGGCGACGGCCTGCAGGCGAATCCACCGCCGCCAGAAGAGGACGAGGACGCCGGCACTAGCCGCCAGCGCGACGAGGACCGCGGCCTGATAGCCCGGGATGATCCCCAAGACCCACAATGCGATCGGTTGGATCGAGGACGATCCGCACCGGCAGCCGAAGCAGGGCCTCGAGCGCGGCCGTGGCGGCCGAGTTGGCGGCCGGGATGACCTTGACGGCGGCAAAGGCCATCGCGGTGATCGCGAAACTAAGCTGGGCGGTGTGCGCGACTTTGTCAGGGAGGAATCGGATTCCGGCCAGCCCCTCAGGGAGGAACCGCGCTACGGCCGCCCCAGCCAGGCCGAACAGGGCTGCCAGGAGAAAAGGAAAGAAGAAGAGCCCGGCGAAGTCGCTCAGTTTGCCGGTGAGCGCCGAAGGGTAATGTCCCTTGAGGAGGTGATCGTTGATGAGGAGCAGGGCGATGCTCCCCAGGGTGACCGGCTGGGCCAGCGCCGTCAGCGCCGTGCGAACAAGTCGGTTGAAGCCCCTAGTGGCCGTGCGTTGCGCACCGCCGTTGGTTGGAGCCTCCGCGTCCGAGCTCATCGTCACCTCCGCCCGCTCCGCGAACACTCTAGCGTCGAAGCGGCCGTCGGCAACTGGGAAAAGTGGGGGAACCGCTCGTCGTGATCCGAAGCCCTGAGCCGGAGTCGCGAGCCGAACGCCCAAGCCGCCGTCCCGAACCGCCGTCCAACCGAAGCGCGGGAGCGGCCAGGGGGGAAACCGGATGGCGCTCCGACAACATCCTGAACGACAGCGAAGGACTACGGCCGCAGCGACGATCGTCGCCACTGAGCACGAGAGGCCGCCTCCGCTCAGCGCGGAGGAAAGGCCTCTTGTCACGAGGTCAGATTGAAGAACAACTCCCGCTGCGACCGGCGCCGGTCGACACGCGCCTTGCCTAACGCCACCAAGACGTACAGGATATTGAGGGCCTCAAGGCTCTCGACCGAGATCCCACGCCGCTGGAGCCGCTGACGGACCATCTTCGAAGTCACCGCCTCCTGCCCGGCAAACGACTCGCCGGCGGCGTCGACGGCCTCGCCGCTGACGATGTTGAAGTTCCCCGAGCGTCTCTTGACCCGCGACATCGACCCGACGATATAGTGCCTCTTGCCCCGCAACACTTCGTAGGTCTGCTTGAGCCCCTCGGCCCCGCCTACAGGCTCTAGTCCCGCAAGTGCTTCTCTGGCGTTCATGGCCCCTCCTGGTGCGACACGACGGCAGGGAGGTTGTGGCGGGGAGTCTAGCACGGGCTGAGAACGCGCCGGCGGCCTTGGTTGCCTGATCCAAGCCCCTGATCCCGTGAAGATGGATTGTGACCGGCGGCACTTACCTCACCCGGGGCCACAAGACACCTCAAGCGGCGGCCCGACGCGGCGTGTTATCATGCGGTTTCTCTAAGCAATCCGCCGCGGCGGGGAGGTCCTGATGAGATCCTTTTGGTCTGGCGCCATCAGCTTTGGTCTGATTTACATCCCGGTCAAGCTCTACAACGCCAGCGAGACCAATGAGCTGAGCTTCAACATGCTTCGCCGGTCCGATAAGAGCCGCATCCGCTACGTTCGCGTCTCGACCGACACCGGTGAAGAAGTCCCCAACGATGAGATCGTCAAGGGTTACGAGTTCAGCAAGGGCGAGTACGTCATCCTCGAAGAAGATGACTTCAAGAAGGCCAACGTCAAGAAGACCCAGACGATCGAAATCGTCACCTTCGTGGACGCCGATCAGGTCGACTACAAGCTGTACGAGAAGCCCTACTACCTGGAGCCGATCAAAGGCGCCGCCAAGGCGTACGCTCTCCTGCGGGACGCACTGCAGCGCAGCGGCAAAGTCGGCATCGGTCGCTTCGTCTTGCGCAACCGGGAGACCATGGGCGTCGTCAAGCCGGAGGGCCAGGTCATCGTGCTCAACCAGATGCGCTACGCCAGCGAGATCAGGCCGCCGGTTGACCTGTCCCTGCCGGGCACGGGTGAGGTCTCCGAAAAGGAAATGGACCTGGCGGTCAGTCTGATCTCCACTCTCACCGGCGACTGGCAACCGGACGAGTACCGCGACACATACACCGACGACCTCGAGCGAATCATCCAGGCCAAGATCGAAGGTCGCGAACCCGAAGCCGAGGCCGAGGCGCCGATCCCGATCGAAGTGACGGACCTCTTCGCCAAGCTGAGCCAGAGCCTGGAGCAGGCCAAACAGCAGAAGGCGCCTGGCGGCGCATAGTGGTCCGTGGTCGGTGGTCTGTGGTCAGAGGTTAACCACCGGTCGCACGTGCGGGTCTGGAGGAGTCTGGCTCTGAAGGAACCGCTCCCTCCAAGGCGTCATCGGCGCAGCCTGAAGGCTGCGGCTACGCGTTCGCCGCACTGACCACTCACCACTGACCACTGTTCCATGTCCCTCGAAGATTACGATCGCAAACGCGACTTCGAGCTTTCCCCGGAACCGGCGGGCCGAAGCCCCGAGCGCAGCGAGAGGGAAGTCGAAGGGCGTTTCATGGTCCACATGCACGACGCCACGCGTCTGCATTGGGACCTGCGCCTCGAGCTCGACGGGGTCTTCAAGAGCTGGGCGGTCCCCAAGGGTCCTTCCCTCGATCCAGCTGAGAAGCGCCTGGCCGTCCTGGTCGAGGATCACCCCTACGAGTATGGCGAGTTCGAAGGGGTGATCCCGGAGGGCAACTACGGCGCCGGTACGACCATGATCTGGGACGAAGGCACATACACCACACCGGGCGCCGCCGGCCGCGCCCAGACCGAGGGGGCTTTTCACGCCGGGCTCGACAAGGGCACCATCAAGATCCTACTGAAGGGAACCAAGCTCGAGGGCCAGTTCGCGCTGGTGAGGTTGAAAGACGGTGGCGGAAAGAACTGGCTCTTGATCAAGGACCGCGACGCCTTCTCCACGCCGCGCGACATTCTCGAGCTGGACCGCTCCGCCCGCACCGGCCGGAGTCTGGCCGAGATCCGCCAGGAAGAAATCGGGCGGCCGCGCGGCGATCGCCTCGGCATCAATCTGACCGATCTCGATCTGACCGGCGCGCCCCTGGCGCCGTGGCCACCGTCGATCCAACCCATGCTGGCCGAACTGGTCGGCGGACCCTTCACCAGAACGGGCTGGTACTTCGAGATCAAGTGGGACGGCTTCCGCGCCATCGCCGAGGTCCACCGCGATCAGGTTCGGTTGTACTCGCGCAACCAGGTCGACTTCTTGGAATCCTTCCCGCCGGTGGTGGAAGATCTGAAGAAGATCGGCTTCGAGGCCGTGTTCGATGGCGAGATCGTCGCCGTCGACACCGCCGGTAAGGCTCAGATCCGGCTGCTGCGCAACTATCGGACCACCGGCGCCGGCCGGCTCGTCTATTACATCTTCGACCTGCTCTACCTCGAAGGCCACGACCTGACCGGCTTGCCGCTCGTCCGGCGCAAGGAACTGCTCAAGCAAGTCCTCCCCAAGCTTCCTCACCTGCGGATCAGTGAGGCCATCCCGACGGAGGGCGAGGCGCTGTATGCCAAGGCCGTCGAGGCCGGCCTGGAAGGCGTCATCGGCAAGGACGGCAACAGCCCGTACCAGATGGGCGCTCGCGGTCGGACCTGGCTCAAGGTCAAGGCGCGGGCCAAGCAGGATTTCGTCATTGGCGGATTCACGGCGCCCCGGGGCCAGCCGATAGCCTTCGGGGCATTGTTGGTGGGCGTGTATGAAGACAAGGACTTGATCTTTGCCGGGCGCGTCGGCACGGGTTTCGATGATGCCGAACGAAACCGGATCAAGTCTCTGTTGACCCCAGGGACCCAGGCCGAGTGCCCCTTCATCACCAGGCCTGAGCTGGACACCGCGCCCACCTGGGTTACGCCTCAGGTCGTGTGCTCGGTCAACTTCATCGAGTGGACCGAGGACAACCTGCTGCGCGAGCCGGTTTACGAGTCGATCCTGGCCGACCGGAACCCGCGACTCGTTACGCGGCGCGAGCGGGTGGTGGAGGTGCCTCCGGCCGCGCCACGGCGCTTCGGCCGCTCGGAGGACGCCGGCACGGCGATGGAAGTGGGCGGTCACAAAGTGATGGTCACCCACCTGGATAAGGTCTACTGGCCGAAGGATGGCTACACCAAGGGAGAGATGATCGCCTACTATCGCGACGTAGCGGCGATCATGCTTCCCTATTTGAAGGACCGGCCTCTCTCGCTAAACCGCTTCCCCGGCGGAATCGCCGAGAAGAATTTCTACCAGAAGGACGTCGAGCAGGCGCCGGCCTGGGCGACGATCGTTCCGATCGAATCGGAGTCGCGCGGCGAAGTGATCCGCTTTCTGGTGGCGCAGGACGAGGCGACCCTTGTTCATGTCGCCAACCTGGGATCGATCGAGATCCATCCCTGGAACTCGCGCACGGGAAACCTGGAGAACCCCGACTACCTGGTGGTCGACCTTGACCCGGCCGAGCAGGGCTTCGACGAAGTGATGGAGGTCGCCCGCACGACCCGGGCCGTCCTGCAGGTGATCGGCGCCGAGGCCTTCGTCAAGACCTCCGGTGCGACCGGGCTCCATGTGTATGTCCCCCTTGGCGCGAAATACGACTACGAGCAGGCCCGCACCTTCGGGCGGCTCGTCGGGCACGTGGTCCACGCCCGGCATCCAGGCAATACCAGCCTGGAGCGAGTGCCGGGCGCCCGCAGGGGGAGGATGTATGTCGACGTCTATCAGAATCGACGCGGGCAGACGCTGGCGGCGCCGTATTCGATCCGCCCGCGTGACGGCGCACCCGTCTCGACGCCCCTCCATTGGGAGGAGCTCGAGTCGGGTTTGACTCCGTCGCAGTTCACGATCAAGACGATGCGGGAGCGGCTCGACCGCGTCGGCGATTTGTGGGGCGGCGTGCTCGGGCCCGGGATCGACATGGAAGCGTGCCTGGCGGCGCTGCAAACGGTATGGGCGGAGGAAGTGGAACGACGGAAGTGAGCGCCCTCCTTGTCTTCACCCCCCTATAGTCCCCCCTCAAGGGGGGGACGGTGGGGGGCGTAAGCCCGCCCCCCACACCCCCCTGCAATGGCCGGGTTCCGCGGGTGAGGTCGAGCGGGTCGTGCACAAGCAGGGCGTCATTCGATTGTCGCAGGAGGACTCGATTCGACCAAGCGGCGAGCCTGGCCCACCGATGTCGAATGGGGGACCGCATCAGCGTAGTGTGCGCGCCCTCCTCTGCGACGAGCTCAAGCCATTGCAGGGGTACGCCCCTCGCTTCGCTCGCTCTCTACAGAGCGCCAAGGGCGGGGTGTTTCGCGAGGGGGCGGCTCCGCGAAGCGTCCCGGAGCGCAGCGGAGGGATAGCCCCCCGATGTCCCCCCTTTAGGGGGGACTATAGGGGGGTTCAGCCAGAGAATGAACCTCCGTTCCCTCGCCTGGCGCACCGACCTGATCTTTCCAGCCTTCGATGGCGTCATCGTCGACCGCGGGCGCTACCTGGTGGTGCGCACACCGTCCAACCCGACATTCTACTGGGGTAACTTCCTGTTGTTCGACCGGCCGCCTGCCGCCGGCGACGAGGAGCTCTGGCCGCGTCTCTTTGCCGAGGAAATCGGCCATGCGCCGCAAGTGCGGCATCAGACCTTCGGCTGGGACTCACCCGAAGGCGATCCGGGCGCGGCGCAGGCCTTCGTGGCGCGGGGGTTCCGCCTCGACCAGAGTTCGGTCCTGACCGCCTCCAGCGTCGTCCCGCCCGCCCATCTTGCCAAGGACATCTTCGTCCGCAGGCTGGAATCGGATGATGACTGGCGGCAGGCGACGGAAAACCAGGTCCGCGGCCGGGATGAAGGGCTCAACGAAGCCGACTTCCGCCGCTTCAAGGAAGCCCATATGGAGCGCTACCGCAGGATGGCGCGTGCCGGGCATGGCGATTGGTTTGGGGCCTTCCTCGACGGAGCCTTGGTCGCCGACCTCGGTATCTACCACGCAGGGAATCTCGGACGTTTTCAGACTGTTGTGACCCATCCGGACTATCGACGCCGAGGATATGCGGGAAGCCTGGTCTACCACGCTGCCCGCCACGCCTTAGGGCCTGCGGGCTTGAAGACCCTGGTGCTGGTGGCCGACGCCGACTCCTCAGCCGAGCGCCTCTACCGCTCGCTCGGCTTTCTTCCTGCCGAAAGAGGGATCGCCCTGGAGCGTCCATCAGAGGCGGCTAGCAGCGTCCCCGAAAGTCCCTCTTGAGGACTGGCCCGCCCCGTGGTACGATGCCGCATAAGGTAGCATGTAAGTTCAGTATGGAGTCGAAGGACCAAGGCCTGAGCTGAACGCGCTCGGGCCGGTTTGTTCTACCGCCGGCATTGCCGAGGCTCCCGACCTCCGAAGAACAAGCAGGCTCCTAATCCTTTTTGCCTGGGAGGGCAAAGCAATGTCGGAACGGATTCAGGGGACGGTCAAGTGGTTCAACGGCGGCAAGGGGTACGGATTCATCGCCCGCGAAGGCGGCGAAGATGTCTTCGTACACTACTCCGCCATCCAGGGTGAGGGCTTCCGCAACCTGGAAGAGGGCCAGCGCGTGGAGTTCAACATCGTGCAGGGCCCGAAGGGACTGCAGGCCGCGTCGGTCGTGGTGCTGTAAAAAGCAGCCCGAGACCAGACACAGAAGCCCCCGCTAGCGGGGGCTTCTTCTTTTCTCACTTTCGAGGGCGGCTGTCGGCGGTCCTGATCAGGGTTGCATCAGACCGATCAGGCGCCCTGCCCAAGGGGGGCCCGGGCGCCGTCGGTGGTGACCAGATCGACGAACGTGGGGTCACCCATACCGTCGCTTCGACCGCGACCATCGCCTCGGATAAAATCGGCCACGCCTTTCCGCCGGAGGCAGACCACTCGTCTCGGCCGCGATGACCAGCAGCTCGGAACGCTCCCCTCGGCTTCGATTTCTGCCCAACGCGGGGCTGCCGCGCGCCTACTGGTTCCTGTGGGGAGGGACGATTGTCAACCGGTTGGGCGGCTTTGTCATCCCCTTCCTCACGCTATACCTGACCGGCCCACGCGGCCTCCCGGTCGGCCAGGCAGCCCTGATGGTCTCGCTCTTCGGAGCAGGCTCGTTCGCCGCCAGTCTCATCGGCGGAGAGCTGGCCGACAGGCTCGGTCGACGTCCGGTGATGCTGATCAGCTTCTTCGTGGCGCCCCTGGCCATGCTTGCTGTCGGGCTGGGGGAGGCGATTGCCTCCATCGCCGTCGCCACGCTGCTGCTGGGCTTCTTCACCGATCTGTATCGGCCGGCAGTGAACGCCGCCGTCGCCGACATGGTGCCGCCGGAGGACCGGCCGCGCGCCTACGGCTACCTGTACTGGGCGATCAACCTGGGGGCGGCGGTCGCTCCGATTCTGGCGGGATTGATGGCCCGCTCAAACTACCTGCTGCTGTTCTTCGGGGACGCGCTGACGACCTTCCTCTTCGGCGTGATCATCCTAATCGGTGTGCGCGAGACGCGCCCGGCCGGGCCTCAGGGCGGCGCCTCACCCGCCCTGGGGGACCGTCTGCGGGCGGTGCGTTCCGAGCCGATCCTGCTCGCTTTCACCGGACTGGCGCTGGTTTTCGGCACGATCTACATGCAAGGGCACGTCACCCTCCCGGTGAACATGATCTCCAACGGTCTGACTCCCGAGCAATATGGCCTGGCGGTGGCGATCAACGGAGCCCTGATCGTCATCCTGGGCATCCCGGCCAGCAACGCTGCCGGGCGCTGGCCGCGCTTCGGCGTGATGGCGGCATCGTCCGTGCTTCTGGGAATCGGATTCGGATTGCCAGCCCTCGTGACGACCTTCGCCGGCTATGCCCTCAGCGTCGCCATTTGGACGCTAGGCGAGATCGGGGGCGCGACGGTCGCGCCAGCCATCGTCTCCGATCTGGCGCCGGTCGACAAGCGCGGTCTGTACCAGGGGGTGTTCGGCGCGGCCTGGGGGCTGGCCTTCCTGACCGGCCCGGTCCTCGGCGGCTGGGTCTACCAGAACTACGGGGCGACGGCGTTGTGGACCGCCTGCCTGGTCGTCGGTGGACTTCTCGGAGCAGGTTACCTGGCCATGGCACCCGCCGCAGAGCGACGGATGACGCGGGTGGAGGTTGGCGATTAGATATTAGCGATTGGCGATCAGCCAGTTCGAATCGCCAATCGCTAATCGCCATTCGCCAATACCTACGCCGCGGCCGGCTCGCGTTCGACGGCTGCCTCGACAGCCAGGCGCGTGCGCGTCCTGCCGTCGAGCACGAGGAACCCGGCGACGGCGATGGCCGAAAGAATCCCGCACAGGTACCATACCCAGAGCGGGTTGTAGTTGTCGAGAATGATGCCCGCCCCCCACGGGCCGAACATGGACGAGATCCCCCACGACAGGCTGAAGACCGCCATATAGCGCCCGCGCTTGTCTTCCGGCGCCAGTCGCGCCACCAGCGCCTGTGCCGTCGGGATCACGATCATCTCGCCGAAAGTGATGATCAACATCGCCACGGCAAACAGACCCAACGTCGCGACGAACCCATACAGGCTGAAGCCGACCATATACAACGCCGCTCCGACCGCCATCAGGGCCATCGGCCGGTATGGACGCATCCGGCGCGTCAGCCAGAACTGGAACAGGACCACCGTCAGGGCGTTCATACTCATCAGCATCCCATAGCCCCGCGGGCTGACACCATACTCGTCTCGCAGGAACACCGAGAGCGTGCTGTACATCTGCAAGTAAACCAGGTTCATCAAGACCGAGACGAACAGGAAGGCGACGAACAACCGATCGAGCAGAGCCGTGCCGTAGCCGCGGAAGGTCTGGGCCAACGACTCGCTCTCCGCCAGTTCCTTGGCCTGCGGCCGCGTCTCCGGGATCAGGCGGTAGACGATGAGGGCGGTGATCATGCTGCTGATCGCGTCAGCGATGAAGATGTAAAGGTAGGACTGCGCCGCCAGCAGCCCGCCCAGGGTTGGGCCGACGATCCAGGCTAGGTTGGCCCCGACGCGAAGCACCCCGAAGCCTTCGGCGCGCTTGGCCTCCGGCAGCATGTCGGCGACCATCGCCCCGTGCGCCGGGCCGGCGACGTCGGACAGCAGCCCGACGATGGCCGCCAGCACATAGAACGTCTGAAGCTGATCGACCAGGCCCATCGCCAGGCTGCTCAGGGCGCTCACTACGAGGCCGAAGATGATGATCGACTTTCGCCCAAAACGGTCCGCCAGCGCTCCCCCGACTAGGTTCCCGAAGAAACCCGCCAGCGAGAAGATGGCGAACAGGATGCCGGCTTCGGTCATCCCCACGTCGAACTTCTCGGTGACGTACAGCGCGAAGAACGGAATCATCGCGGTGCGGCCGATGGTGTCGATGAACGACGCCCCGACCAACACCCAGAAGGTCTGGGGATACTCGCGATAAGTCGAGCGCAGACGGTTGATCATGGCCGGAAGGGTCCGAGCGAATCACACTGCCGACGAACCTCCCCGCCGGAAGCTGCTCTCCCCCTGTCGTGGGCGGGTGCATTCGTCGCGGGAAAAAGGGTCGGCCGCGGCGATCTGCGGCCGACCCTCGCGGATTATACCCCGGCCGTGGTCAGCCGAGGATGAATCCCAGGACGAGAGTCCCCGACTACTGAGCCATCACGCTGAGGATGATCCCCATCAGGACCAAAGTCACCATGTGGTTGCCGGCCTCGATGCCCCACACCTTCCAGCCGCGGGCACCGAAAGCGGCGTTGGCCGCCGAGGTCGTGGCCACGAACCCAATCCATACGATGAGCCCGGCCAGGGCGCCCGCCGCTGCTCCCGTCGCGCCCATGATCCGGACAAAAAAGGTGTCCAGGAACAAGGCTTCCACGAACGCCGCCACGATCGTAATGACGTAGTTCGTCGGGTTGGGCCGCTGGACGAACTCCGGGCCCTTGCCGATCCCAGCCAGCCACGGATTGAGGAAAAGGGGCCTCGAATACCATACGAAGCCGACGAGGATGGCGACTACGACGCAGATGACGACACCGAGCCAGTTAGTCCCTGCGAACATTCAGCCCTCCTGGTGAGCGGGCCCGAATCGGCCCGAGTTCCTTGGAGACAAACACCGATGGCGCATCTTGGAGGCGCCGGTCCGCTCGCCACGAGGCAGCGCTGGCCGCCCGGCGTGCTTCGACGCAATCCATGAGGCCGGCCGACCAGATTATGGAGCTTCCCGCCTGCCCCGCCTTCACACCTTGGTCATCGAGCGGCGGCGACCTTCCTGAGTCGGGCTACTTTTCCGCCGTGTCCACCGGGAGGGTAAACCGAAAAGTCGTGCCGGCTGGCGTGCTCTCGGCGTGGATCTCGCCGCCGTGGGCCGCCACCAAGTTCTTGGCGATCGCCAGCCCCAGCCCGCTGCCGGTCGAGTCGGCCGACTTGTAGAAGCGGTCGAAGATGTGCGGCAGATCCTCGGGCGGGATGCCGCGTCCCGTATCGATCACTGTCATCCATACCCGGCGTCCGTTCGCCTCAACCGCCGCCGAGAGGCGTACCTCGCCTCCGCCCGGCGTGTGCCGAACGGCGTTGGCCGTGAGATTAGCCAGGACTTCACGGATGCGAAGTGGATCGACCTCGACCAACGGGGTCTCCCCCGGGACCTCGGCCCGCAATGTGACGCCGGCGGCTTCCGCCTGACCGCGGAAGGTGGCCGCTACCTCGCCCGCCAACACCCCCAGGTCGGTCGGCTCGCGATGCAGCTCCAGCACGCCGCTCTCGGCCAGGGAAAGCGTGCGCAGATCGTCGATCAACCGGGAGAGGACGCGTGTTTCTTCGAGGATAGGGCCCAGGTGAGCTTCGTCCGGCGGATAGACCCCATCGAGCATCGCCTCCAGATTGCCCTGGATTACGGCGATGGGCGTGCGCAGCTCGTGCGTCACGTCGGCCAGCAGCCGGCGGCGCTGCGCCTCGTTCGAGCGAAGCCGCTCGAGCATCGCATTGAAGGCGCGGGCGAGCGAGCGCAACTCACGGGGACCTCGCTCGCGGACGTTCGTCGAGAGGTCGCCCGCTTCCACTCGCCCGGCGGCGTCGATCAGGTCGCGGAGAGGCAGCGCCAGGATCCGCAGGCCGGGCACGGCAGCGACCATCACGAGCACGCCGATGGCCAGTAGAACCAACGGGGCGACCGCGCTCGCCCCTGATTGCCCGAGGGCCCCCAACAGCCACAGCGTCCCGGCGCAGCCAACCCCGCCAAGGAGCAGAAGGAACAAGAAGGCCCCGCCGGCACGCCACAGGAACCCGCGGCGCATGCGCCGCCAGTGGCGCATGTCGCCCGCCGGCCCGGGAGGCCAGGTTTCGCCTTCGGGCCACCAAGGTGGGCGATGGCGGGGAAAGTGGCGTGGGAAGCGGCGGTCGCGGTAGGGAGAATCCGGTCTCACGAGTCCGCCAACCGATAGCCCACACCGTAAACCGTCTGGATGTGACGCGGCTCGTGTGGGTCTGTCTCGATCTTGCGTCGAAGGTTCTTGATATGAGCGTCGATCGCCCGCTCGTACGAGTCAAACGCGACCCCGTGGACGGCGTCGAGCAGCTGAGCGCGGGTGAAGATCCGGCCCGGCTGCCGCGCCAGGGTCGCCAACAACTGGAACTCCGTGGCGGTGAGCTCGACCGGGCGATCGCCGACGGTCAGGCGCATGCGCGGCAGGTCCAGGACGAGTTCGCCGGCGCGGATGACCTCGGCCGCGGCCTCGCCGCCCTCGGCTCGGCGCAACACGGCGCGCACGCGGGCCACAAGCTCCTTCGGGCTGAATGGTTTGACCATGTAATCGTCGGCGCCCAGCTCGAGGCCGACGAGTTTGTCGGATTCCTCGCCGCGCGCAGTGAGCATGATGATGGGCACGTTCGAGTCACGGCGGACGTGGCGGGTGACGTCGAGGCCGTCGCCGCCTGGCAAGCCAAGATCGAGCACGATCAGGTCCGGCCGGGCTGAACGGGTGGCGGCCAGCGCCGCGCCGCCATCGCCGGCCGTGATGACAGCGTAGCCGGCGCGCTCGAGGTAGTCGCGAGCGAGCTGGACGATCTTGGGTTCGTCGTCGACGATGAGGATAGTAGGCATAGTGGGTGCAGCTTCCCGGAAGCTCTAAGCTTCCGGGAAGCTTTGTTCGATTCAACCTCAGAGGTGATGGGATTCCAAGGCTCACCCCCACCCTACCCTCCCCCTAAAAGGGGGAGGGATTCCGCCCCTCCCCCTTCTAGGGGGAGGGTGGGGGTGGGGGTTTGCGATGTCTAGACGGCCTCGCTGCCTTCCTTCGGGGCCTCGCCGTGCTGCTGGCGGTGCCAGTCCTCGGCCCGCTGGCGCCAGTGGTTGGGCATGTCGTCGGGCCAAAACGGGCCCTTCGCTCCCCAGCCCCAATGCCGGTGGCGTCCCATCCCGCCCCAGAAGATCATACGGAACAGGAAGAAGACGAGGAACAAGAAGAACAGCGGAGCCAGGCAGCCAAGAAACCCGAAGCCGAACGGATGGTACGGGTAGGGCGCGTACCGCCCGTAATACGGGGCCGGCACCGGAGCGACGGGCTGTGGCCCAACCTGGACCCCGCTCTGGGCCGCGCCCTGAGCGAGCCCCATGTTGTACGCTCTCCAACCGAGGGCGGCCGCGCCGCCCACGAGGACCAGCAGCAAGACGATCCCTGCGACGATTCTGAAACTCATGTTGCCGGACATCTTGACCTCCTGTGTGGACGATGTCGTCGGCCAAGATGATGGACGAAGATTGTGGAACGATTGTGAAGCGCCGATGGAGGCTCTTCGACCAGAAATCAGTGGCCGGTGGTCGGTGGTCAGTCACAACCGTCGTGGGTGTCGCTAGTCCCAAGTAGCCGCAGGCTTTAGCCTGCGCCGCGAGGTCAACTCAAGGAAGGCCAGGCAGGCGGAAACACCCCTACTTGAGCCCTTCCGGGATGGACCGGGGCCGCCCTGCCAGTAGATTAGCTCACTCAGCCCCTCGACCTCCTTGAATCCCATGGTCCGAATGTCTTTCCGCTTGGGATCCCGGGGCAGAAAGCTCAGGATCAGATCCGAAACGGAGGGATCGATGGCGTACTTCAACGCCGATCGGAAGAGGGAATCCGGAGAGAGGCCCATCCTTTCTGCGCTGCGATGCAGCAGCGAGACGATCATCAGGCCCATCCTTGGGTCGATGTGGTGGATCGCCAAGACGAGCGCCACGGCGCCGAGGTGCAGAAGGGCCTCGGATGTACGTCGGACGCTCAACATCGACATTCGCTCGGAGAAGGCCAGGAGGGCATAGCCGGCCGATTCTTCCAGGCTCGACACGAGAGCCCTTTGGTCGCCTTCGCTGGCCTGCTCGAAATCCCCAACGAGGCTGATCAGTTCTTCGTCCACCGAGGAGGGCAGCGGCGAGGAGCGATATTCGCGGGCGTCCTTCAGCATCTAGAGGATTCGCTCCATCGAGAGCGTGAGGGACATCAACTTGGCGGGCTCCTGCTCCTTTATGGCCATTCGAATTGCGGGGGTCCCTCGGCGAACCGACGGCGTATCTGGCCCCCTGCGACGGTCGATTGCACCGACTCACCCTGAGAGGAAGGTCGCCAACGCGAGCCGTCGCTCGGGCGGGGCGTCATTTCGGAAGAGGCCGAACACTTCCCTTGCAATGGGCCGAAGCCGCTCGGCAAGATCCTCGAGCAGCTCCTGCGCGGACATCGCCCACAGCCTCTCCCCATGCTCATGGATCTCATCCAGGGTCGGTCTGGGGCCCTGGATGAATTCGATAACCGAGTCCACGCCGAACCACTCCCATTTGCCGGCGGGTGCGCTCGCCCATCCGGTTGCGGCGTCGACAGTTCCGATTTCAACCCCAACAGCCCCGAACTCGGAGATGACTCTGAGGCGGCACTCGGGCGACTCGAATACGAAATGCAGCGTCCTCCAAGTTTCGCCTCTCGCTGATAGGCGAGCTTAAAGCCGTACTCTGTGAACAAGAAGTCCAACTCCTCCTTCACCTGATCGATGACTTCCTCACAGCCTATGGTCGAGTCGGTCTTGGTCAGAGGGGAGCCTCACGATCTCGATCATTCGGCGCGGCGCCCGTCCTATCGCGGGGCACTCGAGGCGAAGTACCGGGAAGTATGGGCCCTGAATGTCTCTTGGCTTATCTGCTCGACTCTTCTGCTGAAGAGCCGACAGGCGTCACGACAACGCGGATGGAGCATGCGCGCCAGGTAATTGCAAACGAGGGTCAGCCGGGGGTCCTTGGCATTCCGCGCGTACTGCTTCATGACGGCGTCGCGGACGTTTTCGAGATACCGCTGGTAGTCCTGCCTTACGGTGTCGAAACCGCCCTCGCCGAACAGTTCCTCGACTTGCGGGTAATGGGTGTGCAGCAGCGCCGCCAGCTCCTGCATCTGCACTTCGTACGTCCTGCTCGCCCAAGCGGTCGGATCGGATAAGACAGGGTTAGACTCCTTCTTCAGGAAGCCGACGATACTCCTAAGGAAGTACCACATCGTTTCACCATTCGCCTTCTCTTCCCATGTGAACGGCGCCGAGGAAGATCCGACCTGGAGATTGACCTCGTCCACAGTTCGATAGAGTTTTATGCGGAACTTGTCCGAGCCCAAGATCAGCATGCAACGATCAAGACCGCCACTTTGGTGGAACTCCACCCGGAACGCTTCCTGGACAAAGAGGAAGTTGAAGCTTCTCGCAACATCAGCTGCAAATTGGGAACAGATATCGCCCACGGTCTACTTCCCTCCGAATACCCAGATTTCGCCTTCCAAATGATAGCCAAGTCCCGGTGCCTCCCTCTGAAGCAGTCTGAGCTCCAAAGCGGCAAACGAGTCTGGCCGGTTCAACAGCACATCATCGATGCTCTCCCCTACGAGCTCGATACGATCCACTCCGCTTCTCATTTGGCGCCGGAGGAACTCCTGGTTGATTTCTTCCATGATGGGCCGGTTCCTCTTGAGCGCGTCCGTGTAGAGCCCCGGTGGCGTATTGAAGTAGACCCCTCCGTTCTCCAGGGCCCCCTGAACGTAACCGTGGCCCTCCCCCGTCGCCTTGCTCGCGCACGGGGCCGCGGGAATCGCCTTGAAGACCAACTTCAAGGCGGCCAGGCCGGCGTTGGGCACTTCGCTGGCCGGCGACGGTTCGAGCCAGCCCAGGTCGGCGACCAGGCCGACGATTGCCAGAATGAGCACCAGCTCATCGACGTCTTCACCCTGCAGGAAGGTCTCCAACTGCTTGCCGATGTCGAGCAAATCGCCGCCGGGGAAGAGGCCGATCGCCAGCTCCAGCCACCAGGGGAAACTGTCCCAGTCCAGCCACGGTCCCGGGGGCATCGCCACGGACAACTGGTCCGCCGCAGCGAATTCACAGGCCTTGGCTCTGAGCCGTTCTGTCAGATCCTCCAGCCGATCGGCCTGCGCCGACATGCGCGACCAGGCTTCGGCGCCGATCGCCTGCACTTGTGCTCCGAACTGCCCGTCGTAGCTCGGGGCAAACTGCGTGGCCCGATAGGCCTCCCGGCCGATCGCCCGCAGCGATTCCGCCCGGTCCTCGATGCGGGAGGCATGGTCCTCAAGAACCGCGGGGTCGACGCGGATCACGGTCACGACAGATCTCGGGGAGCGCGACTCGATGGTACATCAACTTGCACGGGGGAAGTGATCCCACGGCGTAACAATTCCGTCCTCAATCTGTATCCGATTCCGGACGGCGCCGCCGGCCATGCTGACCTCTTCGCGCGCACCGACACCGCCGCCGGGGAGGATTCGCGGGCGAGGGTGTTTTCCTGTGATATGGCCGAAAATAACGCGGCGCGGCTCACGCCGGAGCCGGAGTGAGAGGCGCCCGTGCCGACAGTTTCACGGGCGAGCGGGGATGAGAGGAAACGGGGGAGATCTGAGGATCGCCGACGAGAAGGCAGTCCCTTGAAAGCACAGGTAAGCAAAGGGGACACGACGGCCAGGTTCACCCATCGGCCGCCCGGGTTTGACTCGGCTCGATTCCGGGCCATACTAGCCTCGCCGCCCTTGGCGCCCTGTAGAGGGCGGAGAAACGGGCGGCCGTGCCGCCCGATTTGCTCTCTGCCCGATACCGATGTCCAGAGGGGATTGATGCTCCCCGGCCCCCAAGCCTTCCACGGTCCGCTTGAGCGCACAATCACCCCATGACGCTTGACGCCGGCGCGCTGCTCAACAACCGCTATCGCCTCCAGACCGAGCTTGGCCGCGGCGGGATGGCCGTCGTCTACCGCGGCCGCGACGAACTGCTGCAGCGCGACGTCGCCGTCAAGGTCGTGCGCAAACCGGAGCTGACGCCGCAGGATCGCGAGCGCCTGCTGCACGAGGCCCGTCTGGCAGCCCGCCTCAACCACCCCAACATCGTCGCCGTCTACGACGCCGGCCAGGTCGACGAGATTCCCTACATCGTGATGGAGCTGGTCGAGGGAAGGTCCGCCCAGGAGAATAAACCTGCCAACCTGGACGAGACCGTCGCCGTCGCGGCGCAGTTGTGCCAGGCGTTGGCACACGCGCATCAACAGGGGATCGTCCACCGCGACCTGAAGCCCGAGAACATCCTGCGGACGGCGGACGGCGCGGTGAAGCTGACCGACTTCGGGCTGGCGCTCTCGGTGGCCTCGCGCATGAGCCGCGATGGGATCCTCGTCGGCACGGTCTACTACCTGGCGCCGGAGCAGGTGCAGGGGCTGGATCTCGACGGGCGTACCGATTTGTACGCGCTCGGCGTGCTGCTCTACGAATGGACGACCGGGGTGCTCCCCTTCACCGCCGACGAAGCGCTGGCGGTGATCACCCAGCACCTGTACGCGCCGGTCATCGCACCGCGGGCGAAGGAGCCGTCGGTGCCGGCGGCTCTCGACCGGCTCATCGTCCGCTTGCTCAGCAAGTCGCCGGAGGACCGTCCGGCCTCCGCCGGCGAAGTCCTCGAGATTCTGGCGTTGCCGGATGTGCACAAGCCGGCCTCCGCCGCCGACGTCGAGATTCCGATCCTGGAACGGATCGGCCGCGGCCGCATGGCCGGCCGCGAGCAGGAGCTGCAGCAGGCGCGCGGTCTGTGGAGCCGCGTGCTGGCAGGCGGGAGCCAGACGCTGTTGATCCGAGGCGAAGCCGGAATCGGCAAGACCCGTCTGGTGCGCGAGCTTGTCGCCCAGGCCGAGGTTTCAAAGGCCCACGTCCTTCAAGGATGGAACGTGGCGCAGCCCGTCCAACCCTTCGGGGCGGTCCGCCAGATCCTGCGAACCGCCTTTCAAGACCTGACGGACTCGATCTCACGCTGCCCGGAGTTCGTCGTCGCCGATCTGCTGACCCTTGCGCCCGAGGTTCAGCATCGTTTTCCAGACATCTCCCTGGGAGCCTCGATCGGCGCCGCCTACGAACAAGAGCGACTGTTCGAAAGCATGGCCGTTTTCCTGGCGGTCCTCAGCCAGGCGGCCCCGGTACTGCTGGTGATCGAAGACGCCCAGTGGGCCGACAGTGGAACGCTCTACATGATGCGCTACCTGGCGCAGCAGACACGCCAGAGACGCATCCTGTTCGTCTGGACTTTTCGCGAAGCCGAGCCGGCCGATTCGCAGGCGCTGCACGAAGTGCTGCACGACTTCCATCGCGACCATTTGGCGACCGAGCTCCCGCTGGTTCGTCTCGACCGCGCTCGGACGGAGGCGATGCTGCAAGCGCTCTTTGGGGGACGGGTGGCAACCGAGTTCGCCGATGAGGTCTTCCGGGTGACCGAGGGCAATCCCTTCTTCATCGAAGAAGTCTGCAAGGGTATGGCCGAGAGCGGGCGATTGACCCAAGTGGAGGGCCGCTGGCACGTGGCCGGCAAGAAGGGGATCGACGTCCCGCGCAACGTGCGCCTCGCAATCCAGAGCCGGGTATCGGCCATGCCGCCGGCGACGCAGCGGGCGTTGGAGGTGGCTGCGGTACGCGGGGCGGAGTTCGAACTGGAGGTCGTTCGCCAGGTGCGCGAAGTGGATGAAGACTTCGTCGTCGACGCCCTGGAGGCGGCGGAGCGGGCGGAGATCGTCCGGGAAGTGTCCGAAGACGGGGGGCGGCGCTATGCCTTCACCCACAACCTGATCCCGGCGGCGATGCTCGAAGACTTGCGCGCGGCCGACAAGCGCCGCCTCCATGCGCGCATCGCGGCCGTGCTCGAGACCCTGCAGCCCGAGGCCTACGAGACGCTGGCCTACCACTACAGCGCCGCCAGCGAGCGCGAGCACGCGGTCCGCTACTTGGTGCTTGCGGGCGATCGGGCCTACGCGTTGTATGCCCTGGCGGAGGCGATCGACAACTACAACGCCGCGCTCGAGCTACAGCGCGCGGCGCAGCACACGGAAGGGGCGGTGCGCACGCTGCTCAAGCTGGGCCTGGTCTACTCCGCCGATTCTCAGTTTGACCGCGCACAGGAGGCCTACGAGCAGGCCTTTGTATTGTGGGAGAGCTTGTGGCGCAAGGAAACTCCGCCGGCCGATGCAGAATCTCCCCTGACCTTGCATTACGCCGTCGTCGAACCGCTCTCTCTCGATCCTGGGCTGGCCGGCGACGACGTCACCTCGTTCATCATCGGCCAGGTCATGGAAGGGCTGCTCGAAGTCGATGAGGCCTGGGGGATCGTCCCGGCGCTGGCCCGTCGTTGGGATGTCTCCGACGACGGGCGTCGCTACACCTTTCACCTCCGCCAAGGATGGACGTGGAGCGATGGAAATCCGCTGAGGGCGGGCGACTTCGAATACGCCTGGAAGCGAAACCTTTCCCTGGCGACGACCTCCCCGGCGGGTCTGCTGCTCTACGTGATCGAAAACGGCCGGGCGTACGCCGAAGGGCGGGCGGCGGCCGAGGCGGTGGGCGTGCGAGCGGTGGACGCGCACACCCTCGAGGTGCGCCTCGACAGGCCGGCGACGTACTTTCCGCAGCTCCTCACGCACCCGGTCACCTTCCCTCTGCCTCGCTGGGCGGTCGAAGGAGATCGTCAGCCGTGGACCGAGGTGGAGAACTTCGTCGGCAACGGCCCCTATCGCCTCACCGAATGGAGGAAGGGCGAGCGGTTGACATTCAGTCGCAACCCCGGCTATCGAGGCCTGTGGCGAGGGAATGCCGGGCGGATCGTGGCGCCGGCCATCCTCGAAATCCCGGCCTTGCTCGGGGCCTTCGACTCCGGGGCGCTGGATGGGATCAGCCTGCTCAATGCCTCTCCGGAAACGATCGACGGCCTGCGCGCGAAGTATCGCCGCAGGTACTCCTCAACTCCCGTGCTCTCGACCTTCTACCTGTGGTTCGATTGCAGCCGTCCACCGTTCGAAGCGGCGGGCATCCGTAAGGCGTTTATCCACGCCGTCGATCGGGAGGCGTTGTTACGGGCGACGGCCGGGGCTCGCTATCGCGCCGCCAGGGGAGGCTTTCTGCCTCCCGGCATGCCGGGACATACCCCCAGCATCGGCCTGGGCTATGATCCCGAGCAGGCACAGCGCTTGCTGGCCGAAGCCGGCTACGAAGGGGGGCGTGGTTTCCCCGAAGTGGAGTTCGTATACACTGGAGACCCCGGGCGAAGCCCGCTGGCCTCGTTTCTCCAGCGGGCATGGGGCGACGTCCTGGGCGTCGTCATTCGCCCAGTGGGTGTGACCTGGGCGAACTTCGTCCACCGACGAGATCACGACCCTGCGCCGATCGCGGTCAGCGGATTTTCGGCCGACTACCCCGACCCGGACAGCTTGCTGCGCGTACTGTTTCACAGCCGCGACGGGATGAACTCCATCCGGTGGAACAACCCCCAATTCGACTCTCTCACCGAGCGAGCCGCGGCGACGTCGGATCGGAGAGAACGCCTCGACCTGTACCAACAGGCAGATCGAATCCTGGTGGCAGACGAGGCGGTGGTGATGCCCCTGGGGTATAGCCTGGGGCCGCAGCTCGTGCAATCCGATATTCACGTGCCGCTAACGCCACCTTGGCTGCTGCGGCTCAAGAACGTCGTCGTCCAGCGACCGCAGGAATAGAGGAGGGAGGCAACCATGCCAGCCGAAAGACCGAATAGACCGATGAACGTGGAGCGAGTGCGAGCGTGGGCCCTGGTGGTGTCGGCGAATCCGGAAGCGACGGCCGCCGCGATCTCGTCGCGCTTCACCCAGGGCGGAGATGACTGGGTCATCGTGCGCGCCGACGTCGTCCAGGGTGGTGCGCACAACCTGGTGGTGCCGATCGACGCCGCTAACGAGGCGGCCTTCCAGGCGGCCTTGGCGATGGTGCAGGGTGCGGCGGGGGTGCAGCAGGTGGGCGTCGAGCGCGTCGTGCAGCACTACCCCAGCCCGACGCACCGGGCGCACACCTTCGTCACCCAAAGCGAAATCGACGAGTATCCGGTGCCGGACTTCACTTCGCCCGGACGCCATCCGAAGAGTCCGGGGTCGAATCCTTGGGGTTGAAGACCCCCGGGCAGTCTTCTCGCCAAGCGGAAGCTCTCTAGTCTTCGACCCCCCTGCAGTCCCCCCTTCCAGGGGGGACTCCGGGGGGCTAAGCCGCCCCCCGTACCCCCTGCAATGGCTTGAGCTCGACGGCGATGGAGTCGCACACATTGCGATCGTTGGAGTCTTACGGCTGATTCTGTGAGGCCAATCTCGCGCCCAATGTGAGGAGCCCTGGTAGCCCACACCACGCGTGCGCTTCTTGAAGGAGACTTACATTCTTCTGCAGTACTCGCTCGACCCCGGCCGCGGAACCCGGCCATTGCGAGGGGGGTTAGGGAGGACGACTTTCGTCCCCCCTATGGTCCCCCCTGGAAGGGGGGACCATAGGGGGGTGGAAAAGAGAAATGCGCGAAAATGGCGAGACGCACCAGCCCTTGATGCGGTGACCTCGACCTGCCTCAGAACACCGTGAGCCTGAGTTCGGGAAGCCTGCTTCACGATCGCTACCGCCTCGAGACGGAAATCGGCCGCGGCGGGATGGCCGCCGTCTACCGCGCCCGCGACGAGATGCTGAATCGCGCCGTGGCGGTCAAGGTGTTGAGTGAGCGGGGCTTGGGGACGGCCGGGCGGGCGCGGCTGGTGCATGAGGCGCAAGCCGCCGCCCAGCTCAATCATCCCAACATCGTCACCATTCATGACGTCGGCGAGGTCGAAGGCACGCCCTACATCGTCATGGAGCTGGTCGAAGGAGGATCGCTTCATGATCGCGCTTCGCATCGCGCTTCGCATCCCGAAGGGGATCCCGAAGGGGATCGGCCACCCGCCTCCACCGCCGACATCGTGAGCATCGCCCGCCAAATTTGCACCGCCCTCGAGCACGCCCACGCGCACGACATCGTCCACCGCGACCTGAAGCCCGAGAACGTCTTGCTAACCGCCGACGGCACGGCCAAGCTGACCGACTTCGGCCTGGCTCTGTCGATCGCTTCGCGCACGACGACGGAAGGCGTCATCGCCGGGACCGTCTTTTACCTCGCACCAGAACAAGCCCTCGGGCAGCCGCTCGATGGGCGCACCGATCTGTATGCCGTCGGCGTCATGCTCTACGAGCTCACCGCCGGCCGCCTGCCGTTCGCTGCCGAGGATCCGCTGGCGGTCGTCGCGCAGCATCTGTACACACCGGTCGTCCCGCCCAGCACGTACAACGACGACATTCCGCCGGCTCTCGAAACGCTCATCCTGCAGCTGATGGCCAAGCGTCCGGAGGACCGCCCGGCCTCGGCGGGCGAACTCCGCCGGGCTCTCGAGTCGATCGACCTCAGCCCGGGTCGGGCCGCACGGGCCGCGCCGGCCTCGATGCTGGAGCGAATCGCGCGCGGTCACTTGGTGGCGCGCGAACGCGAGTTGCACGAAGCGCGATCCCTCTGGCAACAGGTCGCCGACGGCCAGAGCCAGATGCTGCTGATCAGCGGCGAGCCCGGAGTGGGAAAGACGCGGTTGACGCGTGAGCTGGCGGCGCAGGCCGCTGTCTCCGGCGGAACCGTCCTCACCGGCGAGTGCTACGCCGAGGCCGGCGCACCCTACGCTCCCATTTCGCAGATCATCCAACAGGCCGTCGACGGTCGTTCGCCCGGCGAGCTTGGACTGCCCGAGTTCGTCCTGGCCGACCTGGTGACGTTGGCCCCCGTCCTGCGCGCCCATCATCCCGACATTCCACCGAACCCTCCCGTCGATCCGCACACCGAGCAGCAGCGGCTCTCGGAAAGTATCGTCCTGCTGTTCTCGGCCCTCTCCCGCCAGGGCCCGGTGCTGCTGGTGCTGGAGGATGCCCACTGGGCCGACGGCGGCACGCTTTCGATGCTGCGCCACCTGGCACGCCGGTCGCATCAGCCGGACCTGCGTTTGCTGACGGTGATGACCTACCGCGAGGTCGAGCTGGACGAGGCGCGCGCGCTCAATGAAGTGCTGCTCGATCTCGGCCGCGAGCGCCTGGCGACGCGCATCAAGCTGACGCGCTTGTCGCGCGACCAGACCGGCGAGCTGCTGGCGGTGCTCTTCCAGGAGGAGATCACACCAGACTTCCTGGACGGGATCTATCGCGAGACCGAGGGCAATCCATTCTTCGTCGAAGAAGTGTGCAAGGCGCTTATCGAGCAGGGCGTGCTGACCCGCCAGGGTGGCCGGTGGCAGCGCCCGAGCATGGCCGAGGTCCAGGTGCCGCAGAGCGTGCGGGTGGCGATCCAGGGCCGGCTGGCCAGGCTGCCGGAGGACGCCCAGGAGATGCTGCGGCGGGCCTCGGTCATCGGCCGCGAATTCGATGTCTCCATCCTGCGCCTAGTGTGCGAACTGGACGAAGACCATTTGATCGACGCCCTGGAGGCGGGCGAACGCGCCCAGTTGATCGAGGAACTGCATCGGCCGGGCGAGCCGCGGTCAGCCTCACCGCGTTTCACCTTCCTCCACGCCTTGATCCCGCACACCCTGGCGGAGGCCGTCAGCGGCCTCCGGCGGCAGCGGATTCACCGCCGGGTGGCCGAAGCGTTGGAGCACCTTAGCGGCGATCGACTCGACGAGCTGGCACCCCGCATTGGCCGGCACTTCGCCGAGGCCGGCGAGTGGGATAAGGCGGCCGACTACCTGCTGCAGGCAGGCGACCAGGCCAACAGGCTCTACGCCTATCAAGAGGCGATCGAGGATTACGAGGAGGCGCTCGGCATCCTGCGCGAGCGGAAGGAGCGGGACCGGGAAGCGCGCACGTTGATGAAACTTGGCTCGCTCTACCACGCCATCTTCGACTTCCCGCGCTCCCGCCGCGCCTATCAGGAAGGTTTCGCCGTCTGGCAGAGCCTCGGTTCGGCGCCTCCCGCCTCCGCCCTCCGTCCGGCCTCCCGGCCGTTCCGGACCAAGTGGGGCCGCGCCGCCACCTTCGATCCGCTCCACACGGAAACCGTCTTCGACAACGCCATTGCCGACCAGTTGTTCGCCGGCCTGGTCGAGCGAACAGCGGAGATGGACATCGTCCCACTCCTGGCTCGCTCCTGGGAGATCCATGAGGCCGGGCGCAAGTACCTCTTCCAACTCCGCCCCGACGCCCGCTGGAGCGACGGCGTCCCGGTGACCGCCCGCGATTTCGAAGTCGCCTGGAAGCGCGTCCTCGATCCGGCCGCCAATTCCCGCAACGCGGATTTCCTCTACGACATCAAGGGGGCGCGGGCCTACCACCTCGGCCAGCTAGCCTCCCCGGAGGCCATCGGGGTGCGAGCCGTCGATGCTCTCACGCTCAGCGTCGAATTGGAGTCGCCAGCAGGTTACTTCCTGCACGTGCTAGCGACCACGGCCGCCTGCTCCATACCGGCGCACGTTTTCGATAAGCACGGGGCTGCCTGGACCGATCCGGCCCATGTGGCGACCAACGGACCGTTCCGCCTGGAGGCATGGCGCCCCAACGAGGCAGTCGTGCTCACACGGAACCCAGAATATCGAGGCCGACTCGGGGGCAATGTGCAGCGGGTGGAGGCGGACTTGACCGAAATCTGGGATTGGGACGATCTGTTGAAACGCTATGAGGGCGATGAGCTGTCGGTGACCCTCATCCCCGAGTGGAAGGTGGAGGAGTTCCGCCATCGGCACGCCGACGAATACGTCACGGGGCCTTCGGCCCTTACCGAATGGGTGTGGGTGAACTTAAGCCGTCCGCCGTTCAACGATCGGCGCGTGCGCCAGGCCCTGGTACATGCTTGCGACCGCGAGACGATGGTGGCGCAGCGGCTGCGCGGCCTCGACCCTCCGGCCACCGGCGGCCTGGTGCCGCTCGGTCTGCCGGGACACACCCCGGGGATCGGCCTGCCGTTCGACCCGGATCGTGCACGAAGCCTCCTGGGGGAGGCCGGTTTTCCAGAAGGGCGCGGGTTCCCGCAAGTCGAATTCCTGGTGCAGGCCTCGTCCCGCGAGATGCCCCATTTCGAATACCTACGTGCACAATGGCGCGAGGTCCTGGGCATCGAGGTCCAGCCTATGACGGTAGGCACGGACGAATTCAACCGCCGCATGAAGGAGGCGCCGCCCGATCTGGCGCGCAGCGCCTGGCTGGCGGACTACCCCGACCCCGACAGCTTCCTGCGCCTCGGGCTCGCCTACAATGGCGACGTCAACTGGAATTCCGAGTACGCCGAGCTCGTCGAGTCGGCCGGCCGCAGCACCGATCAGCGGGAGCGCCTGGCGCTGTATGCGCAGGCCGACCTCTTGCTGATGGAGGAGGCGGCGGTGATGCCCCTGGTCTATGGCCGAATCGACCTTCTACTGAAGCCCTGGGTGCGCCAGTTTCCGATGTCGCCGGTGCGTTTCTGGTTCTGGAAAGATGTGGTGATGGACGAGGAGTAGTGGTCGGTGGCCAGTGATTATTGGGCACCGTCAGTGGAGGGAAGAAGGAGACTGAGCTGGGCGCGCACTGGACCCAGAAAAGTAGAAGCCCCCGGTTTCCCGGGGGCTTCTCGTTGTCTGGTTGGTGTCGTCTAGAGAATGGTGACAGAAGCGGCCTGCAGCCCCTTGGGGCCCTGCACGACGTTGAACTCGACGCGCTGGCCTTCCTCGAGGTTGCGGTACCCTTCGGCGAGGATCGCCGAATGGTGGACAAAGACGTCTTCGCCGCCCTCGCGGGAGATGAAGCCGTAGCCCTTGCCGCCGTTGAACCACTTGACGGTACCCTGGATACGATCGGACATTGTGTTTTGCCTCCTAGGCAAGAGATGGTAGTTGCCTGTTCTTCGGAGGTCCGTTTCGACCAGGTACAGAATCGGCCCGAGCGGGTGCAGCTCAGGCCGAGGTCTTGCGACATCCAGTCAGAACTTGCAGGCTACCTTGCAAGTGATGGTACCACCCTTTTGCGGCTCTGTCTAGTCCCGTCTAGTGGTCGGTGGTCGGTGGTCAGTGGCCGCTGGTCAGTGCGCAGAACATGCGCAGCGTAGACATCTCCTCAGCCGCAGAACCCGGCTGCTGCAGGATCCTTCTTCATTCGGTCACCCCCCCCGCACCCCTCGCAATGGCTATCTTTCGCCATTCAAGGAGGTGGGGAAATTGCGCTACAGGTTGACCTCGATTCGACATCGGTGGAGCGGGGTTTCCGGCAACTGAGATCGAGTCTCTCCCCAATGACGAACGCAAGACTCGCCGCTTGTGCAAGGCGCGCGCCCTCTTGGGCCGCGGAACCCGGCCATCGCGAGGGGGTGTGGGGGACGGCTTTCCGTCCCCCACCGTCCCCCCTTTAGGGGGGACTACAGGGGGGTGAAACAAGAACGCGGGGTTCTTCGGGAAAGGAGCCCAAGGAGTGACGAACGATCAGTACCCCATCCACCCCGCATCCGCCCAGATCGTCACCTCCGGCTGGCCGTCGAAAAGCTTGCCGAACTCGGCGGCGAGTGCGGGATCGCTGTACAGCTTCTGGATGGCTTCGATGTTGTCCCAGAAGTCGATGGCGAGGAATCCCTTCTCGTCCGCCGTGTTCAGATAGGCCTGATGGCCGGTGCTGCCCAGCTGACGGCTCTGCGGCGAGATCTGGCCGACCGTGGCATCGTGGACCTTCTGGGCATCGGCCTTGCTCCCCTTCAACTGCCCACGAACTACAACGACGTACCTCATGATGACCTCCATTTGGGGTTAGGATTCACCTGTAAGACGGCGTTCGAGGCCGGAACTACGCGCTCTCCGCAGCGAATCCTCTCTATGGGTTGAAACGCGCCCGGCTTTCCGGCGTGGGCCCATGGAGCCCACGTCCGGGATCAGGACCACGGAGCGAGCTGGCATGCAGCAAGAGGCACAAGTAGATGGCCGGGGGCTCGACCTACAAGCGGCGTTGAGAGGGGATCAGCGAGCCTTCGAAGGACTGACCGAAGCGTATCGGCGAGAGCTGCAGGTCCACTGCTACCGGATGCTCGGCTCGCTCGTCGAGGCGGAGGACATGGTCCAGGAGACTTTTCTGCGGGCCTGGAAAGGCCGACGCTCGTTTGCCGGCCGCGCCCCCTTCCGCGCCTGGCTGTACCGGATCGCGACCAATGCCTGCCTGGACGAACTGGCACAGCGGCCGCGGCGCGGTCTGCCAATGAGCTACTTCGCCCCCGCCGATCCGGACCAGCCGCCAGATCCGCCTCTGCTCGAACCCATATGGCTGGAACCTTACCCCGACGCGCTTCTGCCCATTGCCCGCACCGACCCGGCCGTCCGCTATGAGCAGCACGAGAGCGTCCGGCTGGCGTTCCTGGTGGCGTTGCAGGAGCTACCCCCGCGCCAGCGCGCGATCCTGTTGCTGCGTGATGTCCTGGGATGGTCGGCGGCCGAGGTCGCTTCGCTCCTTGATAGCACCGTGTCGTCGGTGACCAGCGCGCTGTACCGTGCGCGGTCCACCCTCTCCGCCCGATACCGCGGCGGCGATCACCCCGCTCAAGGCACTGATCTGGACGACCCGACCGAGCGGCGGCTCCTCGAACGCTACGTCGAGGCCTGGGAAACGGCGGACATCGATCAATTGACCCTGATGCTCAAGCAGGACGCCACCTTCCCCATGCCGCCGGTGCCCGGTTGGTATCGCGGGCGGGCGGCCATTCGCGCCTTCATCTCGAAGACGATCCTCTCCACCGCGGCACGAGGCCGCTGGAAACTGCTGCTTACCCGCGCCAACGGGCTGCCGGCGTTTGGTCTATACCGCAAAGAGGAAGATCGCCCGGTCTACACAGCTTTCGCCATCCAGCTGGTCACGTTTGAATCGGGGTTAGTGGCGGATGCCACGACCTTCGGCTTCCCACAGCTCTTTCGGAGGTTTGAGCTACCAGAGGAGATCGTTGCTGATACTCCCCCGGTAGTTCCCCCTCTGGCCCCCTAGTAGACCCTCTCGAGGAGCAGTCCGAGCTAAGCGAGAGGCAACCTCCCTTCGAAGCTTCTCCTTGTTCACCCCCCTATGGTCCCCCTCTAGGGGGGACTCAGGGGGGACGAAAGTCGTCCCCCCTAACCCCCCTCGCGATGGCCGGGTTCCGCAGGTGAGGTCGAGCGAGTCTTGCGCAGGAATGTAAGACTCCTTCAAAGAGCACGCGTGGTGTGGGCTACCAAGGCTCTTCAGATTGGGCGCGAGATCGGCCTCACAGAATCAGGTTAAGACCCCATCGAGCGCAATGTGCGCGACTCCATCTCCGACGATGGCTAGCCATTGCGAGGGGGGTGCGGGGGGCCAGCTATTGGCCCCCTGCCGTCCCCCCTTTAGGGGGGACTGTAGGGGGGTGAATAAAGAGGAGGACTCCAGTGTGTTGTCGGCGGAGAAAGAATAGGACGCTAGGCGGAAGCCCCCGAATACCGCCTCAACCCCACGCTCCACACCAGTCGTGAAACGACAAGCAGCAACGCCGCCAACCCCACCGCGGCCATCGCGGTCAACCAGTCCAGCCGGCCGGTGAGCGCCTCGGCCGGCACCGTCACGGCGAACGCCACCGGGACGATCAGCGTCAACCCGAAGCGCAACCAACCGGGATAGATGCTCACCGGCCAGCGGCCGGCTTCGTACACGCTCTGAAAGATGACCAGGATGTTCTCGACCCGCAGGAACCAGAACGACAGAGTCGCCAGGATCAGCCAGAACGAATAGACGATGACCCCGCCGGCGAGCAGCATCACGCCGAAGGCGGCCACCTCCGCCGGGCCGACCGTCTCCCCGAGCCGCTCGAGCGCCACGCCCAGCACGCCAAGCCCGAGAATGATGTTCAGCACCTCCCAGATGTCGACGTCCTGAATGCTGACCAGGAGCTGGGCCTCCTCCGGCTTGGTCAGCGTGAAGTCGAGCGTGCCCTCCCGCACCGACTCGATGAACTCCTCCATGCTGGGCTGGATGACCACGCCGATCACGCCGCCCACCAGGATATAGACCCCCACCAACGCCAAGGCCTCGTTCGGACCCCAGCCGCCGAGCGTGTCCGTGTAATGGAAGACGACCGCCAGCCCAGCCAGCGCCGTCACCAGCCCGAGCAGCGACTGGAACAACTGAATGGCGAAGTTGACCCGGTACTGAGTCTCGCCCATCACCCCGACGCGGAAGAAGGTCCACAACAGCCGCAAAGTCGTCATCCGCTGACCGCCGAATAGACCCTCACGCCGGCGCGCCAGACGACCCGCAGCAACACCAGGCTGACCGCGATCCACGCCGCCTGCGCCGCGAATCCGCCGAGCGCCTCCTGCGGCGTCAGGTTTCCCAGCAGCAGCTCGACCGGGAAGGAGATCATCCAACGGAACGGGAGCATTGCCGCGACGGTCTGAACAGCCGGCGGGAAGAGCGTCAGCGGCGCCACCTGGCCGGAGAGGAAGAGCATCGCCACGAAGTACATCTGGTTGAGGGCGCTGACACGCGTCGTCCAGAACGCGCACTGAGCCAGCGTCCACTCGACGAAGAAGCGCAGCAGGAAGGCCAGCGCCACCGCCGGGACGAAGGCCACCACCGCCCAGCCGACGAAATGGAAGGTCGGGTGGAAGATCAGCGACAGGATCAAAGCCGCCAGCAGAATGCCGGGAGTGCTGACTGCTTTCGACGACAGGTTTTCGGCGATATCGGCGTGGATCGGGTGGACCGGGTGCAGGAGCGCCGCGGAGAGCGTCCCCTCGCGCACCCGATACTCGTACTCCCACATGATCCAGGTGTAGGTGAGGTGGTTGACCACCATCAGCACAATGAAGTAGGCGGCGAAGTCGCCGGTGGTGTAATCGCCGACGCGCCCGCCGCTGGCCTCGGCCACCGTCGACCAGACGATCAGATAGATGACCGGATCCAGCACCTGGCTGATGAGCCAGATGACGAGGGACGCGCGATATTGAAACATCGTCGCCAGCGAGGTTCGGAACTCGGCCCGGTAGAGGTCGGCCAGCGCCATCATCAACGCTCAACCTCCCGGGCGGTGTAGGGGCGAAGCATCCCTCGCTGCGCTCGGGACATCGTGCTTCGCCCCTACATCATCCGGGAAGCTCGCCGCGAACACCCGTTCGATGACCTCCTCGATCGGCGGGTCCTCGACCGTCAGGTCGATCACCGGCAGGTCGGCCAGCAGGCGGGCGGTGACGCGCGGCGTCTCCGCCTTGGGGACGCGCAGAGTGGCGAGGCCACCCTCGCACGAGACGACTTCGCCGTAGTTCTGCAAGTTGTCCGGACACTCCTCGAGCTGGACGACGATCGTCTTGTGCGAGGTGAAGCGCTGAATGAGCGACGACAGGTCGCCGTCGAACAGCAGGCGGCCCTCGTGGATGACGATCACCCGGCGGCACAGGGCTTCGACGTCGTTCATGTAATGGCTGGTGAGCAGTACAGTGGCGCCGAAGCGCTGGTTGTACTCGGCGAAGAAGGTGCGGATGCGGCGCTGCATCGTCACGTCCAGCCCGATCGTCGGCTCGTCGAGGAAGACGACCTGCGGCCGGTGGAGCAGGGCGGCGGCGATCTCGCACTTCATCCGTTCGCCGAGCGACAGGTTGCGCACCGGCTTTCTGAGCAGCGGGCCGAGGTCGAGCAGCTCGGTCAGCCCATCCAGCGTGCGCTTGTAGTCGGCGGGCGGAATGCGGTAGATGGCGCGGTTGAGCTCGAACGAATCAGCGGCGGGGATATCCCAGACAAGTTGGTTGCGCTGTCCCATGACGAGCGTGATCTGGCGCAGGAAGTCCTTCTCGCGTTTCCAGGGGACATGACCGAGGACGGAGAGTGTGCCGGCGGTGGGGTGGAGCAGGCCGGAAAGCATCTTGAGCGTCGTCGTCTTGCCAGCGCCGTTGGGGCCGAGGAACCCGACGATCTCGCCCGGCGCCAGGTCGAAGGAGATCCCGTCGACGGCACGCACTTCTTCCGTGCGCCGTCGCACCAGGCTCTGCATCGCCGCCCGCATCCCGGCCTCGCGCTCGGAGACGGTGTAGACCTTCGTCAGATCGTGGGTGTGGATAGCGGGAGGCGACATGCGGGGGAGGATTATAGCCAGCTGTCAGAGGTCAGCTATCAGCGTTCAGCTTTAAGCTCTCAGCTCTCAGCAACCACCCTCCCTGAGGCCTTCGATTTCACTCAGGGCATGCTCGGTCTCACGCCGAAGGCGAGAGGCCGCAGTTCCTCGCTGTCCTCGGGATGGTATCGAAGGGCCATCAGGACCATGTCGAAGGGCGATTATCATGGGCCCTCACCCCAGCCCCTCTCCCGCCTTGCGGGAGAGGGGCGCGGGGTGAGGGCCAGGAGCAACCATGAAAACGGCCAGCAAGATCATCGGTGTCCTGATGGTGCTGGGCGGCGGGGTGTGGATCCTGCAGGGGATCAACATCCTGCCGGGCAGCTTTATGACCGGCGACCCGCGCTGGGCGGTGCGGGGCGCGGTGCTGGTTGTACTGGGGATCGTCCTATTCGTCATCGCCAGCCGGCGCGGGCGGAGCTCTACTCCCCCTCCGACGAAGTAGTCTGCGCTGGCTTACGGGCCGATAACCGCCCCACGACCGTCGTGCGCCGCCGGCCAGTGATATTCGCGCAGTGGGAGTGTTGCGGTCGTCGTCGAGACGCATCCGTGTTACTGGCACGCCGGGACGCTCAGCGACTTGCGCTCGGAAACGCCTAAGGCGCTGAAAGCCTCGATCTCATAGGTCAACTCCTTGCCCTTGGGCGCCTCGTCGGTGTACGACGTGGCGTTCGCCCCGACCTGCGCCAGCTGCGACCCGTTCCGGTACAACCGATAGCCCGTCTCCCCGCTGACATCGGCCCATTCAAGCTTGACCGGGAAGTTGTTCAGGTTGGCGGAGCAGGTGGTCTTGGCGACATGGAAGTTCCCCGGCGCGGCAGGCACGGGGTCCACCGGAACGACCGGCAGATTCGATACGTCTCCGGCCGTTTCGACCGTCACTCCGGAAACCCAACACTGGATATCCGTGGACGGGACGATCACCAGCCACCACGTCGAGGGCTCGTTCCGCCCGACGGCGGCCGTCTGGACGCCCAGCTCGAGGGAAGTTGTGACGTTGTAGGCCCCACCCGGTCCTTTGCGGCAGTTGGCGTTCTGAATGATGGTCACCAGCGGTTCGCTCGCCGGGGAAGTCGGCGTCTCTACTGGAGCAAGCGTGGCGGCGGGCGACGCCGCCGTGAGGGCGAAGGTGAACTCGTACGCGCCCACATCGCATCCGCCGCCGACGGGGCGACCGACGCCGCGTTGATCTGTCGCCAGGCAAGGGCTCGAAGCGGCGTCGATCCCCCGGTTCCCCTCCAGCAGGGCGTGGGTCTGCGTCGAGCCGCCGTTATCGGCGAGGGGCCCCAAGAAGAAATCGCCCTCCGGCGGACGAGGGAAGATGCCCCCGTAGTCGAAATCGCAGGAGCCGTCGGACAGGTTGCGACCGCGGCGGTCGAAGACGATCGTATGCCCGAGCTGGAAGGTGCAGTCCTGCTCGCCGTTGTTCTCGAGGATGCTGTTCTCCAGCCGCAGCGTCATCGGGGCGCCTTCGCCGGCGTTCCCCCACAGACCGCCCAGTACGTTCCCACTGACGGTGGTGAAGGTGAGGCGCAAGTCCGCTCCTACGCCGCCGATCCCACTGCCGGAGTTGCCGCTCACCGTGGAATTCACCAGGGCCGCGGTCGAGCCGGTCGAGGTATAGACGGCCGTCCCGCGCCCAACGCGGTTCCCGCTGATCGTGCTGCGCTCGACCGTCAGCGATCCATAGTTGCTGACGACGCTGGGGTTCTCTCCCCTTTCCCCCTGGTTGTCGCCGATCGTCGAGTCGACCAGGCGCAGCGTTCCCGCGTTGTAAACGACGTCGATGGGGAGTCCCAAGGTTCGGGCGCGCGCGTCCGTCCGGGTCCCGTTGCCCACGATCCGGCTTCCTCTGACAGTCAAGTTCCCGCCGTCGCTGTTGACGATGGCTCCGTCGGGATTGTCCGTGATGAGAACGTCCTCCAGCAGCACGGTCCCGGTGAATATCCTCACCGCAGCCATGGAGTTGTTGCGGATTTCGGCGTGGCGCAGGGTCACGTTCGGCCCAGGCCCTCCGACGAACAGCCCGAAGGGACCGTTGGTGAGCATGACGTTCTCGATCACCACCCGCGAGTCTCCGCTGACGGCAACCGGGTACAGCGCGCCGGACCCCGTGATCACTGTCGTAGGGCTCCCGGTCGAGGCGGCCCCGATCAGGTTTACGTTCTGGGCCCTGATCGCCACGGCGATGTCCAGACCGCGCACGTCGTTCTCGGCATAGGTTCCCGGGCCGATGCGAATCTCGGCGCCGTCGGCCGCTTTCTCGAGCGCCGCCATGATCGTCAGACACGGCGTAGCGGCGCTGGCGCAGTCGTTGTCGTCATCGCCGGACCTACTAACGTAGAGCAGTGTGCTCGGTACGGGCGTCGCCGTCGCCGTCGGAGTCGGCAGACGGTTGATGGCATCGAGCACCTCCGGCGGGATGGTGCACGCCAAAACCGCGATAGAAATGACCATGGGAACCTGGAACCAACGTCGTCGCATGACAGAACTCCTAGGGCCCGGCGCCGACGGCAGGCGCAACAACAGCCCGGACGAGGCGGTCGCCCGGCCTGCGCTGAACCGCCGTCCAGGCTGCGAGCGCCCCGTGAGCGTCGGGGTGCGAGGTAAGACGCAAGACAAATCCGCTCGTCATTATACGGACAACATCGCCCGTCCCGTCCCTGACATCTCTCCCAGGGGTGAAGCTGCGAAGCGGCGGGCGCGATTGTGCAGGGAGGCCGGATGGCGTTTCGAGGCAGGGCTGCCGCTGGCCGAGGCGGTCGCTCGCCGACGGTGACCGCGCCTTGGAAGCGAACCTGCGCCCGCTGCCAGGCGCGTGGGGAGACTACGACATGGCCGAGGCGATGTACCTTGAGGGGACGCGATCTGGCGCGGGCCTCGGGCACGAGGAGGTGCTGGAGCACAATCCCGAGGAATCGAGAAGGGGGGAGAGGCTCGGGGAAGAGCCCCGTCGAGGGCACACAGCTCCTCCGTGCGCCGCCGCACTAGGCTCTGCACCGCCGTTCACGTCGCGGCCTCGCGTTCGGAGACGGCGAAGACCCTCCCCGTCGAGGGTAGCGCCGCGTCGGCGAGGCTTCAGGGGGACAGGATGCCGCGAGCCTCGAACGCCTGGCGCACCATCCTGGCGGCCCGCCGGCCGTAGAGCCGCTCCGCCGCCTCTATCGTCGCGTTGGCCGCGGCCGGCATCGAGGTGTCGGGGGCGAAGTCGAACTGCGCCTCGAGAATAATCGTGTCGGCGACGGCGGCTCCCAAGGCGTCGCGGATGTCCCACAGTGCCCGGGACCAGATTTGGCCGTCGTGATGCACGCGGCCGTTCAGGTCTTCGGGGTAATGCAGGTCGGTGTCGACGCGGCGCAGGCAATGCGGCACTAGCGTGGTATAGGAAACCGAATCCCAATCCGCCACGCAGGCCGGGTCGGCCGTAGGAGCGACGACGTCGCTGACGGTGACAGCGAAGTAGTCGGCGAATCCTTCACCGATCGACCCCGCCTCGACCGTCGTGCCGAAGCCGAAGGGGGTCACCTGGGAATCCTGGATGGCGTGGCCGTACTCATGGAGGATCACCTCGGCGTCTTCGGCGTCGTCCACCCCGCCCTTGCCGAAGCGCAGCAGGTCGTGCTTGTCCCAGGAGTAGGAGTTGTCGATGCCGAGCTGGTTGATGCGGATGTCCTGCGATTCCATGTTGATCGGTCGATACGAGCTCCCGAAGCCCAGGCCCTGGATGTAGCGCTGCGCTTCCGTCACCCAGAAGTAGCCCATGACTTGCTCGAAGCGGTCGTCGTGCCGGTTGTAGATGAAGGTGTTGTCGGCGGAGAAGGCGGCCGGGCCGGTCTCGCTTCGGACGTTGGCCCAGTCGCCACGAAGGTAGCCGCTGCCGTCGAGGTTGGTCAGCGTGACGATGCGATAGGCCGGTTGCAGGGCGGCGTAGTCGGCGTCTTTCTTGTCAGTCAACGTCTGATCCTCCAAAGACGCCACCGGGTTGGGGAAGAAAACCCGGCCGGAGCCCGCCGATGAGGTCAGCGAGCCGCTGGAGGCAAGCGCGCTGGTGGTGAGGACGGCGGCACCGAGCAGGACCACGAAGCCGGATCGACGGAGCACGCGTGCGATCATGGCAGACTCCTTTGGCAGAATACGCCTTGAGAGGCGAAGTCATTATAAGAGGTTGCTGCGCCGATCTCAACGCCGTCGCAACCGCGCCGATCATTCCCACGTCTCCACCCCCCTTAAGCCCCCCTCAAGGGGGGCAGCGGGGGGGCGTGAGCACGCCCCCCCGCACCCCCCTCGCAATGGCCGGGTTCCGCGGCCGAGAGTAGAGCAAGGCTTGCCCGCGAGTGTCATAATCCTTCCCATGATGTTCCTCGGGGGTCTGAGGACCATTCCCCACGGTGGCCTTGGCTCTTCGACTCGTGCGTGAAATCGCCTGCGATGAAATCAGGCGCAAGACTCCATCGAGCGCGATGTTCGCGACTCCATCTCGGACGAATGCTAGCCATTGCAGGGGGGTGTGGGGGGGAAGCTCATTCCCCCCCACTGCCCCCCCTTGAGGGGGGGCTAAAGGGGGGTGACCACCAGGCTAGATCCCCCCGATGATCACCGAGAAGACGTTGGCGATGGCCGGGCCGAGCAAGGCCAGGACGGCGATAACGACCACAGCGACGAGGACAAGAATCAACGCGTACTCCACCAGTCCCTGCCCGGATTGACTCCGAAGGCTCAACATTTGGCTCACCTCCTTTCCTTAGAGTGGCTGGGCTTATGCGATCGGATTGATCACGTCGCGCACGGTCAGCGCCGCCATCAGGCACAGCAGGCCGACGGCGCTGGCTCCGACAAGGGCCTTCGTCAGGCGCGGCGACAGCCGCAGGCCGAGCGTCTCGATCCCGAGCAGTGCCAGCCGGCCGCCGTCGAGAGCCGGGATCGGCAGCAGGTTGGTTAGCGCCAGGCCTGTGTTGATCAGCGCCGCCAGGTACAGCAAGGGGAAGACCGAGGCCCAGCGCGCCGAGCCCTCCAACGCTTCGTCGCTGACCTGCTTCAGCCCGAGGGGCCCGACGACGCGCGCCGGCTCGTCGCCGGCGACCGCGGCGACCGTCTCCCGCAGGAAACCGATGAGAGTCTCGGCGGCGCGGCGCGCAGCTTCCCCCGCGGCATGCGGCCGGATCACCGCTCTCGTCGTGAAACCTGCCGGACCCTGGCCCGCAGGTGGAACGAGACGCGGTGTCAGCACGATCCGCTTGGCGACTCCTTCGCGCTCGATCTCGAGACTCACCGGACGGCCGGCTCGCGCTCGCAACATCTCGCTCAGGCTTGGCTCGCCGGTCGCGCCGGGGAAAGGACGCCAGCGGACGACATCGCCCGATAGGAGACCGGCCGCCAACGCGGGCGAGCCCGCGCTCACCTCGACGACGCGGGCGAGCGACGCGTCCGGACCACCGATAGCGAAAGCAATCAGCAGGAGAAAGAACGCCGCTGCTACATTCGCCGCCGGCCCGGCGGCGAGCACCGCCGCCCGGAGCGGTCGCGGTCGGGCGGCGAAGTCGCGCGGATCACTCCCACCGAACTCGCCTGCCGGCCGCACGAATCCGCCGAGCGGTATCAGGTTGAGGCTGATCAGGGTGCCGCGCACCCGGCCCAGGACCGTTAAGCGCGGCGGCAGACCGAGGCCGGCCTCGAGAATGCGCACGCCGCCCAGGACGGCGGCGGCGAAGTGCCCGGCCTCATGGATGGCCACCGCGCCTCCGAGGATCAGGGCAAAAACCAACAGGTCACGCGCTTCGGTCAGAAACACGTCCATTCTTTAATGCCCATAGAACTCGGTGATGTCGAACCAGAATTCCCGGTTGGCGCCCTCGGGGCAATCGACCGTCAGGCGGTCGTAGGCGCGGTCACCCTGCAACACCAATGCCTGACTCTCGACCGGACACGCGCTATGAGCCAGGAGCCACCTGTACTCGACCGGGATCCCCTCGCTTTCACTAGCGGCGTGGACCACGATCGCCGACCCGGCCGATTGGCCGTCGTGGCCAGGTCCGTCGGTCACCGGCAGGTCGCCCATCAACCACAGGCCATAACCCGTCACGACGCAGACCAGCGCAACGAGGCAAGTGGTCGACAAGCCGATCAGCATCAGGATCATGCCAACCACCCTCTTGAGTCTTCGCCAGCCTCGACCCATCAACGGGCCACTCTTCTGGTCCTGGCGTGACGCCGGCGCTTGCTGCTCGGGAGGAACTTTCGTGAAGGCGAAGTTGTCCATAGCGAACCTCTATCGCAGGAACCCATAGAAGATGAGGGGGCTTGCGGCGTTCAGGACTGCCTCGAGGATAGGCGGGAGTCGGAGGTCCTCCGGCGTCACGGGCTGGCCCAGGTCCACGCGGCCATCGGGATAGCGGCAGCCCATACCGCCTTCGAGCCAGCGGCCCTGGTCGTCGAAGTTGTCCCAGCTGAACGAGTGGCCACCGGGGCCACATAAGATCTCGTCAGCGGATTGCACCATGCGGAGGCCCAGCGCTCCGAGGGCAACGACCAAAACGACTATCAGGGCGAGGGCAGGGTCGACCTTCATGAAAGCACCTCCTGTCGAGGCCGAGCCGGCACGCCGCCGGCGTGCCATAATCGGTGGGACCTTCATGCCCACATCCTAGGCGAAGGGGGATCCGTCTCCTGCCGGATAACTGCCGAGTTCACCGAAGACCGCCTTTTTCGTGTGTCATCCCGAACCCCTCGAAGCGGGGTGAGGAATCCCTGAAGCGAACTCTGGAGGACGGCCTTTGACGGGGAACGCGACACGTGCAGCTACAGCGCCCATCGACCGCAAGGCGGTGCGGTCCGCCCTGCGGCAGTGGCACAGTACCCAGGGGTTGGGGGAACACCCGCTTGCGGGGTTATCCGTGGCGGAGAACCGCCGGCGCCTCGCCGGCTACCGCGACGCCGTCGTCGGCCGCGGGTTGGCGCTCCGGGATGTATTGCGGCATGCGCTCGAGGCGCTGCGGCCCGATGATGGAGAGCCGGACCCGGCCCACGAGCGTTGGCGGGCGTTCGTCATCCTGACAGAGCAGTACCTCGCCGGACGCAAGCCGGACTACGTCGCGGCCCAACTCAGCCTCGCCCGCAGCACCTACGACCACGAGCAGGCTGCCGCGCTCGACCGAGTGGCCGATGTCCTGCGCGGGTGGAGCGAGCACCCGCCGCCGGAACTGGCTCCGGCCCGGCCGGGCTTCGCCGCTCCCATCATGGCGCCGCCTCGCAACCCGGACGGACTCGCCGGGCGCGCGGACATCCTCTTGGAACTGCGCTCACGGTTGATCGCGGGCAGGGCAGACATCGCCCTCTATGGCCTTCCGGGCGTGGGCAAGACAGCGCTGGCGGTCGAATTGGCGCACGATCGCCAGGTGCGGGAAGCTTTCCCCGACGGGGTGCTGTGGGCCGGGCTCGGGCAGCGGCCGGAGTTGGCGACTCACCTCGCGCTGTGGGGGGCGGCGCTCGGGCTGTCGCTCTCGGAGTTCGCCGCGCTGACCTCGACCGATGACCGCGCCCGCCTGTTGCATACATTGCTTGGGTCGCGGCGAGCGTTGCTCGTCGTCGACGACGTTTGGGATCCCGCCGCCGGGCTGGTGTTCCGCGTGGGTGGTGACGGCTGCGCGCGCCTCTACACCTGCCGCAGCGGCGCGGTGGCCAGCGCGCTTTCACCCGAAGCGACGGTGCGCGTCCCCGAGCTCGACCGGGCCGACGGCATCGTCTTACTCCAGCGGTCGATCGGCGCCGCCGGACCGCTGGAGGACGACGAGGCAAGGCGCCTGGCGAGCGCAGTCGGCGGGCACCCGCTGGCACTGGTCCTGATGGGGCGGTATCTCGCGCGCGAGGGTCGCGACGGGCAGCGGCACCGCCGCGACGCTGCCCTGGCAGGGCTGGCACAGGCCAGCCAGCGCCTTAGGATCGAGGAAGCACGCTCGCCGCTCGACCAGCAACCGAGCCTCTCGGCGGAGACGCCGGCCTCGCTCGAGATCGTCATCGGCCTAAGCCACGACAGCCTCGGAGAGTCGGCGCGGCGAGCACTTCTCCGGCTGGCTTTCTTTCCGCCGCGGCCGGGGACATTCGGTCAGGCGGCGGCCCTCGCCGCTACCCTGACCGAATGGGGAGAGCCTGCCCTCCCGGAAAGACACCGGGGCGGTGCACCCGTCTCGGTGCGCCGGGGTGGCGTGAGCGGAGGCCTCCCCTCGACCACACCTGCGGGGCCATTCTCTGCGGCCGCAGCCGAAGGGCCTACCCTGAGCGCAGCCGAAGGGGCTCTCGACGAACTGGTCGACTCCGGGCTCGTCGAGCCGGCCGGGGAAAGCCGCTATAGCCTGCATCCGGTCATCTCGGACTATGCGCGGAGCAGGGCCGTCGAAAACGATCGGCGCGGCTTCGCCGAAGGGCTGCTGGGCCTGGTGGTCGAGAGACAGGCCGACCGGCATTGGGTGGCGGGCGAGGTCGACAGCCTCCTCACCGCGCTCGGCGTCGCCGAAGATATCGGATTGGAAGAACATGCTCTGCGAGGGTCGCTCGCCCTCTTCCCAACGCTCGAAGCCGAGGGGCGGTCCGCGGCGGTGCTCCCTCATCTCGACCGGGTCGAGTCGACCGCCCGAGCGAGGGGGACGGCGGATTCGATCCTTGTGCTAACGACCATGGCCCGCGCTCACCAACATCTCGGCGACTATGCCCGCGCCGGAGCGGCGGCGGGGGAGGCGCTAGACCTGGCGCGGGCGGCAGGCGTCACCTCCCCCCAGGCCGATCTCTTGCTCGTCCTGGGCGCGGCGGCTTCAAGCCGGGGCGATGAGACAGAGGCAGAGCGGAGATTCCAGGAGGGCTTGCGGTCGGCGGAGGCGGCGCGCATGCCGGCTCTGATCGCCGCCTTTGAGGCGAACCTTGGCTCGCTGGCCCTCAAGCGGGGCCAGTCATCCGAGGCGGAGTCCCGCTTGCAGCTGGCCCTGCACCTGGCTCAGGCAGCGGGTGACCGCGTGCGCGAGACCTCCGTGCTGATCAACCTAGGGGTTCTGCTGGCACAAGCCAAGCGCTTCGACGAAGCCGAAGCTGCGCTGCAGGAGGCGGCCGAACTGGCGCGGCTGGTTGGGACGCGTGAGCAGCGAGCCTTCGTATTGACGAATCTCGGCGCGCTGGCGAATGACCGCGGCGACCCAGCTGCCGCCGAGGCATATCTCACGGAGGGCCTCGACCTCGCCCGCAGCCTCGGCGACCCGGCCCCGATCGCCCGCCTGCTGGCAAACCTCGGCGCCCTCGCCGCGGCTCGTGGAGAGTATGACGCGGCCGAAGCAATGTACACCGAGGGACTCGAGCTGGCGCGGGCCTCGGGCCACGAGGCCAATCTCCAACTGCTGGAGCACAACCGCGCGGAGCTGAGGAAGGTGAGGGGAGAGTGAGGCCTGTCTTTTTCACCCCCTTGTTTTCACCCCCCCTTTAGTCCCCCCTCAAGGGGGGACAGCGGGGGGCCAGGAGCTGGCCCCCCGCACCCCCCTCGCAATGGCTATCATCGTGCCAGAAGTAGGCGCGAGGAACTGCGCTAGCCGGGCACTCTTGGTTCGACATCCGAGAAGGTACGTTCCATTGACGAGTAGCGAGTCTTCGACGTGGATGCACGGATGCCTCGATGATGTCGATGTAGGAACTCACGGATGCGCCGAGCCGCGCCCTCCTCAGCCGCGGATCGCGGCCGAGGTGAGATCGAGCTTGCGTAGGCGGTGGAACTCATTCGCAAGGTCCCGTGTTGTCCTCGGGACCGATCCCCACCGTGGGCTTCGCTCTCAGACGTGCAGGTGAAATCTCCTCCGATGAAATCAGGCGCAAGACTCCATCGAGCGCAATGCTCGCGACTCCATCTCCGACGATGGCTAGCCATTGCAGGGGGGTGTGGGGGGGAAGCTCATTCCCCCCCACTGCCCCCCCTTTGAGGGGGGGCTAAAGGGGGGGTGAAGAAAAGGGGGGACTCCAGGGGGTGGAAACCAGAAACAGTCCGGGGGTAGACCTGCGGCCTCAGACAGGGTATACTGACCGCCTGTCATCCCGGGCGTCGGGCCCGGGACCGTGTTTCTCTATGATTGGCAGCATAGGGCTGCCAATTCTTGTTGATGTGGGGCTGAGGGTGCGACTTGGCTCAACATTCCCCCCTGCGGGGGGCGGCGAAGCGCCGCGGCCAAGGAGTGCTTTCAGTGAATTTCGAATCGTTTCCTCTGGATGCCCGGATTCACGCCGGGATCCAAGCGGCGGGCTACAGCGAGCCCACCCCAATCCAGCAGCAGGCCATTCCACCGATCCTGGCCGGGCGCGACCTCCTGGGCATCGCCCAGACCGGCACGGGTAAGACAGCCGCCTTCATCCTGCCGATCCTGCAGCGCCTGCTCACCAACCCAGGGCGGGGCGTGCGGGCGTTGATCCTGGCCCCCACGCGCGAGCTGGCCGAACAAATTCACCAGGCGACGCGCGTCTATGGAAAGCGCACCGGCGTGCGCAGCGTGGCGATCTACGGCGGCGTCGGCAAGCCGAAGCAGGTCGAGGCGCTGCGCCGCGGCGTCGACATCGTCGTCGCCTGTCCTGGCCGCCTGCTCGACCTCTCCGGCGAGCGCAGCATCGACCTGTCGCGGGTCGAGGTGTTGGTGCTGGACGAAGCCGACCGCATGTGCGACATGGGCTTCCTGCCCGATATCCGCCGCGTCCTCAGGCTGGTGCCGCCCCGGCGCCAGACATTGTTCTTCTCCGCCACCATGCCCGACGAGATCCGCCAGTTGGCGGACGGCATCCTGCATGATCCGGTCACCGTTCAGATCGGCGTGATCGCCCCGCCTAAGTCGATTTCGCATGCGCTGTATCCGGTGTCCAGTGGGCTCAAGAAGGCGCTGCTGCTGGCGATGTTAGAGCGGCGCGCCGACGGTCGGGCCTTGATCTTCACCCGCACCAAGCACCGCGCCCGCTCCCTGGCCAAGGACCTGGGGAAGCAGGGCTATCGGGTGGAGGCGCTGCAGGGCAACATGACACAGAATCGCCGCCAGGCGGCGATCGACGGATTCCGCGGCAACCGCTACGACATCCTGGTGGCGACCGATGTCGCTTCGCGCGGCATCGATGTGGCCGGGATCGCCCACGTGATCAACTACGATATGCCGGATACGGCTGATGCCTACACCCATCGCGTCGGCCGAACCGGCCGCGTCGACCAGACCGGCGAAGCCCTGACCCTGGCGCAGCCGGAGGACGAACCGATCGTGCGCGAGGTCGAGCGGGTATTGGGCGAGCGGCTGCCGCGCCGACGTCTGGCGGACTTCGACTATGGGGGGTTCAACCCCGAGGCGACTCCCAGGCGCAACGGCAGCGGACCTAAGCCCGCACCGCGGCCATCGAATGGGAACGGCCGCCGGCCGAGCACGGCTCGTCCCAGCACGGCCCGCCCCAGCCGGAATCGTCCGGCGCGCAGTCGGTCCCCGCGACGATAGCCTCGGCCATCCCGAACTCTCAGGGGGCCGGGGGGAGGGGAAGTGCTTTCCCCTCCCCCCGGCCCCCTCACCCCCATCCCCCCACCCTCGCAAGCGGCGGTGATTGGTGTCTTGCGGCCGCGGTTGCGATCCGCCGCCTTAGGCCCAAGCCTCCTCGAGATCTGCGACTCGATCCAGTCTGTAGCGATTCTGGCGCCATTCCGGTATCGGCAACGGAGGCGCGCCTCGGCACTCGCGCGGCGGTCCACAAATTCGAACGCAAGGCAGCCTCAGCCGCCGCTTTCAGGGGAGGGGTGACGGGGGTTTAGGGGCCAGAGGGGAGGGGGCTGTAAGCCCTCGCCGCAAGGCCCCCGGAAAGAGAACAGAGAGGGGAACTTCCGCGCGCCAGGCGGCGTCTGTCCGTGTAGGCGGCCCACATATGGCAACGCCGAGGAGGAGCCTCCAATGGCTACGCTCAATCCTTCCCTACTCTTGGCTGCCCTGGTTTCCCTGGGCTCTATTGCCGCCGCCGCGGCGCCGCCGCCCCTGGCTGAGCCGAGGGGACCCGCCTGCCCCTCCGATCCCCACTACGCCGAAGCCATCCAGCGTACTGCCGACATGGTTTGGGACGAAGACGCCCTGCGCCTGGCCCAAGAGTACGGCCTGGACCTGGTCAACCTGACCTGGGAAGACACCGGCCGCTACTACAACTCGGCCGTCGGCCCGAACATCTCCGACCTGACCATCCAGGTCCAGCACCAGCTCGAAGGCTCACGCGACTGCGCCCTCACCCTGATGCCTGTCATCCGCTACCCCAACTTCACCGACCTCACTGCCGACATCGACCCGGACGACTTCTACCTCCTGGTGGGCAATGAGCGCGGCGATGACCTCGAGCGCATCACTCTCACCGAGTACCTCAAGCACTTCCGCCGCTACCTGAGCGACCCCGACTCGTGGGCCTCGCGCGAAGACTCGCTCCTCGTCGGCCGCGACTCGCACGTCCTCGTCAGCGCCCAGGCGGCCTTCCTGCCGGTGCCGCAGGAGGGCATCGCCGAGTTCAACCCGGTCATCTTCAACTACCAGTCCTACCAGGGCGACCCGGCCGTGCTGACGATCGTCGCCACCCGCGAGGGCACCAGTGCCACCGTCATCGACAACACGCGCGACGCCTTCCCCGCCGGCTGGTCATGGGGTCAGCGGTTGTTCTTCAACCAGAGCGGCGAGCGCGCCTCTTCACCGGCGAGCGCCTGAGCGCCTTCGTCTCGGCACGCCCGGTCACGCTCGACTCCACCGAGGCCGCCGGCGAGAGCGGGCTGAACATGGTGCTCATCATCCAGGTCCCGCTGCGCCAGAAGGTCTCCTTCGAGGACCTTCTCCCGGCGTTCGGGGCGATGGCCCCGATGGACGAGAGCGCGGCGCGGTCGGACGTCGAAGCGGCGGTCATCGGCCATGGGGACGTCGAGGGTCCCTTCACCGAGATCGACGGCCTGGCCATCCGCCGCGACGGGCGCTTCCCCATCCGGGTCACAGTCCAGTTCTACAAGGCGACCAGCGACGGCATCGTCACCGAAGCCGACATGCAGGCCATCGCCGACCAGATCGACCGGGTGTACGAAGACGGCGACTACGTCGGCAGCCTTGTCGTCGACGGCCCTTCGGATCGCCCGACTGAGTATGACGGCCCGAAGGACGAGCCTCCGGGCTGGTGGGACGCCTTCTGGCATCGGTTCGAGGATAATGTCGGCCTCGACCGCGAGGGGGCTTTGGATCTGCTCCGCGACCTCGGGGTGGTGGCGTGGAGGTGGGTGTTGGGTCTCCCTCGAGAATGAAGGGTCCGCGACGCTACGACACGCGCCGATGAATCTCTCAGGGGGACAGGGGGAGGGGAGTGTTTCCCCTCCCCCAGCCCCCTCGCCCTCGCGAAGCATCCTGAGGCGAAGCCGAAGGACCATCCCCCCTCCCTCGCACCCTGCACCTGCGGCGAACCGCAGGTGCGGTGCAGGTGAGCGGCGGAGAAACGACCTTGCGCGTGTGTCTGCGAACCACCTCTTTTGGCAGAGGACGGTTGAGGCCATCCTCTATCCCTCGGCCACGGGGCACGCAGAGGACTCCTCGGAGTAGCGTACACAAGATTCCTTTATAGCGCCGCGCGAGTGCGACGGTACTTCTCGTGGCCGAGAAGCAGATCGCGTCTCAACTGCCGTGCCGATCGGGTGGCCCAAGACAATCTCCATTTGCGAGGGGTGTGCGGGGGCCAGCTATTGGCCCCCTGCTGCCCCCCCTTGAGGGGGGGCTAAAGGGGGTGGTTAGGGTTGAAGGCGGGGACCATGATGCGGTGCAGGTGAGCGGTGCCATGCGCCCGGGGTCTGCGATCCGCCGCTTTCGTTCCCTGGGTCCCGAGGAGCATTTCAACGATGCGGCCAGAAGCGGCGCATCGCAATACCGAACGTACAACTCGTTCCTGCGCCGATTTCCCTCCGCTTCGCTTCGGGATGCTTCGGGGGTGCTTCGCGAGGGGCCTGGGGGTGCTGCGCGAGGGAGGGGCTGTACGCCCCCGCCCCTGGGCCCCCAGAAAAAGATCCTCGGCGCTCGTGCGGCGCATCGCGGGCTCTCAGGGGGCCGGGGGGAGGGGAAGTGCTTTCCCCTCCCCCCGGCCCCCACAAATGAACGCGTCGCTGAGCGGCGACGTCTCCCTGCCGCCGGAGGCGGGACGTCGGGTGGGAGCGAGGGCCCTGGTGTGCCGGGGCCATCCGCCGCTCCACGCGCACTCACCTGCTATCTTACGACCCGCCGCGACGCCACGCCGAATCCCCGCCTGTGGGGCCCAATCCTCGGCGAACCCGAAGCCGAAGTCAGGGTCTCGGCCCCCTCAGCCATGAGCCTTTCCCTCACCGTGATAACCAGGCCCCGCAAAGGGACCGAGAGCGCATGGGCCTTCTTGGCGGTCATCAGAGGGTCGCCGCGGTTGATCGCGTCAAGGACGACCTCGCGGTCGAAGGGCACCTCAAGGCTCACCGGGTGTCGAAGCGTTCGCGCGACGTCCTCCCTCTTCAGGCCATTTCTCCTGTCGGCTTGATTCAGCACGAGCATCGCCCTGGCTTTCTCGAGCGAGAGGCGCTCGAGAGTCGTAAGGAACTGCATGGCGTTCTTCACGGACGGCACGTCGGGGGCGAGGACCACGAGCACAAGATCGGCCCTGGCCAACGAGGTCAGCGTGAGATCGTCCAGGACGGGCTGGCAATCAATGACGGTGTAGACGTAATGGCCCTGCAACGCATCAAGAACCAGTCCATATCCTGCGTCGGTTATCAACTCCCCTAGCTCGGGAGACGCCGGGGACGGGACCAACCCGAGTCCGGTCTCATGGGCCGTGAGCAATTCGAGGATCGTATCGCTCTCGAGGGGCTCGTCGCGCGACGCCATATCGTCGAGGGCATACCTCGGAGAGGCGTTCAGCATCACGGCCGCATCACCGTATTGTCGGTGGGCGTCCACCAGCGCCGTCGGGGTATCGGCGGTCTGGAGCAGCAGGGCAAGGTTCACAGCCAGCGTCGTGCAGCCGGCACCACCGCGGCAGCCGTAGACGGCAATGACCTTTCCTTTTGGCCTGGGCTCATTGCCTGGAGGGAGGGGAGCGGTCCCCTGGCGCAGTTTCCGGCCTCGCTCCGCAACACGGCGGATCTTCTCGACCAGCCTGTCGGGGTCGATTGGCATCGTCAGGAACCCCACAGCGCCGGCGTCGATGGCGCGCTCGGAGGTATCGTCCCGCGGATCCAGCGAGGAGAAGAGGATCTGAGCCAGAGGGTCCTGGGCGAGAATGGCCTCGGTGACCTGGATGCCATCGAGATCGGGCAGGTTGGTATCCATAAGGACCACGTCCGGTCTGAGGTCGGCGTAACGCCGGATCCCTTCCTCTCCCGACGACGTCGTCTCGAGGACCTTGATGTTCTGTTCGAAGCCCAGCAGCTTGGTGAGGTTGTGGGCCTTTGGGGCATTGTCGTCGACGATCAGGACCGTGATCTCGCCAGCGATGTCCACCTTCGTTCTCCTTCTCCC